>Ga0213876_10000163_pt1 | contig 70075 bp, 63 predicted proteins | sample BarmaccomBMRX_R9_FD_160113 | JGI IMG/M metagenome (GOLD analysis project Ga0213876, IMG submission 160113) | Root-associated microbial communities from Barbacenia macrantha in rupestrian grasslands, the National Park of Serra do Cipo, Brazil - RX_R9 | ecosystem: Host-associated > Plants > Roots...
CGCGAAACCGAGCGCCACCGCGCCCTCGACCGGCGGTGCGTAGGTGCCGAACAGGCGGTCCCAGACCGGCATGTCGCCGAAATTGCGGGCGTGGACGTCGCGCTCGTGGTGGAGGACGTGCTGCTCGGGGCGCTGGATGAACCACCCGGTCCATGCCGGCGTGCGCACGTCCCAATGCTGGTAGAGGGCGATCGAGAAGCCCATCACGCCTGCCGCCGCGCCGGCTTCCGGCGAGGCGTCGAGCAGGCCGGCGGCGAGCAGGGTCATCAGCACCTGCACCGCGACATCGACGGGATGGAAGATCATCGCCTAGGCGATGGCGACCCGGGCGACGCCGTGGTGGAGCTGGTGCCCGGCCCGCCACAACAGGTCGAAGCGGTGCATCGTCCGATGCGACCAGTAGGTGAAGAAGGTGGTGAGCACGACCACCGGCACCGCCGCCCAGCTCCCCCAGCGCGACAGGTCGATGAGCGTCATGTCCGGCAGCAGCGGGATGAGGAGGAGCGGCAGCAGCGCATTGACGGCGAGGGTCACGACGAGCGCCGCCCCCCCGATCAGCCGCCAGTGCTTCACCCGCGGCATGGCGCGACCGGACGGCAGGAAGGCCTCCACGCCCATGAACAGCAGGAAGATGACCGGCAGCGACAGGCCGGCGAGCGTCGCAATGTCCATCGAGAACCCCCTTCCCGTGACGACCAGGAGAGCGTGTATAGCGCGCCGGCGGGATCGCTCCAAACGGCGCGGCGGGCTTTGTGGTAAGATAATACCCCTCGGCAAACTCCCGCTTTTGCTTGACTTCCAGGGCCTCGGCTGCCATTTGCCCGCCGAGCGCCGCCCTCCCAAATGGGCGGCGCACTCATTTCCGAAGAGGGTCCGCAGCCATGAAGGCGCTGATGAAGACCACCAAGTCGGCCAAGCCCGCCGAGGTGGAGAAGAAGTGGCATCTGATCGATGCCGACGGGCTGGTGGTCGGGCGGCGCGCCACGATCATAACCAACATCCTGCGCGGCAAGCACAAGCCGAGCTTCACCCCGCACGTCGACTGCGGCGACCATGTCGTCGTCGTCAACGCCGCCAAGGTGAAGTTCACCGGCAAGAAGCTCGCCGACAAGGTTTACTACCGCCACACCGGCTATGCCGGCGGCATCAAGGGCGTCACCGCGGGCAAGGTGCTCGAGGGCCGCTTCCCCGAGCGCGTGCTCGAGAAGGCCGTCGAGCGCATGATCCCGCGCGGGCCCTTGGGCCGCGACCAGATGCGCGCGCTGCACCTCTATAACGGCACCGAGCACCCGCACGGCGGCCAGAATCCTCAGCCTCTCGACGTCGCGGGCATGAACCGCAAGAACAAGGTGGGTGCCTAATGTCCGACAACCGCCAGTCCCTTTCCGACCTCGCCGCGCTGACCGGCCAGGCGACCGCCAACCCGGCTCCGGCCGAGGCCCCCGCCGCCGATGCTCCCGAGGCCGAAGCCGCGGCGCCGGCCGAGCCGGTCCGCACCGGCCCCGAGGCCGTCCTGCGCGAGCAGCAGCTCGACAAGCAGGGCCGCGCCTACGCGACCGGCCGCCGCAAGGACGCCGTCGCCCGCGTGTGGCTGAAGCCCGGCACCGGCCAGATCATCGTCAACGGCCGCGACCAGTCGGTCTATTTCGCGCGCCCGACGCTGCGCCTCATCATCAACCAGGTGTTCGACGTGACCGAGCGCCGCGGCCAGTATGACGTCGTCGCGACCGTCAAGGGCGGCGGCCTCTCCGGCCAGGCCGGCGCGGTTCGCCACGGCATCTCGACGGCGCTCACCCGCTACGAGCCGGCGCTCAGGACCGCGGTCAAGCGCGAGGGCTTCCTGACCCGCGACCCGCGCGTCGTCGAGCGCAAGAAGTACGGCAAGGCCAAGGCCCGCCGCAGCTTCCAGTTCTCGAAGAGGTAAGCCGCCGAGCGCAGCGACACCGGCGCGAAGCGCCGCTGGAGCAGCGCGAAGAGACGGCTTCCCCCGGCCGGCCTGCGCGCAGCGACAGGACCGACGTCACGCGGATTCACTCCGCGTGACGCCACCGGCGGAGGCGAAATGACGAGGCGGCTCGGGCTCCCCCCGGGCCGCCTTTTCTCATCCGGGGTAGCGCGCCTTGGCGGCGGCGTGCGACCGCGCGATGAGCTCCTCCAGCACCGCCGGATCGGCATCGGACAGCCGCTGGAGATAGAGGCACCCCTTGCCCATCTTGTGCCTGCCGAGCCGGCCGAGTAGGTCGCCGTTACGGCGCGCGTCGCAGCCGAGATAGAGGACGAGCTCCTTCGCCCGCACCGCGAAGCCGGAGAGCATCCAGTCGCCTTCGCGGCCGCTTTCGTAGCGATAATGGCAACGGCCGAAGCCGACGATCTTCCCCCACAGGGCCGGCGGCTCGCCCGTCACCCGCGTCATCGTCTCGCCGAGCGCCCGCGCGTCGGCGCGGCGGACCGGGTCGGCGATCGAGGCGAGGAAGCTCTCGAAGCTCTCGCCGGTCTCCTGCGTCTTGTTGGCGGCCATATCCCCCTCCCCGCTCCCATCCTAACGCGGCGACGGCGGTTCGCCAGCACCGTTCGTCGGCACCAGCCAGCCGGCATAACGGACCACCTCGCCGACCAGCGGCAGCGAGGCGGAGACGTCGAAATGGAAGCGGCCGCCCGCCTCGCGCTCCGTCGCGTGGATGCGCGGCGCGAGCAGGCGCGGCAGCGGGACGCGGAACAGGCTCCAGCCGGCGAACCGCATGGCGAGGCCGTCGGGTCCCGGCAGGAGGTCGAAGGCCAGGCGAATCGGGCCGAAGCGCTCGACCACGCCGCCCGCGCGATGCGTGAGGACGCTGCGCATGACGTGGCCGCCATAATGGCGGGTCCAGGTCTCGGCCCCGCCGCGCTCGGCAAAGGAGAGGTGGAGCGGCCACCGCCCGGCCGGCGGGAAGCCCATCAGACGGGCGAGGAGGGCGACCACCGGGCCGCGGCCGCGGGTGACGACCGCTTCGCCCGCCGCGCCGGCGTCTGCAGCGACGTCGTGGAGGGCGCGAACCGCTTGCGGCAAGGCGTCGAACGCGGCGCCCATGGCGCGTGCGTAGAGCGGCGGCGGGAGGTCGCGCTCGGCGGTTTCATGACGGACGGCGAGGCCGGCGAAGAGCGGCTCGAAGTGGTCGAGGCTGAGCAGGCCGGCGGCGGTGCGGGCGCCGGCGGGGAGGCGGCCGGCGAGCATGTCGCCGGCGAGGATCTGGGCGGCGAGGGTCGGGATGTGGAGGCCCTCGCCGCGCTCGGCGACGATGGTCCAGATACGCTCGACCGAGCGCTTGCCGGCGCGGCCGGTGAGGACGACGTGCATCGCCGAGCGGGCGCCGCCCAGGCCGAGGGTCGCGCGGTAGAGGCGCAGCAGCAGGGGCGCGAACGGCCGGAGCGAGTTGAGCCAGCCCCAGCGGACGAACCAGCTCGCCGACCACAGGCCGAGCATCTGGAAGCTGAGCTCGGTCCCGGCGCGGAAGGTCACGGCGGGACGGCCGGGGAGGAGGTCGGGGAGAAGCTCGAGGTCGGGGACATCGACCAGGGCGACGAGACGGCCGGGAAGGCCGCGGCCGCCCGCCAGGCGGAAGTCGACGCGGCGCAGCTCCTGCCAGCCATAGGAGGTGGCCCACCGCTCGCCCCGCCACAGCCGGATGGGGCGGCCGGCATAGGATAGGATTGCCGCCACCACCGAAGCGCCGCCGCTGGCGCGGTTCGAGGCGCTGAGCGCGGCCTCGACCGCATCGACGCGGTCGAGGCCGGCGGCAAGGGCGCGAACGACGGCGCCGGTCAGCGCCGGCAGGCTCGACGCGCCGGAGACGATCGCGACGCCCGCGGCCCTGGCGGCCGCGTCGAGGCGCGCGATGCCGGCGACGAAGTCGCGTCCGTCGGCGAGGTCCAGATAGGGGATGCCGGCGACGATGCAGGCCGCAGGGACCGCGTAGCCGCTGTCCTGGAACGGGCCGGCCGCATCGACGACGAGATCGGGCCGGGTCGCCGCAAGACTGGGGGCGATGTTTCCGCTGCGGTCGAGGACCAGCGGCTCGGCATCGGGGAGGCCCGCGCAGAAGGCCGTCGCCTTCGCCCGGCTGCGGCCGGCGACGAGGACGGAATGCCCCGCGCTCGCCAGCCGGGCGCTGAGGCGGGCGCCGAAGCCGCCATAGCCGCCGATGACGAGGATGCGGCTCACAGCAGCCGGTCGCGATAGCCCGGCGGCGGCAGCCAGCATGTGTCGTGCCGGCCGAACAGGCGGAAGCGGTTGCGGGCGACCCAGCGGTAGGCGGCGTCGCGGAGGCGCCGGGGAACGAGGCGGAGCGCGGCCGCGGCGGCCCGCCAGGGGGCGCCGAGGGCGCGGGCGATGGCGAGAACGGCGTCGCTGTCGCGGTGGAGGCGGTCGCCGTCGACGACCAGCATCGTCTCGGGGTCGTCGGCGTCGAGGGCGAAGCGGCGATAGAGGGCGCGGCCGGCCTCGCTCTGCACCGAGGCAAGGCGGAAGTGGCGGGCGCGGTCGCGCTCCAGGATGAAGCGGTCATTGCGCGAGCAGAGCGGGCAGAGCGCGTCGAAGACGACGATCACGCCCCGCCCTCCGGCGCGGCGCGCTCCTCGAACAAGGCGGTCTGGCGCAGGAGGAGGCCGAGCCAGGGATGGTCGAGGCGCAGCACGAAGGCGAACCAGCCGCCGCCGCAGTCGATGTGGCTGACCCGCATCCGCCCCGGCGCGAGCCAGCGCGGGAAGCGCAGGCGCAGCGGCCCCAGGCGCAGGAAATAATGATCGCTGAGGAAGTGCAGCGCCTCCTTCTCGACCGCGACGCGCAGCGCGATGCCGAGGCCGCGGCCGATATATTCCTCGAGCCCGGTCGGGCCCGCAAAGCGCTTGGCGCTGTGGATCGCCTGCGGGAGGCCGCGGCGGCGGCCGTAGACGCGGGTCCAGAGCTGGCCGCCGCCCGCTTGGTCCTCGGTGACGCTGACGATGGCGGGAACGTAGGCATCGCGGCGGAGCGGCAGCGGCGCCCCGACGAGGCGACAGAGCTGGGCGAGGAGCCAGCCGCAGCGGCTCATCCGGCATTCGACCACCTCGCCGGCGTAGACGATAGTGCGGCCGGCGCCGACGCGGTGGGAGAAGCGGCGGCGGACCGCTTCGGGTAGCCGCGCCCATCCGTCCTCCCCGACGAGGCGGCGGAAGCGGAGATCGCCGAGATCGGAGCGGCGGCCGCGACACGCCGGGAAGGGAATGACTCCGGTTTCGATGCGGCGCGCTTCCATCCCCTTTCTCCTTCGCCGCCCCCGGCCCTATGCGTCCGCCGCCCCGCCCTTGCCGCCGCGCCCGAAGCTGAGGAAATTGACGACGCGGCTGCCCATGCGGATGAGCGCCATGATCTTGGGCGCGGGCACGCCGAGCATCTGGTCGTACCAGCGCGACAGGGTGGCGACGAACGCCTCCATCTCGGCGAGGCGCCGCTTCGCCACGGCGCTGACCCGCGGGTCGCCCTCCGCCGCCGCGCGGCACGCCCGCAGCGCCGCCGCCGCCGGGTCGATCTCGCGCTCCTTGCGCCCTTGCGCGATGCGGGTGACCATCTCCCAGAGGTCGGTCTCCGCCTCATAATGGTCGCGCCGGTCGCCGAGCACCGGCACGCGGCGCACGAGTTTCCAGCCGGTCAGCTCCCTGAGGCTGGTCGACACGTTGGACCGCGCCATGCCGAGCGTCTCGGCGATCGCCTCGGCGGTCAGCGGCCGCTCGGCCAGGTAGAGCAAGGCGTGGATCTGCGCGACCGAGCGGTTCACCCCCCATTGCCCGCCCATGTCGCCCCATTGGAGGACGAAGCGCTCGACGGCGGGGGGAAGGTTCGCGTCGACGGTAATTTCTGTCATGACAGAAATGTCTGCTAGAAACGGCGAAGAGTCAAGGGAGCGGAAAGCAGGAGATTTCCCCGTCGAAACAGGGTGAGGCGGAAATTAAGCCGATTCGGTGAGACCGCCTTCAGGGCGCAGCGGCTCAAGCCGCGGCGGCGGCCGTCGTCCAGATCCCCACGAGCCGGGCGGCGGTCGCCACCTTCGCCGCAAACTCCCGCCCCCTTGAGGGGGGAGGGTCCGGGTGGGGGTGGAGTCTCCTGAGAGTCACCGTACGGCATTCACTTTACCCCTCCCCTGCCCCTCCCCCTCACGGGGAGGGGAAAAATACGAGCTTCCCCCCTCAGTTCGCGAACGGATCGCGGACCAGGATCGTGTCCTCGCGCTCGGGGCTGGTCGAGACGAGGGCGACGGGGCAGCGGATCAGCTCCTCGACGCGGCGGACATATTTGATCGCCTGCGCCGGGAGCTGCGCCCAGCTGCGCGCACCGGCGGTGGATTCGGCCCAGCCGCCCATGCTCTCGTAGACCGGCTCGACCGCCGCCTGGTCGGCCGCGTGGGCGGGGAAATGGTCGAGCGTGCGGCCGCCGAGCCGGTAGCCCGTGCAGATGCGGATCTCGTCGAGGCCGTCCAATACGTCGACCTTGGTGAGCGCGATGCCGGTGACGCCGGCGACCGCGCAGGACTGGCGGACCAGCACCGCGTCGAACCAGCCGCAGCGGCGCTTGCGGCCGGTCACCGTGCCGAACTCGCGGCCCCGTTCGCCGAGCCGCTGCCCGGTTGCGTCGTCCAGCTCGGTCGGGAAGGGTCCGGAGCCGACCCGGGTGGTGTAGGCCTTGACGATGCCGAGCACGAAGCCGGCCGCGGACGGCCCCATGCCGGTGCCGGCGGCGGCGGTACCCGCCACCGTGTTCGATGAGGTGACGAACGGATAGGTGCCGTGGTCGACGTCGAGCAGCACCCCCTGCGCGCCTTCGAACAGGATGCGGTCGCCGCGAAGCCGCGCCGCCTCGAGCGTCCGCCACACCGGGCGGGCGAAGGGGAGGACGAAGCCGGCGATCTCGCCGAGCTCGCGCTCCAGCGCCTCGCGGTCGACCGGCGGCTCGCCGAAACCGGCGCGCAGCGCGTCGTGGTGGGCGCAGAGGCGGTCGAGCTGCGGACCGAGATCGCCCAAATGGGCGAGGTCGCAGACGCGGATGGCGCGGCGGCCGACCTTGTCCTCATAGGCCGGGCCGATGCCGCGGCGGGTGGTGCCGATCTTGCCCTGGCCCGAGGCGTCCTCGCGCAGCGCGTCGAGGTCGCGGTGGATGGGGAGGATGAGCGGGCAGGTGTCGGAAATCTGGAGCGTGTCGGGGTCGATCTCGACGCCCTGGCCCGCGAGCGTTTCGACCTCGTCGCGGAAGGCCCACGGATCGAGCACGACGCCGTTGCCGATGACGGAGAGGGTGCCGCGGACGATGCCGGAGGGCAGCAGCGAGAGCTTGTAGGTCTCGTTGCCGACGACGAGCGTATGGCCGGCATTGTGCCCGCCCTGGAAGCGGACGACGACGTCGGCCCGGCTCGCCAGCCAGTCGACGATCTTGCCCTTCCCCTCGTCGCCCCACTGGGCGCCGATCACGGTGACGTTGGCCATGAAGGCGCTTTCCATGCCGGAGACGCGGCGGCTCTAGGCGGTCGGGGGCGGGAGGTCCAGCGCGCCTTGCCTCCCCGCCGCGGACCGGCTTCGCCGCGCTGACATGCCATTTTCCCGCACACGCAGTCAGGCCGTCGAAGGCTTCACAGATCTCGCGGAAGCTTACCTGAAGTGCCTCCTCGTCGTAATAAATGACTGTCGCCCGCTTGTACGAATCGAGCCAGGCTCCGAATGCGGCCGCAGCACCAATCAGCAGGAAGATTGGTGAAGCAACAGCACCCAGATTCACGGTTACGCCGGTGCACAATAAGGCCGCCACAGCAGCGAAAATCACGCTCAGTCTGAGCTGACGGCTCTTCGCGTTGATGTCGTGGAGCACATCGGCGAAAGCCGAATCCTGCATAGCCAGGACGCTTCCAGAAGTAATCGTGTACATTCCATCCGAACTGGGTTCCGGATATCGACCTCGGGGGGCGGGCGTTGGTGCTATCGTTCTCGCGGATGGCCGGCCTATCGTCGCACGATAGTAAAATCCGTTGCGGCCCGCGTGCACGTAGTGGCCGCGAGGTCCGGTGCCGACCCGGAAACCCTTCACGCCGACGGAAGCACCAACTCCGTGCTGAGAAAAGTTGAATCTAAATGGCCCCGCGGACACCGATTTGCGGAAGTAGAACGGCATCTATCCCTCCAGCGACAAGCATCGAGCGGATCGCGTCGCTATGCAAGTCGCTTTCGGAAGCCTCTTTAGGTACGGTTGAGCTTACCCCCACGGCCTTTCGCTCGCCCGTAAGAGCCTGGACAAACCCCGATTCTTCCAGGTGGGCATCAGATCGACTCGGGCGCGCAGCACCCCTTCACCATGATTTGCATGGCCCCTCCCTATTGCTTCGCAAGGGGGGGACCAGGGGCTCAGAGCCTAGTGCGCGGCGGCGGCGACCTGGGGTTTCTTGGCGGCGGCGACGACGGGCTTCGCGGGACCGGGCTTGCCGCCGGCCTTCACCACCGCTGGCTTGGCGCCCGGCTTCGCCGCCGCCGCGGCCTTCACCGGCTTCGGCGGCAGGGGCTTGTCGTTGAGGGCGAGGGTCGCCAGCGGGTCGCGGCCGTAGAGGTCGGCGTAGGAGAGATAGCCTTCCTTGTCGCTGGTCGTCGCGATGGTGAAGTAGACGATGTAGACGGGGATCGGCGTCGCGAGGTTGGCCTGGACGCTCTTCTTGGAGGCGAGGACCTCGTCGATCTTGGGGCGGTCCCATTCGGTGCCCTGGAGCAGGGTCTCGGCGAAGCCGACCGCTTCCTCGGTGCGGATGCAGCCGTGGCTGTAGGCGCGGGCCCTGGCGTTGAACAGGTTCTTGGCGTTGGTGTCGTGGAGGTAGATGGCATAGGGGTTGCCCATCACCAGCTTGACCCGGCCGAGCGCGTTGGTCGGCCCCGGCGGCTGGCGCCAGCGCACGCCGCTGCCGTTCGGCACCGAGACGTAGCCCTTCCTGCCGGCGACCTCGTGGCTGAGGCTCGAGGGGACTTCCCACCACGGATTGAAGATGGCGCCGGTGATGACGGCGGAGAGCTGCGGCGTCGGCGTCTTCAAGGCGCCGGCGACGGCCTTGCGGCGATTGAGGGTGGTGCCGTTCTCGACGATCGAGACGGTGTAGGCCGGCACGTTGACGATGACGTACTTGCTGCCGAGGTCCCGCGGCAGCCAGCGCCAGCGGTCCATGTTGAGCCGGATCTTCTCCTTGAGCTTCGGGTCGGCCGTGTCGGCGAGCAGCTTCCTCAGCGCCGCATATTGCGGGTGGGTCGGGAGCACGGAGCGCAGGGTGTCGGCGACGGCGTGGCCGGCGAGGGCGCGGGTGAGCAGGGCCTGCTGGTCGGCGGCCGTGAACGGGTCGTCCTTGACGTGCCAGTCGAGCCGGGCGTCGGGGACGACATGGCCGAGGCTGAGGTCGCTCGCCACCTTGACGAAGGCCTTGGTCGCGACCTGGCTCAAGAGGGAGTCGTCCTTGCCGTCGATCGCGGCGGCGAGGGCCGCCCGGTTGTAGTCGGCGGGGTCGAGGCCGTCGTCCCCGATCGCGTCGATGAAGGCGAGGAGGTCCTGCGCGTCGCGCTTCTTCCAGTCGCCGGCGACGATGACGGGCGCGGGCGCGACGACCGGCGTCGGCGGGCCGGCGGTGACGCCGGGCGGCGGCGCGGCGGGCTTCAGCTCCTGCGCGGACTGCGCGAAGGCGGCCGCGGGCGCGGCGGCGGCGAGGAGGAAGGCGAGAAGGGTGCGGCTGGGCATGGGCGTTCCTAAGAGGGCGTGCGGGGCCGGAAACTGCCTTCAGCAGACCCCCGCCGCCATCAGTGACAACGCCTATTAAGACCCGCTGAACCGGGCGGCAAGCGCTTCGCTAAGTGCGTTGAAAGGAAAGGGAAACGGCCCGGCGCAGGGCCGGGCCGTTCCGTCTTGCGCTCGCCGGTGCGCGAGCCGCTCAGGGTTCCCATCGAAGTCGTACTGTGATGGGGTCCCTAGGCGCGGTCGGCGGCGGTGTCGCGGTTCATCCAGCCGAAATAGGCGGCGACGATGGCGAGCACGGCGTGCAGCCAGACGTCGTTGCCGTAGAGCGGGATGAGGCCGAAGGTGGTCTGCAGCCCCTCGACGAGGCCCATCACCGTCAGCACCGCGTAGATCACGGCGACGGCGCGAAAATACATGCGGGCGCCGCCCAGGCTGCGCGCGGCGAGAATGCCCCAGACGCCGAACAGCAGGTGGACGACCGAGTGGAGCGCGTTCACCGGGAACAGCTTCAGCTCGTAGCCGAACATCGTCGTCATCGTGATCCTGGCGTCGGCGGGATGCATGCCGGCGTGCATGTCGGTGAGGCCGGGCACGAATCCGCCGGCGCCGACGATCAGGAACACGATGCCGAAGATCATGGCGAAGGTGCGTGTGCTCATCGAAAATCCTCTCCCTGTTGTGTCTTCGAAGGTAAGCGAACACGTACGGTTACGAGTTTACGCGAAGATTGGATGCGCAACCAGCCATTCCGTGCCCGTTCCGGATCGGGAAGGGCTCAAAGGCACGCGAAGTTGGCGGCGCTCCCGCTCCTCCCCGGCACGGGGAGGGGGACCGCACATAGTGCGGTGGAGGGGGCCCACGTCTCCGCCGCGTCCACCTCCGGGCCCCCTCCACCACGCCCTGGCGGGCGCGGTCCCCCTCCCCGTTCCGGGGAGGAGCGGAGGTCACGGCATCGCGAAATCGATGCCTTGGGCCAGCGGCAGGTCGCGGCTGTAGTTGATCGTGTTGGTGGCGCGGCGCATGTAGGCGCGCCAGGCGTCGGATCCGCTCTCGCGGCCGCCGCCGGTTTCCTTCTCGCCGCCGAACGCGCCGCCGATCTCGGCGCCCGAGGGACCGATATTGACGTTGACGATGCCGCAGTCCGAGCCGGCGGCGGAGAGGAACAGCTCCGCCTCCCGGAGGTCGTTGGTGAAGATCGCCGAGGAGAGGCCCTGCGGCGCCGCGTTGTGGGCGGCGATGGCCTCGTCGAGGGTGGCGTAGCGCATCGCGTAGAGGATCGGCGCGAACGTCTCGGTGAGCGTGATCGGCGTCTGACCCGGCATCTCGACCAGGGCGGGGCGGACGCAGAGGCCGCCGAGCGGGTCGCCGCCGTGGACGATGCCGCCTTCCGCGCGGGCGGCATCGAGCGCCCTCGCCATCGCCGCCACCGCCTCCTCGTCGATCAGCGGTCCCACCAGCGTCCCCTCTTCGAGCGGATTGCCGACGGGGACGCTCGCCCAGATCTCCTTCAGGCGCGGGACGAGAGTGTCGTATATCCGCTCATGGACGAACAGGCGGCGGAGCGTCGTGCAGCGCTGGCCGGCGGTGCCGACGGCGGCGAAGGCGACGGCGCGTTCGGCGAGGGCGAGGTCGGCGCTCGGCGCGACGACCATGCCGTTATTGCCGCCGAGCTCGAGCAGGACGCGGCCGAAGCGGGCGGCGACGCGCGGGGCGACCGCCCGGCCCATGCGGGTCGAGCCGGTGGCGGAGAGCAGCGCGACCTTGGGATGGTCGACCAGCGCCTCGCCCGTCTCGCGCGCGCCGTGAACCACCTGGCTGAGGTGCGGCGGCGCGTCGCCGAAGCGGGCGGCGGCGCGGTCGAACAGCGCCTGCACGGCGACGGCGGCGAGCGGGGTCTTCTCCGACGGCTTCCAGACCACCGCGTCGCCGCAGACGAAGGCGAGGCACGCATTCCACGCCCAGACCGCGACCGGGAAGTTGAAGGCGGAGATCACGCCGACGATGCCGAGGGGATGCCAGGTCTCCATCATGCGGTGGCCGGGCCGCTCCGTCGCGATGGTGAGGCCGTAGAGCTGGCGGGACAGGCCGACGGCGAAGTCGCAGATGTCGATCATCTCCTGGACCTCGCCGAGCCCCTCCTGGAGGATCTTGCCGGCCTCGAGGCTCACCAGGCGCCCCAGCGCCTCCTTCTCGCGGCGCAATTCCTCCCCGAACAGGCGGACGAGCTCGCCGCGCCGCGGCGGCGGCACGCCGCGCCAGGCGAGGAAGGCGGCATGGGCGCGCTCGACGGCCTCGCCCACCTGCGCCGCCGGCGACGGAGCGACGCCGCCGAGGGCGCCGCCGTCGATCGGCGAACAGGAGACGAGCGTGCCTTCGGGACGCGGCACGCCAAGGCGGTCGAAGATATCGGCGGCGGCGGCGGCGGAATCGAAGCTCATGGCAGCCCTTTAGACGCCGCCAGCTCGTTCCCGAAATACCGTTCGGGCTGAGCCTGTCGAAGACCTGTCCTTCTTCGCACCGAGAAGAGTTGAAGGAAGGGGCTTCGACAAGCTCAGCCCGAACGGCTGTGGGTTGCGGCATTGTGTCTGGCCATTGGCTTGTGCGACAGAGCCGGGCACCTCGTTTCGGGAGCCGCACGATGCGTCCAGTCTTTCTCCTCCCCCTTCTCCTCGCGAGCGGCGCCGCCATGGCTGCGCCGGCGGCGCCCAGCATCGGCGTCTCGCTCCACTATCGCGACACGTCGGTGAAGCCGGGCGACGACTTCTTCGATTATGCCAACGGCAGCTGGTACAAGGGCGCCGATATCCCGCCTGACCGCTCCTCGATCGGCGTCGGCTACGAAGTGTCGCAGCGCGCCGAGCAGCGCAACGCCGAGCTGGTGCGCGGCGCGGCGGCGGCGAAGGCGGCGGCCGGAACGCCGCAGCGGCTGATCGCCGATTACTACAACGCCTATATGGACACGGCCGCCATCGAGGCGCGAGGCCTGGAGCCGCTCAGGCCCCAGCTCGCCGAGATCGACGGCATCGCCACGCAGGCGGATCTGGCGCGGGCGCTGGGCAGGCGGCTGCGCGCCGACGTCGACCCGCTCAACAACACCAACTTCTTCACCGAAAACCTGTTCGGCCTGTGGGTCAGCCAGTCGCTCGACGACCCCAGCCGCACGGTCCCCTATCTGCTCCAGGGCGGGCTCGGCATGCCGGACCGCGAATATTATCTCGCCAAGGACGCCCACATGGCGGCGACGCGAACCGCCTACCGCGCCTATGTCGCCGACCTGCTGCGGCTCGCCGGTATCCCCGACGCCGACGGGCGCGCCGGCCGCATCGTCGCGCTCGAGGAGAAGATCGCCGCCGCCCATCTCGACCGCACCGCGAGCGAGGACGTCCACCAGGCCGACAATGTTTGGCGGAGCGCCGACCTGCCGCGGCTGGCGCCGGGCCTCGACTGGAATGCCTATCTGGCCGCGGCGGGGCTCGCGGGCCAGCCGATGTTCGTCGCGTGGCAGCCGGGCGCGATCAAGGGCCTGTCGGCGCTGGTCGCCTCCGAGCCGCTGCAGACCTGGAAGGACTGGCTCGCCTTCCACACGCTGAACCGCGCGGCGCCGTACCTTCCCAAGCCCTATGACGAGCTGCGCTTCGGCTTCTACGGCAAGACGCTGCAGGGCACGTCGCGCCAGCAGGACCGGTGGAAGCGGGCGCTCGCCTACACCAATGCCGACCTCGGCGACGCGGTGGGGCGGATCTACGCCCAGCGTTACTTCCCCGCCTCTTCGAAGGCCGAGGTGCAGGCGATGGTGAAGAACATCCTCGCCGCCTTCAACCGGCGGATCGACTCGCTGACCTGGATGGCGCCGGCGACCAAGCGCGAAGCGAAGGAGAAGGTGCGGACGCTCCGGGTCGGCGTCGGCTACCCGGAGAGCTGGCGCGATTATGCCGGGCTCGTCGTTGCCGCCGACGATCCTGTCGGGAACGCCGAGCGCGCGAAGCAATGGGAGTATCGCCACCAGCTCGCCAAGCTCGGCCGCCCGGTCGACCGCGGCGAATGGTGGATGACGCCGCAGACGGTGAACGCGGTCAACCTGCCGCTGCAGAACGCGCTGAACTTCCCCGCCGCGATCCTCGAGGCGCCCTATTTCGACCCGAAGGCGGACGCGGCGGCCAATTACGGGGCGATCGGCGCGATCATCGGCCACGAGATCAGCCACAGCTTCGACAATACCGGCGCCGAGTTCGACGCGCTGGGCAAGCTCGCCAACTGGTGGACGCCGGCCGACCAGGCCCATTTCAAGGAGGCGACGAAGCGGCTCTCCGACCAGTACAGCGCCTACCAGCCCCTGCCCGGCCTCCACGTCAACGGCGAGCAGACGCTGGGCGAGAACATCGCCGACGTCGCGGGCCTCGCCGCGGCACTCGACGCCTATCACATGTCGCTCAAGGGCAAGCCGGCGCCGGTGATCGGCGGGCTGACGGGCGACCAGCGCTTCTTCCTCGCCTTCGCCCAGGCGTGGCGGCAGAAGCGCCGCGAGGCGTCGCTGCGCCAGGCGATCGTCACCGACGGCCACGCCCCCGCGCACGAGCGCGCGCTGACGGTGCGGAACATCGATGCCTGGTACGGCGCCTACAAGGTGCAGCCGGGCGAGAAGCTGTACCTGGCGCCGAAGGACCGGGTGCGGATCTGGTGAGGGCGGTCGTGAAAGCCGCAGCGACTATCCCTCGTCGTCCCGGCGGAAGCCGGGATCTCGTCGGGTGAAGGGCGCGCACCCGTAGCGAGCTGAGATCCCGGCTTTCGCCGGGATGACGGGGACGCAGCGCCGTCCCCCGTCACATCGGGATCGGCGTGCCCAGCGTCCGCGTCTTGGGCGCTTTCTTGTCGGGCTTGAACTTGCCCTGGTGACGCTGCGGGAGGGGCGGGAGCTCGTCGCGGGTCAGACGGCCGTCGCGGTTCGCGTCCAGGAGAACGAAGCGCTGGCCGGCGGCGGCGACGAATTCCTTGAGCGAGACGCCGCGATTGAAGTCGGCGTCGGCGCTGATCACCGGCTCGGGGATGTTGAGGAAGGAATAGCGGCCGGCGCCCTCCAGCCCGGGATCGAAGCCGCCATTGCTCATCCGCGCGCCGCCCGCGCCTTCGGGAATCCGGCTGCCGCGCCCTTCCTGGGTGCGGGGGCCGCCGCCGCGACCGCCCCAGCCCCCCCGACCGCCGCCCCGCCCGCCGCCTTCGCCGCGCCGGAAGCCTCCCATGCCGACCCCCATCTGGCGTCCGACCTGGACCTCCGGCGCGAGCTGGGTCTCGTAGCGGGTGAGCTCGTCGGGATCGATCTCCCCGTCACGGTTGATATCGAGCGTCGCGAAGAAGCGCGCCGCGTCCGCTTCGAACTCGGCGACGGTAAGAGCGCCGTCGTGATTGGTATCGGCGGCCGCGAACCAGTCGCCGACGAGGTCATGGGTGGGATCGTCGGAGCGGAACGGCTCCCCCATCGGACTGAGGAACAGGCTTCCGTGCGGTCGCCCGCGAAACCCTTCCGGTGGCTGCGCGGCCGCCGCCGCCGAAAAGCTGAGGGCCATCAGGCCGATAAACAGGCGCATCTCCATCCCCGCTTGTGAGCGCGAAGCAAAGGCGGCGGCGGCCTGAACGTCAAATGAAGATTTGGCCACGCCCTTGAGCATTGCCTGCGAGGCCGTACAAGCGCGCCCCATGTACCTGCTCGACAAGGCGCTCAGCCGCCTCATCCGCCGCGGCCAGCTGACCGTCACCGACCATGACGGCAAGGTCTATCGCTACGGCGCGCCATCGGACGACGTGGCGCCGATCGCCCTGCGCTTCGGCGACCGCGGCGTCGCCAAAGCGATCCTGCGCAGCCCCGAGCTCGGCGTCGCCGAGGCCTATATGGATGGGCGGCTGACCTTCGACGACGGCGATATCGTCGGCCTCGTCGCCCTCGCCGGCCATAACGGCCGCTTCGAGGACGCCTCGCCGCACCCGCCGCGGCTCGACTGGCGGCGCTTCAAGGCCTGGTTCCGGGCCAGGAACCGCGAAGCGCGGTCGAAGAGCAACGTCGCCCACCATTACGACATCGGCAACGCGCTCTACCGCCTCTTCCTCGACCGCGACCTCCAGTACAGCTGCTCCTATTTCACCGATCCCGCCGTGCCGCTCGAGCAGTCCCAGGAGGACAAGAAGGCGCATATCGCGGCCAAGCTTTACCTGAAGCCGGGGCAGCGGGTGCTCGACATCGGTTGCGGCTGGGGCGGCATGGCGCTCTACCTCCACCGCCATTACGGCGTCGAGGTGCTGGGCGTGACCCTCTCCGAGGAGCAGCTCGCCCTCGCCCGCGAGCGCGCCGAGGCCGAGGGCGTCGCGGACAAGGTCCGGTTCGAGCTGATCGACTATCGCCGCGTGGAAGGGACGTTCGACAGGATTGTTTCCGTCGGCATGTTCGAACATGTCGGCGCCGCGCATTACGACGAATTTTTCGGGCAGGTGCGGCGGCTCCTGAAGCCGGACGGGGTGATGCTGCTGCACACGATCGGGCGCTTCGACGTGCCTTCGACCGGCGACCCGTTCGCGGACAAATATATCTTCCCCGGCTACCACCTGCCGAACCTCAGCGAGATGCTGCGCGGCAGCGAGCGCTGGCGCCTGATCGCCGCCGACGTCGAGACGCTGCGGCTCCATTATGCCTACACGCTGCGCCACTGGCTCGAGCGGACGCGCGCGCACCGGGCGGAAATCGAGGCGATGTACGACGCGCGCTTCTTCCGCATGTGGGAGATGTACCTGGCCGGCGCGATCGGCATGTTCGAGCAGGGCGGCGGCTGCGTCTACCAGGTCCAGTATATCCGCGACCGCCGCGCCGTGCCGATCACCCGCGACTATATGTTCGAGGAGGAGCGGCGCCTCAGGGCGCGCGCATGAGGTCGCGGGCGCGGGCGAGGCCCTCGATCCCCGCCGCCAGCGTCTCCTCGCGCTTGGCGAAGCAGAGGCGGACGATCGTCGTCACCGGCCGCTCCGCATAGAAAGCGGAGACGGGGATGCCCGCGACGCCGGCCGCGCGCACCGCCCTGTCGCAGAAGCAGGCATCGTCGCCGGCAATGCCGGAGGCGGCGAGGTCGACGTTGAGGAAATAGGTCCCTTCCGCGGTCAGCGCCACATAGCCGATCTCCGCCAGCCGCGCGGCAAGGTCGTCCCGCGCGGCTTCGAAGGCGCGGCGCATGCCGTCATAATAGGCATCGGCCTTCCCGAGCCCATAGGCGACGGCGGCCTGGAGGTTGGGCGGCGTGGCATAAGCGAGATATTGGTGGGCCTTGGCAATCGGTCCGGCGAGGGCCGCCGGGGCCGCCACCCAGCCGACCTTCCAGCCGGTGAGCGAGAAGATCTTTCCCGCGGAGCCGACCTTCACCGTCCGCTCCGCCATGCCGGGCAGGCTCGCCAGCGGGACGTGCGCGCGGCCGTCGAAGACGAGATGCTCCCAGACCTCGTCGGTGAGGGCGACGGCGTCATGGGCGACGCACGCGTCGGCGAGCAGGGCCAGCTCGTCGCGGCCGAAGACGCGGGCGGTTGGATTGTGCGGGTTGTTGAAGATGACGAGGCGCGTGCGCTCCGTGAACGCCTCGGCCAGCGCCGCGGCGGTGATCCGCCAGTCCGGCGGCGCCAGCGCCAGGAAGCGCGGCACCCCACCGGCGCGCAGCACCAGCGGCAGGTAGGCGTCGTAGAGGGGCTGGAAGAGCAGCACCTCGTCGCCGGGCGAGACGAGCGCGAGGATCGCCGCCGCCAGCGCCTCCGTCGCGCCGGAGGTGACGAAGACCTGCGCCGGAGCGAGGGCCAGGCCCTGGTGGTGCCGGTAATGGTCGGCAATCGCCTCGCGCAGGGCGGGCAGGCCCAGCATCGGCGCGTACTGGTTGGAACCGTGAGTCAGCGCCTCGGCCGCTTTCGCCACCACGTCGTCGGGCCAGCCGAAGTCGGGAAAGCCCTGGCCGAGGTTCACCGCGTGGTGCGCGACGGCGAGCGCCGACATGTGCGCGAAGATCGAAGTCGGCATCTCGGCGTAGAGCGGGTTCATGCGCGGGCTATAGCGGCTGGAACAGGGGACACGTACCTTTTCGCGAAAAGGTACGTGTCCCCATTGCCTAAAAGGTACGTGTCCCCATTGCTCAGAGCCGCTCGATCAGGGCCATGGCGGCGGCGGGGTTGCGCTCCTTGGCGGCGGAGATGAAGAACAGGTAGACGTCGCGCGGCTGCACCAGCGCGGGGGCGGCAACGTAGGGGAATTGCGCCGGACTCTCGCCGCGCGCCCACGCCTTGGCGGTCTCCGCCCAGCGGTCGAGCGCCCCCGGGGGGTAACCCTGCTCCAACTCCGCCTGCGCCCGCATCACCCGGGCGTAAACGATCGGGCCGCTGATGTCGGGGACGAGCGGGAAGTCGGCGCCGTCGCCGAAGACGATCGCGGCGCCGGCCTCCCGGCACATCGCGACGAAGGCGGGATCGCGGAAGCTTTCGTGGCGGGGCTCGATCGCATGCTGGAGCGCGATGCCGTCCTGCGTGCGCGGGAGGAGGGCGAGGAAGCCGCGCATGTCGTCCGGCTCGAAGCGCTTGGTCGCCATCAGCTGCCAGAGGATCGGGCCGAGCTTGTCGCCGAGCTCGGTCAGGCCCTGACCGCAGAAACGCTCGATGCCCTCTCCGCCTTCCGCCAAGAGCTTGCGGTTGGAGCAATAGCGCGAGCCCTTGATAGCGAACTTGAAGCCCTCGGGCACGGCGTCACGCCATTTGGCGAAGAGCGCGGGCTTCTGCAGCTTGTAGTACGTGGCGTTGATCTCGATCGCGGTGAGCCGGCGGGAGGCGTGTTCGAGCATCTTCGCCTTGGCGAGGCCCGGCGGATAGAAGGTCTCCCGCCACGGGTCGTAGTCCCAACCGCCGACGCCGACGCGGATCATCTGCCTCTCCTCGCTTGCGTCACTAGCGCGGCCTTCACGGCTTTTACACCATGCGCGGGTAAGGCGGGCACGATGGCCGAACCGCATGCCGCGCCTTTCGCTTCCGGAGCCGCGTCCGCGCGCCCCCTGGCGCGCGCGCCGCTGGAGCTCGCGGTGGTGGTCGACACCGAGGAGGAGTTCGACTGGTCGGCACCGTTCGCGCGCGAGAATCGGGAGACGCTGACCATTCCCGCCCAGGCGCGGGCGCATGGGGTGTTCGATCGCTTCGGCATCGTCCCGACCTATGTGATCGACCACCCGGTCGCGAGCGACCCCGGCGCCGCCGCCTTCCTGCGCAACCTCGCCGAAGGCGGACGGGCGGAGATCGGCGCCCACCTCCATCCATGGGTGACGCCGCCGTTCAAGGAGGCGGTGACGTCGCGCAATTCCTATCACGGCAACCTGCCGCCGGACCTCGAGCGGGCGAAGATCGCGACGCTGACGGAAACCGTCGCCACCGCCTTCGGCAAGCGCCCGACGGTGTTCAAGGCCGGCCGGTACGGCTTCGGCCCCCATACGGCGGCGGCCTTGGTCGAGCAGGGTTACGAGATCGACTGCAGCTTCGTCCCGCACACGAGCTTCGCCGCGGACGGCGGCCCCTCCTTCTACGGCCGCTCCAGCCGGCCCTTCTGGCTCGACGACCAGTGCCGCCTGCTCGAAATCCCGCTGACCAGCGGCTTCACCGGCCCGCTCGCGGCGGCGGCCGAGCGGCGCGCCGGCCTGTTCGACAGCGATGCCGCGCGTCGCCTCCACATCCCCGGCATCCTCGCCCGCCTCGGCCTCGCCGAGCGGATCCGCCTCAGCCCGGAAGGCCACAGCGTCGCGGAGCAATGCCGGCTGCTCGCCACGCTTGCCGCACGCGGCCAGCGGCTGTTCACCCTCGCCTATCACAGCCCCAGCCTCGCCCCGGGCCATTCGCCGTACGTGCGAACCGAAGCGGATCTGGCGGCGTTCCTCGACAACCTGGCGGCGGTGTTCGGTTTCTTCCGCGACGTGCTGGGGGGGACGTTCACGACGCTGACGCGATATCGGGCGGGACTTGCGGCGGAAGAATTGGCCGCGGCCGAGTAGCTCCTCCCCGGGACGGGAAGGAGCGGGAACTTCGCGGCCCCTTTCGGCGATTCGCTGTCATGGGCGTCCTCGACGGGATCTTCGGCACCGGCCACGTCACCGTCGGGCAGGAATGCGCCCGGGCCGTGCTGATCCTCTTCTACGGTCTCCTGCTCGTCCGATTCGCCGGGCGACGGGTGTTCGGGCGCTGGGCGGCGATCGACATCGTCGTCTCGATCGTCGTCGGCTCGAACCTCAGCCGCGCCCTCACCGGCAATGCGCCGCTGTGGGGGACGCTCGCCGCTTCGACGCTGCTGATGCTGCTCCACTGGATGCTGGCCCAGTCGGCGGCGCGCTGGCCGCTCGTCTCGCGCCTCGTCGAGGGACGCGCGCGCGAGCTGGGGCGCGACGGCCGCATCACCCACCGGAAGGACCTGCGCGTGGCGATCAGCGATGCCGACCTGGCCGAGGCCTTGCGCCAGGCGGGGGTGGAGCGCGCCGAAGACACCCGCCTCGTCATGCTCGAGCCGAGCGGCAAGATCAGCGTCCTCAAGTGACCCCGCACCCGGGGTGCGGCCGGGCGCCTTTTCGACAAACCGCTCGCACGCTTCTACCAACGGCATGCGCCGGCAGCCCGCGCGCGAGCCGAAGCCGGTAAGAGGGCCGGATGGACATGAGCCAGCTGATCGAGCCGAGCGTACGGCGCCGCGACCTGACCCTGGGCGCGGTGTCGATCGGCGGCTTCTGGCTCTTCTATTTCGCCACCGTCCTGCTGCGCACCGCGACGGTGGAGAGCAGCTTCGACAGCCTCGGCCCGCATGCGCTGAGCTGCGTGTTCGGCGCCTGCCTCACCGGCCTCATCTGGCTCGTGCTGCGGCGCGCCGCCAACGAGACGATGCGCGTGCAGGTGATCGCCGCCGCGATCGCCGCCCTGCCCGCGGCCGCCATGCTGGCGACCTTCAACATCGGCGTCTTCGTCTACCAGCCGGTCGGGGTGAAGACGATCACCGAGAAAGGCGAGAACGGCATCGTCATGAAGCGCTCGCCCAGCGGCGAGTTCCGCATCGAGCGGCCGGGCCAGCCGACGGTCGTGTTCAACATGCCGAGCACCCGCACCATCGTCCGCCAGCGCGCCGCCCAGCTGATCACCGCCGAGATGGTGAGCTGGTATTTCTTCTTTGCCGCCTGGGCGAGCTTCTACATCGCGATGAGCGCGGCGGCGCGGATGCGCAGCGCCGAGCGGCGCGCCGCCCTGGCCGAGCGCAACGCCCAGGCGGCGCAGCTCAGGGCGCTGCGCTACCAGGTCAACCCGCACTTCCTGTTCAACACGTTGAACTCGCTTTCCTCGCTGGTCCTCGCGCGCCGCGCCGACGAGGCCGAGACGATGATCGTCAACCTCTCCTCCTTCTTCCGCTCGAGCCTGACGCTCGATCCGGGCGGCGACGTCACGCTGGCCCAGGAGATCGAGCTGCAGGAGCTCTATCTCGACATCGAGAAGGTGCGCTTCCCGCGGCGCCTCAAGGTGCGGATCGCGATTCCGGCCGACCTCGCCGGGGCGCGGGTGCCGCCGCTCATCCTTCAGCCGCTGGTCGAGAACGCGATCAAGCACGGCGTCGCGCGGACCACCGAGCCGGTGACGCTGACAATCGCCGCCCGCGAGGAGGATGCCCGCCTCGTCCTCACCGTCGAGAACGACCGCGGCCCGAGCGGCGCGAATACCGGCGCCGGCAACGGCACGGGAGTCGGCCTCGCCAACGTGTGCGAGCGGCTGGTCGCCCGCTTCGGCCCCGCCGGAGAGTGCGAGGCCGAGCCTCTCGCCACCGGCGGCTGGCGGGTCACCCTGGCGATGCCACTCGAAGTGGATGGCTGAGCCGCTGCGCCTCCTCGTCGTCGACGACGAGCCGCTCGCCGTCGAGCGGCTGCAATTGCTGCTGGCGCGGATCGCGGACGTGCAGGTCGCCGGCACCGCGTCGGACGGCGCGTCGGCGCTGCGGCTGGTCGAGGCGCTCGCGCCGGACACGGTGCTGCTCGACATCGCCATGCCGGGCATGGACGGGATCGACGTCGCCCGCGCCTTCTCGAAGCTGGCGCGGCCGCCGGTGGTGGTGTTCGTGACCGCGTTCGATGCCTTCGCCGTCGCCGCGTTCGACGTCGAGGCCGTCGATTACGTGATGAAGCCGGTCGCCGCCGACCGGCTCGCCCGCGCCGTCGAGCGGGCGCGCGAGCGGGTGGCGCGCCGCACGGCGCTGGGAGCCGCCGCCGCGCCGGAGGAGGCGCCCGACCATATCCGCGAATTCTGGGTGTCGGAGAGCCGCGGCCTGGTGCGGCTCGCGGCCGAGGACGTCGACCGCATCACCGCCGAGCGCGACTATATGCGCCTGCACGTCGGGCGGCGCAGCTGGCTGATCAACCACACGATCGCGCGGCTTGAGGAGGAGCTGGCCCCCGGTCGCTTCGTGCGGCTGCATCGCTCGGCGATCGTGCGGCGGGACTTCGTCACCGGCCTGCGCCGCGACGAGGGCGGGCGCTGGTGGGCGCGGCTCGCCGACGGCGACGAGCAGAAGGTCGGACGGCTCTACGTCCCCAACGCGAAGGCGCTCGCCGGGCGTTAGGGTCCGCATTCGGACCCTTAGCGGCGAGCGCTTCGCGCGCGACCTCAGTTCGTCCGCAGGGCGACGACCCGGCCGGTGCCGGCGCGGAGCGCGACCTGGAGGTCGGCCTTGGCGCGGGCGATGACGTCGGCGCGGCAGGCGTCGACCTTGGCCGAGAGGTGGAGGTCGAGGATCGGCGCTTCGCTGCAGACGGCGCGAGCGGCGGCCTTGAGGCGCGCGTCGAAGCGCGCGGCATCGGCGGGATCGGCGAGATCGAGGCCGGCATAGCTGACGACGACGCTGGTCTCGTCCGCGGGGCTGGCGGCGGCGGGGGCGGACAGCGCCGAGGCCGCGAGGGCGGCCGCGCCGAGGGCGGTTACAAACTTCAACATGGCACGCTTCCTCCGGTGCTTGGGTTCGTTGCGGCGCAGGAGCCGGCTCGGGGATGAGGCAAGCCGTCCCTGCGTCGCGATTCAGGGCGTACGACAGGGCCCGGGCGAAGGCGCGCGCTGCTCGACGCAGCCGCCCGGTGCTTCTGCGAAACGTCTTTGGCGCCGACGAACGGCGCGTATCCGGCGACGAAAGGGCGGGACGGAGGAGGCGGCGGCGGCGAACTTGTGCCTCCCCATCCCCAGATGGGGAGGGGGACGGCCGAAGGCGGTGGAGGGGTGACTTGCCGTGGTGCCGGAGGGGTTCGCGCGGGAGCCGCTGCCGCCGGTGGGGTTACCCCTCCACCAGCTCCGCTGGTCCCCCTCCCCATGAGCTTGGCTCATGGGGAGGCAAGCTGTTCGAACAACCCCTTTACGGGCCCATTTCGTGGATGTGCTGGACGACGCGGTGCCGCAGAGGGCCGCCGAGGCCGAGCGCCTGGGCGAGCTTGTCGTCCCAGCCATAGGGGTCGCCGCGGAAGACGACCCGGCCGCCGTCGACATAGGCGGTGAGGTACATGAGGCGCACGGGGATCTTGTTCGGGATCGCGATCTCCTTCTCCGTCCCGCCGGCCAGCGCCTGTTCGAACTGGTCCGCGATGCCTTCGTCGGCCGCGATCATCCGCGCGAAGCCGATCGCGTCGTTGACGCGGACGCAGCCGTGGCTCTGGTGACGCTCGGGCTGGCCGAACGCCGCCTTGCCGGGCGTGTCGTGGAGATAGATGGCGTAGGGGTCGGCCATGTTGAACTTGACCCGGCCGAGCGCCGACTTGTCGCCCGACGCCTGGACGAGACGGCCGTTCTTCTCGCTGATCTGCTCCTTCGCCATGTAGGCGGCGCCCTTGGGAAGGATCTCCTCCTTCGCGATCTTGTCGGGGATCGTCCAGTCGGGGTTGGCGACGAGGCTGACGATCGGCGCGCCGATCTCCGGCGTCTCCCAGTCCGGCTGGCCGGCGACGACGACGCGCCTGTCCTTGACCGCGCCGTCCTTCCAGTAGGTGAGGACGGTGGCGGCGGTGTTGACGTCGATCCGGGTGCCGGGCGGCTGGCGATTCAGCCAGCGGCGGCGCTCCAGGTTGACCGCCAGGATGCGGGCCCGCTCGGCCGCGCCGGCGTTCAGCGCCTCCAGCGTCGAATTGCCGACGATGCCGTCGGGCTTGATGCCGTAATTCTGCTGCACCCGCGACACCGCCGCGGCCATCGCCTTCGTGTAAGTCGTCGACTCCGGAGCCTGCTTCGGCGCGGCGCCCTGCTGCTGCGGCGGCTCGGGCGGGAGGTAGCCGCCGGCGCGCAGGGCGGCGACGATCTCCGGCACGCGCTTGTCCGTGTCGCCGGGCGCGATCTTGTCGCCGGGGGCAATCGGCTGGCGCTGGGGTCCGGCGGCCTGGCTAGCGTAGCGGACATAGGCGTCGGACAGCGCCTTATATTCGTCGTCCTGCGGCGCGAGGCTCGCCAGCCATTCGCGGACATTGCCCTTCTGTACCGCCTGGGCGAGGCCGCCGACCAGGTCCCTTCGCTCCGCGGCACGGTGAAGGGGTCGAACACCTTCTGCGGGTTGACGACGCCGGTCGCCAGCGCCTGCGCGTAATCGAGCGCGTTGCGGGTCATCGCCGCCTCGCGCTCGGCCGGCGTGGCGCCCTGCTTCGCTTCCTGGAGGAAGGCCTGGCCGCGCAGGCCGTGGCGGTTGGCGTCGGCGAAGGCGGCGGTGAGGTCCTTCGCGTGCGCATCGTCCCAGACGGGTGCCCAACCCCGCGCCTCGTAGAAGCGCTTGACGCGGGGGTCGTTCGCCGCCGCCTGCAGGTCCGCGGCGCTGACCTGCTTCGGGTTGACCTGGACCTGACTGCTGCCGCTGCTCCCGCCGCCGATCTTGTCGCAGCCGGCGAGCGCGAGCGCCGCCAGCGAAACGCATACCAAAGCCTTACGCATCAACCCGTTCCTATCGTGGATCAGGCGCTGAACGTTCCCGCGCGCCGATCCGATCCAAGCGCGCCCCCGATTAACCGCGCGGCCCCGTCCGTCCCGCCGCGGGACAGTCGGAAATGGGGGGCAGAAGCGGCAAGAGGCCTTAGCTATTCGTCGCTACCGGCCCTCTTGCAACAGGCGGCGAGACGCGGTGGCGCTTCGAGATTCAGTGGCGGCGAAGGCGTTGGGCGAGGCGGCGACGGCGCGCGGCCGCGAGGCGGCGTGCCTCGCGCTGCTGCTGCTCAGCGCGTCGTGCGTGCCCGCCGTCGCCGCTTACGCGCCAGAAGCCGCGGCACCGCAGCGCCCGATCCGCCACGCGAGTGGCCTTGCCGCGGGCGTGCCCGCCCTCCCCCCGGAGATCGTCGCCACCGCCGAGCCGCTCGACTTGAAGCCCGTCTCGGCGACCGACGCCGCCGCGATCAATGCGACCATCCCGATCGCCGCCGGACCCAATCCCGGCGCCCCGGCGACGGTCTTCCGCGCCGCCACCGGCCTCGATCAGCTGCGCGCCGTCCAGTGCCTCGCCGAAGCCGTCTATTACGAGGCGCGCTCGGAAAGCGAGGATGGCCAGCGCGCCGTCGCGCAGGTGGTGCTGAACCGCGTCCGCCATCCGGCCTATCCCGGCAGCGTGTGCGGCGTCGTCTATCAGGGGCCGATGCGCGCCGGCGGCGGCTGCCAGTTCACCTTCACCTGCGACGGCTCGCTCGCCATCCGCCCCTCCGGGGAGGCGTGGCTCACCGCCCGCCGCATCGCCGCCGCCGCGCTCGCCGGATCGGTCTACGCGCCCGTCGGCCTCTCGACCCACTACCACACCCAGCAGGTGCTGCCGGTCTGGGCGTTCCGCCTCGCGAAGTCGGCGGTGATCGGCGCGCACAGCTTCTACCGCCTCCCCGGCGGCTGGGGCGAGGCAGGCACCTACGGCCGCCGCTATGCCGGCCGCGAGCCGTCGCCGGCCGTGGTCATCGCCCACCGGCTGCCGAGCTACGTCCCCCCGAAGATCGCGCCGGCGCTGGCCCCGACGCAACTTGCCGCCCTATCGGCCGGTGCCATGCCGGGCCGATCGCATGTCGACGCGGCGGACGCCGCGCCGCTGCCGAGGAACGACAACCTTCCGGTCTCCACCATCCGCCCTGAATTCCAGAATAGCGGCCGCTGGATCGGCGACGCCGCGCCAGCGCGCTGACGGCCGATCAGTCGCGTCGCGACAGACGGAGCGGCAGGCCGCCCTTCGGGCGCAGCGTGACCATCCCCGAAGCCGCAACCTCGCGCCCGGGCATCGGCGCGAAGGACCAGCGGGACAGCCAGTGCGCGAGGACCGTCAGCGCCTCAACGGTCGCGAATCGGGCACCGACGCAGACGCGGGGACCGCCGCCGAAAGGTATGTACTGGAACCGGTGGCGGGCATGGCGGCGCTCGTCCGTCCAGCGGTCGAGGTCGAACGCGTTCGGATCGTCCCACAGCGCTTCGTGACGGTGGAGGAGCCACGGCCAAATGGAGATGAAGTCGCCGGCGCGGACCTCGTGGCCGGCGAGGCTGTCCAGTCCGACGGCCTCGCGGTCGAAGCGGGGAACGGGAGGATAGAGGCGCAGCGTCTCTTCGAGGACGCGGTGCAGCAGCGGCAGCCGCTCGGGCAGACCGGGATCTCCTTCCCCCGCCGAAAGCGCCTGCCGCGCCTCTTGGGCGGCGTCGTTCTGCAACTCGGGGAGTTCGGAGAGGATGAACAGCGTCCAAGTGAGCGCGTTCGCCGTCGTCTCGTGGCCGGCGAGATAGAAGGTGGCGGCATTGTCGACGGCGAGAGCGGTCGCCTCCTCCGGCGGAAAGCGTTCGCGCAGCGCGCGGATGAGGTGGCCGAGAAAGTCTTCGGCGCCGCCGTCCGGCAGGCGCTCGTGCACGACCGCGGCGAGCGTTTCGCGCAGGAACTTCTGCCCGCGCAAACCGCGAAGCGCCTTCGGCGTCAGCGGAACGATCGGAAGGCCGAGCACCGCCTGCAGGCGCGCCACATTGCCACCCTCGAGCGAGGCGGCGATATGGCGCATCGCGATGTCGCTGGTGAGGCGCGGGTCGCCCGCAAAGAGGCTCATGGCGATGACGCACATCGTCGTCTCCGTCGCCGCCGCTGCCATGTCGCGGGTGCCCGGCCGCCACGCATCCCCCGCGGCTCGTGCTGCCGCGGCAAAGACCGGCACCTTCCCGTCCACCGCCGCAGGGGCGAAGCTTCCGGCGACGACCCGCCGTTGGTCGCGCCAAAGCGCCCCGTCGGAGCTCAGCAGCCCCTCGCCGATCAGCGGCCGCAGCAGCTTCTTGACTACCCGCGGCTTCTCGTAATTGCCGGCGTTGCCGAGCAGGACGCGCTCCACGACGTTCGGGTCGAGCGGAATGTGCACGTTGAAGGCGAACACCTTCATCCTCAGGTGCCGCTTGCGAAATGCCTCCTTCGACCAGCCGTAGACGGCGGTCCGCGCGCGCTCGCCGACGAAGCCGCGCCACATCGCCACGGGCTTGCCGCGCGGCGGATGCGGCGGGACGAAGCGCGCGGTCATTCCGCCGCGAGCAGCCGTTCTGCGCCGCCGAGGTCGACGCTCACGAGGCGACTGATGCCCTTCTCGATCATGGTGACGCCGAACAGGCGGTGCATGCGGCTCATCGTCACGGCGTTGTGGGTGACGATGAGGTAGCGCGTGTCGGTCTCGTCCGTCATCCGGTCGAGCAGGTCGCAGAAGCGCTCGATATTGGCGTCGTCGAGCGGCGCGTCGACCTCGTCGAGGACGCAGATCGGCGCCGGATTGGTCAGGAACAGGCCGAAGATGAGGGCGACGGCCGTCAGTGCCTGCTCCCCGCCGGACAGCAAAGTGAGGGTGGACAGCCGCTTGCCCGGCGGCTGGGCCATGATCTCCAGCCCCGCTTCCAGCGGATCGTCGGATTCGACCAGCTCGAGATGCGCCTGCCCGCCTTCGAACAGGGTCGTGAAGAGGCTGCGGAAGTGGCGGTCGACGGTCTCGAAGGCCGCGAGCAGGCGGACGCGGCCTTCCCGGTTCAGGCTGCCGATCGAGCCGCGCAAGCGGTGGATCGCCTGGCCGAGCTCCTCCCGCTCGGCGGCGCTCGCGGCGCGGTTTTCGTCCAGCTCGGCAAGCTCGCGCTCGGCGACGAGGTTGACCGGGCCGATTCGCTCGCGCTCCTGCATCAGCCGCTCGTGGCGCGTCGATTCCTCGGCGGCGGGGGCGACCCCGTCGTCCGTGAAGCCGAGCTTGTCGGGGAGGAGCGGCGGCGGGCATTCGAACCGCTCGCCCGAGATGCGCGCCATCTCGACGCGGCGGCTCTCCTGATTCTCGTGTCGGGCGGCGGCGCCGGCGCGGGCCTCGCGCGCGGTGGCGAGCGCCTCCCCCACCTCGGCGAGCCGCGCCTCGGTCCCGCGCAGCGCCGCTTCGCCCGCGCGCTCGGCCTGCAGCGCCGCTTCGGCCGCGCGCGCCGCTTCGGCCGCCTCGCTCTCCATGGCCGCGATCCGGCGGGCGATCTCGTCCGGCGCGTCGGCGAGCCGCTCGGCCTCCGCCTCGGCCTCCGCGATGCGCCGGCCCATGTCGGCGTGGCGCTTGACCGCCTCGGCCGCACGGACCGACCAGTCGGCATGCTCCTTCTTCGCCGCCTCGCCGCGCTGCCGGTCGGCGCTGACGGCACGGGCGTGGGTCGCGGCTTCGGCGCGCACTTCGGCCAGCGCGCGTTGCGCCGTCTCGGCGGCCGAGCGCAAGGTCGCGACACCCGCCTCGGTCGCGGCGGCGTCGGGCAGGGCGGCGACCACGGCCTCGGCGTCGGTGAGCGCCTGCCGCGCCTCGGCGAGATCCTGTCCCGCCTGCTCGATGCGCTCGGCGAGGCCGGAGCGGCGGATGTCGAGCCGCTCGATCTCGCTCCTGGCGACGTCCTCCGCCCGCGCCGCCTCGCGGATCGCGGCGCCCGCCTCCGCTTCGGTGCGCCGCGCCTCTCCGGCGGCGGCCTGCGCCGCCTGCATCGCGGCGAGCGCCGCCTCGATGCGGGCCCCGGCCTGCTCGACCGCCTCGGCCGCCGCGGGCAGCGCCGCTTCGATGTCGGCAAGCCGGTTGACCCGGATCAGCCGCTCGGCCGCGGCTGAGCCGAGACCGGTGGCGACGAAGCCGTCCCAGCGCCGCAGCCGGCCGGCGAGGGTGACGAAGCGTTGCCCCACCGCGAGGGCGACGCCGTCATCTTCCGCTCCGACGGCAATCTGGGCGAGCCTGCGGGCCAGCGCGGGCGGCGCGTAGACTCTGGCGGCAAGGCTTTCCGTGCCCGGTGGCAGCGGCGGATCCCCCGCCAGCGCATCGGCGCCCGTCCATCGGCGGGGAGCATCGCCGGTCAGCGCCGCCTCCAGGTCGTCGCCGAGCGCCGCGGCAAGCGCGCGCTCATAGCCGCGGCCCGCCTTCACATGGTTGATGGCGCGATCCCCGCTCGCGCCCTCGACGGCCTTGCTCAGCGCCCGCGCCTCGCTCTCCAGCGCCGCCAGCGCCGCCCGGGCGGCAGCGCCTTCGCTCTCCGCGCCATCGCGGGTGGATGCCGCCTCGGCGCGCGCGGCTTCGGCCGCGGCAATCCGCTCGCCGGCCTCTTCAAGCCGGGTTTCCGCCTCCTCCCGCCGGACCCGCGCCTGCTGGAGCGAGGCGACCAGCGGCGCCTGGTCGCCGAGGCCGCCCATCTGCTCCTCGAGCCGCCGCGTCTCGGCCTCGGCCCGCGCCAGCTTCGCCCGCGCCGCGTCGAGCGCCGCCTGGGCGACGCGTGCTTCCGCCTGCTCCGCCGCCTGGACGGCACGGGCCTTGCCGAGCTCGGCCTCCGCTTCACGCGCCGCGTCCTCGCGCTCCACGGTGCGGATGTCGATCGTGCCCCTCGCCGCTTCCGCCGCGGCGAGACGGGAGGCGATGTCGATTTGCTCCGCGTCCAGCCGGGAGAGCGCGGCGCGGGCATCGTCGCCGAGCGCCGCCTCGCGCGCACGGTCGGCGGCGAGGGTGGCGCGCCGTTCGGACAGTTCGCGGATGCGGCGGGCGACCGTGTCGCGCTCGGCCCGCAGGGTGGCGAGCTGGTGCCCGAGCGAGGTCGCCGCTTCCCGCGCCGCCTGAGCGGCCGCGCGCTTCTCCGCCAGCGCCTGCGTCGCCTGATGCTGATAGGCGGCGGCGGCGCGCTGCGCTTCCGATGCCTTCTCCACCGCCGCGGCCGCGGCCTCGGCTTCCTTCTTCGCGGCCTCCGCGGCGTCGGCGGCCTCGCGCCAGCGGGCGAAGATCATCCGGCCCTCGGCAACGCGGATCTGGTCGGAGAGCTTGCGGTAGCGTTCGGCGGCCTTGGCCTGCCGCCGCAGCGCGCCCGCGCGCATCTCCATGTCGGCGAGCACTTCGTCGAGCCGCGCGAGGTTTGCCTCGGTGGCGCGCAATTTCTGCTCGGCGTCCTTGCGGCGGACGTGGAGGCCGGAAATGCCGGCCGCTTCCTCGAGCATCATCCGCCGCTCGGTCGGCTTGGCGGCGATGACCTGGCTGATCTTGCCCTGGCTGACCAGCGCCGGCGAGTGGGCGCCGGTGGCGGCGTCGGCGAAGAGCAGGGCGACGTCCTTGGCCCGCACGTCGCGGCCGTTGACGCGATAGGCCGAGCCGGCGCCGCGCTCGATGCGCCGGGTCACCTCGACGTCGCCGACCGGCGCCAGCGTCACGTCGCCCGGCATGTCCTCCACCTGCCGCTCGAGCAACAGCGAAACCTCGGCGAACTCGCGCGCGGGCCGCGCGGCGGTGCCGGCGAAGATGACGTCGTCCATGCCGGCGCCGCGCATCGACTTGGGGGACGATTCGCCCATCACCCAGCGGATCGCCTCGAGGACGTTCGACTTGCCGCAGCCGTTCGGGCCGACGACGCCGGTGAGGCCGGGCTCGATCCTGAGCTCCGCCGGCTCGACGAAGCTCTTGAAGCCGGAGAGCTTCAGCCGCTTTATCTGCATCGAAGCCCCCCCGCCCCCATGCTCAGCCTCCCGCCTTCCTGATGACGGGCTCCAACTGCTCCCAAGTCGCCGCCTCCGTCTTCGCGCCGTTGACGAAGAAGGTGGGCGTGTGGTCGACGCCGGCCCGGTTCGCCGCGTCGGCCATCGCGAGCAGGCGCTTGAGGCCGGCGGGGTTGGCGAGGCACTGGCGTGCCCGTGCCGGGGTGACGCCGTACCGCGCCGCCACCTGCGGGAAGCCGGCGATCGCGGCGAAGCGGAGGATGCGCTGCGCGTCGCTCATCTTCTCCAGCTCCGCCTTCTGCGCGGGGGATAGCGACATCAGCTTCTGCATCCATTGCGGCTGGCCGGCGTAGACCGCCGCCGACATCGCGAAGAAATTGGCGGGGCCGGCACAACGGGCGAGCAGGCTCACCGAAATGTCCGGCGCATTGATGATAAGGTTGCGGAACTCGTAGCTGACCCGCCCCCGCCGCACGTAATTGTGGACCAGGGGCCCGTAGCCCGTCTGCTCGAAATGGCGGCAATGCGGGCAGGCGAGCGAACCATATTCGACCACCTTCACCCGCGCCGCGGGGTTGCCCATGCGGAAGCCGCCTTCCGGGGTCGGCGCCACCGTCCGGCTCCAGTCCCGCGCGGCCGGCGCGGCAGCGCGATGCGGCACGGGCCGGTGGCGGACCGGCGCCGCCGGCGCCGCCGCCGGGACCGCGGCGAGCGCCGCCGTCAGCAGGACGAAAGCGAGGCGCATCAGCCGACCGCCGAGCGGAGCAACGGTTCCAGCGTCTTCCAGTCCGCCACGTCGGGGGCCTGTGCCTTGCCGTTGATGAGGAAGCCGGGCGTGCCGCCGATGCCGTCCTTGTTGCCGCGGTTGGTGATCTCCAACGCCTTGTCCAGATTGGCCTGGCTGGTGAGGCACGAATCGAGCTTCGACTGCGGCATGCCGCGCTGGCGGAAGAATTCGTCGAGCCCGGCCAGCTTCACCAGCGCCTGGTTGCGCTGCATCGGCGGCATGTTCTGGATGGCGTTGAGCTGCGCCGGCGGGGCGTCGGCGACGCGGCCGTACCAGGCGGTCTGGCTCTGGTAGAGCTGGTCGGCGAGGCCGAAGAAGGCGTCGGGGCCCTGGCAGCGGACCAGCACGGTCAGCGCCGGGTCGGTCGGGTGGTTCATGTAGGGGCGATATTCCCAGCTGACCTGGCCGCTCTTCACATATTTGTCGCGCAGCGTCGGCACGCCGTCGCGGTCGAACGCGGCGCAGAAGGGGCAGCTCAGCGAGGCATATTCGACGAGCTTCACCGGCGCGGCGGGATTGCCCATGCGGAAGCCGCCTTCCGGCGTCTCGCTGACCACTTGCGTCCAGTCGCCCTGCGGCGCGGCGATCTGCTTCAAGGGTGCGCTCGACACCTGCGCGTTCGACGCGCCGCCCTTGTTGCAGGCGCCGAGGGCGAGGGCGAGCGCCGCGGCGCCGGCCACGGCCAGGGGGGAACGCTTCATCTCTTGCTGTCTCCGATCTTACCGATGACGGGAATGGCGAGGGTGGCGGCGCCGGCGGCCGGCGCTTCCGCGACGCCCCGGGCGAGCGATTCGAGGCACGCCCGCAGCTCCGGGTCGGCAATGGTGCGCAGCGAATCGCCGAGGTCCGGCGGTATCGGGCGCAGCGAGGCCGGCGCCTGGCGCGACGCCACGGCCCTGGCGACACGGACGATGCCCTGGCGGAACTGCACCCGCTCGATCGCCGGATAGCCGAAGAAGCGGTTGACCCGCTCGACGATCACCGGGGCGACATGCTGCATCATCGGCGCGTGGGCGCCCTCGACGACGAGGCTCAGCACGCCGTTCGCGCGCTTGCCGACCGGGAAGCGGATCGATTCCGGGGACGACACCCCAGCGTAGCGCGCACCGACGATCTCGCTCCAGCGGCTGACGATCGAGGACTGGACGAAGCCGAAGCGACGGAAGGCGGCGCCGCCGACGGCGGGCAGCAGGTCGGCGACGGCGCGCGCGCGGTTCGCCCGCGGCGCCTCTACGGCCTTGCGTCTCGTCGTCCCACCCGGCTTCGCCATTTGGAAAGACCATGGCATAGGCGGCCCATGGCCGTCGATGCTTCCGAGCCGCTTATGCGTTGGTTTGCTGTGGATAAGCGGCGATTGCCGTGGAGAACGTTGCCCGGCGAGCCCGTCGACCCCTATCGCATTTGGCTGTCGGAGGTGATGCTTCAGCAGACCACCGTCGCCGCCGTCCGGCCCTATTTCGAGACGTTCACCAGGCGCTGGCCCACGGTCGAGGCGCTGGCGACGGCGCCCGAGGCGGAGGTGATGGCCGCCTGGGCGGGCCTTGGTTATTATGCCCGCGCCCGCAACCTCGTCGCCTGCGCCCTCGCCGTGGCGGGCGAACATGGCGGCCGCTTCCCGGACAGCGAGGAGGCGCTGCGCAAGCTCCCCGGCATCGGCCGCTACACCGCCGCCGCGATCGCCGCGATCGCGTTCGGCCGGCGGGCGGTCGTCGTCGACGCCAACGTCGAGCGGGTGGTCTCCCGCCTGTTCGCGGTGGAGGAGGCCCTGCCCGGGTCACGGGAGACGCTGTACCGTCTTGCCGACACGCTCACGCCCGCCGAGGGCGCCGGCGACTTCGCCCAGGCCTTGATGGACCTGGGCAGCATGATCTGCACCCCGCGCCTGCCCGATTGCCCGCGCTGCCCGCTCGCCGGAGCCTGCGCGGCGCGGGCGCAGGGCGCGCCGGAACGCTACCCGTTGAAGGCGGCGAAAAAGCCGAAACCGCGGCGCGCGGGCACCGCTTATTGGCTTGAGCATGACGGGCGCGTGCTGCTGGTGAGGCGGCCGCCCAAGGGCTTGCTCGGCGGGATGCTGGCCCTGCCGGAGGAGGAGCCCGCCGACGCCGACTGGAGCGAAGCGGGGGCGGTCGAGCACGTCTTCACCCACTTCGCGCTGACGATGCGGCTGCTTTGCGCCAAGACGGAGGCGGCCGGCGACGGCCTCTGGCACCCGATCGACCGACTCGGCGAAGCGGGCCTTCCCACCCTCTTCGCGCGGCTCGCCATGCGCGGGGCGGAATGGCGAACCCAATCCCCTCTCCCTTTACGGAATGCCCAGGTGAACCGCGCCCCACGCGGTTCAGCCCTGTCCGGGGGACAGGGCGACCTGCGCATGGAGGGGCCCGCCGCGAGGCGGTGGGAGGGTGAGGGAACGGCGCCAGCGAGTGAGCCGCTCATTTCCGAGCAATCCCATTCCCTCACCCTCCCAGCCTTCGGCTGGGCCCCTCCCTCTCCCGAAATGGGAAAAGGGTCGTGAGAGTCGGATTTACCGGCGCCGGTCTCGACCGCGCCGATCATCTTCGGCTGGACGAGGCGGCGCTCGCCGAGCTCGCGGCGCGGGAGGGCGCGCTGCTGCTGCGGCTGGAGGGGCACGACCCCCTGGTCGGCGAAGCGGGCGCGCTGCTCTGGGACCTGCTCGACGCCGCCGGGGAGGCCGAGCGGATCTTCCTCGGCCTCGCCGCCGAGACACCCCTCTTCGCGCCGGTGCCGCGGGTGGAAATCGGTCGGCCCGCCTGGAACGTCTTTCCCGTCCTTTCCCTGATGCGCGCCGAGGAGGCGGCGATCTGGGGCGCGGCGCGCAGCCTCATCGAATGGCACAACCGGCACCTGTTCTGCGGGCGCTGCGGCGCCGGCACGCGCCTGTTCCGCGCCGGTTGGGGCCGCCGCTGCACGGGCTGCGGGCTCGACCATTTCCCGCGCGTCGATCCGGTCGTCATCATGCTCGCGGAGCATGAGGGACGCGTCCTCGTCGGCCGCCAGCACCGCTATCCGCCGCGCCGCTATTCGGCCCTTGCCGGCTTCGTCGAGCCCGGAGAATCGATCGAGGAAGCGGTGGCCCGCGAGATCAAGGAGGAAGCGGGCCTCGACGTGACCGACGTGCGTTATGTCGCCAGCCAGCCCTGGCCGTTCCCCGGCCAGCTGATGATCGCCTGCATCGCCACCGCCGCCTTCCCCGACATCGTCCTCGACAGCAACGAGCTCGAAGACGCGATCTGGGTGGACCGGGCGGGGGTCGCCGCCGCGCTCGCCGGCGAGCCGGGCGCGCCCTTCGCCGCGCCGCCGTCCTTCGCGATCGCCAATACCCTGCTCAAGGCCTGGGTAGACAGTCTTGCTCCGCCGCGTGGCGCTGCTTAAAGGACCGGCCCAACCAACAATCTTGCGCGGGGCCCTTCGCATCCTTCGTCCCCGCGACCCTCGGAGGCTTGAGACGGCATGGACGATCGCAGCAACACGATTGCGGGCTGGGTGCTCGGCGCCGGCATCGTCGCCCTGGGCGCCACGATCGTCACCGGCGAGATGTTCCACGCCGAGCGACCCGAGAAGATGGGCTATCCGATCGAAGGCGTGACCGGCGCCGAGACCGCCGGCGCGGCCGAGGCCGAGAAGCCGGCCGCCTTCTACCTCGCCTCGGCCGATCCGAACAAAGGCTCGGAAGTCTTCAAGAAGTGCACCGCCTGCCACAATGCGGACAAAGGCGGCGCCAACGGCACCGGCCCCAACCTCTACGGCGTCATCGACCAGCCGATCGGCCACCACGCCCCCGGCTTCGCCTATTCGCCGGCGCTGACCGGCAAGGGCGGCAACTGGACCTGGGACAATCTCTTCGCCTGGCTGAAGTCGCCGCGCGATTTCGCGCCCGGCACCAAGATGACCTTCGCCGGCCTCTCCAACCCGCAGGACCGCGCCAACGTCATCGCGTTCCTGAACTCGAAGAGCGACGCCCCCAAGCCGATGCCGGCCGCCCCGCCCGCCGGCGCCGACAAGGCGAGTCCCGCCGCCAATGCCGCCGAGGCCAAGGCGCCGCCGCAGGGCGACAAGGGCGCCAGCCAGCCGGTCCTCAACGAAGGTCAGGCGACCCCCGGCAAGAACGTCAAGGACCAGGCGGCGCCCAGCGTCGACGGCCGCGCGGGGCAGACGAAGAAGTAACCAATCTCCCCTCCTTCCAAGGGAGGGGCGAGGGGTGGGTGCGGCAGGCGGGGCTCGATGCCCCGTCTGGCGCTTCAGCATCGAACCGAACGGGCCGCTACGCGGTACCCACCCCCGGCCCCTCCCTTCCAGGGAGGGGGGCGGTTTCTCACCGGCAATAAGGGCCGCGGCCCATGTCGAAGTGCAGATGGTCGCGGTGGAACGCGTTGGCGTCCGGCCCCAGCACGACGTTGAAGCGCCTGCAGCCTTCGTCGTGGACGGCGCGCAGGAAGCGGCGGACCGTCGCGTCGCCGCCATTCCAGTCCGCGGCGACGCTGATCCGGCGCCCGTCCCTCAGCACGAAGGCGCCGATGTCGACGGCGTTCGCCCGCCCATGCTCGCTGAGCCGGGCCCCCGCCTGGTTGTTGAGCGGGCGGCAGCTGTAGGTCCCGAAGCTGTCGATCCTGGCGACGGCGACGCCGAACGCCCCGCGCGCCGCCGGCTGCACCGCGTCGCGTACCCAGAGGGTGAAGCGCTCGGCAAGCCCGCACGTCATCGCGCCGAGCCCGCGCACCGGCGTGCCGATGTCGAGCAGCTGGACGGCACCCGTCATCCCACAGCCGTCGGGGGTGCCGCTGTCCGGCAAAGGTCGGAAGGAGGCACCGGCGGCGCGGAGACCCGCATAGCATTGCAGCGGCGGCTGGGCCTGGGCCGCGGGACGGGGACGCGGCGGCGGCGCCTCTTGCGGACGCGGAATGCAGCTCGCGAGGAGGAGCGGGGCGAGGAACAGGGCGCGGCGCACGAGTGGAATGCTGCTACGATGGTCAGGCGGAGGTCAACGTCATCGTCCTTCCCCGTCATCCCGGCGGAAGCCGGGATCTCCATTCGGTAAAGGCGCGGCGACTTTCACCCCACGAGATCCCGGCTTTCGCCGGGATGACGGCCACAACCCGGTTGACACCCCGCCCGCCCCCCTTACCCTCGCGCGTGGGCCACGCCGTCCCAACGCGGCGCGCGCTCTCTGGAAGGAGAGACTGAACATGAGGATGCCGAAGCCGGAGGTGCGTCCGGCGCGACCCTTTTTCTCTTCCGGCCCGTGCGCAAAGCCGCCCGGCTGGGGCCCCGAACATCTCGCCTTGGGGTCGCTCGGCCGCTCGCACCGCTCCAAGCTCGGCAAGGCGCGGCTCGGCCACGCGATCGAGCTCACCCGCAAGGTGCTGCGCGTCCCCGACACCCACCGCATCGGCATCGTCCCCGCCTCCGACACCGGCGCCGTCGAGATGGCGCTCTGGTCGATGCTGGGGGCGCGGCCGGTCACGATGCTCGCCTGGGAAAGCTTCGGCGAGGGGTGGGTCACCGACGTCGTCAGGCAGCTGAAGCTCGACGCGACGGTGGTGAAGGCGCCGTACGGCCAGCTGCCCGATCTCGCGAAGGTGAACGCCGATTCGGATATCGTGTTCACGTGGAACGGCACCACGTCCGGCGTCCGCGTCCCCGACGGCGCCTGGATCGCCGACGACCGCGCGGGCCTGACCTTCGCGGACGCGACGTCCGCCGCCTTCGCGCAGCCGCTGCCGTTCGCGAAGCTCGATGTCACCACCTTCTCCTGGCAGAAGGTGCTGGGCGGCGAAGGCGGCCATGGCATGCTGATCCTCGGCCCCCGCGCCGTCGAGCGGCTGGAGAGCTACACGCCGCCCTGGCCGCTCCCGAAGCTGTTCCGCATGACGAAAGGCGGCAGGCTCAACGAGGGCATTTTCAAGGGCGACACGATCAACACGCCGTCGATGCTGGCGGTCGAGGACTATATCTGGGCGCTCGAGTGGGCGCTCGGGCTCGGCGGCCTCCCCGCCCTCGTCGCCCGCGCCGACGCCAATGCGGCGGCGGTCGACGGCTGGGTGGAAGGGACGCCGTGGATCGCCCACCTCGCCCAGGATGCCGCGACCCGCTCCAACACCAGCGTCTGCCTGAAGTTCGCCGACGATGGCGACGCCGAGGCGCAGGCGGCGCTGGTCAAGAGGATGGCGGCGCTGCTCGAAGCGGAGGGCGCCGCCTACGACGTCGCCTCCTACCGCGACGCGCCGCCGGGGCTCAGGCTCTGGTGCGGTGCGACCGTCGAGACGGACGACCTCGAAGCGCTCTTCCCCTGGCTCGACTGGGCCTTCGAGGAGGCGCAGGCCTGACCGTCATCCCGGCGAGAGCCCGGATCTCAGGTCGCCACGGGCGCCGCGCCCTCCACCCCACGAGATCCCGGCTTTCGCCGGGATGACGATCCACCTCCCTACCGGAGCACCCCAATGCCCAAAGTCCTCATCTCCGACCCGATGGATCCCAAGGCCGCCGAGATCTTCCGCGCCAGCGGCGTCGAGGTGGATGAGAAGCCGGGCCTCACGAAGGACGCGTTGAAGGCGATCATCCCCGCTTATGACGGGCTCGCCATCCGTTCCGCCACCAAGGTCACCGCCGATCTGCTCGAGGCAGCGACGAACCTCAAGGTGATCGGCCGCGCCGGCATCGGCGTCGACAATGTCGACATTCCGGCCGCCACGGCGCGCGGCATCGTCGTCATGAACACGCCGTTCGGCAACTCGATCACCACCGCGGAGCATGCGATCGCGATGCTGTTCGCTCTCGCCCGCGAGCTGCCCGAGGCCAATGCCTCCACCCAGGCGGGCAAGTGGGAGAAGAACCGCTTCATGGGCGTGGAGCTGACCAGCAAGACGCTCGGGCTGATCGGCTGCGGAAATATCGGCTCGATCGTCGCCGACCGAGCCCTGGGGCTCCGCATGAAGGTGATCGCCTACGACCCCTTCCTCACCCCGGAACGCGCGCTCGACCTCGGCGTCGACAAAGTGGAGCTGCCCGAGCTGCTCGCCCGCGCCGACTTCATCACGCTTCACACGCCCCTGACCGACCAGACCCGCAACATCCTCAGCCGCGAGAATCTCGCCAGGACCAGGAAGGGCGTGCGCATCGTCAATTGCGCGCGCGGCGGCCTGATCGACGAGGCCGCGCTCAAGGAGGCGCTCGACAGCGGCCATGTCGCCGGCGCGGCGCTCGACGTGTTCGTCGAGGAGCCGGCCAAGGCGAACCCCCTGTTCGGCACGCCGGGCCTCGTCGCCACGCCGCACCTCGGCGCCTCGACGACCGAGGCGCAGGTGAACGTCGCCCTGCAGGTCGCCGAGCAGATGAGCGAGTTCCTGACCCGCGGCGGCGTCACCAACGCCCTCAACATGCCGTCGCTCTCGGCCGAGGAGGCGCCGAAGCTGAAGCCCTATATGGCGCTGGCCGAGAAGCTCGGCTCGCTGGTCGGCCAGCTCGAGGGGCGGCGGGCGAGCGGCGTGTCGATCGAGGTCGAAGGCGCGGCCGCCCAGCTGAACCAGAAGCCGATCACCGGTGCCGTCCTGGCCGGCCTGATGAAGGTCTATTCGGACACGGTGAACATGGTGAACGCGCCGTTCCTGGCCAAGGAGCGCGGCCTCGACGTGCGCGAGGTGCGCCACGACCGCGAAGGCGACTATCACACGCTGGTCCGCGTCGCCGTCCGGACCCCGGAGGGGGAGAAAGCCGTGGCCGGCACCCTGTTCGCCAACGCCGCGCCGCGCCTCGTCGACATGTTCGGCATCCGCGTCGAGGCGGAGCTGGAAGGGCAGATGATCTACATCGTCAACGACGACGCACCCGGGTTCATCGGCCGCCTCGGCACCACCCTGGGCGAGGCGGGCGTCAACATCGGCACCTTCAGCCTGGGCCGACGGGCGGCGGGCGGCGAGGCGGTGGCCCTGGTCGCGGTGGACAGCCCGGTCGGGGCGGACCTCGTCGCGCGGCTCGAGGCGATCCCCGGCGTCAGGCGGGTGGCGGCGCTGAGGTTCTGAGCAGCACGGGACGGGCGGTGCAGAACCACCACGAGACCTGTCACCCGCGCAACCGTGCCGCTTACGGCTCCTTAACCATCCTCCGCTAGCCGTAGGAGCCCAGACGCAACGGCCAATCGGGGGAGCCGCTCGCCTTGTTCGAAGTCGAAGTCCAGAACGAGACCTGCCAGACCCAGTCGACCATGAAGTTCATGGTCCTGCCGCGGATCGGCGAAGGCGTGCAGCTGCTCGGCCCGGACGGTTTCTGGGCGTCCTACGACGTCGTCGACGTCTGGTACCAGCGCGCGCAATATGGCGACGTCTGGGTCCCCTATCTCCATGTGCGCAAGACCCCGGACAACGACGCCGGCCGCGTCCAGGAGCCCGCGCCGGTGGCGCGGCCTTCCTCGCCGACGCATTAGAGCGTCGGCAGCGTCCTGAATCCTTCCGGCGGGTCGCCCTGCGCCGCCGCCACTTCGATCCGGCCCACATGGGCCGCGGGCGGCCCTTCGAGGCAGCTCCGGTACAGTGCGTCGAGTGCCGCCTCCGGTCCCCAGGCCACGAGCTCGACGCTGCCGTCCGAGCGGTTTCGCACCCATCCCACGACGCCCAACCGGATCGCCGTCTCGCGCGCCCAGGCACGGTAGAAGACGCCCTGGACGCGGCCGTGGATGCGGAGGCTCCGGCCCGTCACCCGCACTGCGCCCGGTGGAGCAGCTTGTGGTCGGCAAGGACCAGCGCCACCATCGCCTCGAGCACGGGAACGCCGCGTATGCCGACGCACGGGTCGTGCCGTCCCCTCGTCACCGCCTCCGCCGCCGCGCCCGACACGTCCACCGTCGCGACAGGGGTCAGGATGGACGAGGTCGGCTTGAACGCGGCGCGCACCACCAGGGGCTGTCCCGTCGAAATGCCGCCGGCGACGCCGCCCGCATGGTTGGAGAGGAAGCGGGGAAGTCCGCCCTTCGCGCCCGGGCGCATCGCGTCGGCATTCTCCTCGCCCGACAGCCGCGCCGCCGCGAAGCCGTCGCCGATCTCCACCCCCTTCACGGCGTTGATCGACATGAGCGCGGCGGCGAGGTCGGCGTCGAGCTTGGCGTAGACCGGGGCGCCCCACCCTGCCGGGACGCCGGTCGCGACGCATTCGGCGACGGCGCCGAGGGAGCTCCCCGCCTTGCGCGCCGCGTCGACGAGCGTCTCCCACCGCGCCGCCGCGTCGGGATCGGCGCAGAAGAAGGGATTGCGGTCGATCTCCCCGTCCTCGGACGCCTCGGCGCGATCGCCGCCCAGTTCGACCAGCCGCCCGCGGATCGTCACCTCCGGGATGACCAGCCGCGCCACCGCGCCGGCCGCGACCCGCATCGCCGTCTCGCGCGCCGAGGCGCGGCCGCCGCCCCGCCAGTCGCGGTGCCCGTACTTCATGTCATAGGCATAGTCGGCGTGGCCGGGGCGGTAGGGCGGCACCGCCTCGCCATAATCCTTCGAGCGCGCGTCGACATTGTCGATGACGAGGCCGATCGGCGTGCCGGTGGTGCGCCCCTCGAAGGTTCCCGAGAGAATCCGCACCCGGTCCGGCTCGCGCCGCTGCGTCGTGAAGCGCGACTGACCCGGTCGGCGCCGGTCGAGCCACGGCTGGATGTCCTCCTCCGACAGCGCGAGCCCCGGCGGACAGCCGTCGACGACACAGCCGATCGCCGGACCGTGGCTCTCGCCCCAGGTGGTGACGCGAAACAGGCGACCGAAGGTGTTGACGCTCATCGGACGGGCGGGGTGCTTTCCGCCCGCGCCCGGATAGCCTTCATGAGCAGCACGCCCACGACGGCGCCGCCGGCGGTCGCAAGGATGGGTTGGCCGGGCAAAATCAGGTGCGCCACCCAGATCGAGCCGAGCATGACCAGCAGCGAGATCGCCGCCATGATCGAGCGGCGGGCGCGCGGCGCGGCCTTTTCGAGGCCGAATGGGAAAAACCATACTTGTGCGGCTGCGGCGGTGGTGCAGGCGGCCGCGACTAGGAGGAAGCTCAGCGCGTCACGCAACGCTCATGTCCGGCGCGTCCTCGGCCTTCATGCCGATGACGTTGTAGCCGGCGTCGACATGATGGATCTCGCCCGTCACGCCGGCGGCGAGGTCGGAGAGGAGGTAGAGGCCGGCGCCGCCGACATCCTCGATGGTGACGTTGCGGCGCAGCGGCGAGTTATACTCGTTCCACTTCAGGATGTAGCGGAAGTCGCCGATGCCGCTCGCCGCCAGCGTCTTGATCGGCCCGGCCGAGATCGCGTTGACGCGGATATTCTCGGGCCCGAGGTCCATGGCGAGATATTTGACGCTCGTCTCGAGCGCGGACTTGGCGAGGCCCATCACGTTATAGTGCGGGATGACCTTCTCCGCGCCGTAATAAGTGAGCGTCAGCAGGCTGCCGCCCTCCGGCATCATCGCGCGCGCGCGGCGCGCCGCCGCGGTGAACGAATAGACCGAGATGTTCATCGACATCAGGAAGTTGTCGAGGCTGGTGTCGACATATTTGCCGCGCAGCTCGTTCTTGTCGGAGAAGCCGATCGCGTGGACGAGGAAGTCGATCGTCCCCCAGCGGCCCTTCAACGCGTCGAAGGTGCGGTCGAGCGCCGCCATGTCGGCGACGTCGCAGTCGATCAGGAAGTCCGAGCCGAGCTGCTCGGCGAGCGGCCCGACCCGCTTCCTGAGGGCATCGCCCTGATAGGAGAAGGCCATGTCGGCGCCCTGCTCCGCCAGCTTCTGCGCGATGCCCCAGGCGAGCGACTTGTCGTTGGCGAGGCCCATGATCAGCCCCTTCTTGCCCGCCATCAGCCCGGTCATTGCGCCTCCTGTCCCACCGTTTCCGCCTTGCCTTCCGCTACGTCACGGCGGGCCTGCGCGACCTCCTGTAGCGTCGGTTCGGGGGGTTCCGCCAGCGCCGCGTTGAGCTGCGCGCCGATTACCACGCCGAGCCCGACGATGAAGAAGAAAATGAGCGCGACGATGACCCCGGCGAGGCTGCCGTAGGTAAGGTTGTAGCCGCCGAGCTGGGCGAGCACGACGGGGAGCAGGGCGGCCGTCGCCATCCACCACAAGGTGATGAACAGGGCACCCGGCCACTTGCGGCACTGGATGCGGCGGTAGCGGCGCGGCGTCAGCGAGACGAGAATGAAGTAGACCGAGCCGAACAGCACCAGCCCGGGCACGACGTGAAGCAGGGCCAGCAGCCCCGCCACCGCCTTCGCCTGCGGCACCAGCTCGAGGATGAACCGCTCGATCCCCGACAGCAGGATCGAGGCGGCGAAGGCGACCAGCATCAGGATCACCGAGGCGACGATGAGGCCGATCGAGAACAGCCGATATTCCCAGAAGGCGGCGCTGCCTTTGACGCCGTAGGCGCGGCGGAGGATGTCGCGGATCGTCTCGATGAAGCTGCCCGTCGTCCAGAGGCCGACGATGGCGCCGAGCCAGAGCAGGTTGCCGGAGCGGGCGTGGAGGACGTCGTGGATGGGCTTGCGCAGCACCTCGGCGACATCGTGGGGCATGGTCTGCAACAAGGCCGCGACGGCCCGCGCCCCACCTTCGGTCTGCCCGAACAGGTGGGCGAAGGCGGCGGCGACGATGATGAAGGGGAAGACCGTCATCAGCGCCAGGTAGGCGAGGTTGCCGGCGTGGATGAAGCCGTCGGCATAGACACCCATCGCCACCCGCTTCACCACCTCGAACGTATAGGCGCCCGGTCGCATATGGTCGCGGATACGGCCGAAGCGGGCGCGGGCGCGGACCAGCTTTTTCCGTCTTGCCTCCGGCGATTCGGGGGACGGATTGGGCAGCATATCGCGTTAGACGCCCATCCCCGCCCTTGGGTTGCCTCGCTTGCCGCTCCAGCCTTCGACGAAGCGCTGGAGCTCGGCGTCGTCCGCCGGGACGTCGACCATCAGGGTGACGAGCTGGTCGCCGCGGGTCCCGTCCTTGCCGGTGAAACCGCGGCCCTTCAGGCGCAGGGTCTTGCCCGAGGTGGACCCCTTGGGCACGGTCAGCATCACCGGCCCCTCAACCGTCGGCACCTTGACCTTCGCGCCGAGCAGCGCCTCGTCGATCCTGACCGGCAGGTCGAGCCGGATGTTGTCGCCCTCGCGCGTGTAAAAACGGTGCGGCTGGATCGAGATGGTGACGATGGCGTCGCCATTGCCGCCCGGGCCCTGGCGCCCCTGGCCGGCGAGACGGATCTTGGTCCCCTCCTCGACGCCCTTGGGGAGCTTGATCGACACGGTCTTGCCGCCCTCGAGGGTGACGCGCTGCTCTTTCAGCGCCGCCGCGTCCTCGAACGAGACCGGCAGGCGGTAGAGCATGTCGGCACCCTTTTCCGGCGGAGCGGAGCGGCCGAAGCCGCCGAAGCCGCCGAACGGGCCGCCGCGCCGACCGGCGCCCCCGCCGCTCCCGAACAGGTCGCCGAAAATCTCGGAGAGATCGACTTCCTCCGCACCGCCGAAGCCGCCGGGACCGTTGGTGGCGCGGCCGCGAAAGCCTCCCGCGCCGCCGGGGCCACCGCCGCCGAAGCCGAACGGCGCGCGCGGATTGCCCTCGTCGTCGATCTCGCCGCGATCGTAGCGGGCGCGTTTGTCCTTGTCGGTGAGGAGGTCGTAGGCCTGGGTCACCTTCGAGAAGCGCTCGGCTGCCTTCGGATTGTCCTTGTTGCGGTCGGGGTGCAGCTCCTTGGCGAGCTTCCGGTAGGCCTTCTTGATCTCGGCCTCGTTCGCGTCGCGCTTCACGCCCAGAGTCGAATAGAGGTCCGCCATCGTTCCGTTCGTTCTTCCACCAGATGCCAAATGTCCAGCTTTGCCGTGCGGCAACACTGTGTCACATGGGTAACGCACCCGCCGAAGGCAAGCACGGCGCCGCCCTCAGGCCGCGCGCGCGTCTTGGTCGAACAGCGGCAGGTCGGCCGGCAGCACGGCGCCGAACGCGCCGCGACGCGCGCCATTGGCGATGCGGTGGAAATGCCAGTGGTAGAGGCAGAGGCCGACGAAGTCCGGGAGCGGCATCCGCGCGCGCCCGAGCGGCCGGTTAAGCCGCCACCAGGCGCCGAAATAAGCGGCGCCGAGCCGCCCCAACCCCTCCGCGCGCACCGTCCGGACGAGGCGACGCGCCAGCCGGACCGCACCGACGGCGGCACGCGCGCGGGCGAGCGGGCCCGGACGTCGGCCGGTCGCCTCGGCGTGCCGGCGTCGGGCCGCGCGATAGCCATGGGCGCCGGCATAGCCGCCGAGGGCCCGCGCGAGGAACGCGTCCGGCTCGTACAGTCGCCGCATCAGCGCGGCATAGCCGCGCTTCAGCGCCTCGCGGCTCATGCCTTTGGGGCGGAAGATCACCTCGTGGTCGGCGAAGTCGAGCCGCCCCTCGCGCACCAGCCGGTCGTAGAGCGGCGTCGTCGGGATCGGCGTCAGCACGGCCACGAGCGCGAAGGCGATCGCCGCCTCCTCGATGAAGGCGGCCTGCTCGTCGAAGATCGCTTCGTCGTCATTGTCGAAGCCGACGATGAAGCCGGCGGCGATCTGCAGGCCACCATCCCGGATGCGGCGCAGCCTGGCGATCATCGGGTCGCCGCGGACATTCTGGATCTTGCGCACCTCGTTGAGCGACGCGGCGCGGGGCGTCTCGATGCCGATGAACACGGAGAGGATGTTCGCCTCCCGCATCAGATCGATCATCTCGGCGTCGTCGGCGAGGTCGATGCTCGCCTCGGTGGTGATATCGAGCGGGTAGCCATTCGCCTTCTGCCACCCGATCAGCGCGTGAAGCAGTTCCTTCGCCTTCGCCTTGTTGCCGATGAAATTGTCGTCGACGAGGAAGCAGGTCCGGAACCCCGCGACCCGCACCGCCTCGAATTCCGCGAGCATCTGCTCCGGCGTCTTCAGCCGCGGCCGGCGTCCGAAGATGGTGATGATGTCGCAAAATTCGCAGCGGAACGGGCAGCCGCGCGAGAATTGCAGCGACGCCATCATGTAGCGATCGGCCTTGAGGAGGTCGTATCGCGGCGGCGGCACCCGCGCCATGTCGGTCCGCTCCGCCTGCTCGTACCGCTCCGGCACCGGCTCCCGGCGGGCGAGAGCCTCGAGAAACGCCGGCCAGGTCTCCTCGGCCTCGCCGATGAAGCGCACGTCGGCGAGCGCCGCGAACTGCGATTCGGCGACCGAGACGTAAGGCCCGCCGACGACCACGACGGCTTCCGTCTCGCGCAGCCGCGCGAGTATGGCCTTCATCCGCTCGGCCTGGACGACCATGCCGGTGACGCCGATCACGTCGAACCGCGCCAGCCGCGCGAAATCGATCTCCTCGACATTCTCGTCGACCAGCTCGACCGTGCAATGCGGCGGCGCCAGCGCGGCGAGCGCCGGCAGCGCTCCCGTGACCGTCCAGCACCTCTTGTCGCCCCCGACGAACGGCAGGACATGGTCGTAGCCCCAGTAAGAAGGCTCGAACCGCGGGTTGATGAGGCAGACCGACAGCGGCCGCAGGCCGCTCTCGCCCGCTCCCGATTCGCAGATTTCCAAACGCCGTTCCCCGCCGTCGGCCGGTCCTCCACCGGCGCGTCTTCCGCGTCGCTTAGAGGAAAATGCCGCCGCGTTCCAAATGAAGATATCGTAACGCCTCCCGTGTTGCGGCGTCGGCGACCCCGTGGCAGAGGGCGCAAGGGGCGGTGGCGGGCGCCCCCGGCCGGGAAGGCCGGATCATCCTCGTGCGGGGACCCCCGGGACGCGTTTCCCGCGGCGCCGCGCGAGAGAGGGGAAGAAGATTGGCTCCCATGCGCTTGCAGGAACTGCCGGTCCGGCGCGACGCGCGCGGCAATCTCGTGCCGCTCGAGCCGGAGAGTGCGCTGCCGTTCGCGATCGCGCGCGTCTGCTATCTGTACGGCATGGACGCCGACGCCCGGCGCGGCCGCCACGCCCACCGCACGACCACCCAATTCGCCATCTGCGTCGCCGGCGGCTGCACCTTCCATGTCGACGACGGCGGCGGGCCGACGACGATACGTCTCGACCGGCCCGACCGGGGCCTCCTGCTGCCCCCCGGCCTGTGGCGCGAGATGAGCGACTTCACCCCCGGCTGCGTCGTCATGCTGCTCGCCGATCGGCGGTACGACGAGGACGACTACATCACCGATTACGCCGAGTTCTTGGGCGCGGCCGCCGCCCGGGCGGCATGAACGTCGCCTTCCACGACCCGCTCGCCGCCTATCGCGAGCTGCAGGCGGAGATCGACGACGCCGTCGCCCGCGTGCTCGGCTCCGGCCGCTATGTCGGCGGCGGCGAGGTCGAGGCGTTCGAGGCGGCCTTCGCCGACCATTGCGGCGCCGGCCATTGCATCGGCGTCGCCAACGGCTTCGACGCGCTCCACCTGGGCCTGCGCGCCCTCGGCATCGGCGCCGGAGACGAGGTCATCGTCGCCGCCAACAGCTTTGCCGCCACCGTGCTCGCCGTCCGCGCCGTGGGTGCCTGCCCGGTCTTCGTCGAGCCGTCGGAAGCGACTTTCAACCTCGATCCGGAGCGGGCCGAGGCGGCGATCGGACCCCGCACGCGGGCGATCCTGCCGACGCACCTCTACGGTCAGCCCGCCGATCTCCAGCCGCTCCTCGCGCTCGCCCGCCGGCATGGGCTCGCCCTCGTCGAAGATGCGGCGCAGGCGCACGGCGCGCGCTATCGGGGACGGCCGATCGGCGCCCATGGCGACCTCGTCGCGTGGAGCTTCTACCCGACCAAGAACCTGGGCGCGATGGGCGACGGGGGCGCGGTGACGACCAACGACCCGACCGTCGCCGCGGCGGTGCGGACGCTCGGCCAGTACGGCATCGAGCGCGACCGCAGCGCCGCCAGCCTCGGCGTGAACAGCCGTCTCGACCCGCTGCAGGCGGCCATCCTCGCGGTCAAGCTGCCCCATATCGAGGCATGGAACCTCCGGCGGCGTCGGATCGCGGACCTCTATTGCGAGGGGATCGGCGACACGGAGGTGGCCCTGCCCCACGCGCCGGCCTGGGCGGACCCGGCGTGGCACCTCTACGTCGTGCGCACGGTGGAGCGGGATGTGCTGCGCCGCTGGCTCGCCGATCGGGACATCGCGACCGACGTCCATTACCCGGTGCCGCCGCACCTCCAGCCCGCCTTCGTCCAGCCGGACATCGGGCGCGGCGCCTTTCCCGTCGCCGAACGGCTCGCGGCCGAGGTCCTGAGCCTGCCCATCGGGCCCCACCTTGGCGACGACGCGGTGGGCGCGGTGATCGACGCCGTCCGCGCCTGGGACCGCGCCCGGCGGGACGCAGCACCGCGCGCCGGCGCCGGGTGAACGGGCAGTCGCCGCCTTTCCGCCGCCCGCGCCGGCTGGAGGGGCCGCGCCTGCGGCTGCGCGAGGCGGGCGCCGCGGACGCGGCCTTCATCCTCCGCCTCCGGCGCGACCCGCGCTACGGCCGCCACCTGTCGGCGACCGACGACGATCTCGCCCGGCAGATTGCCTATGTCGAGGCCTGCCAGGCCGACCCCGGCCAGATCTACTTCCTCATCGAGCGTCTCGACGGGCGTGCGGTCGGCACCGTCCGCCTCTACGACCGGCGCGGCGACAGCTTTTGCTGGGGCTCCTGGATCCTGAGCGACCAGAAGCCCGCCTACGCGGCGATCGAGACGACGCTGCTCGTCTACCATTATGCCCTCGCCTGCGGCTTCAAGGCCGCCCATGGCGAGATGCGCCGGGCCAATGCCGCCGTCTGGCGCTTCCACGAACATTATGGCGGGGTGCGGACCGGCGAGGACGAAGAGACCGTGTCCTACGCGATCGACCGCGCCGCCATCGAGCGCGCGCTCGCCCGCTACCGCCGCTTCGCGCCCTCGCTCCGGATCGAGTTCTGACGTGGCAGCCGATCCGCCGCGCGTCACCTTCCTGCTCCTCGCCCGCGACCAGGAGCGGTTCGTCGGGGAGGCCGTCGCCGGTGCTTTGGCGCAGGATTATCCCAATCTCGAAATCCTCCTCAGCGACCACGAATCGCGCGACCGCACCTTCGCGATCATGGCCGAAGCGGCGTCCGCCTATCGCGGCCCGCATCGAATCGTCCTCCACCGCAGCACTTCTCCGCTCGGCGTCCTGGGCCACGCCTTCGACGCCCTTGGCCGGGCCACGGGCGCGCTGATCGTCGCGGCGGCGGGCGACGACGTGTCCCGCCCCGAGCGGGTGTCGCGCCTCGCCGCGCGGTGGCGGGAGACGGGCGCGGCGGTGCTGTGGTCGGCGTCCGAACGGATCGACGAGGCCGGCCGTCCGCTGGGCCCCGGCCCCCGCTCCACCGACACCTTTCCGGCGATGCGGGGCCATCTCGACCGCGCCGCCGATTACTTTGCCGGCGGCGATGTTCCCGTCCTCCACGGCGCCGCCGCCGCTTACGACCGGCGGGCGGTGGAGGCGGTGGCCGCGCCCGATTTCCCGGTCGCGACCGAGGATTTCTTCCTCACCATGATGCTGGCGCTGCGCGGCGCGCGCTTCGCCTTCGTCGACGAGCCCCTGATCCTCTGGCGGCGCCACGAGGCGGCGCTGAGCCGCCCCCCGAGCCTCCTTCGCACGCTCGAGGCCCAGGAGGCCGGCATCGCCCGCCACTCCGCGGCACGGATGCGCATCCTGCGCCACGTCGAGGCGGCGGCGACGACGGGAACAGGCTTTCGCACCGACTGGGGCACGCCGGCGCCGGTCGACCTCGCCCGGCTGCGCGCCGACGCGGCCTTCCACGAGGCGCTCGCCGGCTGGGACCGGCTGGGCTTCGCCGCCCGCCTCGCCGCCATCGCCCGCGCCCGCAGCCGCGCCCAGCGCCGCTCGCTGCTCCCGCGCCTGTTCGGCCGGCCTGTTCTCGCCCTGCTGAAGCGCCTGCGCTGAGTCTATTCGGCCGTGACCCTCTCCGGGTCCCCTTGTCCCCGAAGCGCCTCCGTATAGGCGCCGCGGACGAGGCTGTCCTGGGTCACCACGGCCGGGCAGCGGCGGCAGGCGGCGGGGCCCTGCTCGTGCCACCAGCGGCAGGCGGGGCGAAGGCCGCATTGCGGCAGCGCCTGCGCTTCCGCCGGAGGCAGGTGCGCGGCCACCGCCTCTCCGACCCGGCAGCGTCCGCCGACGAACTGGGCGCAGGCGCCCTCGCGGCAACGCGCGGTGAAGCGGAACACCTCCGCCGGCGCGGCGGGCGCGGCCGCGGCCAGCATCGCCGGGTCGACGGGACGGACGCCGGTGAACCAGGTTTGCGGCTCCTCGGCCGTGCCGAGTACGACCCCGAGAAGCCGGGCGTCGTCCCAGTCCGGATCGGCGCTCGGACAGGCGAGCGGCGCGGCCGAGGGACGGCCGCGGCCGCCGCCGCTCATCCCTGCTGTCCGCCGGCCTTCGTGCCGAGGGTGCCGAGGCCGCCGAGCGGACCCGGGCCCCACGGGCCCGGCCAGCCGCCGGCCCAGATCTCGAACCGAACGCCGAAGCCGGACTGGACGAGCTTTTCGATGCTCACCGCGTCGCCCCCTCCGCCGGCTCCGCCGCCGCCGCCGCCGCTACGGGCTTCGAGCGCCCGCAACGCGCCAGCCCCCGCGGCATGGACGATCTCGTCGATGGTGATTCTGGAATGGTCGGACATAGGCCCTCCTCCAACTCCAAGGCGCGAAGGACCCGGACAGATCCCCGCCAGTCGAGTCGAGTCATCATCTTACCCCAGTCGTCCGCTCGTCGAAAGCGGATCTTGGAATGCTCGCGACGGACCGGAATCTTGACTGACCGGGTTCTTGCGGGAGACCCGAGGGACCGCTCACTCCACCGTGACGCTCTTCGCGAGGTTGCGCGGCTGGTCGACGTCCGTGCCCTTGGCCACGGCGACGTGGTAGGCGAGGAGCTGCACGGGAATGGCGTAGACGAGCGGCGCGATCAAAGGGTGGACCTTGGGCATTTCGAGCCGCGCGACGAGCCGGTCGTCGGCCGCCGCCGCGAGTCCTTCCGCGTCGGAGATGAGCAGCACGCGCCCGCCCCGCGCCTGCACTTCCTGCATGTTGGACACCGTCTTCTCGAACAGCGGCCCCGACGGCGCCAGCACGATCACCGGCACGTTGTCGTCGATGAGCGCGATCGGTCCGTGCTTCATCTCGCCGGCGGCATAGCCCTCGGCGTGGATGTAGCTGATCTCCTTCAATTTGAGCGCGCCCTCCAGCGCCATCGGATAGTCGATGCCGCGGCCGAGATAGAGGACGTCCCGGGCCCTCGCCACGAACGGCGCCAGCCGCTGGATCTCCGCGTCGTGGTCGAGCGCCGCGTTCATCGCCGCCGGCGCCTCGGAGAGATGCTCGACGATCTCGCGCTCCTCCGCCTCATTGAGCCGCCCCTTGTCGCGCGCGACCTTGGCGGCGAGGGCGGCGAGCACGGCCAGCTGGCAAGTGAACGCCTTGGTCGAGGCGACCCCCACTTCCGGACCGGCATGGGTCGGCAGCAACAGGTCCGCCTCGCGCGCCATCGAGCTGGTCGGCACGTTGACGACGACGGCGATGCGCTGTCCCTCGCTGCGCGCATGGCGCAGCGCCGCGAGCGTGTCCGCGGTTTCGCCCGACTGCGAAATGAAGAGCGCCAGGCCGCCCGGCTCCAGCACCGGCTCGCGGTAGCGGAACTCCGAGGCGATATCGAGCTCGACCGGCACGCGGGCGAACTGCTCGAACCAATATTTGGCGACCATGCCGGCGTAGAAGCTCGTCCCGCAGGCGACGATGGTGATGCGCGGCACGTCGGCGAAGGACCAGTCGATGTCGGGGAGCGCGACGGTCTGCTCGTACGGCCGCAGATAGGATTGCAGCGTCTGGGCGACGACGATCGGCTGCTCGAAAATCTCCTTCTGCATGTAGTGGCGGTGATTGCCCTTCTCGATCCGCGCCGACGACGCGCCGGAATGGACGATCGGCCGCTCGACTTCCTCGTTGGCGCGATTGAACAGGGTCGCACCCTCGCGGGTGACGACCGCCCAGTCGCCTTCCTCGAGGTAGGCGATGCGCTGGGTGAGGCCGGCCAGCGCCAGCGCGTCGGAGCCCAGGTAAGTCTCCCCGTCCCCATAGCCGACGGTGAGCGGCGCCCCCATCCGCGCGCCGATCAGGAGATCGGGAAAGTCGCGGAACAGGATGGTGATGGCGAAGGCGCCGTGCAGGCGCGGCAGCACCGCCGCGACCGCCTCCTTGGGGCCCCTCCCCTGCTTCAGCTGATGGTCGACGAGGTGGGCCACCACCTCGCTGTCGGTCTCGCTCTCGAACGTGCGCCCTTCGGCGATCATCTCCTCGCGCAGGGGCCGGAAGTTCTCGATGATGCCGTTGTGGACCAGCGCCACCCCGTCGACGATGTGGGGGTGGGCGTTGCCGAGCGTCGGCGCCCCGTGCGTCGCCCAGCGCGTGTGGGCGATGCCGACGGTGCCCGAAAGCGGATGCTCGGCGAGCTCGCGGGCGAGGTTGTCGAGCTTTCCCTCGGCGCGCCGGCGCTCGAGCGCGCCGTTGACGATCGTGCAGATACCGGCCGAATCGTAGCCGCGATATTCAAGGCGCCTCAGCCCCTGGAGCAGCCGCTCGGCCACCGCCTCGCGTCCGATGATACCGACAATTCCGCACATGACCCGCTCGCTTCACTCTGGACCTGGCCGCCGCCTCTAGAGCGGTTCGGGCCGGCGTGCCAGTGGCGCGAGCGGCCGCGGCGGCGTCGGTTGCGGCCGCCATCCGCGGGTGCCAGAGACGCGGGATGCGCCTTCGCCTTCCCGTCCTGGCGATGCTCCGATGCGGAAGCGAACCGCCTGGCGTCCTCCGTGCCGGCGGACCCGCGGGATCTGCCGCTGTCCACATGCGCGGCGCGGATCGAACCGCGGCTCGCAGCCGAAATCCTCGCAACGTGGGAGCGCCTGTTTCAGCGCGCACCGGGCGGCCCGGCGACCGGTTCCCCCGGTCTCATCGGCACCTATCTCATTCGCACAGGGACGGAGGAGCGCGAGCTGGTCGCTTCGCTATGGACACCCGCTACGGATCCCGACAAGCGTCTGGTGGCGCTGGTCGAGTCGATGGACCGCGCCTGCCGGAGCGGGCGCGTCGAGGAGAATGACCTCGTCGACGCCTTGGTCGGCCCGCCGTCAAGGTAAGGCGCTTTTCCCGGGCAGCGGCCGTCAGGCCGCCGCCGCGCGGCCGATCGGGACTACCTTGGGTGCCGCCAGCGCGGCCGCGGCCGCCGCATGGAGCGGGGGCGAGAGGTGGAAGCCCTGGCCGTCGCGGCAGCCGAGGCCGCGCAGCAGGGCCGCCTGCTCCTCGGTCTCGATCTGCTCGGCGACGCACGGCATGCCGAGCGAGGCGCAGAGGTCGAGCACCCCCTTCAGGAGCCGCTGGGCGCGCAGCGACTGGGCGATGGGGGCGACCAGCGACCCGTCGATCTTGACCCCGTCGAACGGCATTTCGCGCAGGTAGGAAATCGAGGCGTGGCCGGCGCCGAAATCGTCGAGGACGATGCGGGCGCCCGCATCGCGCAACTCGCCGAGGTTGCGGCGCGCCGCCTCGAAATCGACGAGCAAGGCCGTCTCGGTCAGCTCGATCTGCAGGCGATCCGCCGGCAGGCCCTCCGCGCGCGCGACGGCGAGGATGCGCTGCGACGAGCGCGCGGTGCACAGCTCGATCGCGCTGACATTGAACGACAGGCGCACCGACCCGGCCCAGCCCCGCGCCTCGCGCGCGGCCTTGGCGAGGAGCCGGTCGCTCAGCTCGCCGATGACGTTGATCTGCTCGGCGACGGTGACGAACTGGTCCGGCGGCACGCGCCCGAGCTGCGGATGGTCCCAGCGCGCCAGCGCCTCGAGCGCGCGCAGCTCGCCGGTCGCGAGGTCGAGGACCGGCTGGTAGACGAGGCCGATCGAATCCTGCGTGTCGCTGTCGCGCAGCGCCTGCTCGACGAGGCTGCGGCGGCGGTGCATCGCCCCCATTTCCGGCGTGAAGACGGCGACGCCGGCGCGGCCATTGCCCTTGGCGCGATACAGGGCGGTGTCGGCGCGCATCAGCGCCTCCTCGACCTCGCAATCGCCCTTGCGCAGCAAGGTGAGGCCGCAGCAGCCGGAGATGCGGAACTCGCGGCCGTCGACTGCGAACGGCGGCTTGAGCGCGGCGCAGGCGGCGAGCCCGGCCTCCTCGGCGGCGCCGCGATCGGAGATCCCCGGCAGCGCCAGCGCGAACTCGTCGCCGCCGGTGCGGGCAACGAGTGCGCCCGCCCCTGTCGCTGCGGCCAACCGGGCGCCGACTTGCTGGAGGACGATGTCGCCGGCGGCATGGCCGAACGTGTCGTTGATCGGCTTGAAGCCGTCGAGGTCGATGACGGCGAGCGCGAAAGCGCCGCCGCGCCGCCGGACGCGGCCGGCGCGGACGCTGAGCTCGCGGAGGAAGGCGCGCCGGTTGGCGAGGCCGGTCAGGGAATCGGTGTCGGCGACGATCGTTGCCCGCTCCTTCTCGGCCTTGGCGGCACGCTCGGCGCGGCGGGCGCGGCGGCGCTCGGCCTCGGTCTCGACCTGCGCTTCGACGAGCCTGCGGAACCCGCGATTGTGCATGCCGAGCAGGCGCAGGATGAGCAGCATCACCATGCCGACGCTGATGCCCATGCCGACATGCGCGGCGTCGCGGTAGAAGACGAGCCGGGCGGCGATGGGGTAGCCGAGGAAGAGAAGCGGCAGGCGCGCCGCGCCGCCGTAGCTCGAAATGCCGTACGCGCAGCCGACCGCGGCGAGGCTTCCGAACAGGATGACGTAGAAATGGTCCTCCGGCCCGGCGCCGTCGAGAAGGATGAGCGCGTAGGCACAGAAGCCGACGCTGATGACGAGCGCATAGACCCACGTCTTCTGCAGCTCGACGAGGATCTTCTCCGGCGGCAGCACGCGATTGCGGGCGCGGACCCAGTGGGCGAGGCGGAGGAGGACGAGGAGAACGAGGACGGCCGAAGCCTTGAAGAAGGTCGCCGAGCGCCCGCCGGTGGCGGCGGCGAGACCGAGCACGTTGGTGAGCGCGACCGTGTAGAGGAGCGGGATCTGGCGCTGGAGCGCGGCGTAACGCTGCTGGAGGAGCGCGCGGCCGGCCGGCGTCTCCGCCTCGCCGGCATCGACGATCGTGCGCCAGCGCTCCTTCACCCACCCCATGAGCAGGGTGTCTAAGCGATTAGGGATTAAGAGGAAGTTTCAGAGGATTTGCCTCGCCATCGCCACGCGAGGGGGAGGCAGGAAAGTCAGCCCAAGGGCAGCTCGCGCTGGTCGGGCTCGAAGCGGTACCAGCCGTTGGGGCCGAGGCGCTCCAGCGGGCGGAAGCGGGCCTTGTAGGCCATGCGGCGGGAGTTCTCGACCCAATAGCCTAGGTAGACGTAGGGCAAGCCGGCCTTCCCGGCGCGCACGATGTGATCGAGGATGATGTAGGTGCCGAGGCCGGGCCGCGCCTCGTCGTCCGGCTCGAAGAAGCTGTAGATCATCGACAGGCCGTCACCCTGCTGGTCGGTGAGGCAGGCGCCGACGAGGCGGCCTTGCCGGCCGTCGCGCGCCGGCTCGCGATATTCGATCACGTAGGTGCGGACCGGGCTCTGCTCGATCATGTCGGCGAAATCGGATTCATCCATGCCGACCATGCCGCCGTCGGGGTGGCGGCTCTTCAGGTAGCGGCGCAGCAGCGCATATTGCTCCTCGGTCGCCCACGGCTTGCAGGCGGTGACCTCGAGGTCGGCGTGGCGCTTCAGCATCCTCTTCTGGGTCGCGCTCGGCTGGAACTCGGAGGCGACGACGCGGACCGAAACGCAGGCCGTGCAGTCCATGCAGCTGGGCCGGTAGGCGACGCCCTGGCTGCGGCGGAAACCGATCCGGCCGAGCGCGTCGTTGAGCTCGCTCGCATGGACGCCCGTCAGCTCCGTGAACACCTTCCGCTCGGTCTTGCCCGCGAGATAGGGGCACGGGGCCGGGCTGGTCACGAAGAAGCGGGGAAAGCGGAACGGTGCGCTCAATTCAGCTCCGACGGTTTAGGGACGTGGTTGCGCAAAGGTTATGCGGCCTGCCGTCCCCAATGGGAAGATCGGTCCGGCGCAGAAACGTGGTTAACGGGCGCGCGTTCCGGTGCGGGACGGCGCCGTCAGCGAATCTCAACGGGGTGCAGCTCGAACCCCGCCGCCTTGATGTCCTCGACCAGCGCCGCGAGCTGGCCGGCGTCGCGGGCTTCGCAGTCGACGTCGATAAACGCGTCCTTGGCCGGAAGCGACGTGAAGACCCGCTGGTGAACGATGTCGATGATGTTGACGCCGTGACGTTCGAACAGCCGCACGACGGAGTAGAGCGCGCCCGGCCGGTCCTGGAGCTGGATGCGCAGGCGCGACATGCGGCCGGTGCGAAACAGGTCGCGCAGGATGACGGTGGCGAGCAGCCGCGGATCGATGTTGCCGCCGGTGAGGACGAGGCCGACCTTGCGGCCGCGGAAACGATCGGGATGGGCGAGCATCGCGGCAAGGCCCGCCGCGCCGGCGCCCTCGGCGACCGTCTTGTCGAGCTGGAGGAACATGGCGACCGCATGTTCGATCTCGTCCTCATCGACGAGGAGGATGTCGTCGACCGTCTCGGCGATGATGCGCGGGGTCAGCACGCCCGGCTTCTTCACCGCAATGCCTTCGGCGATCGTATCGCCCGCCGACGGCAGCTGCGCCCCGGTGCGGGCGCAGTACATCCAGGGGTAGAGCTTCGCCTGGACGCCGATCACTTCGATGTCCGGCCTGAGCGCCTTGGCCGCGGTGGCGATGCCGGAGATCAGCCCGCCGCCGCCGATCGGAACGATGAGCGTGTCGAGTTCGGGCGCGTCCTCGAGCAGCTCCAGCGCCACCGTCCCCTGACCGGCGATGATATCGGGCTCGTCGAACGGGTGGACGAAGGTGAGGCCCTCGGCTTCCTCCAGGCGCTGGGCCTCGGCGAAGGCCTCGTCGAGCAACTCGCCGTGCAGGATGACGCGGGCGCCGTGCCGCTCGGTCTGCGCCACCTTCACCGTCGGGGTAGGCCTGGCCATCACGATGGTGACCGGCACGCCCAGCCGGCTGCCGTGATAGGCGACCGCCTGGGCGTGGTTGCCGGCCGAGGCGGCGATGACGCCGCGCTTGCGCGTCGCCTCGTCCATCAGCAGCAATTTGTTGAGCGCGCCGCGCTCCTTGTAGGCGGCGACGACCTGGAGGTTCTCGAGCTTGACCCAGACCTCGGCGCCGGTGAGCTCGGAGAGGTTGCGGCTCCGATAGGTGGGGGTGCGGACCACCTGGCCTTCGATCCGCCTCGCCGCCGCCTCGATGTCGGCGAGGGTGACGGGAAAGGCGGCGGTTCGAGCGGGACTGGCCATGGCGCGCGGTTATCACGCTCGAGGGGGAACCCCCAAGCCCGTTCGGGCTGAGCCTGTCGAAGCCCTGGCTTGGTTCGTCCAGAGAGGCAGAAGGGCAGGGCTTCGACAAGCTCAGCCCGAACGGAGGTGGATCTCGAGGATGATCAAGTCGCTTCCTCGCCATCTGGCCTCGCGGCGAAACAAGCCTTATCGCCGCGGCATGCGCCTTCGAACCCTTCTCGCCGCCTTCGCCGCCCTGCTCGCCGCCGCACCGGCCGCCGCGGACGTGCTCGTCGACAACGTCAACGGCTATACGATCGACAACGGCGGCCGTCTCACCCGCTTCTCCGCGATGCTCGTCGGCGACGACGGCAAGGTGCAGCAGCTCTACCGGCCGGGAGACCGCAAGGCGGAGCGGCCGAAATTCCGCTTCGACGGGCGCGGGCGGACCGTCATCCCCGGACTGATCGATGCGCACGGCCACGTGATGGAGCTGGGCTACGGGGCGCTCCAGCTCGACCTTTCGAACACGAAGAGCCTCGCCGAGGCGCAGGCGAAGATCGCGGCCTATGCGCGGGCCAGCCCGACACCGCGCTGGATCGTGGGACGGGGCTGGAACCAGGAAATCTGGGGCCTCGGCCATTTCCCGACCGCAGCCGACATCGACGCCGTGGTCGCCGACCGGCCGGTCTGGCTCGAGCGGGTCGACGGCCATGCCGGCTGGGCGAACAGCCTCGCGCTCCGCGAAGCGAAGATCGACGCGCGCACGCCCTCCCCTTCCGGCGGGCGGGTGGAAATGGCGGCGGGCAAGGCCACCGGCATCCTCGTCGACGCGGCCAAGGGCCTCGTCGAGAAGGTCGTCCCGCCGCCGCTGCCGCTGGTGCGCGACATGGCGTTCGAGAAGGCGCAGCAGATCCTGCTCGGCTACGGCGTCACCGCCACCGCCGACATGGGGACGAGCCCGGAGGACTGGCTGGTGATGCGTCGTTCGGGCGATGCGGGGCGGCTGCGGATCCGAATCATGTCCTACGGGCTCGGCGTCGAGTCGGCGCTCGCGGTAGCCGGGACCGGGCCGACGACGTGGCTGTACGGCGACCGGCTGCGGATGGTCGGCGTCAAGCTCTACGCCGACGGCGCGCTCGGATCGCGCGGCGCGTGGCTGAAGCAGCCGTACAAGGACGCGCCGAGCCAGCGCGGCCTCCCCTTCCACTCCGATGCCGAGATCCGCAACCTGATGAGCCGGGCGGCGATGGACAATTTCCAGGTCGCGGTCCACGCCATCGGCGACGCCGCGAACGCCCAGATCCTCGGCGCGATCGAGGAGCTTTCCGACACCTACAAGGGCGACCGGCGGTGGCGCATCGAGCATGCGCAGATCGTCGATCCCGCCGACCTGCCGCGCTTTGCCCGCCACGGCACCATCGCCTCGATGCAGCCGACCCACGAGACGTCGGACTGGAAGATGGCGCAGGCGCGGATGGGGATGGAGCGGTTGGGGGGTGGCTATGCCTGGCGGACGATGCTCGCCAACGGGGTGCCGCTCGCCTTCGGCTCTGACTATCCGGTCGAATCGCCCAATCCTTTTCCGGGGCTGGCAGCCGCGATCAGCCGGGAAGATGCGCAGGGGCAGCCGCCCGGCGGCTGGGAGCCGGAGCAGAAGCTGACCCTGGAGCAGGCGCTCGTCGCCTTCACGCGCACGGCGGCCTATGCCGGCTTCGCCGAGGACCGACTGGGCAGCCTCGAGCCGGGCCATTATGCCGACTTCCTGTTCCTCGACCGCGATATCTTCGCCGGCGCGACGCCCCAGCAGATTCGGGAGACGAAGGTGCTGGAGACCTGGATGGGCGGGGAGCGCGTCTGGCCGGTGACGCCCGTCGCCGCGCGGCCGGAGGGCGACCGGACGCGCTAGGCCGCCCCTACTTGCCGACATGTGCATGCACATGATAATGTGTACAGATGAAGACTTCTCGCCTCACGCTGCTCATTACCGAGCGCGAGAAAGAGCGGATCGGCCGCAAGGCGGCGTCGCTCGGCATCAGCGCGAGCGAGTTCGTCCGCCGTGCCGCCGATCTCCTCGATCCCGACGACATCGCCGCACTTGGCGACATGGAGTCGCTGCTCCCGGAATTCGAGGCGGCGCTCGCCCGCATGCAGGACAATCTCACCGCCGCCATTGCGCATTCGGAGAGGCATGCGCAGGACCTGGCCCGCCTCGCGTCACCCGCCTATCGGGAGGCCGTGCGACGCGAGGTCGCGGCCGACCCCGCGGGTGTGGCGGCGACGGCGGCTCTGCTCGGCTGCGACCGCGAACAGCGGGGTCCAGTCCTCGCACGTGCCGCCGAGGCGCGGGAGCCATGGGGGGAGAACGTGACCGCCGTCCCGAAAGGCGCCGACGAATGAGCTGGATCGGCGACACTTTGGCCGGGATGAAACGGATCGTCCAGCTCGACTCGGACGTCGCGCGGCTGAGGGCGAGCCTCGAAAAGACGGAGGCGGCCGTTCTCGATCACGAGAAGCGGCTGATCCGCATCGAGACGATGATCGAGCTGGCCCGCAGTCCGTCCCGTCTGCCGCCGCGCTGACCGGTCAGCGCGGCAGCGCCGCGACTCCCCCGACGGTGAGCAGCTGCGGCAGCACCTGCGGCGGCTTGCCGGGCGCATACCAGAGATAAAGCGGCACGCCGGAGCGGCCCTGGGATTCGAGGAAGCGGCCGATCTCCGGATCGCCGCGCGTCCAGTCGCCGACCAGGACCGCGACCTTGGCCTTTCCGAAGGCTTGGGCGACTTCGGCGCGGTCGAGAACCGCGTGTTCGTTGACCTTGCAGGTGAGGCACCAGTCGGCGGTGAAATAGAGGAAGACCGGGCGCGCCTCGGCGCGCAGCCGCGCGAGGCGGGCGGCGGTGAAGGGCTGGGCGCCAAGGGCCCCGGCGGCCTCGGCGCGAGCGACGGGGGTCGCCGGGACGAGGAGGAGTGCGGCGCTGGCGACGGCAAGCGCCGGAACGGCCGCGAACCAGCCTCGGCGGCGGCCGCCCCACCAGGCGGCGAGGCCGAGGAGCAGGAGCGCCGCGACACCGACGGCGAGGGCTTCGGTCCCGGCTTCGCGCCAGAGCAGCCAGGCGAGCCAGAGGGCGGTGAGCGCCATCGGCACGGCGAGGACGCGCCGCAGGATCGTCATCCACGGCCCCGGCCGCGGCAGCCGGCGGCGCAGCGCGGGCACGAAACCGAGGGCGAGGAAGGGGAGCGCGAGGCCGAGGCCGAGACCCGCGAACACCGCCAGCCCCGCCGCCGCCGGGAGGACGAGCGCGGCGCCGAGGGCGGCGCCCATGAAGGGCCCGGTGCAGGGGGTGGCGACGAAGGCCGCGAGCGCGCCCGTCCAGAAGGCGCCCACGGCACCCCCCCGCCCGGCGAGCGCGCCCCCGCCGCCGAGCGTCGGGAGCTCGAACAGGCCGGCGAGGTTGAGGGCGAGGCCGCCGATCAGCAGCAGCAAGAAGAGGGCGACGCGCGGATCCTGCAGCTGGAACGCCCAGCCGACCGCCGCGCCCCCGGCGCGCAGCCCAAGCAGCACGGCGCCGAGGGCGAGACAGACGAGGACGACTCCCGCCGTGTAGGAGAGGGCCTCGATGCGCGCCGCCCGGTCGCTTTCGCCCGCCCGGGCGAGGCTCAGCGCCTTCAGGCTGAGGATCGGGAAGACGCAGGGCATGACGTTGAGCAGCAGCCCGCCGAGCAACGCGCCGCCCAGCGCGACGAGGATGGCCCGCCAGCCCGCCTCCGGGGCCGGCGCGCCGACCGGGACGCCGCCTGCGGGGACGGGCCCCGGCGTCGCGGCGACGGTCAGCCCCTGGCCGCGGCCGATGGCGATGACGCCCTCTAGCGCGGCGGCCGCATTCGCGCCCGCCTTCGTCTCGACGACGAGCCAGTCGCCGTTGCGGCTCACCCGCTGCGGCGCGGCATAGTCGATCGCGCCCTCGGTCAGCGGATAGAAATAGGGATCCGCGACGGCCACCGCGGCGGGGAGCGGAATGCCGAGACGGAGCGTCTCGCCGGTCCGGCCGAAGCGGGCGGGGCTGCCGAGCGGACGCGGCAGCGCCTGCTTCGCCGCCGCGACTTCGGGCGGCAGGCCGGCGACGAGGCTGCCGGACACCTCCGCGGTCTCGGGTACGCACAGCTTGTCCGTGCAGGCGAGGTAGCGCAGCGACGCGCGCACCGGCAGCGTCTCTCCGGGCTGCAGCGGCCTGGTCAGCGTCAGGTCGGCGAGGAGCGCATAATCGTGCGCGAAGACGTAGTTCATCAACCCGCCGATGAGCAGCCGCTCCGGCACCGGGTAGCGGAGCGGTCCGGCCGCGGCGCCCTCTGGCAGCGTCCAGGTCGCCGCCGTCGGCTGGCCCGCATCGCCCGGGTTGATCCAATAGCCGTGCCAGCCGGGATGCGGGTGCATGGCAAGGACGAGCGCACCCTTCGTGCCCTCGGCGCCGGCGACGAGGCGGACGTCGATGTGGCGCTCACCGCCGCCGAGCTGTGCCGCCGCCGGGGCGGCGAGGAGGAGCATCAGCAGGAAGAGGAGCGCGCGCATCGCGGCGCGACCCTAAGAGGCAGCCGGGCTCGCCGCAACGGCGGCGATAGTTCTTGACATGTTCACGCGTATTGGTTATGTTCCGGGCGACTCGAAGTTTGAGTTTCTTTGAAGGTGTGAAGCGAAGAAACGGGCCGGCGGCGCGGGGGACGTCAGCGGCGCTCGAAGCGCTCGATTCCGGGGCCGAGCCGGTTGGCCTCGATGCGGATCGCGGCGTCGTTGAAGCCGACGACGAAGGAGGTGCCCTGGTCCATGCCGGGGGCGAGCGAGGCGGTGTTGCCGGTCACCGTCAGCCCGCTCGCGTCGTGGACGGTGCCCTCCGGCGCGACGGTGATCATCGCGCTGTGATTCTCCTTGTCGCGGCCCTGGACGAAGGTGTTGCGGGCGATGAGGCCGGTGGCGCCGCCGGAGAGGTCGATCATGTAGTTGGTCTGGCGGCCGGCGCTGTCGTCGAAGCTCGAATCGGTGACCTCGATGCGGCGGGCGCGGGTCTTGACGTAATGGCCGCCGCGGCCGCGCTCGAAGCGGCTCGCATGGACGGCGAGGCTGCCATATTCGCCGATGTAGATCGCATGGGCGCAGGCGAGGCCGCGGTCGCAGCGGCCCAGGCCGGAGAAGGTCGAGCGCTCGACGAGGATGCGCGCCGAGGGGTCGTTGGCGGAGAGGATGCCGCTCTCGGAATTGCGGAACATCGTCTCGCGCACCGTCAGCGCGCCGTGCTCGAGGCGGATGCCGGCGCCGTTGGCGTCGGGGACGCGGACATTCTCGAAGATGAGGCCCTCGACGGTGGCGCCGCGGCCGCGCAGCACGAGCGTCGCCTTGCCCTCGCAGGCGCCGCCGTCGAACGCGGCCGTGCCCGGCTCGGCGGCACGGAAGGTCACGTCCCCGGCCTGCTGCACCGCACAGTCGCGATAGCGGCCGGGCGCCACGACGATCGTCCCCCGCCCGCCGCCGATCGCCTGCACCGCCTGCTGCAGCGAGGCGAAGGACTGGCCGGTCTCCTGGATCGTGTAGGGAGCGTTATCCTGCGCGGCGGCCGGGCCGGCGAGGACAGCGAGGAGGAGGAGCGCGCGCTTCATGCCGGGAGAATCCCTCGCCGCGACGTTCGAGTCGATGGGTGAACGGGGTTAACGGCGGCGCTGCCCCGGCGCGGGACAGGCGCGCGAGGAGCGTGAACGGCGCGGCGCGCCGCGGCCGTCGAGCCGCCGTGGCTTGGGCGACGGGGGGGAACAAGCGCCCCCGCGCGGCATTGGCCCTGCGCACCGCCTGTTGTCGCGGAGCCTGTCTTTCGTCTCCGCCGGGGTCGGCCTCCCGCCTTCCCGCATCGCGTCCCTCTGTCGGGAAGGACCATCGTCGTGGCCGCCAGTGCCGAGACCGGACCGGCAAGGCCGATCCACCCGCTGTTCGCGTTCCTGCTGGCCGCGGACGTACCTTTGTTCCTCGGCGGCCTGTTGAGCGACCTCGCCTACGGCAGGACGGCCGAGCCCCAATGGGCCAATTTCGCCGCCTGGCTGATCGCGGGGGCGATGGTGTTCACGGGTTTGGCCTTGTTGTGGGCGTTCATCGCCCTCCTCCTCGCCCGGCCGCGTTGGGGGTGGGTGCTGCTCTGCTTCGTGCTCCTGCTGGCCACCTTCGCCCTGGGCCTGGTCGACAACCTCCACCACGCTCGCGATGCCTGGGCCATCATGCCGGCCGCGCCGATCCTCTCGGGGATCACCAGCCTGGTGGCCCTGCTCGCCGCCGCCGTCGGCCTCAGCACCATCCGCACGGGCAACCGGACATGAAGCGGCTCCTTCCCTTGGTCGCGCTCGGCGCGCTCGCGAGCGGCTGCAGCGGCGGCGCGGGCTCCGATCCGATGCAATATGGCGGCGACCCGCAATTGCCCGAGCCGCATCGCGGGCTGCTGCCGACCATGAAGATCGCCAGCCCCGCCGCCTGGGGCAGCGCGCGGCCGCAGGTGCCGGCGGGATATACGATCACCGCCATCGCCACCGGCTTCGGCATCTGCCGCCAGACCCTGGTGCTGCCCAACGGCGACATCCTGGTGGCCGAAGGGCGCGGCGGGGGCGAGCCGGCGCTGAGACCCAAGGACATCATCGCCGGCTTCATCAAGGCCAAGGGCACCAGTCCGGCGAAGAGCGGCAACCGCCTCACCCTGCTGCGCGACGCGAATGGCGACGGGGTTTACGAGACGCGCATCGTCTTCGCCGACAAGCTCAACGCCCCATACGGCCTCGCCCTCGTCGGCAGCCAGCTCTACGTCGCCGACCAGGACGCGCTGCTGCGTTTCGCCTACGCGCCGGGCCAGACCAAGGCGAGCGCTCCGCCGGTGAAGGTGACCGACCTGCCGTCGGTGATCAACCATCACTGGACCAAGTCGCTGACCGCCAGCGCCGACGGCCGCTTCCTCTTCGTCGGCATCGGCTCGAACAGCAACATCACCGAGCGCGGCATAGCCGCCGAGGTCGACCGGGCGCAGATCTGGCAGGTCGATGCGGCGACCGGCGCCCACCGCGCCTTCGCGACCGGCACCCGCAACCCGACCGCGCTCGCCATCCAGCCCGGCACCGGCCAGCTGTGGGCGACCGTCCAGGAGCGCGACGAGATCGGGCCGGACCTCGTGCCCGATTACCTGACGTCGGTGCGGGACGGCGGCTTCTACGGCTGGCCTTATTCCTACTGGGGACAGCACGTCGACACGCGCGCCCAGCCGCAGGACCCGCGCCTCGTCGCCGCCGCGATCCGCCCCGATTACGGCCTCGGCTCCCACGTCGCCGCGCTCGGCCTCGCTTTCTCCAGCGCCGCGATGGGCGACCGGTTCGCCGACGGCGTCTTCGTCGGCGAGCACGGCAGCTGGAACCGCAGCAAACCCGCGGGCTACAAGGTCGTCTTCATCCCCTTCCGGAACGGCCGCCCCGCCGGCCCGCCGATCGACTTCGTCACCGGCTTCCAGGGCGCCAACGGCAAGACCTTCGGCCGGCCCGTCGGCGTGACCGTCGACCCGCGCGGGGCGCTCATCGTCGCCGACGACCTCTCCAACACGATCTGGCGCGTCGTCCCGGCGGCGAAGCAGCCGGTCGCCGAGGCGCCGACGCGGCCGGCGCAACCACAGGGCAAGCAGAAACAGCCGGGCAGCTACACGCCCTACTAGGTTTCACCGCGGCGGCGGGACCGAGACGCCGGCTTCCGTCTGGACCACCGGCTTCATCATGCCGTCGCGGTTGTAGCGGAGATATTCGACCGTCACGGCGCGGCGGCCGAGGGCGCCGCCCTGGCCGCCGATCGAGAGCGCCGCATTGTGGAGGAACAGGTACCAGCGCCCCTTGAACCGGGCGATGCCGGGGTGGATGGTGAAGCTGGACCTCGCCGAGCCGGTCAGCTCGCCGCGGTAGGTCCACGGGCCCCGGATGGAAGGTGCGGTGGCGTAGGAAACCTTCTCATCCCGGTCGCGGGAGCGGTCGAGCGAGGCGTAGGTCAGGTAATAGAGCTTGCCGCGCTTGTGCAGCCACGGGCCCTCCTCGAAATAAGGCGGGGTGATCTCCGCGATCGGGCCGTCGAGCTCGATCATGTTGGGCTTGAGGCGGGCGAGGTAGCATTGCCGGTTGCCCCAGGCGATCCAGCTGACGCCGTCGGCGTCGGTGAAGACGGTGGGGTCGATATCCTCCCAGCTGTGCGTCCCCTTGGGCGTCATCTGGTTGGTGATCAACGCGGATCCCTTCGCATCCAGGAAGGGTCCGGTCGGCCGATCGGAGACGGCGACGCCGATCGCCTTGCCGGGATGGGTGTCGTCATGCTCGACCGCGGCGTAGAACCAGTACCGCCCGTGCTTACGGATCGCCTGCGAGGCCCAAGCGTCCTTCTTCGCCCATTTGAAGTCGGCGACGTTCATGATCGGGCCGTGATAGGTCCAGCGTCGCATGTCGGCGGTCGAGTAGACGAGCCATTCGCGCATCGTGAACATCTCGTTCCCGCGCGCTTCGTCGTGCCCGACATAGAGGTAGAGCCGCCCGCCGACGACGAGCGGCGCCGGATCGGCCGTGAACCTGTCGCGGATGATCGGATTGGACCCGGCCGGCGCGACGCTCGATCCCTGACCGTTGGCGTCCGCCGCAAGCGCAAGCGCGAAGAGCGACAAGGCGGCAAGAGCGGACACGGGCTTCGCGATCACAGCCTCCGCCCTCCCCGCCTCAATCCAGGTTCGGCCTGAGCCATCGCTCCGCCTGCTCGACGGCCACCCCGCGGCGGGCGGCGTAGTCCTCCAGCTGGTCGCGGCCGATCCGCGCCACGCCGAAATATTGGCTGTCGCGGTGGGCGAAGTAGAAGCCGGAGACCGCCGAGGTCGGGAGCATGGCGAAATTGTCGGTCAGGGTGACGTCCGCGGGGTTGCCGCCGAGCATCTCGAACAAAGCCGGCTTGAGGCTGTGGTCGGGGCAGGCCGGGTAGCCGGGGGCGGGGCGGATGCCGACGTAATTCTCGCGGATGAGCTGCTGGTTGGTGAGGTGCTCCGTGCCGGCATAGCCCCAGACGCTCTCGCGGACATGGGCGTGGAGGGTCTCGGCGAAGGCCTCGGCGAGGCGGTCGGCGAGCGCTTTCAGGAGGATGTCGGAATAATCGTCATTCGCGTCCTTGAAGCGGGCGAGGTGCGGCTCGAGGCCGTGAATGCCGACGGCGAAGCCGCCGATCCAGTCCTCGCCGTCGGGATCGATGAAATCGGCAAGGCACATGTTGGCGCGGCCTTCGCGCTTCTTCACCTGCTGGCGCAGGAAGGGGATGCGGGTCTCCTCGTTCGAGGCGAGGACGAGGACGTCGTCGCCTTCCCGTCGGCAGCGCCACAGGCCGACGGTGCCCCGCGGCGTGATCCAATGCTCGGAGACGATGCGGTCGAGCATCGCCTCGGCGTCCTTGAACAGGGCGCGGGCGCTCTCGCCGACCACCGGATCGTCGAGGATGGCGGGATAGGTGCCCGCGAGCTCCCAGGCGCGGAAGAAGGGCGTCCAGTCGATGGAGGCGCGCAGGTCGCGGAGCGGCCATTCGCCATAATGGTGGAGGCCGGGGCGGAGCGGCGGCGGGGCCTTGCCTTCTGGATCGTAGGGGAAGGCGTTGGCGCGCGCTTCGGCGAGGGCGGCGAGCTCGTTCTGGCCGCCGCGGGCGCGGGCGACGCGGACCTGCTCATACTCCTCGGCGGTGCGGGCGACGAGCGGATCGCGCTGCGTCTCGGAGACGAGCGAGGAGGCGACGCCGACGGCGCGGCTCGCGTCGAGGACGTGGATGACCGGACCGTCATAGGCCTGGTCGATGCGCAGCGCCGTGTGGGCCTTGCTGGTGGTGGCGCCGCCGATGAGGAGGGGAAGGTCGAGACCCTCGCGCTGCATCTCGGTCGCGACGGTCACCATCTCATCGAGCGACGGCGTGATGAGGCCGGAGAGGCCGATCATGTCGGCGCCATTCTCGTCGACGGCGCGGAGGATGTCCTGCCAGGGCACCATGACGCCGAGGTCGATCACCTCGAAGCCGTTGCACTGGAGCACGACGCCGACGATGTTCTTGCCGATGTCGTGGACGTCGCCCTTGACGGTCGCCATCACCACCTTGCCCTTGCCCTGGGTGGCGCCGGACTTCTCCTTCTCCGCCTCGATGAAGGGGATGAGGTGGGCCACGGCCTTCTTCATGACGCGGGCCGACTTGACCACCTGGGGGAGGAACATCTTGCCGGCGCCGAACAGGTCGCCGACGACGTTCATGCCGTCCATCAGCGGACCCTCGATGACGTGGATCGGCCGCTCGGCCTCGAGGCGCGCCTCTTCGGTGTCCTCGACGACGAACGCGTCGATGCCCTTCACCAGCGCGTGCTCGAGGCGCCTGGTGACCGGCCACCCGCGCCACTCCGCCGCCGCCTTCTCGGTCGCGGCGTCGGTGCCCTTGTAGCGCTCGGCGAGCTCGACCAGCCGCTCGGTGGCATCCCCGCCGGCCTTTGGGCGGCGGTCGAGGATCACGTCCTCGCAGGCCTCGCGCAGCTCCGCGTCGATCGTGTCGTAGACGTCCAATTGGCCGGCGTTGACGATCGCCATGTCGAGGCCGGCGGGAATGGCGTGGTAGAGGAAGACCGAGTGCATCGCGCGGCGCACCGGCTCATTGCCCCGGAAGCTGAAGCTGAGGTTCGAGAGGCCGCCCGAGAGGTGGACGTGGGGGCAGCGCGCCTTGATCTCGCGGCACGCCTCGATGAAGTCGAGGGCGTAGCGGCGATGCTCGTCGATGCCGGTGGCGACGGCGAAGATGTTGGGGTCGAAGATGATGTCCTCGGCGGGGAAGCCGTCGCCGACGAGGAGCCTGTAGGCGCGCTCGCAGATCTCGACCTTGCGCGCCTTGGTGTCGGCCTGGCCGACCTCGTCGAAGGCCATCACCACGACCGCGGCGCCGTACGTGCGGACCTTGCGCGCGTAGCGGAGGAACTCCTCCTCCCCTTCCTTCATGCTGATCGAGTTGACGATCGGCTTGCCCGACACGCACTTGAGGCCCGCCTCGATCACCGTCCATTTCGAGCTGTCCACCATCACCGGCACGCGGGCGATGTCGGGCTCGGCGGCGATCAGCTTCAGGAAGGTGGTCATGGCGTGCTCGGCATCGAGCAGGCCCTCGTCCATGTTGACGTCGATGACCTGCGCGCCGTTCTCGACCTGCTGGCGCGCGACCTCCACCGCGGCGGCATAGTCGCCGGCCATGACGAGCTTCTTGAAGCGCGCCGAGCCGGTGACGTTGGTGCGCTCGCCGATGTTGACGAAAGTGGAGGAGGCGCGCCCCTCTCCCTGCCGGGGAGAGGGGAGAGGCGCGTCAGCGCCGAGGGGTGAGGGCGTAGCTTTCGAAGGATCCACAGTCTTGAGCACTTGCACTGAATTCCAATTCTGACTTCCCTCACCCTCCCACGGCTTCGCCGCGGGCCCCGCCCTCCCCCCTTGAGGGAGAGGGGTTCTAAGCGGCGATGGTCATCGGCTCGAGGCCGGCGAGGCGGGTCACGGTGGGCGGCTTGGGGAGCTTGCGGGGCGCGAGGCCCTGCACGGCGGCGGCCATGGCGCGGATATGCGCCGGAGTCGAGCCGCAGCAGCCGCCGACGATGTTGACGAGGCCCTGATCGGCCCAGGCGCGGATGTGGGCGGCGGTCTGGTCGGGGCGCTCGTCATAGGCGCCGAGATCGTTGGGAAGACCGGCGTTCGGATAGGCCATCAGCAGCGTGTCGGCGATGGCGGCAAGGGCCTGGACGTGGGGCCTGAGCTGCTGCGCGCCGAACGAGCAGTTGAGACCGATCGTCACCGGCCGGGCGTGCCGCACCGCGTACCAGAAGGCTTCGACCGTGTGGCCCGACAGGTTGCGCCCCGACAGGTCGGTGATGGTCATCGAGATCATCAGCGGCACGTCGCGGCCCGCCGCCTCCGCCGCCTCGAGCGCGGCGACGATGCCGGCCTTGGCGTTGAGCGTATCGAAGATCGTCTCGATGAGGAGAAAATCGACGCCGCCTTCGATGAGGGCAGCGGCCTGCTCGACATAGACGTCCTTCAGGCCGTCGAAGTCGATCTCGCGGTAGCCGGGATCGTTGACGTTCGGCGACAGCGACAGCGTCTTGTTGGTCGGGCCGATCGCGCCCGCGACGAAACGGGGGCGGCCGTCCCGCGCCGCATAGTCGTCGGCGGCGACGCGGGCGATGCGGGCGCTCTCCCGGTTGATCTCGGCGACGAGGCGTTCCGCGCCGTAATCGGCTTGGCTGATGCGGTTGGCGCTGAACGTGTTGGTGGAGACGATGTCGGAGCCGGCGTCGAGATAGGCGCGGGTGATCGCGTCCGGCACTTCGGGCCGGGTGATGGCAAGGATGTCGTTATTGCCCTTCTGGTCGCGCGCGAGGTCGAGCGCGCCGCGATAATCCGCTTCCGCCAGCTTGCGGTTCTGGATCTCGGTCCCGAAGGCGCCGTCGGTGAGCAGGATACGCTCCGCAGCCGCCCGTTGAAGTCTATCGCGCGGGTTCATGCGGCCTGCTCCTGGGCGGGACGTTTGGGACGGAGACCGAGGAGGTGACATATGGCATAGGCCAGCTCCGCCCGGTTCAAGGTGTAGAAGTGGAACTGGCGGACGCCGCCGGCGTAGAGCTGTCCGCACAGCTCCGCGGCGATGGTCGCCGCGACGAGCTGGCGGGCGGCCGGCAAGTCGTCGAGCCCCTCGAAAAGGCGGTCCATCCACGGCGGGATGGCGGCGCCGCAGGCGGCGGCGAACTTGCGGGTCTGGGTCACATTCGAGACCGGCAGGATGCCGGGCACCAGTTCGGCGGCGATCCCGGCCGCCGCCACGGCGTCGCGGAAGCGCAGGAAGCTTTCGGGGGAGAAGAAGAATTGGGTGATCGCCCGGTCGGCGCCGGCGTCGATCTTGCGCTTCAGATTGTCGAGGTCGGCCTGGCGGCTGGCCGCGTCGGGATGCCCTTCCGGATAGGCGGCGACGGAAATCTCGAACGGGGCGACGCGCTTCAGCCCCGCGACCAGATCGGCGGCGTCGGCATAACCGCCCGGATGCGGCTCGAACCTCTTCCCCTGCACCGGCGGGTCGCCGCGCAGCGCGACGATGTGGCGGATCCCGGCCTCCCAA
>Ga0213876_10000164_pt1 | contig 70001 bp, 44 predicted proteins | sample BarmaccomBMRX_R9_FD_160113 | JGI IMG/M metagenome (GOLD analysis project Ga0213876, IMG submission 160113) | Root-associated microbial communities from Barbacenia macrantha in rupestrian grasslands, the National Park of Serra do Cipo, Brazil - RX_R9 | ecosystem: Host-associated > Plants > Roots...
TGTAGGTAGCACATTAGATGTCCGGTCGTAGTAGCACATGAGATGTCCGCTTTCAGGCGGTAACGAGTAGAAGCTCTCTGGCTGGAGGAGCCAGCCATGCGCCACTACCCGGAGGCCGCCGTGGAGCGGGCCATGAAAGTACAGGAAGTCATCTTGCGTGCTGTTGCTAAAAAGATTACCTGGATCCAGGCGGCCGAGATTCTGGGCGTGAGCCCCCGCCACATGCGCCGCTGGAAGGAGAAGTACGAGCGGTTCGGCTTCTTCGCCCTCTTCGACGGCCGGCGCGGAAGGGCGAGCCCCCGCCGGGTGCCGTCGGCCGTGCTCGACGAAGTGCTGCGGCTCTACCGCGAGCGGTACTCCGACCTTAACGTCAAGCACTTCCACGAGAAGCTGACGGCCGAGCACGGCTTCGCGGTCAGCTACACCTGGACGAAGGGCGTACTGCAAGGCGCCGGCTTAGTCCAGCGCCAGCCCCGGCGCGGCACACACCGCAAGCGCAGAGCGCGGCGGCCGCTGCCCGGGATGCTCTTGCACATCGACGCCAGCCAACACCAGTGGTTTACGGACGAGCGCTGGCACGACCTCATCGTCATCCTCGACGACGCCACCTCCGCCATCCACTACGCGCAGCTCGTCGAGCAGGAGTCGACGCGCACCGTCCTGCGGGCGCTGCGCGAAGTCGTTGAGGGGCAAGGGCTCTTCTGCTCACTCTACTCCGACCGGGCGAGCCACTTCTGGCTCACGCCGAAGGCCGGGGAGCCGGTGGACCGGCAGGCGCTCACCCAGGTCGGGAGAGCCATGCGCGAGTTGAACGTCCAGATGATCCCGGCCTACTCGCCGCAGGCCAGAGGCCGCAGCGAGCGCTCGTTCCGCACCTGGCAAGGAAGGCTGCCGCAGGAACTGCGCCTGGCCGGCATCACGACGCTCGCGGAGGCGAACCGCTTCCTGAGAGAGCGGTATGTCGCGGAGTTCAACGCGCGGTTCGCGGTGGCGGCTGAGGGCGTGGGCACGGCCTTCGTCCCCTGCACGCGTTCGGACCTCGACCGGGTCTTCTGCCTGCAGCACGAGCGGGTGGTGGCGAGAGATAACACGGTGAGCTTCGCCCGCCTGACGCTCCAGATCGAGCGGCAGCAGTGGCGTGGGACACTCGCCGGTTGCCGCGTCATCGTCTACGAGCACCTGGACGGGACGCTCTCCATCGGCTACGGCCTGCACGAGGTCGGGCGCTATAACTCCGAAGGCGTGCCGCTGAGGGCAGCGGCGAAAGGCGCGGTGAAGAAGGCTGTGAAGAAGCGCGCGGCTTAAACTACAAACCGGACATATGATGTGCTACAAAAAGCGGACATCTTCACGTGCTACGAACACAGAAAAATTGCGCCTGTGTAGATAGCACATCTACCTCACCTCATGCGGCAGGGAGGGGGTGCTGAAGACCGGCGGCCCGCTCTGGACGCGCCACGACCGCGCGGGCAGACCCGGGGCGGAATCTCTATATATTCAGGATTAGCCGTCGCGTGTAGCTCCGGTGAGGCCTATGTAAAGCGCGGAGAGGGTATTAGGGGAGGGGCGGGGTGTCAATAGTTATTGAGGCGTCAGGTTCATGTTGTTGTTATGCCTAGCCTGATATAGGAGCGCACCTAACATTAACAAGCATTACTATTCATAGCGGAGTCCAACTTTGGCTTTTATGGGGTCGGAGCAGGTGTTGTAATACTAGGGGGTGACAGCCACTCATTTATGTTGACGCCATAATTCTTGTATAGCCATAGAGTAAGAAAGGCAAAGGCGATACCAGCTCCAAAGACAATTACTACCCATATAAGATTACTCACCAAGTTCGCTTTAATGTTTTCGATGAACGGACTCGGTGGGCGCTTGTGAAGAACAATATGGCAGTATCTCGTGCTACTGGCTTTTAATCCTAATTTGATTATCCAAGACACGGCGCTACTTGATACTAAAGCAATTCCCAAGGGTTCGTAATCACCCTCGCCTCTCTCGGCTAGGACGCGCTGTCTAAGACGCGGAGGTCTTAAGCACTTCTTCAGATCAATCATGAAATGCTCGAACCAGCTCTCCAAATCGTGGGGCCCGCTGAACTTTACCGTCGCTTGATACCTACTAAACAAAATTTTGATTTCTTTCTCAAGAAAAAGAACTGCGTTTGGCCCACTATGAATTGCTGTATTGTTACTGGCATTTATAGTAAATGAATCGAGAGTTTCGCGGGGAGCAATTGCTGAAATAAGCTCATCTTTGCGTGCATCATAAACCTCCCAGACGCCATCCTCCGCTGAGAACCTAGTGGCATTAAAGTGTTGCTCGACAAGGTCACAAATGCCCTTAATGCTCTCTAAGTCCAACTGACAAGGCTTCAAGTCGTGAACTGGCTTTATGCGAATAGGCATCGCCCGCTTATCCTCGTGCGCTTCTTATTAAGTGCCGAATGTCTCCATCGCTTTCACGATGTAGGCGACCTCACTGCCCGGCGCGGTCAGCTCCCCTTCCAGCAGCGCCACTTGCCTGCGCCTGAGGGAGAAGAGCGCCTCGGCCGCCTTGCCCCACTTGAAGCTCACCAGGTCTCCTAAGAACTCGGCGCCGGTCGTGACGATAGTCTCCAGGGTGCCGACGTTCGTCTTCATCAGGTGGAGTTTCATGTGCTTCTGGTACTGGTCGATCAGGTATTCGAGCTTCTCCTCGACCTCGGCGGGGGTGAGCTCGGCGCGGGCGACCTCGCTCATCCAGTGGCGGAGGGCGAGGAACTTGCTGCGGGAGTCGGGATCGGAGCGGTATTCGATAATCTGCTCCCACGAAATGGACTCGTCTGGTAAGGGCAAAGCATTGAGGGTGACCTTAACTACATCTTCCTTTCTGCCCTGAGTCTGTGTTGATGTGAAATCATTTAGAGCAGAAACCGGATAAGCATCATAGTTGTAGCTATTCCTTAGCTGCATGCTGACATGCCTTGCATTAAATGCTTCAGCCGCTATCCATAGCGCCGTTGACATCGCAAGGCGAGAAGCCAAATTACCCCCTTGTTTTATAATATCTAAAACGTCTGCACCGCTCTCGGATATTTCTCTTGATACTCGTGAAGTTAATTCGCCGGCTTTCTCACGAGCCTCCTTTTCCGAAGAGAGGGTGTCTGAGTACGTCTTATCCACTATCTTTACTTCGACATCTACTGGCTTCGGTTCAACAATAATTCCTTGGTCAAATAACCAATCAAGGTTATCCAAAAAATCCCGCGAGACAAACGATGCCTCTACGGTCGGAGGAACAAGCCTTGCCTTACTTAGGAACTGGGTGAATTTCGGTATGGCAATTTGTCTGAAGATTAACGCCTCTCTTTTAAGGGTTGGAGAGATGGAAAACTCAACAAATGGCTTCACCCCGATAAAATCTTTCACATCTCCTTACCTTTCCTCATAATAACGGCCTCGACTTCTGCACGTAAGTTTTCGTCAAGAGCCTTAATAAGTGTGATAGCTTCACGACGATTACTTGCATCCGCCAAATTCAAGGCTTGTACAATCACTGACTTTACCTCCCGGTAATTATCTTGGTCGAATGCGGCACTAACACTATGTCCACTCCGATTTAGGATGCTGGCCGCTATTTCCTCATTCGTCGTCTCGCCCGCCTTCTCAAATGCCTTACTAGATTCCGCCTTGTGCTTAGCATCAATTCCAAGCGAACGCCCAACATCATCCGACTCAAAAAAACGCCCATACGCATCTCGACTCACAAAACGACTCCCGCTCCCCTTTGTTGAGCGTCCTGCATCGCTTTTGTGATTCAGTCCATCACTCTCTTCAACTTTCAAATCGCGGACCAGCCTGTCGAACGCCTTCTGGTAAGAGTCGTGATCTTTCCAGCGGGTGAAATCAGCGATCTGTCTGCTCTTCCGGATGTGGTTGGGCCAACCACTGTTAATTTGGTAGACAGAATCATCCAACCTTATTGGCATTAAGATGGATTTCTGAGTGTGCATCTCCTTCTCGAAAGCATTCTCTACCTCAATCTCAACCCACCGGCTAGTTACAGAGTGTTCTGAGAGGACTAGTAGAACCTTGTCGTGCTCATACATAGCCTCGTCGAGAGCCACTCGAATATTTTTCCCTGCACGTAAATCCTCGGGTGCATACCAACACCGAACGCCCTTGTCCGTGAGATCCCTATATAAGCGCTCAACAAAGTCTTGATCTCTGGACGAGTACCCTAAGAAACAGGAGTAGAACCTGATTAGTTGGATATACTGCTGCAAAGGAGGCCGCGTATCTATCCCAAGTAGGTCGTCAACTAGTTCTTTAAGCCGGACTTGGTATTGTGAGTCATCGCGGAAATCCGCGTAGCGATTGTCTCTCAGGTGTGCCGCGCTTTTAGCTCCCTCCCGATAGATGCCTATAAGCCGAATGTTCTCCCCGGCAATGCTTCGGGATTTAGCCATTTGCATTTCAAACTTTACCGCCCCCCCTTGGCCCTGCGGCGCTTCGACAGCTGCCACCGCCCGGGTAGTCATGATAAATAAAACCACATCCGCTTCATTGATTTTGGAGGTCATATAGTCGGTGAAAGAATCGCCCAGACGCACCTCCCACTTATCCAGTATTGTTTCAATGCCGAGCGCCCTGAGATCGGTAGCAAACTTTTCCACCCACTTGTTATGGACCTCATCCTCCCACTTGTAAGAAAGGAAAGCCCTCACGAATTGTTCCTCTTTATAACTTGTTTTTAGAGGTGCTGGTCTGGTCTGAATTAGATTCACAAGGCTCATAGTGACTGCCGATCCTAGCTCGGCAGTCGAAGTCCAATATCTACACATCCTCTTTTGAACGAGGGTACGAAAAGCAGCTAGTTTACGCCTGCCCCAATCTGTATCCTCGGTTTTCTGTGGAGGGAGAGAGTTAGGGCTCTGGTGAAGGAATGCGACAACTGGCTTGCCTTGAGAAACCGCATATTCGTATTCCATCTGTGTGTAACTAATGCCAGATGGAGATAGAGATCCGTAACGTCCTCCAATGACTACAATGTAATAATCGCATTCATCAATGACCTTCTTTATTAGTGCCCATTGGCCATCGTCGCCAGTAGGGAACAACATTGCCCCTACGGGTATGCAATCAAGCTCTAATAAGGCTTGAATGATCTCTTGACGCTCCTCCTGAAGATCAGCATACGTGGAGCTAATAAAGACTTGATATCGCCTTTCCATCTCTAGCTATTAGTAACCTTCTTGCTCTCTCCTCTTAATGCTTTCTCACTCTGCGCCTTCCGTGGCCTGCCTAGTTTGCGCTCTTCAACGAGCTTTAAATCTTCCTCATTGATGAAATAGTCACGCCCTTTCTTCTCGGCTGGCAGCCGCTCTGCAAGTATTAACTGTTGTACTCGCGTTACCGTGACACCCAGCTTCTCAGCAGCCTCTTTAGTGGTAAGTACGTTCATGACGCAAGGTTACACGCTTCTCTGAAATTCTTGGTCAAGGCTAAAGATTTATATATGTTGCCCACGCGAAACTGTCAGTGCTGATCCTCCAAAGTGAAGTATTCAACAGGCGTCCGATAAGTTGCACTCATGCAGTTTTGTTTAACATATAAGACAAACTGCAAAAACCGAAGCCGCAAAGAAGCCTTATGTCCCGCTTTATCCGCGGCTAAGAGAGTTCAATTACAAAAGACCTATTTGGTCTCAGGCGGTGGGACGATCCTCGCTACTCCCATCAGGCGGAGCGCGATCCCTCTATCGAGTCTAGAATTCTCATTAACAGGTCCGCCAGCATGATGACTTCGCTCGCCTCCGTCGGGTCCGTGTAGGTCACCGTCCTGTGACTCGTCGGGTTTTTGAAGCTCCCGATGGCCCCGGCGAAAAGGTCGGAACGCGCCTGACGTTCGCCGCCCTCGTGCGTAGAATCTGTCAGCGGCCCGCCGGCCGGGTTGAAGGCCTGGCGCATGAGGGTGACGCCGATCAGCTCGTTAGGCAGTCCGGCAAGTTCCCGGACGCGCACCTCCACCTCCTTCATCGCCTTGAAGGCGGCCGTCTCATAGTCGCCGAGCAGGAAGATGGGCCTGACCTTCCCTTCGAGGCGCGGGTGAAGGTTTAAGCCGATCCGCTCGGCGGCGAGGATCTCCGCGAGTGAGCCCTGCTCTACGGCCCTTTTGCCGGCCCGGGTGACAATCCGCGCGTCGGTAGAAGACTGATCCGGGTCGGGGACGACCAACGCGCGCGCCTCGAGCCAGGCCCACGCTTCCGCCAGCGCCTTCATGTGGGGGCCGCGGCCGAGGGCGGTCTGCGCGCCGAGCATCCAGTTGTGCCGGCTCCACGCTCCTGAAGCCGCGTAGTTCTCAAGCACGGCGAGCGCCAGGCTTTCGATGGGGAGTTCGATAATGGTCTGGGCCTTGAGGCCGAGGTCTCCTTCAGAGCGCATGACTGTCACCTCGGTAGAAGATCGCTACGTGACGGCTGAATTATGCCCGCCGCGCGCCGTTACCGCCATCCGCGGCATCCCCTCCCGTAGCACATAGATAATCATAGCCGCGCTTATCTATTCAGTCTCCGCTCCATGATCTCGCAGGAGACCGTCTTATACTGGCAGGTCTCACAGGCCTGGCAGAACTCCTCCGGCCGCTTCTTCTCTGCGAGTTTATGAGGAGGATGAGACTGCCGTCCTTTCCTGACACGCTCGAGATGCGAGTGGCTGACCGGGTAGAACCGAAGATTGAGCCCCCACACACGAATCCTCCTGGCGCCGGCAGCGCGCTCGTCGATGAAACCCTCCGACCTGAGCTTCCTGCCCACCCACTCCGGCTTGGTCCATTCGGGGAAGCCCGTCGGGAATGAAGAGCCGAGTGAGAGGCAGAGGACGTACCTCATCTCCAGCGCCACCTGCGTGATGCTGACCGTCTCGTAGCCCTCCGAGACGAGGTTGTCGAGGGCGCGCCTCAGCACCTTCACGGGGTCGTCCATCTCCAGCGCCTTCTGCCTCTGGCGGAGGAGCGCGACCTCCAGCCTGCGCCCAGTCTCCTCGTCGCCGGCGAGCGAGCACATCACCCGGAGCGGGGCGGCGATCTCAGTCGCCCGGTCCGAGTGCTTAGGGTAAAGGGCACGGTACTTTGACTCGATCTCGGAGACGTTCATGAAAGTCCAGGTGTGCAACTCGTCCCGCAGAGCTCGCAGCGTCATGGTTTCGGTCGGCGCCGCCTCCTGAAACTGTGCCCTGAGTTGGTCCGGAATGACGCCAGTCCGGATGCGCAGCATGCGGCTGCCGAGGATGTCGTCCGCCCCACGCGTGTTGTTGATCATCTTCACGCCGAAGAAGTTCAGCCTCATCGTCCGCATCGTCTTCACGTCCGTCCACAGCTTGACGGCCGTCTCCCGGTTGTAGGAGAGCTTCAGGGCTTGGACCAATTCACCGAACTCTCCGCCGCGGCTGCCGATCACCTCCAGGTCGTCGAGGACGACGAAGCCGCGGCTCTCGTCGATGAAGCGGGCGATGGAGGCGGCCGAGGACTGGCCGCAGACGTAGGCGTTGGCGCAGACGCGGGCCATGGCACGGCCAGTCTCGCTCTTCCCGCTGCCGGCGGGGCCGTGCAGGAAGATGAGCGGCACGGAGTCGAAGACAGCCTGCGCGTAGGTGATAGGCACGACGAGCGTGAGGATGGCGTAGTCCTCATCATGCGGCAGCCACACGCTTGAGCGCAGGTGGCGCTCGACGTCGGCGAGGATGTCTTTGAGCTTCCTCGTCTTCGAGGTGCCGGCGAGGTACGCCTTGATGGAGTACCAGGACCACGTGCTGTACTTGTTCGGGGCGGGTGGGCGCTCGACGAGCGTGCCGTCCGTGAGCCGCAGTACGCGGTCCTCGAACCGGGTACCTTTGGGCGCCGGCCTGACGGTGGTGGTGTGGACGGTTCGGTCGCTCTTGACGACGACCGTCTCGAGCCGCTCGGTCTGTTGCACCACGTCCTCGCCCGACTCCCTACGCTCGACGTCGACGCCGCGGTTGAGGACGCGCACCGTGTAGTAGAGGTGGCCGTTGTGATAAGCGCCGTTGATGTTGACGGGCCCGTAGGCGAAGCGGCCGGGGAGGTCACCTGAGTCGTCGTCGATGTTGAGCCGGACGGACATGAAGGGGGCCGCCAGGAGCATTTCCTCGAACTTCTGGAATCCGTCCGGCGAACCAGTCCAGAAGCCCGACCAGCTGCCAGCCTCGGGAGGGGGTGTGACCCGCCTGGTCTCCCTTTCCACCAAGGCGGCGAGTTTGCCGGCCAGCACCTCGCTGACCTCCCCGGAGCCGAAGCCAAGGTAAACTGTTTCCCACCGGCTCCAGAAGCCCGGGATGGACCATTCCTCGGGGAAGACTTTCGCGCGGGTCGAGGAGACGAACAGCATCTCGGGAAAGAGCCTGCCGGCGGTCTCCTGCCAGTTGTGCCAGACTTCGCAGAGGCCGTCGCAGACAAAGATGCTCTTGCAGCCTTCGGCCGGGCCGGAGTAGTAGGTCCGCGCCTCGCCGCTCGTCCACCCATCCACGTCTCCTGCGCCCTTGGTGACGCCCGGAATGTTGAAGTACCCGTACTTGTTGACGAAGGCACCCTCGCTGTTCGTGACCGGGTAGACGAGCGCGTCCGACTGCTCGGTGCTCGACTTCCTGCTCGTGTAAGGGACGGAGAGTCCCAGCCCGAAGTGCTTGATGGTCTGCCCCTTAAGCCCCAGTCCCGCGAGGTAATCGAGTGCTTGCCTGTTTTGCCCCAGTCTCTTCCTAAGTCTGGCGTGGAATTCGGGGTTGAGGAGACGAAACTCCTCAACCCCGGCTTGACGGTCAGAGGGCAATTCTGTGTTGATCGCGGCTAACGTACTATCCCTCACGGTCTGTCTCTCCCCGGCCACTCAAAAGTATGCTGACGTAGTCGTTCCAAAAGCCGAACTTGTCGGCTGGCAGCACCCAGGCGTAGTTCCTCCGTACTGTCTCCTCCAGGTCGTGCAGGATTGCGGCCGCGATCGCGTAGCCCGCAGGGTTGTTCTTAATGTATTCCGTAGCGACCAAGTGGCGAAAAGCGTGGATGCCGAACCCGGGGCAGTCGGGAATGTACTGCTGCGTGATCCTGAGCATTCGTGCTGATAAGAAAGACACCTCTACTGCCCGGCCGGCATCCCGAGTCTCTGACACCTTGCGGGTAACACCAGGTCTGAAGACGTAATCGCATGCGGCCGCGCCCAAGAGGTGGGGCCGATGGGTGAAAAGGAACTCCTCGACGTAAGGCCACAGCGACGGATGGAGGGGCACGTCGAACGGGCGGCCCTTAGCCCCGCCCTTGTGATTCTTGAAGTACGAAGGGTTGAATCTGACCCACCACGTCCCGTCTGGCTTCTGATACAGGTTGCCCGTCCCGTCCGGCCTCCACGTCATGACTGAAAGGTTGAAGGCCCTCAGCGGGATGAGGGTCGTGAATTTGATCAGGAACAGGGTCTGGTAGTGGACGGCCTTATGGTGCTGGGAAGCATGGCGGAGAGGGGCGTCGGCCTCATACGCGTCCGCGAACTCGAAGAGCACGTCCAGTGGGTGCTGGTTATTAATGATGATCGAGCGGATCGGCTCGAACGGGTCGCGTGTCTTCTTGAATTCGTCCTCACTCATGAGGTCCTTCCACGTAGATGCTAGGACCGAGCGGTGTCGTTCACACCATCCGTGCCAGTCTGCCGCCGGCACCGGTACGGGGAGCCTCGCCCCCAAGCTCGTTGACTGCCAGAGGAAACCAGTGTCCGGACGCAGGAGCGACAGACAAAACGCCAAAAAGGTGTAAGTGCTCGTGTTATAGCGTCCGAGGTAAGTCCGCCCCCTCTTGAACTGGAGGAAGTTATAGATGAGGTCGCTGTCCGAGAGCAGGGCCAAGGTTAATTCCTCCGGAAGGAACCCCTTTCCCCTGAGGCGCGGATCTTCGGCGTCCGCGGGCAGGCCTAGGTAGCCCGTGAATTCGCTGACCTGAAGACGCACTTTATCGGCTGTCGGGCAGCAGTTATCATGTTCCCGGATGCGCCACTTGGAGTTCCTCTTCATCCCGTGCGCCCTCAACCACGCAGCGTCCGTGAAGAAGAGAACTAAGTCTTTCCATTCCGCCTGAAGAATCGGCGGAAATTCTTTAAGCCGGTACCACAGTCGCTGCACCTCACTCAAGTGCTTGCGGTGGGCTGTTAGCCCGGTCCTGCGTGGGCCGGCACTGCCAGAGAGAACTTTCGGAAGCTTCGCGGACAGCGCACCTACAGATAATCCAAAAGTCTCTTCGAGACGATAAACCTCCGGCAGGAAACGCTTGCTCGGCCATCTCTGCCCGTTGACCCACTTCGTAAACGTCATATAATCGACGCCGGCGTTTCGGGCAATCACAGCGGGAATCATGCCCGATGATTCAATGAGCCGTTTGAGAACTTGGGCGAAATCACCTTCCAGCATTCCGACCGCGGCTGACTGCACGAGGGTAACCCATGCCTCACGGTAGGCACACATCATTGATTTGCGGTCGGCTATGGTATGCGGACTCTTGCCTTCGTCGGAGAGGGCCGTCAAGTAGCGTTCGAGGAATTCGGCGAAACCGGCACCGAACTCGATCCCGACAGGGCTTTCTTCCGCCAGCCCCCAATGTTTCACCCAGCCTCTTCTCGCTGTTCTGAGATTTTCTACTCGCTTCTGAGATTTTCCTTCGGCTTCCAACCGCGCCGATTCTGCATCCTCCACGTACTTGAAGACCTCACCGTACAGGATTGACTTCGACGAACTGGTCGCGTTAGAAACAGAGCGGACGGCAGCGCCGGGTGCCGTTAGATACACCTCTCTTGACATACAATTCTTCTCCTTCTCCTGTTGTAGGTGTGAGTTGACACGTGCGGAGAGAAGGCGCAGAATTGCAGAAAGATCAGCCGGTCAAAGTTGATCTGCAATCCGGGACGGCTCGGGGTCACACCAGACTCCGGGCCGTTTCGCCTTATGCCCGCCGGTTAATGGTCGCGAGTAAAGTTTTCTTTAGAGTTGGACGGATACCCCCATCATTCTTAAGCGCTCCAAGCCGTCGACCGTGACCCTGATATTGCGCGCTGTTTTACCTTTACCGGCGCGCTTCAGGTAGCCCTTCTCGACGAGCGGGTTGATGTACATCGCCGCCGTGGTGCTGGTGCTGCCCATCGCCCGCGCGATCTCCCGGTGGGTCGGGAAGTGCCTGTGCTCGGTGTAATAGTCGAAGATGAAAAGCAGGCATTCGCTCTGCTTCTTAGGCAGAGCGGGCAGAATCTTCAGCGGCGCTGCGGCGCCTCTGCCTTTCTTCGTCTTCTTGATTCCGGCAGCAGGATTAACCATTTGCGCGCCTTATAGCAGCAAAAGTCGTCACACGCAAGAGCCTATGCACTGACCTACGCACGAAGGTGTAGAAAATCGTAATACCACGTCAATGAACCAGATCCGGTACTCGCGCCTGCGCCGGTGCGTGATGAGGTCTCTGCATATGTATTTGCTAGCAGAAACTAACATCATCGCGGTCCCGGTTACTCCCCCTGTGTCGTACCGGGTAAAAGTCTGGTACACGCTGATCCGGTTCACATTCACAGCTTTACTGGTGCATATGAGTCCCCACGCTTTTCATATAAATCCGTCGTTACGAAGCATGCTTTGACCGAATATTTTTTTTAGAATTTCTGGTTTCAATCCCGGTACATCATGAACTTGAAGACGTGGCTGAATTTAAACAGCTCAATAACCACGAGCAGGTATTTTCGAGGTCAGTTTTACTCTCAGTGTTCAGATTCTCTCTTGGCTTTGTTTTCTCAAAAAAAATACCAAAAGAACTAACTGATTGTCGGGTTTCACTAACAACCTCTGAAATCTTAGGAAATTACCGGTACATTGGTATTCCATTAATGGAGAGAGTTCACCTACTAATTAACATATTTTAGTGAACCGCATATCAACTGGGGTCACTATCTCTAGTGTTTCCAACAACCAGCTTGCACTTTGCCCACTGGCGATATCGACACATCGTTTTCTCAGTTCACTAAACGAGAAATTACTCTTCACGTCTTTTCACGCATAGTTTTCTCAGGACTACACAGCTCCATATTCCGACTTCATTCTCTTGTTAGCTGCACTCCTTAAAACCGTAAACGCAGTAGACCACAATTCATCCTCTCTGGGAGGAATTGTCTAACCGGAAATTATCCGACCATTAATTTTCCGCGCGCCTGATCACCTCGGTTTTTAAATCCTCGAATTCGCACTTGATCCGTCTGAGCCAGTTGAAGTAAGTGCTGCGCTTTATTTTGGATTTAGCAATTACGACGGCTTCTTTGACTTCGAACTCGGCTTTGGCCGCCGGCATTAATTGACGAAGTCTCCTGTACTCCGCCTCGATTACGTCGAGGACTACTGTTCTGCGTTCATCATCTTTTTCCTTTTGGGTCTGTGCCCTTTGTTCTGATCCCGACTTTCTGTTTATCGTCTTGCTCCCGGGCGGGCGGCCGGGCTTGATGATGAGACGGTCTCTGGCGATTGCCGCAGCGGCGTTAGTCAGTTTATGTCTCATCTTCGTACCCCCCGGTCCTTTCATCGAAAAACTCAGCCGTCCGGCTCCCCCGGGACCACCCTCATTGATCCGCTGCCTCAGGAGGGAACTGAAGGCGTGGCCGAATGCCCTGTATTGGTCTATGAAATCTAGCTCGCCCCCGTCTCTCAGTCGCTTCAAGAGTGTCTTCATCTCGCTGGCAGACCTGGCCAGCGTTTCCGCGTAGCGGATCGCGGCGTCGAACCTTGCCCTGTCACCTTTCCCGTCGGGCTTTTTTACGGGCTGCGGGACGCGTATAAGGCGCACGTCGGCCCCGGCGGCAGGGCGGGTGGCGTGTCCCGGCGCAACGTCCCACCAGAGAAGGAGGGGATCCCCAATGCTCAGCGCGGCCACGTACGGCCTGCCCAAGTCACGAGGTGAGAAAGCCAAGCGTAAGTCGTCGACCCAGGTGAAGTCTGGCGTGCCTAAGCTCCAGGAGGTCACCTTCCATTGCATCTTTTATATACTGACAGAGGGAGTCCGTCCCACTCTTCGCCCTCATTCGGCGGGAGCACGTTCAACTCTTCGTCCTCCATCACGGGGAACTCTACCCACACTTCCTCCCTCTCTAGGGGGAGCGTGCCTCTCAGCCTGACCTCGGCGATTTTGCCGTCCTCGTAATAGATCTCCCCCTCGCTCATCCTGAAGTTTCTGGGCGGTTCGGAGCCGGTGAATCTGGCGGAGTCTACAAACAACTTCTGCACCTGGTCGGCATGCTTCCCGCCCACCACGTAGACGCCTTTCAGAAGAGTCCGGGCGGAGCTGCCGTGGCCCATGACTACGCCCCCTAAGAGCGGCATTCTTATTGAAGGCTTGGCGGCTTTCTTTCTCATATCCACAAATTTGCGTAAAGGTAATTGGTGATGGTGAAGGTGAACCCGGCGCTCCACCAATGACGGCGCCACATACAGGTAACGTCTTCGCCGCATTCGCCCGACCCGACTCCGAATTACCGCGCAATCTAACACGCGCCCCGGAGACGATCATAATTTTTATCGGAGGAAAACTGAGCGGCGGGCAGCGCCGGAGGTCGCCGGACCGGCGGCCGAAATCCGCGGCGAGGTGAGACCGATGAAAGAGATTCGCGGGGCGGCGGCCGTCAGGTACGCTAGAGAGTCGAACATCTTCTTCGACATCGACGAGGAGTTCCTCGCCGGGGCCGAGGAGGAGATGAGGGAACAGCGGACGTCGATAGCCGACATCTACGCGTTGATCAGGGAGCAGACCGGGTATCCCTACGACCCGGCGGAGATCGTACCGGGTAAACCGATCTTCGACTTCCTGATCAACCGCTACGGCGACGGCTGGATCTACGTCGCACAGGAGGGCAAGGACTCGGGTGCGGAAGAGCGGGTGGTGCTGCGGATGTTCCGCCGGCTACTAAAGGAACCGGAGCCCGTCTCCCTGATCGACGTGAAGGGTCTGTACGGGAGATACAATCGGACGCGGTTCGGCGACACGGGATTCCCCCGCGACGTCGACTTGAACCTGTTGTATCACGCTGCCCTCAGGCTGGCAGGGAAGGGCGCCCTTGAGTGCGTCGAGGACGAGGACCCACTCCCCGCGGCGGAGGCGGCCTGCTACGGCAGGCGTCGATTCGGCCTCCCGCCGGATGTGGAAGTTTCTCTCGCGAACGTGCTGTGTGACAGGTGTCGCCGGGACTGCGGCAAGCCTTCGATGAGTTTGCACGCTGAGTGCGCCCGAAGGCTCAGGCGGGCTTTGGGAAAGGCAGCTTCACAATAGTAGATGGATGAAGACAGGCGGGAGGGATGAGCCGTCAGGGCATAGGGTGAACGCCGTTTCGCTTACTACTCGGGCGTGACAGGAATAACGGAGACGACGGTGGCCAGTATCTCAGCGGCCCCCGTCCTTTCGCACGAGCCGTCAGGGGCGCTTAGGAGTTCGACCTCTTCGGATGTGGAGAAGCGTCGGACGACCGACTCACCGCCGACCACCGCTATGACCAGATTGCCGTCATCGGGCTTCACCCTGCGGTCGGCGATGACGAGGTCCCCTTCGGCAACGCGCGGCTCGTCAAAACCGGGCCGCCTCATGCGGAGGATGATCGTCATCCCGGGGTCATCCAAGAGGCCAAGACTGAATTCAAGCCGGTTCTCGTCATGCGCCGTCCTGATAGGTGGACGCCCGCGGGTAGTGCCGAGGCGTGTGAACCTGTTCGCGACTTCGGGCCTTGACTTGGCAGCTACTGTCCTTGATTTAGTCATGCTCCACATCGCCCGTCCTTATCCGGGTGCTTCTCCATTAGCGGGACTATGTATGAGAGAGTGCGGGCGTCTTATCGGATGCTGTAATAGTCGCTCCAAGAGAGCATGCCTCTTTATCGTCGATTACTTTCTGCCCGAGGCCTCGGGGACGATAGGTTGAAGACGCTCCAGCCGCTCGAAATTTATCCCGAGGAAGTACTTACCCTTCCCGGACACCTCCTCGACCAGCTTCGTGGTGAAGTGCAGGATCGTCGACTTCCGCACCTTCTTCGGCGGCCCCTCCCGCAGCTCCAGCGTAGTGTCAATACCGGTAATGAGCTTCTGCACTTGGGAGGAAACCATCTCACCCCTTCCCTCCCCCAATGACTCCCTGCTGGTACGGTGGTAGCCGGTATTGAAGTACCGCTCCACAGCCGCTTCGATGATCAAGCGCGACTCCCGCGTGTCCGGCCAAGAGAGGAGCCTCAACAGCTCCTCTTCGCGGAAGACGACCTCATCCCGTCCCCTTCCGCCAGTCAACAGCAGGTGCAGTAGCGCCGCCATCACCAACGGGTCGCGGCCACCCGGCAAACCTTTCTCGCTCTCCGCGACCGCCTCTAGCTGATAAGTCACCCCCGGCCCGTACTCCCTGATGCTCGTGGCGGTGTAACGCCGCCGCGGATGGTGCGACTCTCCGAGCCCGCAGAGCAGGAACTCGAAGAGGTTGCCGCCCAATACCCGCCGCGCAGTGTCGAGCAGGTCGTGTTCGGCTCCGGTCGGGGTGTAACAGGTATTCATTCACCTATCCTCGGGCTCGTGCGGCCGGGCCGAGCTGTAAAGCCCTTTCCCGGTCTCTCCGAATAAAACCCACCAAGTGTAGACAGCCAGCAGTGTGCCGAAGGGGAAGATCCAAACGTAGAGGACGGAGAAGATAAGCCCGAGAATCCTACCTAACCTTTTTATTGTGTATATGCCGTAGGCGGTGAGAAGTTGGAGTATCGGGAGTGGCAGCACGTAGAGCATCCACGCTAGCCTCTGCATGGCGTCCGCCGGGTGTCGGCGCCCTTCCAGCAAGGCGGCAACGGCGAAGCCAACTAGGAAGAGGGTGCCGACCAGACCGTGCAGCAGCCCTAACGTCCTGTTGTGATCGCGTGGAGTCACTTGATTAATGAGTCAGCCACTTAACAAGTGTTAGTAAAGCGACTTTGAAACTGTCGACGAGTGGTCACTTGAAATGGGTGGCGGTGACTAAGAGATATATGTTTGCTATTTTAGATGGGCTCTTTCTTTGACAATGTTCTGCCTGTAGCCATGTCCGAAGCGGCTCGACATCATATGTGATGAACGCCGCTAGAAAGAGTAGACAGAGCACTCTTTCAGCGGATAGTGGCTGCAATCAGATAGTAATTACATTTGTAATTCTCTGCAAGCTGCCGGATGATGCTGTCGACCTGTCAGGAGGCTCCTCCTAATGGGTCGAACAGCCAGACGCAAGCCAATGCGATTAGGTAAGAAGCTTTTGCTTATCCGACAAGCACTTGGACTATCGCAGAATCAACTGATTAGACGTCTCGGTTTTGAGGAGTTAGTTCAGGGGACGATTTCTGCCTTTGAATCTGGAGGGCGTGAGCCATCACTGTTGGTTCTGCTGGCGTATGCACGGATGGCTAACGTGACTGTTGAATCTTTAATTGATGACGACTTAAATCTGCCAGATAAATTATTGACCGGCACTAATAAGGTAGAAAGCCCAAAAAGGCTTATTTCAAAGAGGGTTCCCAAGAAAAGATAATAAAAGGGATGTGACGAGTCACCCGGTAGGAAGACGTTACCGATATGAGAACAATTCCTTATCAGTGATCTGGCGTGTGGCACCAGCTTGTAGCGGGACTTGGCCGCTGTTGCTTATATTACAGGAGAACTCTCATTATCGAACCTCTTTTCGCGGAGGAGGTCAGGGCAGGTGTCAATCATTTGTAGCGATTTGCACTTGCATGTAACTGAGGCCGGGGAGGTAGGTCAGAGCCGCCTTTACGCCGCACGCAACTACAAACCGCTGTATTAGAGGCGAATGGGGGCGAGCGTTAAGGGTTGAGGGGCGAAAGGCGCAGACCCTTATAAGGTGAAGTAGCCCATTATGATTACTCACTATCATATGGCCCTCAAACATCTGATTTCTGTTTGTTAGGTGAAAAGACAGTGTAATGTCCACAAGTACACAACACAGAGAAGTGTGGGTATGCTGGCTCAGTGAGTCGAGTAACTTTCTCCTCAGGCCACTCTTTATTCAGAGGTAGCCGATATACACTTGGGTCTAGTCTTCGATGACAGCCAGCACACTCAACTACATCCGGCATTTTCCTATACATATAAAAATTCTCCTTGGACTGAATTATGGGTAATCATTCAACATGCGACCAACGACCAGCATCACCCGTCATCCTTCGCCCGCCCTATTCAGCTAATGTGAGAGCCGGGACCGCGCCGGGCCAGATGGGCGTCGAGTCAACAGTTCGTTAGGCGGGATGAGGGCGGCCAATCTTGGGTACTGGTTAGTTTGCCCACCGAAGTAAGACGACCTAAGAAACGTCACTTCTTCCGTGCGAGCATATGTAATCTATTTATTTCATTACCGACCGGCACGTTTTCAGGTATATGGAATTGCATACTTTCTGTCCCATCCGGCTGGTTAAGAATTTGAACGCGATACACAAAACTTCCTGTCGGAAGGTCAAAGTAGAATTGTGCCTCCTGCCCAATCACCCGGTCTGCCTCCGAATAAACATTCACAGCCAGCATCTTGCCGGTAAAAGAAAGGCTTGAATATTCTACCGGGGTTATAAGCCTCGTGATCCGGAACTCCTTATTATCGACCAGCACATCTAACAAACCATCGTACTGAAAGTCGGCGTAAGTTTTCGTTTCATCCGACAGGCTAAAAGGGTTTACGCTGCACCTATGAGCAACAAAATCTTGAAGGCTCTGATACGCTTGTTCATTCGCTAATTTAACGCGTATATCATTTGAAATAATTCGACGTTCATCCGGTGGCTCGCTTGAATCAACCGGCTTTACACTTATCGGGCCTAACACTTTAACTAAAACAGAGACATGAGCCATCCCCTTAACTTTAAAATCAGAACCTATATCATCGACCTTCCTCACTGTGCGAAGTATTATCCCCACCCTACCGGCAAACTCTTTCGCTCCCTCAGCAAAACCGGTAGTAGATACGGCTATCACCTGGTCGAAATTAAATCTCATCTTCCGTCCAAGTAGCTGCTCTACCCAGGCCCCAGGAGCAGGGCCGTCCGAGGGCCGGTCTCTACACTCGATGAGCCACTTGACCGATGATGAACCTAACCTGCCAGTGATTACAATATCGAACTCGGCTATCTGAATACCGTCTTCATTAAAGACACGGTCATTAAGTTCGACGTTGAACCTTTCAGGAAGTAGGTGCTGCTCAATGTCTTTAATCAACTGCTCTAACTGTCTGCCTGAATTCCTCATGCCTGTTTTACTTTAATTTGATGAGGTCGTTGTTTATGAGGAATTGTCTGGCTTTGCGTGTAAGTCTGAATTTAGCTGCGTGCCACTCGTCAAATTCGTTAGCGGTGACCCATCCGCGTTCTATCAATACGTCAAGATGTTCCTTCAATCGTACTTGATCTATTCCTAAGGCTACCGAAAGGCTGTCCACGTGAGGAGGGTAGTTTTCGTCGGCAAGCAATTGAAGGGTTTGTATTTTTGGTGAGTCAAGTTCGTCATGGCCGCTTGGATGTGGGATGGTATGAGCAGGTCTATCTAAGAACTTTTTACATTTTGGAGTGATAGTGCAGACATCCGAGTTGGTGTGACTATCGCGGGTAATAAGCACGTAATCAGCTTTTGCCAATTTGTCTAAATAGGACTTAACGAGGGTCTGAGGTAATCCCAATGAATTACCGATTTCAACAGCATAGACAGTTTGGTGCTGCGGCTTGGCAAGAAAGACCAGTATACTTATTGCTGTTTCGTCTGGCTCGTAGTCTAAGTTAGAAGTTGGCAAGCGGGCAGGGCTATCAATCTTAGAATCTGACTCGATGAAATTGGTTGAGGATATTGGTTTTGTTTCTTCTTGAGACTCTATGGCCTTAATTGGGCGTGAGGTATTGATAGGTTGGGTAATGATAAATTTCATTTCGTAGCCCCGCTCAGTAACCCACGCCTCAACCTTCAACTCTACAAACAGTTCCCCTACTTTATACGCAAACGGGCGGCCGGCAAGAATCGCATCTTGCATCTTTGGCCTCAACTCCTCGCCCAAGGCCTTACACGCTAATTCATTGCTGTAGGTCATGAGGGCGCGGTGTGCCGCCTCGGCTTTCTCCGAGTTGTTCACATTGAGTACGAGTTTTAATCTATTAACCCCCTCCGCGTCCCCCTCGGCGTAGTATGCGATGTTGTTAGGTAGCGGCGAGTCCTTATCCAAATCCTTATAAGGGCTACAGCAGAAAAAGCCGTCTTCGACGCCGGTACTCTTATAGCCTCCGGTTTGCAGGCCGCTGATGTTCGAGAGAAGCGAGCAGGCCACTTGGGGGTTATTCCAATCACGTCGAGTAATTGTCCTGCCTTTGTCGTCGGCTTCTCGCTTCACTCTGCCTTGAGGAGAACTCCTACCACTTAAATCAGCCTCAACAAAGCCTCCCTGTTCGTCCCGACGTACGCATAAGCTGCTGTACTTTGTTACTTCCTCAGCCCGTTTCCCCTCCGTGTTGCCAACGGTAGCCGTATCCTTACTTTTTACGAGGTGATAAGCGTCATTGACTGTACGTATTGCCATCATCTCGTCATCAGAGATATCTATACTAAATCCTTCTTTGACTCTCAAAATAATTTCAACCAAGTCTGATCCATCGGCGCCTAAAGCTTCAGTAATAGTTGCCGTGGGTACCACTCTATTTTCGTCGACGCCAAGCTCATCGACGATTATTTCTTTCAATTTCACATAAACACTATCAGTGGTGTCGGCAGTTTCCGGACACCGCATGGCGATACTGAATTCATAAAATAATTGTGAGGCGGATTGCTGACGTGAAGCGGGATTCTTGTTGAGTGCCTTCCTTATCACTATGTCTAGTGCGGGCGGCAAGTTGCGCTGCCGAACCACCGAGGGTATTTCAGGCAGTTCTAAGTTGGGATGTATTTTCGCGTTAATATAGCTGTTACCGAAAGGGATAACACCCGTGAGTAAGTAATAGAGCGTCGCCCCCAGACTGTATATGTCGCTTCGATGACTGACCTTTCCTCCGAACTGTTCGGGGGCGCAAAACTGATGCGTACCACGGAATTTTGTCACGGTAGTACCGCTCTCTTTAGTGATGACGCGGGAGAGGCCGAAATCTATCACTTTGACGAGATCATCAGATTCAAGGTGGTCGACGAGTAAGATGTTGCCGGGTTTCAGGTCGAGGTGGATGATACCTCTTTCGTGGGCGAAGGCGACGGCGCTGCAAATCTGCCCGAAGATGTTTGTGAGTCTGACGAGCGGTAATTGTCCCTCCGTCAGAACGTCCTCTACAGAGCGGCCTTCAACCCACTCCATCACCATGTAGGAGAGGTCATCGTCCTTACCGCTGTCGAATATCTTGACGATGTGCGGATGTTCTAGTCTCTGCGCATTCTTCGCCTCACGCTCGAATAATTCGGCATACTCTGGACTTCGCTCGACCACATCAGGCTTAAGAATCTTGACCGCGACGCTTCGCTTCAGCTCCGTGTCTATCGCCTGGTAAACGGCCCCCATCCCGCCGCCCCCGGCGTATGCCGTGAGGGAGTACCTTCCGCTCAAGACATTCCCGGTTAAGCGGTACGGGTCGCGTTTATTAGGGCGCGGGAAGGGAGGTATAGGTTGGGAATGCTCGATTAACGTCACGGCCTCTGTTGGAGGGAGGTGAGCTTTGACACGCGCGAGTAGCTCCAGTAGTTTGAAGGGCTTGGTTATGTAATCTTTTGCGCCCAAGTTGAACGCCTTAACCTTCGCATCGGTATCGTTGAGGGCGGATAAGATGATGACCGGTATATTTCTAATGGCCTTATTATCTTTGATAAGTTTGAGTGTTTGAAGACCATCCAATATGGGCATCATCACGTCGAGTATTACCAGATCAGGAATCTGCTCTCGAACTTTGATAAACGCCTGCTGACCATTCTCCACAGTAGTTACGTTGTACCCCTCCCCCTCCAAAAGGCGCACAATGATAGAGAGGTTAACCGGCTCATCATCAGCAACAAGGATATTTATTTTTCTCCCCACCTCTTCCCCCTCTTTTCTTCTTATTCCCCTCTCCTTTATCCTCTTTAGGCTTCGGCAGCCTGCGGGGTAGCTAATGACTATGGCTTAGTAGTTTACTTATAGTCTGATCGATTTCAGCTTGATTTTCCATAACAGATGAAAGCCCGTCGACTAGCTCATCAGTTTCTTCGTCAAGATTAGCAACCCCTGATTCAGTAATGGTCATTACAGTGTGTTCTCACGAAAAAATTAGTTCGTCATCCTCTTTGACGGCAGGGTGCAGATCGGTAAACTCACTTCCACGAACTGCTTGGAACTTCCCTGTTCATAATATATTCCTCAGCATTTCTTCCCGCACTATCAACCACTCGCGGCCGAGGTCTACGGTTCTGACGCGGAAGGTGTGGCCTAGAATTCGATACGTAAGGTCCAGCTCGCGGTCAACGACCGGGTACAGGAGCATCCCCTCGCAAGACTCCCACCCCTCGTGCGCCGTCTTGTTCTTCACGTAGGCGAAAAGCTGGTACAGGTGGGAGGAGTGGATGGTCTGCTTGTAAGCCCCACGCCGCAGAGTCTCGCTGTAGTATTTGCAGTCGATGATTATCTTGCGCCCCCGGCCGATTAGGCTCACGTCCGTCCGCATCTCCGGCAGCAGCGTCCTAGCCTCCTCCGAGCCACACTCCGCCTGCCATAAGATCTTCTGCGATTCGACCTTGAACGCGAGTTGTTCGAGCCGGTAGAAGTTGCGGACGAAGTCCTCGAAGAGCCTCGCCATGCGCCTCTCGTCGCGCAGGAAGTCGCGGAACCGGCTCCGGCCCGAGCGCTCGTCCACGAGCAGGTGGTCGTAGAGCATCTCGCAGACGTTCAGCAGGAAGGCGTAGTAGTGGTTGTTCCGGTGCAGTTGGACGCGGCGGAACACTTGCGAGGTCAGTCTCACGGGCTCCACGTCATGGAGCCACCGCAACACCCCCCTCAGCTCCTCCCTCAGCCCCCGGTCCAGCCCGTCCGCCAGCACCAGCCGCGTGATGGTCGTCTTTATCACCCGGTTGTGCAGGACGTTGTAGTCGAGTTCGTCGAAGTCGCAGTGCGCGCGGGCCTTCGACAGTAGATTCCTCTTCAGCGATGACGCGAAGTCTATCTTCCCCCTGATCGTCGCTGTGTCTTCGGAGTGTGGCAGGTAGCCGCGGTCGAACCCGCGTCGGATCAGGTGCCGGACACCTCCCGCGAGCACCTTCGCGAAGAGGTCGACGAGCCGCGTGCTCTCGACCGAGCTGACGTCGACCACCTGCCCCTCCTCAAGCTTGTTCCAGGCGTAGCAGAGCAGGTAGTAGATGTTTTGGATCGGTATCGGGGCGGCTGCCTCTTCAGGAGAGTAGGCGGCTGACATGCTCTTTCACCTTGGCGGGACTGTCCACCCAGTACTCTTCGATCAGGGGCGCGATCTCCGAGTCCACCACCTCCCGGAACCACGCCTCGTCCGCGGCTTCGCCGTCGGGGCAGAAGTAGCTGTGGCCGATCTGGTAACCGGGGCCGAGGTTGCGTTCGTCCTCGGCAATGGCCCTGTTCAACTCGCCCATCCGCTCCCGTATCCTCGTCACCAAAGGTTCCGGGGCGCCGGCGAGCCTCAGGCTCTCGGCGAATTTATCGCTCTCGAACTGCGGCCGGAGTGTGACGAAGGCGAAGCGCCTCCTCAGGGCGTAGTCGACCAGCGAGAGCGACCGGTCGGCGGTGTTCATCATCCCTATCAGGTAGAGGTTGTCAGGGACGTAAAAGCGCGCCTCGGGGTCGCTCGCGTAAGTCAGGGGCATCCCGTGCTCCGGCTTCCGCTTGTCTGATTCGATGAGCATCAGCAGCTCGCCGAAGATCTTGCTCAAGTTCCCGCGGTTGATCTCGTCGATGATGAAGAAATAGTCCCGCGCCGAGTCGCGCTGCGCCCGGCGGCAGAATTCGTAGAAGACACCCTGGCGGATCGAGAAGCGCCCCTCGTCGTTCGGCCTGTATCCCTGGATGAAGTCCTCGTAGGAGTAGGACTGGTGGAACTGTATGGCTTGGACGCGCGACCTGTCCTTGACGCCCATCATGAGGTAGGCCAGCCGGCGCGCCACGAAGGTCTTGCCGACGCCGGGAGGGCCCTGGAGGATGACATTCTTCTTGCGGCGCAGGCGTGACAGCACAAGGTCGATCTCTTCCTCGGAGAGGAACATCTCCGACAGCGCCTTCTCTTTCGTGTAGGGCTCGAGCGGGGGCGGCTGGACGGCCGGGTTCTTCTCGTCGACGGCCGCGCGGATGACGTCGAACTCCTCCTCCGTGAGGGCGAAGAGGCTCCCCTGGTTGTTGACGAGCGGCTCGCTCTTCGCGAGCGAGGCGGTGTTCTTCAACTCCTCGTAGGTGACCGGGTTCTTGAGCTGCTCGACCTTCTTGAACTCGATCCCCTCGCCCGCGGCCGACTCGTGCAGCCCCTTCGTGATCTCGCAGACGGCGACTATCTCCTTCTGCGGGCTCGTGACGTAGCCGATCAACAGGTCGCCCGGCTTCACCTCGCCGAAGTACCTGTACTTCTGCCGCTTATTGCCTCGCTCGTTGTGCGAGGTGTAGACCTGCGTCTCGCCGATGGCGGCGTCCTGGAAATCCCAGATCTTGGGATTAGCGTTGAGCCACCAGTGCCGCCTTCTCCCCTCCGGCTCCGGCGGCAGCGCCGCGGTGCCGCCTTCGGTCAATGGTACGCCCGTCATTGCCGAAACGCGCGCAAGGAAGTCCTTAAAGCGCGAGATGTCGGTGAGGGTCTTAGTGGCGGCCCTGACGTCTTCCGGCAGCGCCCACGGCCCTGTGGCCAGCCACTCGACCGTGCGGACGTTCCGGTAGTCCGGGCGCTCCGGTCTGTACTCGTACTCCCCCGTAACGCGACCCACCCCCAAGAGTTGACGTCCGCCCTGCTTGGCGAGGATAAAGTCGCCGGGCTTCATCTCGCGGGAGAACTGCCAGCAGGCGAGCGTGACGTTCTTCCTCGACCCCTCGCCCCCTCCGAGCGCCGCGAGCCTGTCCCTGATCTCCTCGCGACTGTCGTATTGGCTAAGGTCGCTCAGCTCGCTCCAACCGATGGCGATGATCTCCTCCCCCAAGAAATCCTGCCAGCATTCGCCGCCTTCGCCCGCGGAGAGCGTCCAGTAGCGGGTGTCAGCTTCTTCGCTGCCGCCTTGCCCTCCGCCCGTTGACAGGTACGCGGAGCGCGAGATCGAGGGGAAGTCTCGGCCGAGCTTTTCCACCACCTGGCCGAGGAGGTCGAAGTACGCATCGGCCGTCTTCCCCGCGAGCCGAATGCCGTGCTGCTCGAAGAACCGGCGGTTGCGCTGGTCCGCGGCTAAGTACTCGCGCGGGTTGAGCCAGAACATGCCCATCGTCAACTTGTACAGCGACCCCAGCCTAACCCTCAGACACGCGTCGAGGACGCCGCGGTCGAACTCGTCCGGACTCTTCCCCACCGTCTCGCGCGCGAGCCGCCACAGGTTCGGTATGTCTTCCGGGCCGCGGTTCACGGCGTAGAGGAAGAACCACGACTGCATCGGGTGCACCAGGGGTATGCCGTCGAAGTCGGCCGGCACCTCGCTCTCGAGCCCCCACTCCCTCTTCAGCTCGCCGAGGATGGCCCTGCGGTTGTCGTCCCGCTGGCCGCGGTTGAAGCTGGCGAAGAACGTGAACGGGTCGATTCCGGTGAGGTCAAACTCTTCCCCGCCGGCCCCCTTGTCGGTGAGGGGAATTACTGGCAGCCCCGATCCGCGCATCCGCTTCAGCAGGGCCGTCAACTCCCCCTGCCTCTCTTCAAAGGTGAGGACGCGGCGGGCGATTTCCTGATAGATGGGTATCCAGGTGAACATCCTTACTTCACCATTAAAATTCTTGGGCTTAATACTCTTCCATTTAGCTGTATAAGCTTACTTACTGCGATTGATGCCGGCACAAGATCCCTTGCAATACTTATAACGGCGCACACATAGTTACCATTCCAGATGAGATCCATAACGCCGGAGCCAATTTTTAGCTTTGGCCCACGCCGGGGCATGAACAGCTACGATATTCCAGAATTCAGTTGAGTGATTATGTTCTAAAAGATGTGCCAACTCGTGAGCAATAAGATAATCGATGACGATGGTAGGTGCTTGAATAATACGCCAGTTGAAAGTGATCACCCCTGAGGGAGTGCAGCTACCCCATCGATACTTTAAATCCCGTACCGATATCCGAGCCAGCTTTATACCCATCGTACTGGCTAACGTTGCTGTACGTGGAGAGATGTGAACTTTTGCTTGCGCTAAGAACCAATACCGAAAGAGTTGATGTGCTGAGCCTATATCATAGCGGCTAAGCTCAAAACGACGTCCCTTGAATCGGATCTCACCTCGCGGCTCGTTAACCAGTTCCAACGCGTAATTCTGACCCAGGAAAAGGAATGCTTCACCTGCAACGAACTCCTTCTTCTTATGCACATCCGCATATTTCCGTGGGTCATGGAGTCTCTCCCAAATCCAAAGACGTTTTCTTTCGACAGCAGCGGATACCGCCTCCAAGCTCGCCTGCTTGGGAGCCCGTACGATCACCTTGCGGTCGCGTTCTACGCTGATACCGATTGTACGCCGCTGTGAATAAATGACTTCGTATTCGAGGTTCATGGACGTCGAATTAACTTATCATTGCGGCGGGCCCATTCCATCAATCGTGCCAGGATCGACCTATATTTATCCATCATCGTGCCTATTGAGAAATAGTCTGGCCCGAGAAGGATTTTCTGAAGTTCCCCCTGTAGCCGCTTCTGCTTGGGCGGCGCGGCCCAAAAGCCTGCCTGGCGGATCTCTGTTTGAATAGTGAGGAAAAGAAGCTGGGTGAGGTTTACCAAATGCGCTATTTGCTCCTCATTGAGGGGATCCGCGCCGAAAAGCTCGGCATGAAGAATACGGAAGATCGGCATCTGACGTTTCCGATCTAAGCCGTGCGTCTCTTGCTGCTCCAGAGAGATTAACCTCTGGCGCAGCTTCTCCATCTCTTGCGCTATTAGATCCCAATTCCCCGCATTTTCTTTAAGGATACGGTCTAGTTCTTCCGCCATTGAAGCGAAGAGCGCTGGATCCTCGTCATAGTTAACCGTGATATGGTGTCGTATAGCGTGCTCGGCTGCGGCTGCCTTCGTTTTTGAACGGTTCTGTTGCTGTGCCTGCTTTTGGAAATCAGGGTCGAGTACTGAGATTGGCGCTACCTTCTGTTCAATGCCTTCAGATGAGAGATATTCATCGGTGATGCCTCGAAGCTTCTGGGGGACGCCACGCATGCTCAGGCGCTCGTCCTTTAAGAACTGGCTGGCTAGTTCGTTAATCGCCGACAGCCGCTGGTAGATTGTAAAGTAGTCCAACGCCTCAGCGCGGGGCAATGCCTTGTTAAAAGCTTTGGTTAACGCTCGAAAGGCCGTGAGATATTCGAATCGAATGTCTTCGTCGTAAAATAGGTCATAGAATGCTTCCGTCTCTGAGTTATCGGCCACGCCGTGCTGTGCCAGAAGTTGTAATGTTTTTTCGAGCGCCTGCTTCAACTCCCCGATGATTTCATCTGCCGGTTCCAGACATTCGATAATCTCCTGCTGCTCTCGCGCCGCATAAGCGTCGAGTGCCCTTCTCAGGTCATTCCCAACACCGACGTAGTCCACCACAAAGCCACAATCTTTTCCTTCGTCATGCACCCTGTTGACCCGGGCTATGGCCTGTAGCAGCGTGTGATTACGAATAACCCGGTCGAGGTAAAGTACCTGCTCCAGAGGAGCGTCGAAACCGGTTACGAGCATCTCGTTGACTACCACAATACCGACGCGCCCGTTCAGCTTTAGCTCTCCTTCTTCCTCCTCGGCGTCGAAAGGCATCTTGAACCGCCTCACCACTGTCTCCACGTCTACGCCCTTCATCGCGTCTTTGATGTTCGGCTCGTCATTGTTCTGCCACGTCATGACGAGGGCGACCTCCACCGCTCGCAGCTCATCCGGATTTACCCTTAACGGATTGTCGACTTTTAATGACGCGGCTTCCTCGGCGATAGCTGTTCGTAACTCCTCCGCATATCGGACGGCGGCGATGCGGGAATTCGCGACCACTTGCGCCTTATATCCGCCGGGGAAAACTTGGCGGGCATAGTGCCTCACCATATCTCGCGCCTTCGCCCGGATCGTGGAGCGCGCGTCGAGGTAGGCGTCTTTGGTGCCGAAACCGAGAATCCTCAAGCGTTCGCCGATCTGATACTCAGAGAAGACATCCTGGAACTTCGCATCCATCGCTTTCGGATCAGACACGACTGCTGAATGTGTGCGCCCTTCGTAAACGATCTCCAGTGTGACGCCGTCTTCCTGGGCCTGGCGCATGGTGTAGTAGTCGATGTAGACGCCGAAGGTACGCTCCGTCTTGTCTATCGGTGTTCCGGTGTATGCTACTCGTGTCGCGTAAGGTAAGGCCCGCTCCAGGTTAGCCCCGAGCAGGCCATACTCGGTGCGGTGCGCCTCATCAATCATGACAAGGATCTTTGTGTCGGGGTTTAACCTTGGGAAAATCTCGCGCAGGTCCTGCTCCTGGAATTTTTGAACCATCGCCATCACAACGTCAGACGACGGATCACGGAGAAGTTCATACAGACTGCGGCCAGGCTGCTCCCGCTTTGGCTTTATCCACTCAGCAACCCTTACCGTCTGGCCGATAGCCTGACTCGTCTCGCCCAGTTGTTGCTCGAGTTGAGTGCGATCGGTGATAAAAACGACCTTCCAACTTTGTAAGGAGCGCCGCCGCCGCATTTCTCGCACGACGAAGACCATCGTCAGCGATTTACCTGAGCCTTGTGTGTGCCAGACGATACCACCCCGCTGGGCCGGTGTTTCGCCATTGATTAGCCTTTCCAGTGTCTTATGTACTGCCCTGAACTGCTGGTAGCGGGCGACCACCTTATGAGCCCTACCACGCGCGTCCGTGTTAAAGAGGGTGAAGGATTGCAAGAGTGACAGGAGGTTCTGGCGTGAGCACATCCCCGCCACCAATCTCGCCTGATCGCTCGGCGACCCAGCGGCGCCTTCCCTATCCGTCTGCTGCGCCACGTCATCCAGGCTGAAAGGCCAGGGGTCGCTCCAGCGGAAGAAATGGCGTTCCGTGTGTGTAGTGATCGTTCCGAACTTCGCCTGTTCGTGACAGGTGGCCACTACGAATTGGTTGTAATAAAAGAGAGACTGATTGCCTTCGCCTGATGCGCCACGCTGCTCGCTGTAGCGGAGCAACTGGTCGATAGCTTCGGGGATCGGCTCCTGAACGCGGGGACTCTTGCATTCGATCACCACCACGGGAAGCCCGTTTAGGAAAAGGACTACATCGGGGACTATGTGCTGTTCACGGCCCGGGATCCGCACCCTTAATTGGCTTACGGCTAGCCAGTCGTTCTTCTTCAGATCATCGAAATGCACGACGCGCACCGTCGGGCTCGGCTCTCCGGTGCGACGATTCTCAGAGACGGTAATGCCGTCCGTCAGCCAGGTGAGTATTTGCCGGTTGCTTTCGATAAGGGTATTCCCGGCGAAACCTGTCAGGCGGTTAACCACCTCGTCTACTTGATCCGGCTCTAGCCAATCGTTGATGTCTGTCAGAGCTGTCGCGAGCCGGTCGCGCAGCACAACTTCGCCGAACTCCTTTCGCCCCGTCTCGCCCGGGGTCTGGGCATGCATGTCCAGGCGGAGCACCGTCCACTCCAGGCTTTCAAGTTGCCTGAGCAGCGGCTCCTCTACATGGTATTTTTCGTCGAGACGTAGGGCCTCTTGAGTCGAACGTCGTTTCGGAACAGATTCGCCGGCGGTAAATTTACCGACCTTCTGTTTCTCCCAGCGCGGGTTGCTTAGCAGCTGATTGGTCGTCGCTTCCGCTTGTGACCGAGCTTTCTCGTCTCGCACGAAGCGTGCGGCTTCAGCCCAAGTAAAGGGTTGCGCGCGCAGATTCAGAAGCTCTTCGCGGACTGAGGTTTCTACTTCTTCGCGGGTGCCGACTGTAAAACTTCCGTCAGGGCGCTGGAATGCATAGAGCATACTCTGCCCCACGTGAGCTACCCACGGTGCGTTCTCGTCTCTGCCCTCTGCTGGTCTACGTGGCGGGACGGCTTGTAAGACATGCGACTCGACCGCACAGGGCACGAACCGTGTGATACGCCCGTCCTCTCCTGCCTCCTGTGCGTAGAGGTTCCCTTCCCCGTCTCCGAAGACAGCGATGGCGAAGCCGGGCGGCTCAGGTCGGGGCCGGTATAAGCCGGCCAGTTCTAGCTGATCTGGCGTCTTAAGTTGGTCCAGAACCTTCATAACCGGGTCGCCTCTCGGAACCGGAGCCTGAGCTTGTCGCGAATAGTTGCAGTATAGTCGTGCGCAGGCGCACCTCTATACACGTCATACCCGATTGGATCGCACTGCCAGATTTCAAAGATAGTACGCCGCACGTTGTCTTGGTTCAATAGGTCGTTGGGTAACATCACGTAGAGAAGATGGTGGTCTAGTTGAACCGGAGAAGCCATCTGTATCTCGATAGCCGAGCGGCGATCATCCCCGCTTATAGCACCCTCGTCACGCAAAAGGTCATGGAAGCGCTGTGCCGCACTCCCCGCGGTAAAACTTGATGGCGCCGGGTCCTGCGCCTCGCCGCGGTAATAGTTATCATTGGAGCCGAAGACGAGGGACACTAATCGGCGCGCACTTTCAACGGTGGCGTCAAGCTCAAGGTCAGGCAAGTCTGCCTGCTCAAGGTGGGGCGTGAAGTGGCCTTTGTAGATGCCGCCGGAGTCACACGGGAAGATCCGCCTCGCACCATGGCTGATTGTGTGAGGCTTAAAGACGAAGCTAACGGGACACAACTCGATGCCGCCGCCCGGCTCGCGCCCGAGCGCGTGACGATAGGCAGGGCGACCGTAGAAGAAATAGACTAGGTGCTCGTGGAAAACGTCGCACACGTCGCCACGTAGTTCGTGACTGACAATGATGCGTTGCAGCATCTCGGAGCGGGTCGTGTGGACGAGCGGCAACTCCTCGGCGGACGAGGCGTGAGCGGCAACGATGTCGCGTAGTGAGGTCACAAACGATTACCTTGCCGTAGCTATTTCCTGACCGATCTCTGCGGTCGCTTCTTCTTGCAACAGAGGTGTTACGGGAACACGGTTAGTGAGCAAGTCTTGCATTAATCCAAACTTCAAGCGGCGAAGCTTTTCGAGTTGGTCTACTACCGTTCTCGTGTCCCTGTCATGCTCATCAAGCACACGCGCAATCTCGGCCTGTTCATCTGGATGTGGTAATTGTACAGGTAGCTTTCGTAGCTCGCCTAGATTAATTCCTTTCACCGCCTGCCCCAAAGTGTGCAACTCAATAAAAGAGCGCTGTCTCGGCATTTCGAGGCAGTGACGGATGAAAGTGGTGTTCCCATCAGCGACCGTGATCCGTGCCGTGTCCTGTGTGATGTTGGCACCACCGAGTTCTGCCGGTACAACCGCTGTGCGCCCGACGGTGCCGCGTATGGTGAAAAGTAGATCCCCCGGCAGTAGTCGCGAACGGGAGTAGGCGGCGTCAATTTTCGGATGCGTACGCAACAACCCTTCCTTACGAATCGACCCGTCCTGAATATCCTTCACCTTTATTACTGGTACCCCACCATCAACATACTTACCCGGCATAAGGATACCGTAAACAATCGGACGATGTGCCGGGACAACATCGGCAAGCGTTCGGACATCCCACTCTTCGGGGATAAGGCCAAGAGGTGACGGCTTGAAACGATGTGTTGCGGGGTCACGAAGCTGGCCTTGTGTGTCAAGGCCGCGGCTGAGAAGGTCACGCATGAGGCCAGACTTGATACGTTGTCTCTTTGTAAGCAGCGCATCGGTCTGTTCAATTGCCAAATCTACAGATGACAGTAACCTCCCAATAGCCATTTGCACTTTTGGCTCTTGAGGCACAGGAACGCGGACATTTTCCAGCGCAGTTTTCGAGATTTCCGCAAAGGTTGTGCCTTCTCCTTTAGTGAGAATGCGCCGAACCCAGAATCGGAGATTGTAATAATGGAAGTCCGGGTCTTGTCCCTCGAAGAACACCATGCTCTTACACCCTTGGTTAGTGCAGAAGCTAACCAGTGGCAAGGCCATATGCCCGATTGGGGCGCGTGAAGAGATCACGAGGCTTTGTGGAGGGAGTAAATGTGCGGCAGAGCGAGATAGTCCCAGTTCAGTAATAGTTCTCTCGCTCTGCAGTATATGACGAGTGCTAATCTTGCTAAGATCGGCGGGCGTTATCCACACAATTGAGCCGTTCCAATATTCCGGCTTCTCAGTTGAAGGAGTTGCACCGGAAACAATTTTCCCAATCTCCGCGAGGGCAATCTCCTGCCAGTCTATTCTATCTGTGTATTGCGTTTTAAAACTCATAAATATCCCAAGCGCGAAAGAGACCCGTTTAGCTTGGCTAAAGTGGCATTCCGAGCTGATTCCATTTGCTGGGTGCTAGTCGCGTATTTATTGAATAGATTTTGGAAAATCCCAAACAGTGTGCGCTCCTCAGCATGCACGTAGCGTTGCAGATGCCCTGCGACGAGATCATGGTGTTTCTGGAGAATCAGTTCGCGCGCCTGCTCCGTGGTAATCACGCCACCGATCTCTCGTGTCAGGTTCTCGTAGCTCTCAATCTTTTCCTTCAAGGTTGCTACATCGGCGGCGAGAGCCTTGCGCTTCTTTAAGAGCTCATTCTCAGCGGTTGTAGGCTTCGGCTGGCCTTTTGCCCGCCGGGTCGGGGCGGCGGGTGGTGGGCCGCCCGCGGCTGCCAGTTCGGCCTCGGCCTGTGTGAGTAGTGTGCGCGTTTCCTCCAGACGGTCGTTGGGGCCGTAGAGTTTGAACTCAATCTTCAGACGAAGTTCCGCCTCCAGCCGATCATACTCTGTGCGCCGCTGTCTCAAATGCGCCTCGGCGTTCTTCAGCGCAGCGGCGGCCTCGCGGAGCGTACGGTTCTCCTCAGTCTCCTCATCGCCGATAGCATCAGCGAGTAGAGCGCGGATCACGGCGGCGGAAACCGTCTCGTCTTCATCCGGCTCGTACTCAAGCGTCGCCTGCGCGTTCTCGACGGCCTCGGCCACCGCCGCTTCGGCCTCGGCGATTTCCCGCTCCAACGCGGCGAGGGCATCCCGCTCCGCGGCGAAGAAACGCTCAACTAACAGCGGCTCGGGAATGAGCGTAGGCGACCAACCAAGCGTCGTGATGGTTTTAAGATCGTATTTAATGCCGTCCCACCAGTTCACAAAGACGCCCCTCGACTGGAAGCGGTCGAGCACGCCCAGCGGCACCAACACTCCTGCCAGTTGTTCGAGCAGAGCCGACCGCACCCTTGGGAGCCGCGTATCGTTTGCCTGTAGCTTTTCGACGGCAGCTGGCACTCCCGGCGATTCGAGAGATTCTTCAGGCGCGAGACTCGCGAAGTCGTGTCGGGCCGTCTCCCACCAAGCAGCCAGTGCGGTACTGAGGCGTTCACGCGTTACAGCAACCTCCGGCTGACTCTCGATTCGATCGCGCACCTCCACACTCGTACTTAGCCCTTCCCGGAAGGTGAGACGCTGCTCGTCCAGGTCTTCTAGAACGCAGTCTGGGGCCACGTCGAATTTGGCAATGTGCTTGGCGTGCGCCTGCACCTCTGTGCGAGGTACGCCGCCGAGCAAGTGGCAACGCACGTCTTCAGGCTCTGGGGGTGGCATATTATCAACGTAGCGACGCAGGTTCAGATTCCAGTCGTGGTCCTGTTCGATGTCAGCTATGGGAACGCGTCGGGAATAACCGGGCACCTCTTCACGCGTGCGAAAGACGTGCTCGATCTTCTCGATGTCTTCGGGGCGAAGGCTATTCTGCTTTTTACCCTCGGCGAATTCACGGTCGGCGTTAATAATGAAAACGTAGTCGCGCTCATCATCCGGGATGGATTTATTAAGCACGACTATCACCGCCGGTATACTCGTCCCGTAAAAGAGCTTTGGCGGCAGGCCGATAATCGCCTCGACGACGTGAGCCTCAAGAAGCTTTTTCCTAACCTCACGTTCCTTCCGCCCGCGAAACAGAACTCCGTGCGGCATTACGACGGCCCCACGCCCCGTCGGCTTCAGGCTGGCCAGCATGTGCTGGAGAAACATGAGGTCTGCCTTTTTACCCTTCTGAGGCACATGGCCGTATTCGAATCGCTCCGGTCGCTGACAGCGGGAGAGAGTCCAATTCTGCGCGAAGGGTGGGTTAGCCAGCACCCTGTCGAAAGCGAGGAGTTGTCCGTCACGTACATTGTGGGGGTCTTCTAGGACGTCCCCGAACTCGATGTGCGCAGATGGCAGGTTGTGCAGGATGAGGTTCATCTTCGCGATGGAAACGACACTCGGATCATTATCCTGACCGTGAAGATCGAGGTCGGAACCGTCACCACCCTGCTCATCAACGTATTGACTGCATTGGATGAGCATGCCGCCCGAACCTACGGTAGGATCATAAATGCTCATCTTCTGCTGTGGCTGAATAAGCCTAACCATGAGCCTAACGACCCAGGGCGGAGTGTAGAATTGCCCTCCCTTCTTTCCGGCACTGTCGGCGAAAAATTTGATGAGGTATTCGTAGGCCGCGCCGAGAAGGTCCGGGAACTCGAAGGCGTCGTTGACTAGCGGGATGCCTTCTTTATCCACACTACGGTTAAAGTGATCGAGGAGGTCTTTCAGGTCCTGGTTTTTGATCTTCGGTTTCCCATTGACCTGAGCGTTAAAATCGATGTTGCCTTTGAGCACCCCGGTGAGAGATTCATTCTCGTCCTCAACAGCCCAGAGCGCTTTATTAAGCACATCTCCGATATCTTTCTGCGTGTTCTTGAGGGCAGGCCTTTGCTCGCCTTCTTCGTCAACCCATTCGTCATTCCAACGTGCGCGCGGCGGTACAAAGAACGTTTCACCGTAACTTGCCTTCTGGTCAAGCACCTCCGCTAGTTTTGCTGTCGGCAGGTGACTATATTCGCGCCTCAATTCGGCGCGTTTCTCATCGAAAACGTCCGATAGCCTTTTCAGGAATAGCAGGCCGAAGATGTACTCTTTATATAGGGAAGCATCCATCTTCCCGCGCAGAATATCGGCTGCGTCGAGTAGGAACCGTTCGAGTTGCTTGAGGGTGATCTTGTTTCGCCGCATCTGTCTACCTTCGTGAACCCAGATCTTCTTCTGCTTGAATTTACACCGGAAGAAATACTTGTCGCCCAATAGAGCAACTACAAGCTTGGTCAAATGTGATTACGAATGGACTTTAACCCTGTCAGGGAAGCACCAAAGAACTGCCACAGCAAGGGCAGGATTTTAGCTTAGCTGGGGCATTCTGTTGAGGCACGTTGCAGGTAATTCTTGCGCCACACTTTTGGCAGCTTCCAGATATTCTCACAAGCTGATTTAGCTCGATGTTTTCAGTCCATTCTACGCAAGCTCCATTACCTTGAACTTTGGCATGTTGGCAAGCAACTTCTGCTCGTTCAAGTAAATCTCTGAAGCTCGTTTTGCCATCACTACGAGCACAACCAAAGCTCATAGCCGTGTTCAATTCTTTGTCTTTGTAAGAGAAAGTGATATTGCCGAAGGAAGGAGTTAGTAACAAAAATCTTTCGAGAGATTCCTCCTTGAGTAAAATAATGAACTCGTCTCCACTTTGACGATACGCTTCTGCTTTCAATCCTTCGATAAGGGTTGTACGTATAGTTTCGCCGACTACCTTAATGGCAAGATCACCCGCGTCGTGTGTGTTTTCATCGTTGATACGTTTGAAATCATTTAGATCACCGAAGACGATTACATCAAACCTGCTTTTACCTTCATTAATCAGCCGCTCCTCTTTTTCTAATGCCAGTGCATTCCCAAGCGATGTCTTGTCGTCGGCGGATAAGACTCGCCTTATTTCAGCGATGAGGTTTTCTAAATTTTCTAACTGTCCGAGGTTCATTCAACCGGCCCGCCTCAATCTGGGGAGGACTCTGGGCAGTTCTACTTTGATAAGGTTGCCATATAACCAGTCCGCATTATCATCAGGCGTTGGTAATTGTAGGTCGTCGGGCATGATGCTCTCGACCGTCCAGTAAGCGTTCGGCCTGTAAAGGAAGGTGACTTTGACTGCCCTGGGCGCGGGGTAAACGAAGGCTACGTCAAAGTTATAATGTTTTTTGAAATGGTCACGTATCGCCATCTCAAGCGGCTGCCGCTGATTGGCTAAAGCACTTCCCGCCAGCCCCCCAAGAAGCGCAGGCCCCCATCCACCTGTGAGAAGACCGAGTGCAAGCGCCCCGAGGATCGCGCCGGCGGAGGCGTCTCCAACACGTGGGCGTCGTGGCAAGCCTAAAATCATGTCTTCTTGGCTAGAGCTCATAACCGAATTATAACAGGAGAAAAATTGCGGCAAATAAAAGAAAGGTACTGCTTGCGGGCAAGGTGATTACGATATGCTTGATTTACTAACAAAAGTACAGTCAAAGCCAATCCTGAAGCCGCACAATCACCCCACGCCGAAGATCTCCTCAAGCCCAAATGAGCACGCCCGTTGCATCCGCTCCGGCGTTATGGTGCGGTCCTGCGGGATTCGCGCCGCGGTCCGAATCACGTCGGAAACTGCCCCGAACTGCTCACGATGAAGTCGCTCTATTTCCCTGGCGGTCTTCGACGGGAGCTCGGGTCGGATCTTATCAAGCCAGATCACCTTCAACTCCTCGAGGTGACGCCTGAACAGGTCCAGCGTGTCGTGGATATACAGTGCGTCCTGCGCTTTCTTATCCGAAAGTCTGTGCTTCTGGATCAGCAACTTCTGCGCGATAAAGCTCACCGGATTCGACAGCTGCACCTCAGTGGGCGTTGTGAGCGGTACGTCCACGGAAGCGCCGAGACCGACGCGCCACGGGTGCATGAGCAGAAGATTCAGGTGTCGTAGTTTCTGCGCCGTCACCCCGGCCTTGGTGACCGTAGCGTCCGGCTTACCGTCCCGTCTCACCGGCCCGCCTGCCTGCGGCGCTAAGAATTCGGCATAGAACCCCTGATCATCGCCGCCAAGTCTGTAATGGGTAATCGGAGGCGTGTGCTCGCCTAACAAATCCTGCTTGAAATCGGCCGCCTCCAGTGCCGCTCCGATGTCGCCTTCCAAAGGGGCCGTTAGCGAAAAGGCCACGTCGGCATCCCTCGTCCGCAGCGGCTGGTATGCGGGCGGGTCGGCCAGCGGGTGGAAACGATGAAGCCTGTGCGCCCACCCGCCGACGATGACCAGGTGCGCAAGCCAGGGCCGGAGCGCGTCGATGAGCCGCGCTATGTCCGCGAACTCATCAGTGCTCATGCTCACCTCGGATGACCGGGTCGAGCACCCGGCTGCGGATTAGGTCTGCCTGCTCCTGCCCCCGTGAAGGGTGCGACGAGACGTCGAGCCAAACCTGCAGGATGTCACACACGGGCATCTCGTTAGCCCTCACGAGCCCGCGGAAGATTGACTGCGGGGCGGGGGCCTGCCTGAGGATGACGTCCGGCTGCTCCCCCGGCTCTGCTGGGACTACATTTTTCCATGCTGCGATGTTTGAGGGGCCGAGTCGTTGCACGTAGACGTACGGCGGCACGCCGCGCACGAACCCGAAGTGGAGTGCCTCCGCCGCCGCGAACAAGCCGAGGCAGGCTCTGCCGCTGCGGAGCATGCGTTTTAATTCGACCTGCGGGTCTCCTCTGAGTACGAACCGCATCGGGACCTCTTTGACCCGCCGGGCGGACGCCGCCTGCCACCGCTTGAACAGGTCTTCGCGGCGGACGAGGTTTAGATAGGGTTCCGACTCGTGCAGATACCCGTCACGCTGGAGTTGCTGCACGAGTCGGAAGGCGCTCATCACCGACACGTTCGCGGCCCGCGCGAGCTGCGAGGCGTTGCGGTATTGGCCCCGCGGCGCCGACATAAGATTGTCCGGCAGTTCCGGCGCGAGCAGCACCTTAAGCATCCACTGGTTCAGGTCGGAGAAGAGGTCTGCCGATTCGCCGCGCATTGATTTAGCCGCCGCGGGTAGGTAGTCCCCTTCGGAATCCAGACCCTCCAGATGGGGGCCGCGGAATAGGCGGAGTCCCGAAAAGTCAACCACGCCGGCCGCTGCGTCCGGCGCGTACTCCGCTGCGAAATCCAAGACTTGCTTTGCCACCCGTGGTGAGACCCTCGGCGCGGCGACGACGGCGAGAGGCGGCTCATGGTTCCCGGCCGCGCGTGAGGCTTGTAGACAGGCCTGCGACCACAGGGGGATCAGGCGGTCACCTCGCCCCTCGGCGGACGCCTTCACCTCGACTACATACGAGTCCCCCCCTCGGCTGATTATCATGTCAGGGCGCCAAGGTCCCTGACGCCGGACGTTTCTTCGCACACGCCAGCCGGCCTGACTGAAAAGCTCTTCCAGCATGTCTTCCGCCTGTTTTGCGCGGGAATGCGCGCTGGAACCTGATCCTGATCCGAAATCTTCCATATGATAGTAAGACCATCAGAGTTAACATGGCCGTGTTAATTAACACGGCCATGTTAACATGTGTCCTTAGGCGTCGCAATAGTCAATCTGAGATGGGTTGGGGAACCCCATCTCAGAGTCAGGTCACATACCCCTTTTACTGGATGTACTGCTGAAAGGCAGAAGTACCTAGCTTAGGTATGTCCGTTCAAAATAAAAGGGCGAGTTCTCACAGGAGGCCTATTCTTTTTGTGGTGGTGTTGCAGGAAATGATGTGAAGCGCGAAGGGGCTTGGCTGGGGCTCCAGTTAAGCAGCGACACCGAAGAGACCTTCGACAAACCTCGCCTGCCCTCCTGCGCCTCTGACGTGAGTCCGACGTAGAGATTACGTCGGACTCACGTGAGGTCTGGCAGTTCGCTCTAGTAGGTGAGCTGAACCTGATCCGCCTTAAACGAGCCACTGCCGCCGAGCGGCGAGAAGTTGAAGCCCCACATCTGTGTCAGCGTTAGGCCGTCGTTGGGCGCCCCGCTCGGCTGCCAGTCCCCCCGGCGGGTGAAGGAGTTAAGCGGGAAGGTGAAGTGCCTCCACCCCGTCACGTCGTCGGTGAATTGGTACTCGAATCGTTCCGCCGAAGCGGCCGTGGCCCCGTTGTCGTACAGCTCCACCCGGAACCTGTTCCCCGAGCCGCCGCCGTAGAACCAGAAGTCGAGGTAGTTGTATCCGCCCCAGTTTCGGCCCGCGCCGAACAACTGCTCTATCCCGGCCCAGTCGGTGACGCTGTAGCTCACGTTCATCCCGTAGTTGCCGAGCTGGCCGGGACTGAAGGTGCTGGCGGTGATGCCCGAACCCGGCCCTGCGAACGTGCCCCACTTGCTGAGCGTGCCGCTCTCGAAGTCGTCGAGCACGAGAGGCGGGTTCGTCTGCGGGGCGGCCGCCGGGTAGAGTTGGCCCGCCGGGATGATCTGCTTCGGCTGACTCGGGCTCGACCACAAGAGGCGAGCCACGGCGCCTCCCGTGTGCTCGTAGAACTCCATGCGTATGTCGTAGCGCTGCCCGGCTGTTAGCGCGACCGTGCCGCTGTTCTCCGTCGCCGGGTGGTCAGTCCAGTTGTTGATGACCTGCGTGCCGTTGACCCACAGCCTCACCCCGTCGTCGCTCATCGTGTAGAAGGTGTAGGTCTCCGAGTAGAGGGGCTGTACCTGCCCTGTCCAGCGCACCGAGAAGTTGTCGGAGCCGACGCCGGGACCGGGGTCGCTGCCCCAATCGAAGTTGACGGTCGCGTCCGTGCGCGTGAAGGCGATTGCGCCCGCGGGTGTGATGGAATTGTAGTAGTCGCCCCGGAGCCCCGTGCCGCTTGAAGGGACAGGCGTCGGCGTCGTGGTAGGAGTAGGAGTCGGGGTGGGCGTCGGCGTCCCGCCAGAGACGCCCGCGAGATGGCCGCTCAGGGATGACATCTGCGGCCGGTCTGTGCTGTTGGCAGGTTCAAGCGTGAAGATGTATTCGCCCCACCAAGGCCCGGCCGCCCAATACGTCCACCCGAGCCACACGTCCGCGTTGTTATCCACATGAGTCAGCATGTTGTCCAGGGCGGCGTAGCAGGTGTTGTTGCGCCCGCCCGCGAACTCGCCCAAGAAGCCGCGCCTGCCGTTCTGCCTGAGCCAGCCCGTGAACTCGGCGAGTTTCTCAGAGCCTACCGTCGTGCTGACGCACTGGTCGGACGTGCCGGAGAAGTTGCCGTCCAGGTACTGGTGCACCTCGAAGGCGTAGTTGTTCCCGGGGTCGGTGATGCCGAGCATCGCCTGCGCGTTCGGCGTGCCGTACCACGACTGGCTCCAGCTGTGCGCGCCCGTCCAGCCGTTGCCGGGGACGAGGATCAGGTTCGAGGCCCCGGCGTTGCGGATGGCTTGGATGGCCGCGTTGGCGTCGTCACGCCAGAGTTCGGTCGCCATGTCGTGTGGCTCGTTCATCAGGCCGAAGATGACGCGGCCGTTAGTTTTGTAGCGTGACGCGAGCCTGCTCCAGAAGTCGGCGAAGGCTCCGGCGGGTACGTTACCCGTGCCGATGACCACGCCGTAGTAGCGCGCGTAGTTGTGAGGGTCGAGGACGACCGAGGCGCCCTTGCCCGTGGCGTAGTTGACGAAGTCGTCGATGCGCGCCAATTCGGTGGCGTCGAAGTCGGCAAAGGGCGTGCGTTGCAGCCGCTCCCAGAGGAAGGGCAGGCGAAAGACGTTCATGCCCTTGCCGGTGAAGTAGTCGACCTCGGCGTGAGTCGGGTAAGTGTAGTCAGTCCCGTAAGTGCCGGGCTGGGAATTTTCTCCGAACTCAGCCCCGGCCAGGTTGACGCCCGTGTAATTCACGGCGGCCTCGGCGGACGAAATGAGCGAGACGGTGATTAACACCAGAGAGAGGAAAAACGGCCTAACCAAACCTTTCATCTTGCCCTCCTTGTTTAGGGCTCCCGCCGAACGGTCACCCCATGCGGCGAGAGACGGTGAGAGTTGAGACGTGAAGCAGCGGTGTAGCGCCGACCGATGACGGCGGCGTATCGCCGGGGTCACGTTTATTTCATTTACGGACTCGATTGCGTGCGGCACTACGCAAAATCCTGATGCGTGCGCGGTCTGCGACCGGCGGCTCGCGGTCGGAGCCGCCTCCCTGACGTTAGCTGACGCCGTAGGGGACAGGGCTCCGGCCGCGAGCGACGGAGTGAGTGTCAGCGCTCGATGGTGATCTCGCCGTAGTAGGTCGGGTCGTTGCCGGACGAGCAGCTCACGCCGGGGTCAATTCTTAGCCCCGTGATGATTCCCTTCCACTCGCTGTTCTGCGTCATGTAGATGTGCTGCTGATACGCCCCCTGCCCCGAAGGGTAGTAGGCCACGCTCTTCGTCTCGTCCCAGCCGGGGCTGGACGAGGTAGTGAAGTAGATTTTGCCGGGGTTGCTGAAGCAGACGTTGTAGAGGTCGAGGTAGACCCTCGGGTAAATGCTCGCCTCGGCGGCGATGCGACTGCTGCACGGGCGCGACTGCCCGCAGTTGGTGTCCGAGCCCCTGCTAATAAAGGTATCGCCCACGCCGTCCACCCAGAGCGCGTCGTTCGAGACGCCCCAATTCTGCCAGTTAGCGATGTCCCATAGTTCGCGCTCGCCGGCCATGTTGAAGCTCCAGCGGTAGCCGCCCGTCACGAAGACTACGGGGTTGTAAGTCTTGGCCGTGACCTGGAAGTCCGTGTCCCGCTGGTTCAGCGCGCCGCTCGCCGGGAACCAGGGCTCGGCGTTGCCGTCGTCCTTATCGAGTTGGAAGTGCAGGTGCGAGCCCGTGGAGTTCCCGCGGCAAACGTCCGCGGAGCCGCCGCCGCTCAACCCGATCCGCGTCCCCGTAGTCACCCAGTCGCCGACCTGCACGGCCGTCCCGCTCGCGTAGGTCCTCGACTTGAGGTGCGCGTAGGTGAAGTAGAGGTTCTCGGCCGAGTTCCACGGATTGACCGCCCTGACGACGACGAGCCCGCCCCACCCGTCGCTGCCGCAGCGCGAGATGACGACGGTGCCGCTCAGAGAGTTGTAGACGGGCGTCCCGCTCCCGACGGGGATGTCCACGCCGGGGTGGCGGCCGCAGCCCTCGCCGTTACAGCCCGAGGTCGCGCCCCCGTCCTCGTTGTCGCGGTAGAGTGTGCCCCCCGTGTAGCCGATTGTCCCCGTCCCCGAGGCGCCGTAGTAAGTGCCGTTGTAGTCGCGCAGGTCGGCGAGCGGTTTGGCCATGCCGGTCGGGTCAAGGCTGGCCACCCTCACTGGCGTCACGACCGTCGCCGGACGCGGGGCGGCGGCAACCGCCGTTTTTCCGTCCGCGGCCGAACGCGCTTCGGGTATGTCACGGCCTAAGGTGTTGAACTGCCCCAGCAGCGACAGGATGAGTCCCGCGACCAGGATGCCCGGCAGTCTGTCATTCGTTCGTAATCTGAACATGTCTCCCCTTTCGGTCTAGTTCGTCTTTGGCAGCGCGGGCGAGGTGAAACGCTGCGGGGCGGATTACTCTACCTGGCGCCGTCCGGCTTCCTTTTGTAGCGCTGCCGGTTTCTGTACAATCGGGGGCGAATCCCGGAAGCTCGACCCTCACGGCCATCCCCCGATCCTTTCAGTCGCGCCGAGATAATGAAGAAGCCCCTTAAGAAATGTCCTTTAGGACGTTTGAGGTTTCTCTTAGGAATTACTTAGGGTCTCTATGGTCAGTCGGCAGAAGCATTTATATAAATTCGGCCCCTTTACGCTCGACGTTGGAGAGCGCCTTCTGTTGAAGGACGAGACGCCGGTCTCGCTCCCCCCCAAGGCCTTCGACGTACTCGTCGTACTGGTTCAGAACGGCCGGCGGCTCATGAGTAAGGATGAACTGATGAAGGCCGTCTGGGGTGACGTGTATGTGGAGGAGGGAAACCTCCAACTCTACGTGTCCGCAATCAGGAAGGCGCTGGGCGACAACCCCGCCAAGCCTTCCTACGTGGAGACTGTGCCCAGGTGGGGCTATCGATTCATTGCATCTGTGCAAGTAGGGGTTGGTGAAGAGGAGACGGCGGAACCGCGCCTAACAGAAGTAACAAACGTCCCTGAGGTCGGACGGACGCCGCCCGACGATGATGGGATGGCACAACCTGGAAGCGCAGACGGGGGGCCCGGTTTGATGGACCCCACGAGCAGTATTGACAGCTTGGCGTTCGTCTTCGGAGGACACCTCCGGCATGCACTCGCGGGCTGTGCCCTCTACGCCCTGCTGTACGTCGATGCGCTTTTCCTTGAGGTGTCCTACCAGTTTGACCGCCTGGGCTCGTTAGCCCTTAAACTCAGCCCGCTGGTTTTCCTCTGGGTCTTCGCGACTGCCGCGGTAGCGCTGTGGGTCGATTGGAGGCTGACGGTCAGAGGTAAACCGACGGGGCTGCTCCTCTCCCTGCCGATAATCATCTCCGCCGGCGTCCTGCTCTACGCGGTGTTGGGGCAATTCCTCCCCGGGTACGCGGTGACGGAGGCCGAATTCCAGACCTACCCGGCGCAGGCGGCGTACCTGAAGAGCGTCTACTACTTCGTCCCGCTCGCGGTTGTCTTCCTGCTCCTGCCGTATCACTTCGTACTCTCCGCCCGGAGAGAGTTGCGCGAGGGCGGACACCGACCGGTGCTCGGCCTCCTGACGGCGAGAAGGTCGAGCACTGCGCCGGCCGGTGCCGTTTACCTGAGGGCTTGGTGGCTCGTAGTCGCCTTGGCCGTCGCCGCGACGGCGGCGCTTATAGCAATGGCCCACCTGTTCGAGAGTCTCAGGCCCAACCCACACCGGGGGCTCTTCATGCAACTGGCGCAATGGCGGCTGCTGCTCTATATCATCCTGGGGCTGGAGTGTGCGGGCTGGTATTACTGGGCGCTCAACGAAATCAAGCGCGAGTGCCTAGTCAGGGAGATTCCCCGCTCCAAAGACAATGGGCGGCGCGGAGTTAGGAGATGACATTCATGATTAAAGTACGCGGCAGACTACTCGGCCTGACGTGCGCCCTCCTCGTGACCTTCGTGTTAGCCGTCACGCCCGAGGCGCAGACCGAGGCCATCATCTTTCACGTCTTCGAGAAGAAGGATAGCCCGCTGAAGTGGAAAGAGTTCAAGAAGCGGCAGGAGAACGAGGTCGGCAAGAACGGCGACAACGACTCCCTACTCGACCCGTCTGACCTGACGACGCTTTTGAACAGTAAGGGTGAGACTTACGGGCTGTTCTCTTTGGACGGCCTTCCGGCGGTAGATTGGCCGGCCGACAAGGCGAACGGGAAAGTGACCCTCATTCTGGCGTGGCCCTCCGCGTCCGGTTATTCAAACCTCCTCCTCGACCTACGCGACCCTTCCGTCGAAGGTAATTACCCGTCGTCTACGATCCCCGTCTACAAAGACGAGGGAGAGCACAGGTACTCCGTCATCTTCAACCTGCTGGCCGCGCAACGGACTTTAGAAGCTTTGGACGCCGCCATCGCACGCCGCGCCGACCCGCCGTACTCCCTACCCTACGCCCCCTCCCCCGCCTTCAGCACGGCCTATGACGCCGCGAGGAGGTCGCTGCGGGAGGCCCTGATTCCCGACCTCAAGGTCAAGCCCAAGGAAGTGGACTCATTGCGGGGGAGACTCGGGCAGGAGTCTTTCGAGGCGGCGGCCAGGGCGACGCTTATCATGTTGGAGGAGTACGGGGTTCAGTTCGCCCGCGCGCGGCGGCCCTCCTTCATGCCGCAGTGGGGCGTGACTTTCGAGGGCGAGATTCAGCAGCCGGGCGGGGCGCCGGCGAGGATCAACGGGGAGACCTTTCAGAGTGTCGGCCGGCTCGTCGACTGCTCGCGCGACGACGGCTGGGTCAGGCTGGTCTTCGACAGGGGCAAGGACCCCGACTACTACAGACCCGCCGTCAAGTGGGCGCACGACAACGGCCTGAAGGTGCTCGGGGAACTGCTCGACTCTTACTCGATGTGCTGCACGTCGAAAGCGCAGTGGGAGGCCCACGTGCAGAAGTACGTGGACGCGTTCTCCCACGAGGGGCTAAAACCGGAAGAGAAGGTTGACGAGTGGGAGGTCGGCAACGAGGTCAACGGCGAGTGGCTGGTGCAGAAGCAGGAGAAGGTGAAGAAGAGCGGCGAGACCTGCGATAAGTGTACCGGCTACGCGGCGCGCGCGGATTACATCGCCTACGCCGCCGACTACGTGAAGAAACATTCGGGCAAGCCCAGGCTGCTGACCCTCTACTGGCAGGTCGCCGAGGACAAGCCGTCGTCCTCCATGTTCAACTGGGCGCGCGACGTACTCGCCCACGCCGTCACCGAGGGCACTCCCGTCAAAGAACTGATCGACGACGTGGGCATCTCTTTGTACCCCGACAAGGCTCCCATGGGGCTGGCCTTTGACCGCGTGTTCACGACGCTCCGCGAGAAGTATTTCAGCCGCGACGGCCAACGGGTCATGGTCACCGAACTGGGCTACTGGCCGGCCGATACGACCGAAGAGGGCTACGAACACATCTGGCGCTGGGGCGGCGCGGACCTGAACCAGAAGGACGAGAGGGTCCGTCAGGGCGTGCGCGCCGGCGTCGCGAAGTTGTACCAGTCGGCCGCCCTCGGCTACCCCTTCTCGGGCGGTGGTGCTTACTGGTGGTACTACCTACAGGAGGCCGCCCCCGACGCACGCTACGCCGACAACGAACTCTGGCGCGCACTGCATCTGGTACATTTCACGGCGGCCGGCGCAGCGGCCCCCTGTACTCCCTAACGCTAGCAGCACCCACGTACTTTTAGGCAGTAGGCACGTGGTATTGGCATACGCTTTTCCTCGTCACAACAGCCGATGGTGAGCGCGACCAGGATACGCGAACTCGGGTTGGGTCCCCATCACTCCGCCCTCAGGACGTGAGGCGACTTGTTGGTTCTGCTGCAATGAAGAATGCACTTCCGGCTCGACCTTTGAGCCGGAAGTGCATTCTTCATTGCAGCCGTCGCCCCCATCGAATGTTTGAGTGGTTAAAGAATGGAGCGGAGAGAAGCACGGGCCACCGGTGGTTTGCGCCAACCGCTACCGCCAGGTCCTTCATGCCGTGGCTGCATAGTCAGCGCGGGCAATTCGAGACTCTTGGCACAACCACATCCTTGCCGGACGCGCCGGATTTATACCCCTCGAACTCCCGGCTCCCTATTGAAGCCCCGCCGTCCTTAATCTCTATGCAGTACTGTGCGGGGCCGCTATACTTTCCGCGTATATTGAAGTTTGTTCCCGCTTCCGGGAGGTTCGCGCCACTCCCGAGCCTTCCCCTGCACCAGACCCAGCTAAGGTCGGCCTTTTGACCCGTCTGTGGTTGGACAGACAGTTCTGTCGTCGACTTGGGCGGCAACTCGAAAAGCAGAAACATCTCATCCTTTCCGACACGGACGTTTAAATAGGTGACCACTTCGTCCGTGTCATTCGCGATGATGACCGCGTCGTGTTGTGTTGGCGGGCCGGCGCTCTTCTGACCAAATCTAATAGCGGCATTGGTGACCCACTCCCACTTCGGAAACAACTCCGAGAACCGCTCGTCGTAAACATCTCCCGCGTACAAGGTCTCGTTTTCGACGACCGCCGTCCCCCCCTTAATGACGCTAAACCGGACCTGGTGGTCTCCGTGTCCGTTGGGAGGCGTGAGAGGGATGTCACCCTGCTCCTGTAGCCGGAGCGTGTAGGTGTTGTCGGGTGACGTGGCGGTAAGATTGAGGGGGCCTTCCGTGGTGGTGGAGTGTCTGCCGAAGACCAGAACACCAACCGCGCAAGTCCCCAGGAAGAGTGTGAGAAGTGCAATTCGTTTCCACATACTTTATCCTCCGCCTCCCTTACCCCTCGGTGACCGCGCCCCTCTCTGGGACCGCAAGGAGGGCCGGCACTCAGGCGTCGAAGTTTCGGCCCGCCGCCGCCGACGTGTCAACGCCTAGTGGTCGCACAGCGTGTCGAAGAGCTTGTTTCTGAGCTCCGTCTCGCTAATCCTACCAAAGAGGCGGTCGCGTAAAAATCCACCGACCGCTTGCCCGGCAATATTATCTCTAACTTCCGTCGCGGCTTCCGCGGCGGAATGGCCGGGGTGCCTCTCCGGGTGATCCCTTTGATCTATGTCCTGCGCCATTTGAGCGGCGCCCACTTCATTCCCGGTTCTTCCGTTCCTAACTCTAAACCCGTAGGCTACGTAGTGATCGCCGATCATCGTCGCCCCGGCCATGCCGACGACATGTTTGTAGACGTCCCCCAGCTGGCCGTCCCTTATCAGGTCATCTTTGAATCCGCCGACGGTGAATCTGGGATCGTCGTGACCTTTGCCGAGGTCGTTGACCGAGTCATACCCCATACGTGTGCCCATCGCTACGGTATTCGCCTCAGCGCCGGTCCCGTTCGCATACTCCTTCTCCAGGCGGACTAAATTATCGACAAACCTGGCGCAATCGGATTTATCCTGTTGCCCCGTGCCTTGCGTCCCGCCGCCGCCCCCTCCACCGAGGCCGCCTCCACCGCCGCCGCCCGTGAATCCCCCCCAGCGGCGGCCGCAGTCGCCGAAATGGTCGACCACCCACGGCCCCCCCGCGATCTGCCCGGTGTCCGTGTAGACGTCCGTCCGGATAAGGTCGAAGCACATCAGCCCGGTCGGGTCGATGTGATTCACGGGGTCGTCGTTCGTGTAAGCGTAGCGGTTGAACGACTGCGGGTTCGCAAGGTCGTAGGAGCCCTCGTAAGGGTCGGGCTGGTCGAAGCGCGCGTGCCAACGGTTGTAGCGGCGGAACATCGCCTCGTCCGAGCCGTTCGGGTCGCGCTCGTAGCTGGTGAACTTCCGGGGCTGGAAGGCGGAGTTAGAACTGCTCGTCTCCGCCCCGTACGGGTCGAACTCCAACGTGCTCTGCACCGCGCCCGTCGTGCTCGTCGTCCGCTTCGTCTTAGTCACGGGGTCCTCGTGGACGAAGAAGACTCCGCCCTGCTGCACGGCCAGCAGCCCTGTGCCCGCGTAGACGTAGCCCCTCCACCACTGCCACGAGCCGTTGACGTAGTCCAGTTCCGCGATGACCTGCCCCGCGAGCGCGCTGCTCCTCAGGTAGCGCACCGGGTTCGTACCGTCGGCCGTCCGGCGCACGCGCAGGCCGTCGCCGTCGTAACCCTGCTGGGTATTCAGCGCCTCCGCCCCGACCTGATTCCCCACGGCGTCGTAAGTAAAGTGCTGCACGCCGTCGTAGGTGAGGTTGCCGGTGTTGTCGTACGTAAAGCCGGCGCGCCGGTTGTTGACCACCCCGTTCGTCCCGGTCGCGTAGGTGTAGTAGAGGTCGGCCGAGGTAGGCGGCGTCTGGAGGTTGGGTGGGGCACCGCCCAACACCTCGCCGCCCCACCCGTAGCGGTGCGTCACGTTACCCCATGCGTCGTAGTCGTAGCCCTGCGAGTAGCTGCCGTCCCACACGCCCCACTGCCCCGAAAAGGCGTGGGCGCGGGCCTCCGCGCCGGCGTGAGAGATGACGAGGCGGCCGACCTGGTCGTACTCGTAGGAGCGGTCGAGGCTGCTCGCCGTCTGCGAGCGGCCGAGGCCGGCGGTGGAGGGTGTGATGTTCTGCGCGAAGGTGACGCGCCCTGTGTGCTCGTTGAAGTCGTCGTAGTAGTACTTATAGCCGAGCACGCCTGACACGTCCCACTTCGTCACCCGCAGCCGCTGGTCGTAACCGGTCAGGAGCGACGTGGCGTCGCCGTAGCTCATCCCCTTGACGGCGCCGAACGCTCGGTAGCCGATCCCGCTCGCATAGCTGGACACCCCCGCGTAGCCGGAGCCGCCGACCGAGTTGAGCCTGCCCGCCTTGTCGTAGGTGTACGTGACCTGCACGCCGCCGAACTGCCACGGGTAGGTGATCTTCTTCAACTCGCCCGCCGGGTTGTACTCGTAGTCGAGTCGGTAATTATCGACCCCCGTGAAGCCACGCTGCTCCCAGTCCAGGCGCCCGAGCGCGTCGTAGTGAGAGAAGGTCGAGCCCTCGCCGTCCGTCATCCAGAAGCGGTTGCCCGCCGCGTCGTAGAGATAGCCCAGGTCGGCCGTCTGCTCCGCCCCCGAGCCCGACGGGGCGTTGTAGTCGATGCCGGAGACCTGGTGCCGAGAGGTGTAAGAGTAGGTCGCGGTCGCCCCGCGCGCGTCGGCGATGACGCTGACCGTGTCGTCAGAGTTGTATGTGTAGGTGGTCTGACCTTGCTCCGGCGTCGTCCGGTGCCAGAGCCGCCCGTGGCCGTCGTAGTCCAGCGTGCGGAGCTGCCCCTGCTGGTTGATCTGTGTGAGTTGGTCGCGCGCGTTATACGAGTACTGCGTCGTCGAGTAGACGGTGCCGTTCCAATTCAGCTCCTCCATTAGCGCGAGCCTGCCCAGCACGTCCTTCGTGTAGCGCTTCTGCCGCCCGTGCTCGTCCTGCGCGGTCGTCACCTCGCCGCCGGCGCACCCACACCCGCCGTAGGAGAGCACGCGGGTCGTCCCGTCCGTGTTGGCCGTCAACAGCGGCCGCCCCTTCCAGTCATAAGACTGGGTCGTGTAGCGCCACCCGCCCGTGTTCTGCGAGGTGTTGAGCACGTCGTCGCCGGCCGGGTTCCAGTTCTGATCGATCTCTATCGGGTTAGAGCGCCCCGCGAGCCGACCCATGTTGTCGTATTTCAGATACGTTCCCAGGAACCCGCCCGTACTGCCGGGGTGCTCTGAGGCGGAGGCGCGCGCCCGTCCGGCCCCGTCCATAATCACCCACGAGTGAAACTCATCGGCCTGGGTAGTCCCGGTGAGCGTCTCGTAGGTGTGGACGTAGTTGAAGTCAGGATCGTAGACGAACCTCCTGTAGCCCTGACCCGTCTGGCCGACTAAACGCTCTACCCGGTCGGTGCGGCCGATGGAGTCCTGTGTCACGGCCACATCGACGTATGTGATGCTGGAGCCTGTACCGGAACTCGGCGCGTGCGTGCGCGTCACGCCCCCGTTGTCGTACCTGTACTGCGTGGTCGATGAGTAGCCCTCGGCGTCCGTGACGGTCGTCGGGTAGGCGTAAGTGTTGCGCGTGTTATTGCCGTCGGAGAAGGAGTCGGCGTAAGCGATGTTGACCTGGTGGAAGCCGGGGTCCATAGTGCCGATAAGAGATCCCGTCTTGTTGTACCTGGATTTGAATTCGACGTGCGTGCCGTTGAGGTCGTCCGGGTCGTACACGTCGAAGCGCTGCTCGAGCACCAGGTTGCCGCGCCCGGACGTGTAGGAGGTGCCGTACGCGGGGTCGTGCTGCGGGACGGTCACGCCGGGGATGTCCTCCAGATGCCAGCCGCCCCAGTCGTAGAAGAAGTGGCGCTTCGAGACGAGGGCGCCGCCCCCGTCGTAGACATGCACCTGCCACGGCAGCCCGATGACGCGGCTGTTGATGTAGTCGCCGCCGAGCTGGTAGTCGATCACAGTCCGCCTGAGCAGCACCATCTGCCCGTTGACCTTGCCCAACTCGCGCACCGTGGTCGGCAGGCCGTAGCCGCTGTTGTACTCGAAGGTGGTCTGTCGCCTGTTCGTGCCGTCGTATATGTTGGTCTCGCTCAGGCGCGCATTCTGCGCGTAGGTCAGCGCCGTGTTGTCTTGCGTCCAGGTAATGCTCGTCCACTTCTTCCTAACCTCAGTGCTGTTCTCGACGGTCAACACCTCCTCCAGCCGCGGTAGTCCGGCGTCCCACCCCGTTGAGTGTGTGTAGACCCTTGTGATAGTCCCGTCGGGCGTCGTCTCCTGTGCACGTGTCCCGGTCTCCTGCGCCAGCGTCTCCGGGTTATTCCACGTCATGTTCTCGTTGACCGAGTAGGCGGTGACCGCCTCCGCCCCGTCGTTCCAGTCCTGCGCGTAGTCGTAGCGGGCGGTGAAGCGAGGGCAGTCGGTCTGCGCCCCGTTGTTGACCGAAGCCAGGTCGGCGTCCGCCAGGTTGTAGCGGGTGTGCGCCAGTTCGTGCCCGTCCGGCGCCTTGTGCGTGATCTTGTAGACCTGCCCGTAGGAGTTGTAGCTGAAGTGGTAGGAGTCTAACACGCCCGCCACCGTCACCGACGAGAGCACCGTCTGCGACGAGCCGCCCACCCCCGAAACGTTCAGGTTCGGGAAGTTCAGGTTGAGCGGCTGCGAGCCGTAGGTGAAGGAGGCGTAGACGTGCGTCGTCGTGCCCCACGCCTGCGTGATCTGCTGGAGGTTGCCGTCGTTGTTGTAGACGAAGTTGACCTCGCGCCCGAGCGTGTCTATGAGCTTGTCGATGTGGCCGTTCGCCAGGTACTGCGCAGAGATGTAGTTGCCGTTACGGTCCTTAACCTGAGTGCAACGCCACTCGGCACCGTTCCCCACCGAAGTCCCGAAGATGAACTGCGTCCCGTCGGTCGTGCGGACAGTGGGCACCCCGTTCGGGAAGTAGAGCTGGGTGTATGTCGAGTCCGCCGATTCGAAGACGCCTGTCGTCCCGACCTGTCGCATCTCGACGCGCCCGCCCGAAGGCGTGATCATCATGTATGCGGTGGCGGCCGCCTGCGAGCCGGTGGCCGTCAAGATGTCCCCGTTAAGGTACTGCGCCTGGAGCCGCGGCAATCCGAGTTGGAAGCCGGGGCCGGGCGTGCCGTGGTCGGCGTTGTATTGGATGGACACGCCCTGCTTTGTCCAAACTAAAGAGTTGTAGTAGAGGGTAAGTGAAAGGTCGAGCCCGGCGCGGCCGGGCAGCGAAACAACGGGTAACGACCAGTTGAAGTTGCGCGAGCCGAGGTTCACGCCCGGCTCCCCGACCTCATTAATTGGGAGTGAACGTGAGGTCCCGAAGTATCTGTCATTCGGGTAGCTGCCACCCCCGCCCCCGCCCGCCGAGGGGTCGCAGTCGGCACAGATCATATTGGCTTGGATGGGCGCGGAGAACGTCCGAGGCGCGGGCGACGTGCGGACTTTGCGCGAGGCGTCAAGGTCCGGCAGGTTAGCGCCCGGAGCGCCGCCACCGGCCGGAGGCGGGGTGACGGTGAGTCCCTTTTTATTCTTCCCGCGGCTCTGTTCGTTATCCTTCCTGAGCCCCGGCGGGACGTAAGGGCGGCCGTTGCCCTGCCCGTTGCCGTTGCCATTCCCATTCCCGATTCCGCCGCCATTGTTTGCGTAGGAGTTACCGCGCAGGGTAGCAAGCGTCCCCGCCGCGTCGGCCACGCCACCCGACAAAACCTTTCCCGTCAAAGTATCAACGCGTCGCGCGCCTTCGACTACAGCGGTTCGCACGGCCGCGGCGTTGGCGGTGGGGCGGATCGTCTTAATGAGCCCTACGATACCGGTAACGAGCGGCGCGGAAGCCGACGTGCCGCTGACGTAACGGTAGTCCCCGCCTAACTGCGTCGTCAGGATGTCCACGCCGGGCGCGGCCACGGCCACGCGCACGGCCCCCCGATTCGAGAACGAAGCCAGGTTGTCGAAGCCGTCGGCGGCCGCCACGGCGATCAGGTTCGGCAAGTCGTAGGAGGCCGGGTAATAGGGCTGGGCGTCGATGTCGCGCCCCGCGTTCCCGGCCGAGGTGACGACCACCACACCTTTGCGCCCGGCCCGCTCGATGGCTTCTTTGAGAAACTGCGAGTCGGCCTCCGTCCCCCACGAGCAGTTGATGACCTGCGCGCCGTGCGCCACGGCGTAGTCGATGGCTTCGACCGCGGCGGCCACGTCGCCCGTCCCTGCCGAGTCGAGCACACGCAGACTCATCAGGGACGCGCGCCACATCACGCCCGATATTCCCCTGCTGTTGTTGCCCTCGGCGGCGATGATGCCGGCGACCGAGGTGCCGTGCCCCGCCTCGTCGCGCACCACGCCCGAGTTCGCCACCCAGTCCCAGCCGTTGACGTCGTCCGGATAGCCGTCGTGTTCATCATCCGCGCCGTTGTCGGCTACCTCGGCCGGGTTCATCCACCGGTTGGCGGCGAGGTCCGGATGTGTAAGATCTATCCCGCTGTCCACCACCGCGACGACGGTCGAGTATGATCCGACGGTCTCCTGCCAGGCGGCGCCGGCGTGCAGGTCGGAGCCGGCCGCGCCCCCGCTCTGTCCGGTGTTCCTCAGCGCCCACTGCTCCGAAAATCTCGTGTCATTAGACGTCACCTGGTCATGCCTGACGAGGAAGTTCGGCTCGGCGAACTCGACGCCGGGTCTCCCCTTCAACTGCTCGGCCGCCGCGGCCGCGTCCTGCCCGGGCTGGAGCTCCAGCCTCTCCACTCCCGAACCGCCGCGCAACTTCCCCTTGCGCCGCGCGCCCTTCGACGAGGCGAGGTCATCCTTTCCCCGCTCCGTCACGTCGACGCCGAAGCGCACCAGCAGCTCCCCGGCCCTGCTCTGAGCGTCGCCGCGGCTTCTCCCCGGCGCTGCGGTCTGCGCGGCTTTACCGGTCGGGCGCGCGGCAGTCGTAGAGGCGGCGGTTCGCCATGACGGCGGTGCGAGTAGCGACGCGGTAAGCACGTAAGTGAGAAGGCAGCTTGCCAGGCGGGTAGTCGAGCTGGAGGCGCGCATCGGATAGCTCCTGAAATTAAAGTTAAGGATTACCACCGCCTGCGCCAAGATGCGGACGCCGGATGACGCATTTGTGCACTTCCGGGCGGTGGAAGTCGTGTTGTTACGGCTCCGACGCCCTCTCTTACTGCGGGCGGGGCTTTGCCGTTTATTGCACGAGAACTAGATACGTATCAGGCGACGTCGGAAGACTGAAGCTCCGCCATAATCTGGAAGCAGGCTGCATGTAGTTGTGAGGCTAACGAAGGAGAGAGTTTCGATAGCCCGGGCTGATGCCGAGAGGTTTCGGGGCAAGTAAACGTAGTTTCGGGAACGCGAAAATTTATTTCACTTCCTGCGCCTGTGTCAACATCTTTCTTAGCCAAAAGTGGGAGACGGAATTAAAACGGTATCCCCTGCGTCAGCACTTTATCTTCGATCCACCGAGGCCGACGGCCAAGAGTAGGAAGTCACGCTCGACGGACTGTTCGACGATGTCGGGGACGTGAGTGATGACGCTGTAGAGACTGCGAGCCGACGATGGCGGTGAGTTCGACCCCGGTCATGAGTTTCACTCGCTCGGTCAGGTCAAACAGATTCTCTCTGTTCACAGGCGGCCAGTGTCTCCCGTCGCTCCTCGGGTGGAAAGGTACCAGCGAAGGGCGAAGAAAGAGGGCAGGCTGCTGTCCATCACCGGATGCATCGATGATGATCTCAATCAGCCGAGCCGCGTCCGCCTCGTCAAGAATCCTTGCCATTCTATTCCAGAGACGCCAGGTTACTCGGCCCGAAAGCGTTGCCCTCCGTCCATAGTTGAAGTTACGACGGCATGCGTGAGTATGGCCGAAGGCTAGGCACGTAGGCGGTCTACGGCTGCCAGATGGTAGGCCAATGCAAAGTCTTTAAGGAACGCCTGCGAACCGACTGGTTCGCGCTGTTTTGGAAAACAGTAGTGGCGGCTTCCTTAGTCTTCATGCCTGCTCTTCATTACAAATCTTGATGGCGGCGCTTGGAGGTTTGGGTGAAGGTCGCTTTGTCACCGAAGTTTACGGTGTTCGCACCGTTTCACACCCTTAGCAGTTCCCTCCGGATAGTAGAAGCCTGTGCCCATGCAGTCCGGGCACTGCGAAGCATCGGCTTTGGAATTTTCTTTTAATACTCTTTCTTTATTGGGTGTCGTATTGGACAGGCCGTTCTTAGTGGACGCCCTGTCCTGATTGGTCAGCCTGTCCAAAGTGAACACCCTGTATTCAATTCCCTGCTCTGCCCCACCAAACCGTCGATCTGTCTTCTCGATGAGTCCCTTGCCAATGAGTTTCTTGACTGCCCGGCGCATGGAGGTCTCGGGCACGCCACTCCGTTCTGCGAGTTTTGGGTTAGAAATGAAGCAAACTTCATTACCCCAACCCCAACTCAATCGGTAGAGCTGGATATAAACAGCCTGCTCGTCCGCCGAGAGCCAGCGCGGTAAGTGGTCGGTATATCGGTGTGGGAGCTGCGTGTGACCCCGCACTTCAGGGATGGCGCTCAGTAAATTTGGCCTGTCCTCTGTGGACGGGCTGACCATTATGGCTGGGCTGTCCGGAGTGGTCGGGCTGGCCTCTGGTAGGGGAGGGGGCTGGTCTGTGGGCAGGCTGGTCTCCGCGGCCGGGCCGTCCATCTTGGACGGGGTGTCCAGAATGGTTGGCCTGCTCAATATAGACGGGCTGGTATTTTTGGACGGGCTGTCCGATATGGACGAGCTTGGTGAAGATTCTTCCGTTTTTTGGCGTCCGCCGGGCGGCTCGTTCAGGATTTTGGTGAGAAACCTGCTCATGCCGCCTCAGCCTTTGCTATCTCGACTGCTGCGTCTTCGGCCGCCGGATCGATGTATTCAAGGGTTACCTCCACCCCCTCGTTAATATTCATGTAGTCGTAGGCTTTGTCGCAAATTTTGAGGACGTGACGGGGCACGCCTTTAGTGATCTCCCAGATACGGTCAAGCGCCGCATCAGTAAAGGGGTTGGGAATCTCGGCCACCTTACACCGGTGGTCAATCATCTGGCGCATCTCGCGGTCAGTTAGGGGATTGAGGAGCGCGTAGCTGTGAATCCTCGATTTGATGGCCTTATTACGTTCGGCGTCGAGCCTGGTTTTGAGTTCGAGTTGGCCGGCGAGGACGATTTGGATCAATTTCGCGTTGTTCGTCTCGAAGTTGAGGAGGGCCCGTATGCCTTCGAGAAGGCTATTCGAGAGTAGCTGCGCCTCGTCGATGAAGATAACGACGTTCCGCCCGGCCTGGTACTCCCCGACTAAAAACTCTTGTAGTTTGTCCTGTTGCTCAAGGAGCGACCGGCGGGGTTCTATACCAAAGTCAGCACAAATCGCCTTCATCATGGAGAAGAGCGATGGAAATTGCGGCGTGGGGATAAACGTAGTTGTGACAGTGCTTTGCGCGTCAAATTCTCCGTAGAGGAAGCGCACGATAGTGGACTTACCCATGCCGGCGTCGGCAAGTATTGCCACCAGCCCTTGCCTCCTATTTATCGTTCCGCGCGCTTGGTAAAGCACAGCTTTGAGGTTTGGGGTTATAAATAAGGTATTTGGATTAGGCGAGATGGAGAACGGGTCTAAAAGCGTCTCGGGAGTCATAGAATTGCCTTATATCACGCCTAGTCGATTTGAAACAACGTAATTTTCAATTTTTGCCGCCGAAGTCTGTTTATTTTTGGCTTGGTCGCAGTAAGTCCGATAGCTTTCTGGAATCCTATGGACACTATGTCTCCGTAGGCTAGTGCTGTGGATGCCGCGAACAGAGTGCGGCAGTGCGAATTAAGATTTTGTGAATTGCACCTCATATCGTCGCGAATGGCGAGTGGGCTAAATGGTTAACTTTTTGGCCTGCTCCCGCTCCTTTCTCCGCGCGATTTTCTGTAAAGTCAGCGTAATTTGATCGACGGCGGGCATAATCTCCGCGAGGTCATCGTCCGTCACTTCCTCCGGACCAATCTCCCGCAGAGCGCGAGAGATCATCCGCAGCTCCTCGAAGAAGAGGTGACTGGCGTCAAGCGGGTCGGCCTCCAGCAGTTCGTCCGCTTTACCCACCGCTAAGATCTCCGTCTCGGTCGGGTCGGGCTCACGCAGTTCGCCCAGCGCCTCCTTGACCCGCCGGCGCAGCAACGTCCCTGACCCCTGCGCCAGCAGATGGGCTTCGAGCAGCCTTTTCCTGAGCGTGCGCGCCTCGCCGTCCGTCCCGCCAAGCTTTCTGGGGGTAAGTCTGGCGAGCTGGTGAGCCTCGAAGAGGTTCACGTCCCCCCGCTCCAACGCCTCCCGCACGTCACGCGGGAAGTCCAAGATGGGCAGGTACTGGCCGACGAAGCTCCTCACCGAGATTGACGTTTCACGCGCCAGCAGGTCGCAGAGGGCCGAATCTACTCTCAAGAGCTGTTCGCGGGAATAGCGCGCGGGCCTCCCGCGTTTCGTCTCCGCCGGCTGACGCATGTAGAGGCCGCGCACGGAGTTGAGCAATGAGGCTAAGTTTTTCTGAGAGCGCGGGATGATCTCAGGCAGGGAAGAGCGCAATCTCTCAAGTACCGCCTCGACGGCGTGGGCAGAGGCGAGCGGGTCCGGTCGCCTGGTGCGACGTCTTGTTGCTTTCAACGTAGGGAACTCCTAATGAGACGGCAGCCCATAACGGCTCTCGTCCGTGAAACATCAACTCGGATTGTTCTATACCATAGAATGGAAAAATATTAAGTAGACTTTCAATCGAGGTTACACGAAGGGTGAATTTCTGTAACCTAGTTGGGAATTCTGTGATACGCTCCCAGCCATGCCTGAGCATCTAGAAACCGCTCTCATACCCTTCAGGGAGGATGCAAGCGTCGCCCTGCGCCACGCGCTCCGCCTCTGGGCAGAGGCGGTCACGGCTTTCTCGACCGAGCGCCGGGATGAGCTTCAAGGCTACAAGCAGCGTGTCGTCTCCTCTTTTTTCTCTTTTGTCGGTAAGTCTCCGGGCGAGGTCTCTGCCCTTGACGTGGAGTCCTGGCGCGACTGGCTGGCTCGACAGAAACCGGATGGGTTGGGTCTCCGGGTCAACACCGTCTACGCGCGGGTCTGCTTCCTTTCCTCCTTCTTCGAGTGGGCAATAAAGGAGCCGACGCTCCGGGGGCAGATCGGGAGCAATCCGGCGCGGCTCGCGCTCCCCAAAGCGCCGAAGGCTTACCAGACCGAGAGCGTCAAGGCTTGGACGGATGAGCAACTCCAGGCCATCGTGGAGGCAGTGCGTGCCAAGGCCACATCCCGCGAGATCGTCGGCAAACGGGATTATGCGCTCCTGCTCTTCTATCTGGTGACAGGCATGCGCCGGCAGGAGGTCATCGGTCTCCGAGGCAGCGACATTAAGATCGACGAGTACATCACGATGACGGGCAAGGTGAAGGGGGGCGACTACGTCGAGAGGGAAGTGCGTGAACCGCTGCTGAGGGAGGCTCTGCTCGACTACCTCACCTCGTGCGGCAGGGAGGGGGTGCTGAAGACCGGCGGCCCGCTCTGGACGCGCCACGACCGCGCGGGCAGACCCGGGGCGGCGCTCACCTCGCACGCCTTCGTCAAGAACCTGAAGCGGTACGCGCGCGAGGCCGGCGTCGGCGACGTGCACCTGCATCAGACACGCCACAGCTTCGCCCGGATCGTCGCCGAGGAGACCGGCTCGCTTATCGACACACAAGACGCGTTAGGTCACCGTAACGCATCGACGACGCGGGTATACGTGCAGCGGATAGCGGTCAGACGTGATAAGTATAGCGAGAAAATTGCAGGTCGCCTTAAGAGAAAACAAGGAAGTAGTGACCGGGAAGGATAGGCGCGGGAAAAACGTCACCCACAGGTTGAAGCCGGCTCTTGAAGGGGGAAGACGGTCGAGAGTTCGGTCTGCCTGCCGGTAAGGAAACTGTAATTAAACGGTTACCCGGCGCGGCGAGGGGCTGAATAATAATCGGCACTGTCGCTCGAACCGACTCCCCGGCGGCTCGTAGGCGCGACCGTCATCCATGACGAGTCTTTCAACGGAAAGGAGGGGCCGTCTGACCACCCGCCCGCGGGCCGCGGCCTCGTACAGAGATGAAGAACTGTCATAAATGTGGTCTGGGCTTCGACGAAGAGATGAACTTCTGCCCGCGCGACGGCGAGCCGTTGCGCGACGGCGGCGCCACTCTGGTCGGGAGTCTCTTCGACGGCCAATATGACGTCGAGGAACTCATCGGCCGGGGCGGCATGGGCGACGTCTACCGTGCACGGCACAGGTTGCTGGAGGAGGTCGTGGTCATCAAGATGCTGCGGCCCGAGCTGCGCGGGGACGCTCAGTGGTTCCGTCGCTTCAAGCGCGAGGGGTTGGCCGGACGACGCTTCCACCACCGGAACGCAGTCGGCGTCTATGACCTGCGCACGACGCGCGAGGGCGAAGTCTACCTGGTCATGGAGCACGTCGAGGGCCGCACGCTCGCCGACGAGGTCGAGGCCCGCGGCGGCCGCCTCGCCCCGGCCGAGAGTTTGAAGCTCATCGAGCAGGTGGCCGGCGTGTTGGACGCGGCGCACGAGGCTGGCATCGTGCATCGCGACCTGAAACCGACGAACATCATGGTCGCCTCCGACGGGACGGTTAAGCTGCTCGACCTCGGCGTCGTCAGGATGTTCGGCGACGACGCGGGCGAGACGGTGTTGACGATGCCGGGGCAACTCGTCGGAACGCCCTTGTACATGCCGCCGGAGCAATGGGGTCTCGTGCCGGCGGACGGCGTGCCCGGCGTAGACCGGCGCGCCGACATCTACTCGCTCGGCGTTCTGGTGTACGAGATGACGGCCGGGGTGCGCCCCTTCGACGGAGACTCGCTCGGCGAGCTGTGTCACGCGCATTGCAACTCCGAGCCGCGCCCCCTCGAAGAGTTCGACGCGAGCGTCCCTGCCGGTTGGTCGAGCGCGGTGCTGCGGGCCATGTCGAAGGAGAGGAGCCGCAGACAGGCGACTGCGGGTGAGTTCACCGCCCAACTCCGCGCGGCCGTGCGCGGCGCGGAGCCAGGCTTACAGTTGGCCGTCACCCTGTAGAAAGTCCGCCCGCACCTTAGCAGACCAGCTTATAGCCCACGCCCTGTACCGTGACGAGGTAACGGGGCTTGTCCGGGTTCTCCTCGATCTTCTTGCGCAGCCGCGTGATGGAGGTGTTCAGTTTTCTCTCCTGACTCTCGTCCCCGGCGTCGTAAGTCTCCGGCTTAAACACCCGCTCAAAAATCTCCTTCCGCGTACAGAGCTGCCCCTTCCGGCCGTGGAAGTAGAGGAGCAAGTCGAATCTCTGCGGCGAGAGGCGGACGGGCCGGCCGTCCACCGTCACGGCGTGGTTGGCGTGGTCGATGTGGATGCCCGTGGCCGTCGTCTCCGGCAGGCCCTTCGGCGTCAGGCTTTCGCAGATCATCGCCTGCGCCATGATGATGTGCGCCATCTTCGTCAGCTCCTTGTCGGTGAGGCGCTGCGAGGCGTCGAACGACATGAGGCGGCGCGCGGCGTGGTAGTAGAGCCCGAGCTGATAATCCCTCCAGACGAGGCCGGCCGCGCGGCGCGCGAGTCGGCGAATCTCCCCGATGGCGCGCACGGGTTTGCGCAGGCGCTGCTCGACATCGTCCGTCTTGATGCAGGTGAAGGCCGGGTCTTGGATGGCGACCTCCATCTGGTGTAGCTCCGCGATGTCGTACGACTCGACCCAGTCGAAGCGCACGACCGTCTCAAGTGACGTGTATGACCAGAGCAGCGGCTTCGGACCAGCCTGCGCGAACTGCGTCAGCCACGTGCGACCTTCGGCGTCGGCGAGGACGTTCTTGCCCGAGAGGTCGCCCGGCGTGTTCGCCAGCAGTTGGGGGCATCCATAGACAGAGTCGGCGTTCAGGCACGCGGCCGGGTGTGGGTAGGTGAACTTTTGGCCGCCGATGTGGAGGGTGAGGTCGGACGTGCTCTCTTCCAACGTCACGCGGAGCCGCGGCAGCTCGCGCGCGAGAGCGGCGACGCGCTCGCGCAGCTCGGCCGCGGCGGCGGCCCCGTCCCCGAGCCCGAGCCGCTCGCGGTAGAGCGAGTCAAGGCTCCGCCCCTCGCCGGCCACGCTCCACTCCGAGTGCCACGCGGCGAGGGTGTTCTCGAACAGGTGTTCGAGGGACGCTCTGAATGTTCTTTCGTGGAGTTCGTGGTAGGACTCGGAGAGGGTGTGGACGTTGTCGATTTTCGTGCCGGCCAGCGCGTAGACGTTCGCGCCGTAGTGCTGCGCCTTGTCCGTCCTGACCAGAACGGTTCCGCTCGCGCCCGGGGCCTCGGGGGCGAACTCCCTGTAGCGGGCCGCCTCCCTGGTGACGGCGGCGCTCTGCCCGCACACGACGACCTGAGCCTGCACCGGGCGGCCGTGTGGGTAGGAGTAGACAATCAGGGCCGCGCGCCCCTCGTCCTTCCAGAGTGAACGCCCGATCCTGATCTCTGGCTTCCCGTAGAAGAGTTGGCCGAACAGCTTCTCCAGCGCGGCCGCGTGGTTCGACAGCCTCTCGCCCGAGAGGGAAGGGTCGAGCGACGAGGCGAGGTGTGAGAAGCTCACGGGGTCGCTCTCGCCGAACCGTATGACGAGCTGCTCATCGAGCCGGACGTGGCGGCTGAAGCACTTGCCGACCGCCTGCACCAGTGCCGCCGTCCCTTCGTCCTTCCGCATGTAATCGACCAGCGGCGGCACGCCCTCCTCGTCGGCGCTCAGGCCGATGCGGACGGTCTCGTAAGAGGGGTGGCTGGTCAGGAGGATCTTCGGTATCGTGTGGAACTCGCTCCGTTGCGCCAGCGCCAGGCCGCTCACGTCCTGCGGGTCGTCGTCGTTCACCATGCGCATGTCGAGGATCGCCACGTGTATGCAGACTTCGCTGAGGATGCGCTCGGCCTCCGCCAGAGTGTCCGCCGTCACCACCCTGTATCCGGCGTTGCAGAGCAACTCGGCTTGAGTCTTGAGGAAAAGTTGGTTGTTGTCGGCCAGCATCACGATACTCATGGGCTACCTCCTTCTTGCGCCCGGGCGGTGGCGGCTTCAAGGGGGCCACTTTGCTCCGGGCGGACTACATCAGAGCTGTTAACGGTCGGGGCGCGCCAACGAGAGGGCGCGCCGTGCGGGTGAAGACGATAGCCGCTCGCGCGTGCCGCCTTCTCAGGCGGGCACGGCGACCGGGGACGAGCGTTTGTCGACGACGTGGCGGACTGATGCGCGCAGGACTTCCATGCCCTCATTCTTCGAGATGAGGTCGGCGGCGGGCGGCCCGTGCGGGTTAGGCCCGAGGTAGTCCCGCACGTCCTGCACGCTGGGGTAGTCCGTGATGATGATGACGGGGGTGCGCTGCGCCGCCGCCGTTACCAGCAGCAGCACGCTCGCGCCCCCCTCGCCCGGAATGTCCTGGAGCCGCAGCTCTACGATGACCACCGAAAAGTCCTCCCGTTCCAGGAGCAGGCAGACCGCCGTCAGGTCACGCGCCGTGCAGACCTCGAAGCCTTCCTCCTCGAACACACCCTTCGCCTTCGTAAGGAACCGACCGTCACTGTCAGCAATGAGCATTCGTCTGTGCATGACACTCTTCTCCGGTGAAATACCTGCGGTTGTAAGGCCATGGCGAGAGCGGTTTAGTTAACGCCTGCTGCAAGTGCAGGCTCAGTTCCTCCTTGGCAACTGATTTGCGCAAGTAGTCCGTCGCGCCTGAGCGGAAGGCGTCGCGGGCGAACTCCCACGAGGGGGAGGCCGTCACGACGATGATGCGGGCGTCGGGATGCCGCGTCCTCAGTTGAGATGTTAGGAGAGCGAAGTTATCGACCGCGCCGGCGTCGATGATGACGGCCCGGCACATCTTCTCGGAGAGGCGGTAGTCCGCCTCGTGCTCGCCGACGACCTCCAGCCGCCCGGAGGTCTGGAGGGTCTCTTGCAGGAGGTCGCGCCAGTGCGGGTCGTGCGCGTCGCCGACGAGCAGGAAGTCGCCGGGTGTCGCCTGCGCCTCGCGCTCGCCGTGCTCGCGCGGCAGGCGGATGACCATCGTCGTCCCCGCGGGGCCGGTGGACTCGACCCTCAGCTCGCCGCGGTACGCCTCCACGATGCACTGCGCCATTAGCAGCCCCATGCCGAGCCCCTTCGACCCCGGCTCCTTCTCCACGCGCTTGTTGAAGAGCGTCAGCAGGACGTGCGGCGGGAAGCCCGCGCCCGTGTCCCTGACGGCGATCTCGACGAACGAGTTCCGTGACTGCACGTCGATGCTCAGCCGCTTCTCCGCGGAGTGCGCCATCGCCTTGAGCGCGTTGTCGACGAGCTGGTCAAGCGCCTGGTTGAACCAGAACTCGTTGAGGCGGACGAGCGCGCCGGAGCCGACGGTCGTCTCCACCGCGAACGACCTGCGCGGCTCCTTCATCCAGAGCTGCTTGACGCGTTCGCGGACGAGCACGTCAATCGGGACCGAATCGACGTTCGCCCCGGAGAGGGGCGGCGTGATGACCTTGCTCAGGATGGCGTCGGCCACCTCGCGTATCCCGTCGGAGCGGCGCACCACGTCGGCGAGCAGCTCGGGCGAGATCGCGTCGGGGGCGTGCTGCCGCAGCGTGTGGTTGAGCAGTTCCACCTGATCCCTGATGGTGACCGCGTAGGTGTTGACCGCGTGCAGCCAGATGCCGCTCGCCATGTTCATCCACGCCAGCGCCGTCCGCGACCCCACCAGACCTTTGGTCTGCTTCAGGTCTTCGAAGAGTTGCGTGCGCTGCACGGCGACGGCCGTCTGGTTGGCGACGAGGCTGAGCAGGTTGACCTCGGCCTCCGTGAAGCGGTGCGGCTCCCTGGTGTGCACCAGCATCGCGCCGATGATCTCGCCCTCGCTGCTGCGCATGGGGACGCTCATGCTCGATTTCAGGCCGTGCTCGATGACGAGGGGGAGGACTCTGAAACGGCCCTCGTGTTCGAGGTCGTAGGAGACGACCGGCCCGCCTTCGATGATGGTGAAGCCGGTCTGCGAGCCCCTGCCGTAGGACATCTCGTACTGCCCGACGAGCGCCTCGTCCCAGCCGTGCGCCCCGGCGAGGATGAGCCTGCCGTCCTCCGCGCGCAGCACGATGTTGCAGTGCTTCACGTCGAGCACCTGCGCGGCGACCTCGACGGCGCGCCCGACCGTCTCCTGCCTCGTCGAGGCCCCGAGCAGCGCGCGCGAGAGTTTGACGAGCGCCTCCAGCTCGCCGAGCTTCTTGCCCGACTCCTTGAACAGTTGGAAGTTGCGGATCGCGACCGCCGCCTGGTCGGCGAAGAGCCTGATGCGGCTGAGGTCGTCCGAGGCGAAGCGGTGGCGCGTGCGGTGGTTGACGAACATGACGCCGACGTTGCGCCCGGCGGCCCGCAGCGGCAGCGCCATGCACGAGACGATCTTCTCCTCGCGCGCGAAGCGGCCCTTGAGCAGACCCAGCAGGTCTTCGGCGCGCCTCTCCTCGGCGCTCATCTCGGCGACGTAGTAAGGCTCGTCGAGCTCGAATATCTTGTAGGCCACGAAGGAGTCGGGCACTCTGTCGGTGGGCCACGCCTCGTCCGGCAGCTCGACGCCGACGTGGATCGGCGGGTAGTGCCACTCGTTCTTGGTCTCGTTGTAGGCGTAGAGCACGACCGCGTCACAGCCGACCGCCTTCTTCGCCCCCTCGACCACGGAGAGCAGCGTCGCGTCGGGGTCTTCCTCAAGCGCCGAGACGTGCGCGATGACCTCCGCGGCGCTGTTGGTGCGCGTCACCTGATCGAGCAGCCGCGCGTTCCGCAGCGCCAGCGCGGCGTGGGTGGCGAAGTTCTTGAGCGCGCGCCGCTCCTCGTCGCCGAAGACGCGCGGCTGTTCGTAGTTCAGGTAGAGCACGCCGAGGGGCGTGCCGCCGGCAGGCGAGTCCTCGTCGCCCACGCGCAGCGCGACGCCTTGAAAACTCTTCACGCCGGCGTGCAGCAGGTGCTTCTGCATCTGCGGCCCGAGCAGTCCCGGCGGCGGCTCGGCCGTGTCCGTCACGCCGACCCAGCCCTTGTCCAGAATCGCGTAGACCGTCCCCTCGTGCGCCGGCTCAAGGTCTTTGAAGGTCTGAAGGTCGTCGTCGGTGAAGCCGTCCGCCACAAGGTCGTCGGTGAGGAGCTTGTCCCGCATGTGGTCGTAAGACCAGAGCGAGCAGGACGAGACGTGGAACATGTCCTTGGCCTCGGCGATGACGGCGCGCAGCACCTGCTTGAGGCCCTCGGCCCCCGACATCGCCTGCTTGGCGCGGTTCAGCCGCTCCGACTCCTCAAGCGCGCGCGCCTTGTCGTAGGTGATCGCCGCGAGGTTGGCGTAGATTTGCAGCGTGCGAATCTCGGAGTCCTCGAAGCGGCGTGGGGCGTCGTAGTTAATCCACATGACGCCGATGTTCTTCCCGCTCAGCGCCAGCGGCAGGCAGAGCGCCGCGCGGATGCCGCTCTCGATGACGAAAGGGTTGACGCGGTCGAGGTGTTCGGTCACGTCCTCGATGACGTCGGCCACGCCCGAGCGCATGACCTGCACGGAGATGCCTTCCGGCCGGACGGCGTCAGAGAGGGGCAGCTCGGTCTCGATGCCGCCGATGATCTGCCGCCACGCGCGCCCCGCCTCGTTGATGAGGATGACCCTGACCCACGCGGCCCCCGCGAACGAAGGCGGCTGGTCGACGACGTGCTGGAGAATCGAGAGCGGGTCGCCGCCGGAGCAGAGCGGGACGCTCGCCTCGTAGAGCGCGCGCAGCCGCGCCAGCTCGGCCTGCGTCTGCTTCAGAAGACGGCGGCTGTCGATGGCGGTGGCCGTCCCGTTGGCGAAGGTGTGGAGCAGGTTCACATCGTCATCGCTGATAGGAACCTGCGTGAACTTGTTGTCGACGACGAGGACGCCGATGACCTGGCCGCGCGCCTCCAAGGGGACGACGGCGCAGGGCGACGACGGCTCGAAGCTCGAAGCGAACTCCGGCGGGAAGCTGCTCAGCTCTTCCGGGGCGAGGCGGATGGGGCGGCGCTCCCGGATGACCTTCGAAAAAACGTCGTCCCCATCGGGGGAGACATGCAGGCGCAGGCCCCGCGTGACCTTATCGATGGGCGTCGAGGGCAGGTCGTCCATCTCGCTCAGCATGGCAAGGTAGGCCCTGAGGTCTTTGCGCCCCTCGCGCTCGTCGCGCTCCCAGTCCCGAATCGTCGAATGCTCGTCGAGGTGGCCGACGCCGATCTCGCCCGCCAGCGTCGTCGCCTTCTCGCCGAGGTCGAGGAAGAAGAGCGCCGCCCGGTTGAACCTGAGGCCGTAGTCGGCCGTGACGCCCGTCAGCACGGCGTGGAGAATGCGCCCGAGGTTCTCCTCGGCCTGCACGTAGTGGCTGAACTTGTGCAGCGTGTTCAGCTTGCTCAGCGTGCGCTGCTCCTGCGTCAGGAGCCGCGAGGTGCGCGTCGCCAGCGAGGCGTGCGCGGCGAGGCTCCCGAGCACTTCGAGGTCAATCTTGTCGAAGCGCCGTCGGCCCGACGCGTCGCCGACGAAGAGCACGGCCTCCACCTCGCCCGCCTCGTTCAGCAGGGGGGCCGCGGCCAGCGCCGCCAGCCCCAGCGCAGCGGCGACGGGGTCGGCCCCGGCGTCGTTCTCGACGATGGCCTTACCCGTGTGCGCGACCTCGCAGAGCGCCCCGTCGGAGAGCGCGACGCGTTCGTCGTGGGAGCCGGCGGGCAGCCCGTGCGACGCCGCCAGCTCCAGTTCATCCTGCCGCGCATGATGGAGGAACAGCCCGCCCGCTTCGCAGCGGAGGAGCTTCAGCGCCATCCGCACCAGCTCCGGCAGCAGCTCGTGCGTCCCGCGCCACGCGGGCATGTGCAGCAGCGCCTCGTGCAGCATCTTGTGAAGCTGTTCGCTCCGCCGTGTCTGTTCGTGCATGTGCATGCGGTCGATGATGGTCGAGACGCGCTCCGCGATGGAGGCGCAGAAGTCGATGTCCTCTTCGGTGAAGGGGTGCTCGTCCTCGCTCATCACTTCGCCGAACTCAAGCAGCCCCACGATTCGCCCCTCGATCTTCAACGGGACGAGCAGCAACGTCTGGATAACAGACTCCAAACCGAGCAACTGCGAAAGCTTTTTGAGGGTGGGCTCGTACTCGCGCTCGCCGATGCGCAGCAGCGCGAGGCTCTTGTGACGAATCAGCTCTTCGAGCCCCGGCCACTCGCGCAGGACGACGGGGCTGTGCAGCGGCCCGCCCGCCAGCGAGCACTCCCTCTGGCGGCAGGCCGCGCCAACTTCGAGCGTCTGCTCCGCCTCGTTGAGCAGCATGATGCGGCAGAACGTGTGCGGGAGAATCGAGGCGATCAGGTCGAGCAGGCGCAGCATCCCTTCCGCGAGACTCGGGGCCAGCGCCGCGCGCCGCGTCCCTTCGAGGAGCAGCCGGCAGCGCCGCTCCGCCTTCTTGCGCGCGCGCGTGTCTTCGAAATACCCGACCGAACCGGCACACACGCCGTCGGCGTCGAAGAGCAGGCTCGACGAACAGCGCAGGAGCAGCGTCTCGCCCGCCTTGTTCTTGACCAGAGATTCGTACTGCACCCGCCGCCTGCCGACCCCGCCCGGGGGGGCGACTTCGCTCCGCTCGCAGAGGTCGTGCGGGGTGCTGAGCCACGTCGGGTATCTGTCGATAACGTCCTGTGCCTTATAGCCCGTGATGTGCTCGGCCTGCTCGTTGAAGAGCGTGACGTGGCCTTCCCGGTCGAAGGCCACAATGCCGGTCGGCGAGCAGTCGAGGAGTCCCGCCAGGCGGTCTTTCTGCTCCCGCAGTTGCATGACCACGTCCGCGTTATCGAGCGCGGCCACGGCCACCTCCGCGAAGATGGTGAGAATCAGCTCGTCCTCCTTGGTGAACCTGACGTCCGGCCCGGCCCGGCCGTCCGAAGCCTTCTTGTTGTCCAGGCGGAGCAGCCCGAGCAGCCTCTCGCCGCCGCGCGGCTCCTTCTTCTTGAGCGGGACGGCCAGCAGCGAGTGGCAGGCTCCGGAGGGCAGGTGCTTGGGCTTCTCGCCGCGCACGGCGAAGTGTCGGTTCAACTCCTCGCCGTGCGAGTTGAAGAGCGCGCCCGTGTGGGCGATGAATCCCGTGAGCCCCGAGCGGGGCTCGTCGCTGATCGGGAACTGCTGGCCGAGCAGGGATTTCAGCTTCCGGTAGCCGTGGCCGGCCGCGAAGCGGAGCTGACCTCCGCCTTTGACGAGGAGCGTCCCGCAGGCTTCCGCGCCGCACAGCCTGGCGGCGCGTTCCGACATGAGCGTCAGGCGCGGGTAGAGCGGCAACTTCCCGAGGTTGCCGGTGACCTGTCTGAATATGGCGGCGAACTCCTCCAGCCGCTCCATCTTTTCATCCTTCATGACATTGCTTCCTTCTCCCGTAGATTCAATTCCGACATCACCGTGTGGGCCGGTACATCCGGGCGGCGGGCCTTCGGGGCGGAGCGGCCCTTCCGCCGGCTTGTTACGAGAGCACACTAGCGCTGCGGTCGTGTGGTCGGTGTGACATTTATCTTACGGCGGCCGGCACATTCCCCTTCGGCGCGGCGTCGGCGGGTTCTGTCGGGGAGAACTTCACTGCAAGCCCTGTTCTGAGCTTTCAAGTAAACTCTGGCGGATGACAGACGCGGTACGGCTTTCTGTAATATCCGGCGGACGCGGCTTCGACCCGAGGCTCGACCTCTCAATCGTTGGCCGCCGGGGCGCGCTGCCGCGGCTTGCAGTTGTTCGGGACGGTAAGCGAGTTTCAGGCCAGAGGAGTCGGCGTGATTCAGGCGCGGGCGTCCGTTAAGACCAGGTTAATTCCATCAGGCCCAACGGTTACGTTTGCGCTGATTGTGCAGGGATGATTCGGGCGCGGGCCGGCGCTCCCGAAATTTGGAAAATCCAAAAATTTGGACGCCGGTCGAGCTGACCGCCGGGCGGTGAAGTGAGGAGCTTCGGTTTCGCTTACTCCGACCCGTTTTGCGCAGACCCCGAACCCGGCTCGGGCTCGGATTCGGACTCCGCAGCGATGTAACTTTTCCGCTTCTGCTTCGGGCGCACGGCGGCCGGGCGCGCCCGCATCTTTATGACTTTTTCCGACAGCTCGCGGTCTTTCATTAACTGCGCGACCTTCCGGTCGCCGTAGCCGAGGGTCAGGCGCAAATGGTCGCGCAGGAGCGCTTCCAGCTTCTCGTCCTTGTAAGTGTTGCCCGCGTGAGCCGCGACGAAATTCTTCAGCGACTCTTCGAGCAGGAACTCGGCGAGGCGCTTCTCCCAGGTCTCGTAGCGCAGAGTCTCCCAAGCCTTGACCAGCAGCGCCGGGCCGCCGAGCCTGCCTTCGAGCCCGACCGCCATCTGCTTCCAGTAGTCGTGCTCGACCTCCGGCTCAATCTTTTTCCACTCCTCGAAGTAGTGGTGTGCGAGGACTCTGGTGTTCGTATCTAGCAGGCAGAGATTCGTGAGCCGAAGAAAACAGACCGCATCTATCCTGATGCTCTCACCCTCATTTTTTTTCAGGGCAAGGCGCAGCGCCTGCAGCGCCTTGTCGAAATAGACGTAGAACCAATCCCGGCGGCCCCTGTGGAGGGCGGCCATGTCGCTGTACACGTCGCCCAATGTCGCCTGCGACTCACTCTCCACCCCCCTGATGTCGACGCTCACCTCGCAGGCGCGCGAGGCGACGGCCTCGGCCTCCGCCAGCGCCTCAGCGTACAGACGCGCGGCCGTCGGGTCTGTCGTCTTCGGGTTCTGATAGCGCGCGCTCAGGAAACGGCTCTTGGTCACGAGGGCGGCGGCCAGCAGGTGCGAGTTTCTGAACTCGCCATCGCGCAGGTGCTCGGCGTGCGCGATGGCGTCGTTCAGATAACGCATCCCCTCCTCGTAGTCCGCCTCGGCGTGGTCAGGCGACCCCAGGCCGCGGTAGTAGAGCGCCAGCGCCAACTGCAACCCGGCGCGGTGAAAGTAGTGCTTGTTGGGAATCAGGTCGCCGAGCGTCTCGCGGCAGGTGCGCAGCTCGCGGACGACCTCTTCGAGGCGCTTCGCGTCAGTGCTGTGTGCTGCGCGTTTGCAGGCCCAGTAGAGCATGTCCACGTAGGTCAGGTAGACGCGGCCGGAGTTGCGCGAGAGCGCCGCACGCGCGAGCGTCAGAGATTCGAGCGCGCGCGTGAGGCGGCTGCTGACGAACGAGAGGTAGCCGTCGCCGAACGCGGTCACCAGCGCCGCGCGCCGCAGCGTGACCGAGATTTTCTCTTCGTACTCGTGAGGCTTGGTGGGCTGGAGCCGGAAGAAGTGCTCCTTCTGCCGCAGGCGCGCGAGGTACGCTTCGGCGCTCTGCCTGTACGCCTTACGGCTCTCCTCGACCGCGCCGTTGGCCGAGAGGACGCGCCCGGTCAGGTACTGCGCGAGGCCGATGAGCCCGAAGCTCTCGCGCTCCTGTTCGTGCTGCCGTGGCAACTCTTCGAGGATGTAGCGGTTCAACTTGTCGAGCAGGTCCAAAGCGCGGTCGTAAGAACTCGGGCCGTGCCGGCGGTAGAGTTCGTTCGCGCCGCAGAGAGCCGAGATGATCTGCACTTTGATGACTCTGCCCCGCCTGTCCTTAAAGCCCGCCGGGCCGTCGCCGGCCTCGCCCGCGAGGCTGTCCGCCTCGGCCACTTGCTGCGGAAAGAGTTCGGCGTAGTTAATAAAGTAGGCGCCCAACTCGGGCGGCACGCGGAGGAAGTAGTCGGTGGCTTCATAGACGAGACACTTACACCTGAGGAGGAGCAAAGCGAACGCGCCCGTGACGCGCACCTCATGCTCGACGTAGTTGACGAACGCATAGAGGTTGTCGATGGCGTCGGCGAAGCTGATCTCGCCCGCAGGCGGCTGAGCCTGCCCACTCACCTCCTGCTCCACGCACAGCTCGTAAAACGGGACGCCCGACTCGTCGCCGGCCTGCCGCCAACTGCTCGCGTACGCCACGGAGCCCTCGAACCTGCCCAGCCGGTACTGCCTGTGCAGACAGTGATAATTTTTGTCCAACAGCTCGACGAGGTGTTGCTCGCTTTTAGCTTCAGGCATGGCCAAATGTCCGGCGGGCCAGGGCCGCCCGAGCACCGTCCGACGAATGAAGGAGTGTGAGCAGAGCGGCGCTGTGAGTGTTGCTCCCCATGAGAATCCTTTGGGGATCGTTGGTTGATGTGAGGCCGCCGGGTCTGACCGGCGACGAGTGAAAAGCCGCCCCTCGGAGTGGGGAAAGATATTCGCACGCGCGGCCGAGTGTCAACAGAAAAATTGCGCCTGTGTAGGTAGCACATTAGATGTCCGGTCGTAGTAGCACATGAGATGTCCGCTTTCAGGCGGTAACGAGTAGAAGCTCTCTGGCTGGAGGAGCCAGCCATG
>Ga0213876_10000165_pt1 | contig 69795 bp, 63 predicted proteins | sample BarmaccomBMRX_R9_FD_160113 | JGI IMG/M metagenome (GOLD analysis project Ga0213876, IMG submission 160113) | Root-associated microbial communities from Barbacenia macrantha in rupestrian grasslands, the National Park of Serra do Cipo, Brazil - RX_R9 | ecosystem: Host-associated > Plants > Roots...
GGCGGCGGCGGCATGGCCGCCTCGCCGCGGCGCCCCCCGGTCACCAGCACCGTCGCCCCGTTGATGAAGCGCGCCCCGTCCGAGGCGAGGAAGACCGCCAGCGGCGCGACGTCGTCGGGATAGCCGATCCGCCCCAGGGGCACCGTCTCCTGGATGTTCTTCATCACCGCCGGCGTCATGAACTTGTCGGTGGTCGCCGTCTCGATGGGGCCCGGGAGGATGGCGTTGACGCGCACGTTGTAGCGCCCGAGCTCCACCGCCCAGAGCTTGGTCATCTCGTTGAGCGCGGCCTTCGCGGCGCTGTAGGTCTGCACCTTCGACGAGGTGTAGACCGCCATCGGCGAGGTGATGTTGATGATGGCCCCGCTGCGCTGGCGCACCATCACGCGCGCGGCGTACTGGGACATCACCACCGGCGAGAAGAGGTTGAGCTTGAACACGCCTTCCAGCGACTCCGGCGGCGTGTCGAGGAAGCCCAGCCAACCCTTGTCGACGTTGCGGCTGCCGCCGGCGTTGTTGACCAGAACGTCGAGCTTGCCGAATTCGGCGACGGTCCTTTCCACCACCGCCGCCAGGTCCTCGTACTTGTAGGCGTCCATGTGGACGCAGACGGCGCGTCGGCCCATCGCGCGGATCTGCTCGGCCACCGCCTCGAGGTCGGGCATGGTCCGCGCCGAGAGCACCAGGTCCGCGCCCGCCTCAGCCATGCCGAGCGCGATGCCCCGACCGATGCCGCGGCTCGCGCCGGTGACGATCGCCGATTTCCCCGCGAGAACCTGGTCCATGGCTCCAGCTCCGACCTGACAGCCGCCTCCGACCCGAGCGCCGGCGACGCGGCGGCTTCGCTCCCCGACCGCGCCGGCCCACGCCTTTTTTTAATAGGCGGAATCCACGATAGGTGAAGGCGGGCGCCGCCGGCAAGCGCCGCTCGGCCGGCGTTCAGACCGCAGACCCGATCCGGTGGCCGTCGGCGATCGCCTGGCCGAGGTTGGCGGGCCGCAGGCAGTCGCCGATCCGATAGCTCTCCAGGCCGGCCGCGGCGAGGGAATCGCAGAGCTCGGCCCGGGGGCTTCGCGCGCCGATGATGATCACCTTGTCCACGCCGCCGATGCGGCTCGGCGCCCCGGTGTGCAGGTTGGAGAGGGCGACGTTCGGCCCCTCGACGGAATCGAGCTGCGCATCGGTCGTGAGCCGCACGCCCGCGGCCAGGATGCGCTGCATGAGGTAGGGCCACTGCAGCGTCGACTTCAGCTCATCGGCGCCCAGAGTAGGGAAGGGCGTCACAATCTCCACCTCGCAGCCCGCCCTGGCCAGCAGCTCGGCGGCTCCCGGCGCTTCGACGAAGCCCTTGACGTCGTAGATCACCACCTTCGATCCGGCCGGCACGCTGCTTCGAAGCGCCTGCTCCACGGAGATCACCCGCGGCTGGTCCCAGCCGGCGACCGTCCGGTAGTCGCGGCCGTTGAAGCCGTCGGAGCGCCAGGCGGCGCCGGTGGCGAAGATCACCGCGTCCGGCGCCTCGCGACCGACGGACTCCACCGTAGCCGCCTCGCCCAGCAGCACCCGCACGGAAAGGCGCTTCAGCTCGCGCGCCTGCCAGGGGACGATGCGGCCCAGGTCTGCGCGGCCCGGCAGGCGCTCGGCCAGCAGGACCTGGCCGCCCAGCTGGTCTTCCTGCTCCCAGAGGGTCACGGCGTGCCCCCGTCCGGCGGCGACGCGCGCCGCCTCCATGCCGGCCGGCCCGCCTCCGACGACGAGGATCCGTTTGCGCGCGCCCGGAGCGAGCGGCGGATGCGGCGGCTCGGCTTCCCGGCCGGCGAGGGCGTTGACGGTGCAGCGCAGGGGGAGGCCGGGAAGGACGTTGCCGATGCACTCCTGATTGTCGCCCAGGCACGGCCGGATGTCCTCCACGCGCCCTTCGCGGGCCTTGTTCGGAAGCTCCGGGTCGGCGATCAGAGCCCGGGCCATGGCGACGACGTCCGCCTTGCCCTCGGCGATGATCCGGTCGGCGAAAGACGCATCGAGGATGCGTCCGACACAGAAGATCGGAAGGCCTTGAACCTGCTTCTTCACCGCGGCCGCGGCGTAGAGCTGGTGCCCGGGCTCGGCGTACATGGGCGCGATCATGCGGTCGAGGCGCTGCGGCTCCACCGAGGTGTCGATGCTGAGGTAGTCGAGCTGGCCGGTCTCGGCGAGCCGGGCGGCGATCCGCACGCCCTCCTCGAGGGAGATGGAGTCCGGCAGGAAATCCTCGACGCTGAGGCGCGCCCCCAGGATCTTGCCGGGCCCGATGACGCCGCGCACAAGCGCGATGGCCTCGCGCAGGTAGCGGGTGCGGTTCTCCAGGTCCCCGCCGTAGGCATCCGCCCTGCGGTTGATCGCGGGACTGAGGAAGTCCGAGAAGAGGTCGCCATGACCGTGCAGCTCGAGGCCTTCCAGCCCGCCCAGCATCAAGACCTCGGCGCAGCGAACGTAGTTGGCCATCATCCTGGCGATGTCCGCCCTGGTCATCTCCAGAGAGGAAGTGCTGCGGAATCCGGTGTGGGGGACCGCCGTCGGGGCAAGCCCCGAGCGCAGGTGGCTCTCGCCGAACTGGAAGACCACCCGGCAGTCGTGGTCGCCGGCCACCGACATGAGGGTCCGGAACTTCTCGACATTCTCGGTTCGCCAGGCGCTGACCAGGTTGCCGGCCGACGCCGTCGGATCGGAGAGGCCGTACGACATGATCAGGAGGCCCGCGCCGCCCCTGATCTTCGCGGCCTCGTACTGCACGTACTGGTCGGTGAGCAGGCCGTCGACGGCGTACCGCGGTCCGTGCGGGGCGACCGCGATCCGGTTCTTCAGCGTGAAGCGCCCCACCTTCACGGGACTGAAGAGATTGGGAAACGGCGAGGCCATGGCGCTTCCTTTTTCGAGCTAATTCGCGAAGGCGCGGGCCGGCCCCGGGCGCGACGGTCGCGGCGGCCTTCGCCTCACCGCGCTTTCTAAGCCAGGCCGGGCGGAAAGAGCAGACGCCATGTTCCGGTCGCGGCTTCGCGCCAGTTTCGTCCGGATGCTAGGCTCCCCCGATGGCGGAGGGGGGAATCGAGGCGCGTCGCGGAGGGTTGCGGCCCCGGGCCGACGGGCTGCTGGAGGCCGACCGGCCGCCGGCCTTCCCGATCATGGCGCCGCGGCTGCAGGGTGAGCTTTCCGGGGCGGGGTCGGTCAGCCTTTCCCTCTGGGGCGAGGCGGGAGCCGCCAGGCTGCGGCTGGCGGGAATCGAGGGGCCGCTGGTGGCGGCGCCTGGCCGGCTGGAGGGGCGCAGCGGCTGGTCCCTCGCCGTGGCCCGGTCGGCGCCGGCGCTGGCGCTGAGGGGGATCCGCCCGCAGGTCGAGCATCACGCCGGGCCCCTGCGGCTCGAGCTCATCCAGCGCGGCGAGGACTGGCTCGTGGCTCTGGGCGCCAGCGAGGCGGAGGCGGCGCGGGCGTCGTCGCTTTCGATCCCTGCCGTGGCGGCGGAGGCTGAGGGGCATATCCGGCGCTGCGATGCGATGGCTGGCGCTGATCCCTTGCTGCGCAGCCTGGTGGTCCAGGGCGTCCACGCGGCGCTTTCCAGCTGTCGCGAGCACGAGGATCGGAGCTTCGGGGGCGTCGCGGCCGGCCTCGCTTACGGCGCGCCGGCGCGCACCTACTACCGCGACAGCTACTGGACCATGCAGCTCCTGCTGCGGCTCGCCCCCGCCATGGCCGCCGCCCAGATCGACCTCCTCGCCGCCCAGGTCCACGACGACGGCGAGGCGCCCAGCGGCGTTATCGTCGCCGGCTCCGAGCTTACCGAGCTCTGGGAGCGGCTGAGGCTGTCGCGTCCGGTTCTGAGCGCGATCCACTGGCGCCCGCAGGAATGGTGGAGCGACCACTTCGACAGCCCGCTGCTCTTCGTCCTGGCGGTCGGGGATTGCGTCGCGGCGACCGGCGACGATGGCCTGGCGGACCGGCATTGGACGCGGCTGCGGGCGGTGTTCGAACGCTACCAGCGGCTGCGCGGGCCAGCCGGCGCGCCACTCAAGCCTGCCAACGACCGCGATTGGGCCGATAATGTGGTGCGCGAGGGCCTGGTGGCCTACGACCTCGGTCTATGGGTCGGGGCGCTGGACGTCCTGGCGCGGCTGGGCCAGACCCGCGATCCGGAGCTTTCGGCGCAGGCCGCGCAGCAGGCCAGCCTCGCGCGGCCGGCGATCGAGGCGGCGCTCTGGCGAGGACGCTGGTACGCCGACTATGTCCGCAGCGACGGCGCGGCCGAAGAACATCTGGCGCTCGACAGCTTGACGTTGCTGCGCTTTCAGGCCGTGCAGGAGCCGCGCGCGCTCGCGGTGCTGGAGGCCGTGCGGGCCCATCTGGAAAGCCGCCGCAACGGGCGCCAGCCGTGGGGCGACTTCGGGATGCTCTGCGTCTTCCCGCCCTTCGCCCGCCACGCAGACCTGCGCGACAAGTCGAGCTTCCCCTACCGTTACCACAACGGCGCCGACTGGGCCTGGCTCGACGGCCTCTACGCCGCCGAGCGGCTCCGGCGCGGCCTGCCCGGCTGGCGCTATCCGCTGGTGCGCTGGTGGGAATACGCGCTGGAACAGGGCTGGGCAGGCGCGGTGGAATACGCCTCGCCGGGATTCGGTCGCGGCTCGCTCCTGCAGGCCTGGTCCAGCCTGCCGGCCTCGGTCGCCCTGGCGTTCGCTGAAAAAGTAGGAGCGGGCGACTCGGATGAGCGCCCGCGCCAAGTCGGTCCGCGCAACGCTGGACCTTGAGAAGAGGAGCAGTTGGATTTGCGGGCGCGATCGCGACCGGCCGCCCGCCTTCCCCCTATTTCAGGTGTTTGGCCAAATGCTTGTTCATCTCGAACATGCTGACCTTCGCCTTGCCGTCGAACACTGGCTTCAGCTTGTCGTCGGCCAGAATCTCACGCTTGTTCTGCGGGTTCTGGAGGTTGTGCTTCTTGATGTAAGCCCAGATCTTGGACACGACATCGCCGCGCGTCACTTGCCCCGAACCCACCACGGCGGCGAGTTGGGGAGACGGCGTCAGCGGCTGTTGGAGGGCGTTCGGTTTCTTAGCGGCCATGGTTTTCCTCGGCTCCTAGGGGCGCGACGCCGCCAAGGCGGTGAGTCGCCGGGCTGAAGCTAGAGGGGCGGAACCGACCTGTCATCTATTCCTGTGATCTCAACCTGCCGGTTAATCAAACAAAACGCTTCGGCTCACATCTTTGAGGCCGATCCCTGCGATGGCGGCCCCGTATTTCTGGGGCGGGAGACGTGCACGGCTTTTGCTCCGGACCGGGCGCAGCTGCGCGGCGCTCAGGGTTCTCGGCGGCCCGGTCCGCGCTTCCGCCAGATGAGGAATGACGTGGAAGCACCTTTGATTTCAAATGCTTCTTGGCTCCAGGCGGCGGCAGGTCCGGGCGGCCCGGTCGCCGACGGCGAGGCTTTCAGGTCGCTTCTTGCCGGGCAAACCCTGCCCGGTGGGGGGCAGGGGTCGTCCGCCGGTCACACGAAGGCCTTCGCCTCAGACACCCTTTCCTTCCTGACCTCGCTGCAGGACGTGGCCTCGGGGCTCGCGGTCACGGCGGCGGGCGTGGGGATGCATGCTTCGCCAATCGGTCTGGCGGCCGGCCTCGGGGCGAGCGAGCTGGTTTCGCTTTTGGGCAAGATCGCCGGCCGTCACGGCGCCTGACGGCGCCCTCGGCTTTCAGGGGCCGCGTTTCAGGCCGCGCCCTTGTCCGCCGCCTCGGGCAGGAGGGCCACCGCCGCGGCCGCCACCTCGGAAAGCGCGACCGAGCCCTTGTGGGCGGTGATCGTCCGCCGCATGGCGGGGGTCCAGAAGCTCTTCAGGTGGTCGCAGGCGGCCTGAGCGGCCCCCTCGCCAGGCTGGGCGGCGAAATAGCGGGCGATCTGGTTGGCCATGTAGGCCAGCTTTTCCGGGCCTTCGAGGCCGCTCAAGCCGGATCTCCCACCGCGACGATCCGCCGATGGCGGCGGGAAAGCGCCTCGTAGGCCTCCTGCCAGTCGCTGGGGCCGTTGGAGGGGGACACCTGGACCGCGGTGACCTTGTACTCGGGGCAGTTGGTCGCCCAGTCGGAGAACTCCGTGGTCACGACGTTGGCCTGCGTGTCCGGGTGGTGGAAGGTGGTGTAGACCACTCCGGGCGCCACCCGGTCGGTCAGCGTCGCCCTGAGGCTGGTCTCGCCCGCCCGGCTCTTGAGCTTCACCCAGTCGCCGTCGCCGATTCCCCGCTCCTCGGCGTCGTGCGGGTGGATCTCCAGCCGGTCTTCCTCGTGCCAGAGGCTGTTGGCGGTGCGCCGGGTCTGGGCCCCGACGTTGTACTGAGAAAGGATCCGCCCAGTGGTCAGCAGCAGGGGATAGCGGGGGCCGACCTTCTCGTCGGTGGGCACGTATTCGGTGATCACGAACTTGCCCTTGCCGCGGACAAACCCGTCCACGTGCATCACCGGCGTGCCTTCCGGGGCCTTGTCGTTGCACGGCCACTGGATCGAGCCCAGCCGGTCGAGCTTGTCGAAGCTGACCCCAGCGAAGGTGGGGGTGAGGGCGGCGATCTCGTCCATGATCTCCGAGGGATGGCCGTAGTCCATCGGGTAGCCCAGCGCCTTGGCGATGAGCTGGGTGATCTCCCAGTCGGCGTAGCCGTTCTTCGGGGCCATTACCTTGCGCACCCGCTGGATCCGCCGCTCGGCGTTGGTGAAGGTCCCGTCCTTCTCAAGGAAGGTCGATCCCGGCAGGAAGACGTGGGCGTAGTTGGCGGTCTCGTTCAGGAAGAGGTCGTGAACCACCACGCATTCCATGGCCGCCAGCCCAGCGGCCACGTGATGGGTGTTCGGGTCCGACTGGAGGATGTCCTCGCCCTGGACATAAAGGCCCTTGAAGTCGCCCTCGACGGCGGCGTCCAGCATGTTGGGGATCCGCATCCCCGGTTCGCGGTCCAGGGTGACGCCCCAGAGCGCCCCGAACGTCGCACGGAGCGCATCGTCGGAGACGTGCCGGTAGCCCGAAAGCTCATGCGGGAAAGAGCCCATGTCGCAGGACCCCTGGACGTTGTTCTGGCCCCGCAGCGGGTTCACTCCGCAGCCCGGCCTTCCATAGTTGCCGGTGGCCATGGCGAGGTTGGCGATGGCCATGACGCCGGTGCTGCCCTGGCCGTGCTCGGTGACGCCGAGGCCGTAGTAGATCGCCGCCCTGCCGCCGGTGGCGTAGAGGCGCGCGGCGGCCCGCACCTCCGCGGCCGGGACCCCCGAGTAGGCTTCCATGGCTTCCGGCGAATTTTCCGGGCGAGCCACGAACTCCGCCCAGTAGCGGAAGTCTTCGAGATCACAACGCTCTCGGATGAAAACCTCGTCCACCAGCCCCTCGGTCACCACCACGTGGGCCATGGCGGTGAGCACGGCGACGTTCGTTCCCGGACGAAGCTGAAGGTGGCAGGCGGCTTCGACGTGCGGGGTCCGGACGAGGTCGATCCGGCGCGGGTCGAGGACGATCAGCCGGGCGCCCTGGCGCAGGCGCCGCTTCATCCGTGAGGCGAACACCGGGTGGCCGTCGGTGGGGTTGGCGCCGATCACCATGATGACGTCGGCGTGCTCCACCGAGTCGAAGTCGTGGGTGCCCGCCGACGTGCCGAGCGTGGTCTTCAGGCCGTAGCCGGTAGGCGAGTGGCAGACCCGGGCGCAGGTGTCGACGTTGTTGTTGCCGAAGGCCGCCCGCACCAGCTTCTGGACCAGGAAGGTCTCCTCGTTGGTGCAGCGCGAGGAAGTGATGCCGCCCACCGCCTCGCGCCCGTACTTGGCCTGGATGCGCCTGAACTCGGCGGCGGTGTGGGCGATCGCGGTGTCCCAGTCGACCTCGCGCCAGGGCTCCTCGATCGAGGCGCGGATCATCGGCTTCAGGATGCGGTCGCGGTGGTTGGCGTAGCCCCAGGCGAAGCGCCCTTTCACGCAGGAGTGCCCGTGGTTGGCCTTGCCGGCCTTGTGGGGGACCATCCGCACGAGCTCCTCGCCGCGCATCTGGGCCTCGAACGAGCAGCCGACCCCGCAGTAGGCGCAGGTGGTCACCACCGAGCGCTCGGGCTGGCCGAGCTCGATCACCGACTTCTCGGTGAGGGCCGCGGTGGGGCAGGCCTGGACGCAGGCGCCGCAGGATACGCATTCCGAGCCCATGAAGGTTTCGGACTGGCTAGGCGAGACGGCGCTCTCGAACCCGCGGGCGGCGACGGTAAGGGCGAGGGTGCCCTGGGTCTCGTCGCAGGCGCGCACGCAGCGCGAACAGACGATGCACTTGGCCGGGTCGAAGGTGAAGTAGGGGTTCGAGGCGTCGAGGGCCGCACCCAGATGGCTCGCGCCGTCCGCGCCGTAGCGCACTTCCCTGAGGCCCACCGCCCCGGCCATGTCCTCCAGCTCGCAGTCGCCGTTGGCGGGGCAGGTGAGGCAGTCGAGCGGGTGGTCGGAGATGTAGAGCTCCATCACCCCCTTGCGGAGCTTGGCCAGGCGCGGCGTCTGGGTGTGGACGACCATCCCCTCGGCGACGGGCGTGGTGCAGGAGGCGGGCGTCCCCGTCCGGCCGTCGATCTCCACCAGACACAGCCGGCAGGAGCCGAAGGATTGCAGGGAATCGGTGGCGCACAGCTTCGGGATCGAGGTTCCGATCTCCTTGGCGGCGCGCAGGATCGAGGTTCCGGCCGCAACGGTCACCGTGCGGCCGTCGACGGTGAGGGTGACCTGCGTCTCGGCGGTCGAGGCGGGCGTGCCGAAATCGATCTCTTGGGTCTTGGCCATCGTCACTCCGCCGCCTCGTGCGGCGCCCGGAAGTCCTCCGGGAAATGGTTTAGGGCGCTCAGCACCGGCAGGGGGGTGAGGCCGCCCAGGGCGCAGAGGGACCCGAATTTCATAGTATCGCACAGATCCCGGATGAGTTCGAGGCTGGCTCCCGGATCGCGGCCGGCCAGGATCCGGTCCACCGTCTCGACCCCCCGCACCGCGCCGAGACGGCAGGGCGTACACTTGCCGCAGCTCTCGACGGCGCAGAACTCCAGGGCGAACCGCGCCTGCTCGGCCATGTCGACGGTGTCGTTGAACACCACCAGGCCCCCGTGGCCCACCAGGCCGTCCTTGGCCGCGAAGGCCTCGTAGTCGAAGGGCGTGTCGAAGAGGGACGCAGGGAAATAGGCGCCGAGCGGGCCGCCGGCCTGGACCGCGCGGATCGGCCGTCCGCTCTCGGTCCCTTCGCCGATCTGGAGGACCAGTTCCCCAAGGGTGAGCCCGAAGGGGGTCTCGAAAAGGCCGCCGTTCTTGACGTCGCCGGCGAGCTGCACGGCCGCCGTCCCTCGGGAGCGCCCGAAGCCCAACGCCGCATAGGCCTCGGGCCCGGCGGAAAGGATGGTGGGGATGGCCGCTAGCGTCAGGACGTTGTTGACCAAGGTCGGCTGGCCGAACAGGCCCGCGTGGGCCGGCAGCGGGGGCTTGGCCCGCACCTGGCCCCGCCGCCCCTCCAGGCTCTCGAGCATGGCCGTCTCCTCGCCGCACACATAGGCCCCGGCCCCGAGACGGACCTCGATGTCGCCCTCGGCGAGGAGCCCCGCGCCCCGGCACAGGGTCAGGGCCTCGGTCATCGTCTGGGCGGCTTGCGGATATTCCGAGCGGACGTAGACGAAGGCTTTGGCCGCGCCCACCGCGCGCATGGCGATCAGCAGGCCTTCGATCAGCAGAAAGGGATCGCCCTCCATGAGCATGCGGTCGGCGAAGGTCCCGGAATCGCCTTCGTCGGCGTTGCAGGCGACGTACTTGCGCGCGCCCGAGGCGCCCAGCACCGTCTCCCACTTGATCCCCGCCGGGAAGCCGGCCCCGCCGCGGCCCCGGAGGCCCGAGGCCTTGACCGCCTCCACGATGGCCTGCGGCGCCATCGCCCGGGCCTTTTCCAGGCCGGCAAAGCCGCCGCTCGCCCGATAGTCGTTGAGCGACAGGGGATCGATGATCCCGCAACGGGCGAAGGTGAGCCGCGTCTGCCGGGCGAAGAAGGGCAGCGCCTCCGGCGGGCCGATCCGCAACCGGTGCTCCGCTCCGTCGAACAGCCCCGCCGCCACCAGCTCCGCCACCTCATCCGGCGACACCGGCCCGTAGCCGATCCTGCCCTCGTCGGTCTCGACCTCCACTAGCGGCTCGAGCCGGAAGAGGCCGCGCGAGCCGGTGCGAACGACCTCGATCCGCCGGCCGGCCTTGCCGGCCGCCTGCGTCAGGGCGCGGACCACCTCGTCGGCGCCGACCGCGAGGGCCGCCGCGTCCTTCGGTACGAAAAGCCGGCTCGTCATGCCCGCGCGTCCCGGATGAGTCGCTCCAGCCGCTCGCCCTCCAGTCGGGCCACGGGCCGCTCGTCGAGCAGCGCCGCCGGCCCGCTGGCGCAGAGGCCGAGGCAGTAGGCAGGCAGCAGGGTCACGGCGGCATCCGAGGTCGTCTCGCCGAAGCCGACCCCCAACTCGCCCGTCACCCGCGCCTCGACGGTCCTGGCGCCCCTGGCCTGGCAGGCCTCGGCGCGGCAGAGCTTCAGCACGTGCCGGCCCGGCGGGCTGCGCCGGAAGTCGTGGTAGAAGGTAAGCACCCCGTGCGCCTCGGCGCGGGAGATGTTGAGGATCTCGGCGGCCAGCGCCGCCGCCTCGTCGCTGATGCAGCCGAACTCAGCCTGCAGGGCGTGGAAGACCGGGAGCAGGGCGCCCTCCAGCCCGGCGTGGGCTCGTATGATCTGGGCGGCGCGGGCCTCGTCCCACGGCGCCGGAGCGGGCGTCATCCGAAAGGTTCCTCCGTTCAAGCCAGCGCCCTATACATAGTTTCCGCCAACTGTTCGAACCAAGCCCGGAGGAGCGATGACGTCGCGGGCCCAAGCCTCGGAGCTGATCGTCGAGCAGGAGGAGGCGCTGGCGATCCTCAGGCTCAACCGGCCAGAGCGGCTCAACGCCCTGGGCGGCGAGATGCTGCCGGCGCTCGACCGGGAGGTCCGCCGCCTCGCCGCCGACCCCGCCGTGCGGGCGATCATGATCACAGGCCAGGGACGGGCCTTCTGCGCGGGCGGCGACATCGGGAGCATGGGCGGCGAGCGCGACCTCGAGCGGAGCCGGGCCGGAATGAGGGCGGTCCACGCCTGGCTGAAGGCGCTCTGGTCCTCGGAAAAGCTGGTGATCACGGCGGTGAACGGGGCGGCCGCCGGCGGCGGATTCGGCCTGGCTCTGTTGGGCGACGTGGTCCTGGCTTCCAGCGCGGCCTTCTTCAAGGCCGGTTTCACCGACCTCGGGGTCGCGGCCGACTATGGCCTCGCCTTCACCCTGCCCCGGGCGGTGGGGAGCCTGCGCGCGGCGGAGATCCTGTTCAGCGACAGGCGGGTGACGGCGCAGGAGGCGCTGGACATCGGCATGGTGAGCCGACTCATCCCCGCCGCCGACTTCGAAGCCGAGGCGCTCGCCTTCGCCCGCAAGCTCGCCGCCGCCCCCCGAGGAGCCCAGATCACCAAGCGGTTGCTGAGACTCGGCGAGGCCCAGACCTTCGCGGGGTTCCTGGCCGCGGAGGCCGACGGCCAGGCCGAGGCCTTCCAGTCGCGCGATTTCGCCGAGGGCGTGGCGGCGTTCCGGGAGAAACGGGCGCCCCGCTTCCGGGGCGAGTAGCCAAAAGCGGAGGATGAGTTGGCCGGGTTGCGCATCGAAGGCGTCATCGACATGCACTGCCACTACGGTCCGGACCTCGTGAACGTGTCCGCCGGGCCGGGTCACGGGGCTCACGTCACCGCCCTCGACGCCGCCCGCGAGGCCAGGGACAGCGGCCACCGGGCCATCGTGCTGAAGTCGCACAGCCTGCCCTCCCCAACGCTGGCCCACGCGATCGAGGAGGCGACGCCCGGCTTGCGGGTCTTCGGCGGCGCCTGCACCGATTATCCGAGCGGCGGGCTCAATCCGGACATGGTGGAAGCCTGCCTGAAACTGGGCGGCAAGATCATCTGGCTGCCCACGCTCCACAGCCACCAGGACTATCTCAACGGCATGGCCGAGCGGACGGGGATCAAGGGCGAAGGCCTGACGGTGACCGACGAGGACGGCGAGCCCTCGGAGGTGGTCAGGGAGATCTTCGCGCTGGTGCGGGAGAACGACGCTGTCCTCGCCACCGGCCATGTCACCGCCGCCGAGCACTTTGCGGTGGCCAAGGCCTTCGCCCGGGAGGGCAAGGTGCTGGTGACCCACGCCGGCGAGCACCTGGCCGGCCCGAAGCTCACCGCCCAGCAGTGCCGCGAGCTCGCCGATCTCGGCGCGGTCATCGAGCTCACCGCGCTCAGCTGCCAGGCCGTCTTCGGAACCCAGGGCAAGTCGCCGGAAGAGATGGTGAAGATGATGGGTCACGTCGGCTGCGAGCGGTGCGCGCTGGCCACCGACTACGGCTGGAGCGCCACCGACATCCCGCACCCGGCGCCCGGCTTCAGGGACTTCATGGAGACCCTTTGGTCGCTCGGCGTCAGCGAGGCGGATCTCACCACCATGGCCGCCCGCAACCCGGCCCGGCTGCTCGGCCTCTGAGGGCCGGCGCGCCGGTCGCCCGGCCCTGGGGCGGCATAGTCTTGTGGAATCCGGCGGTCGGTCTGCGCTAGGCGAGAGCCGCGGCGCATGCCCGCGGTGGGGAGAACGGATGATGGTGGTCGACGAAGAGAGCCGGTTGATCCGCGAAACGGTCCGCCGGTTCGTGGAGCGCGAGCTGATGCCGCTGGAGGCCCATGTGGCCAAGCAGCAGGTGGCCGGCGACGACGGCTCGGCCCTGACGAACGCGCAGTACAAGCACCTGAGGGTGGTCTCCAAGGAGCTGGGCCTTTGGGGGCTGGACGCTCCGGAGGCGCTGGGCGGGTTCGACCTGCCGGCTGTGGCCATGGCCGGGGTGGCCCAGGAGCTCGGGCGGACCATCACCCCCTTCGTGCTGCCGCCGGACACGCCGAACCTCAAGATGCTGGACGCGGTGGGGACCCCCGAGCAGAGGGAGCGGCACCTCAAGCCCTACATCGAAGGGCGCACGGTCTCCTGCATGGCGATCTCCGAGCCCGGGGCCGGCGGCGATCCGGCGGGCATCAGGACCCGGGCCGAGCGCACCGCCGACGGCTGGGCGCTCAACGGGCGCAAGATCTGGATCACCAACGCCGAGAAGTCCGACTTCATGATCGCCATGGCGCGGGTGGGCGAGGGCAAGCGCCAGGAGGGCGTCACCGCCTTCATCGTCGAGCAGGGGACGCCCGGGCTGATCATCGAGCGGTCGATCCCCATGGTGGGCGACACCCTTACCTACGAGCTGGTGTTCGACAACTGCCGGCTGCCGGAGGGTGCGGTCCTGGGCGAGATCGGGGCCGGCTACGCGCCCATGCAACTGCGGCTGATCAGCCGGCGCATGGAGATGGCCTCCACCTGCGTGGGCATGACCGAGCGAGCCCTCGACATCCTGTGCGAGCACGCCCGCCAGCGGGTCACCTTCGGCGCGCCGCTCGCCGACCGCCAGGCCATCCAGTGGTGGGTCGCCGACCTCGCCACCCGCCTCCACGCCGCGCGGCTGATGATCCACGACGCGGCCGAGAAGCTCGACCGCGGGGAGGACATCCGCCACGAGGCCTCGATGGTGAAGGTCTATGCCACCGAGCTCGCCTACGACGCCTGCGACCACGCCATGCAGACCCTGGGCGCCCTCGGCATGACCAAGGAATCGCCGCTGTTCCACATGTGGGGCCGGGCGCGGATCATGCGCATCTACGAGGGGCCGAGCGAGGTGCACCGCCAGGCGGTGGCGCGACGGGTGCTGGGCGGGCGGCGGTGAGGGTTGCTGACGGCTATGGCGCCGCGGCCTGGCCGCCGTCGGTGTTGATCCCTGCGCCGGTGATGTAGCCCCCGGCGTCGGAGACCAGGAAGAGGGCGAGATTGGCGAACTCCTCGGGCTCGCCCACCCGCCCGAGCGGGATTCGCTTGGCGAGCGTCGCGTACCAGTCCTCCAGCGGCTTGTCGCCGGCGGCCCTGCGGATCTGCTCGGTCTTGAAGGTGCCGGTGAGCATGGCGTTGACCAGCACGTTGTGCGGGGCGAGCTCGCTGGCCAGCACCTTGGTGAGGGCGAGGCCGGCGGCGCGCGAGACCGAGGTGGGGGCGCTGCGGGGACCAGGCGTTCGGGCGAACGAATTCAGTACGTTGATTATCCGCCCCCACCGCTGGGCCTTCATGTCGGGCAGGCAGAGGCGGCTAAGGCGGATGGCGGCGAACAGCTTGAGGTCGAGATCCGCCTGCCAGGTCTCGTCCGAGGCCTCCTCGAACGGCAGCGCCTTGGCGCCCCCGGCGTTGTTGACCAGAATGTCGATCTTGCCGAGGCCGGCCTTGGCGGCCTGGTAGGCGGCCTCGGTCCCTTCGGCCGTGGAGATGTCGGCGACGACAGCGAGGGCGGCGCCGGGCGAGCCGGCCGCCTCCGCCTGCGCCCTGGCCGCCTCGAGCGGCCCCGGCGTGCGCGCCACCATCGCGACTTTCGCTCCCGCGGCGGCGAACTTGACGGACATGGCCAGCCCCAGCCCCTGGCTCGCCCCGGTGATGAGGGCGCATCGCCCGTCGAGCCTTATGTCCATCGGTTGCGCCCTCGTCGGTCTGGCCGCCTTGCCGTGGCAAGGGCCGGCGTCTTTGCCTCACGTCCCAGATAGAAGTTGCGCGCCGGCGCCGCCAGCAGCAAACCCTCAGCGGTCCTGGTCCAGCCCCAGCTGCGCCATCAGCTTGCGCCTCGCCTTCACCTTCGACGAGCGTAGGTCGTACAGCGGCGCCCAGGTCGAGCCGCCGTCGACGGCGAGGGTCGAGCCGGTGATGTGGCGGGCCATGTCGGAGGCGAGGAACACCAGCCCCCGGGCGACGTCGTCGGGCTGGGCGAGCCGGCCGAGGGGGATCTTCTCGATCTCGGCCTGGAAGGCGGGGGTGTCCATGTAGCCCGCCGCGTTCGAACTGAAGGTGGCGCCGGGCGCCACGGCGTTGATCCGCACCCCGTATTCGCCGAGCTCCACCGCCATGCTCTTCACCAGGTGGACGAGGGCGGCCTTGGCGGCGCCGTAGGAAGCGCGGAACGGCATCGAGCGCAGGGCGCCCCCCGTCGCGGTGACCACGATCGAGCCTGGCACGCCGCGGCGGATGAACGAGCGGGCCGCCGCCTGGGCGTAGACGAAGACGTAGCGGACGTTGCGGGAAAAGTCGGTGTCCCAGTCCTCCAGGCTGAGCTCCAGGACGCCGCCGAGCCGGGAGCCGCCGATGATGGTGATCAGGATGTCGAGGCCGCCGAGCGCCTTCTCGGTCTCGCCGATCACCCGCTCCGCCTGAGCCGGATCGAGGGCGTCGGCGGCGATGGCGATCGCCTTGCCGCCGGCGCCGACCACCTCGTCGCAGACCTTCTGCGCGCGGTCGGCCTCGATATCGACCACGGCCACCGCGGCGCCGGCGTGGGCGAGGCACAGCGCGCTCGCCTCGCCGATGCCCTGGCCGCCCCCGATCACCAGCGCGACCTTGCCCTGAAGGCCCAGCAGATCACCGGTCATGGCTTGCCCTCCCTGCGCCGGTCCTCCTCGGACTGGAGGCGCGCGGCCGACCACTTCAAGCGCAGGGGCCGCCGGCGATCAAGCCGGCGGCCCCCAGATCGCCGATCCCGACGAGAGGTCAGATGCGTTCGATGATGGTTGCCGGCGCCATGGCCCCGGCCGCGCACATGGTGACGAGGCCGGTGGCGAGGTCCCGCCGCTCCAGCTCGTCGAGCAGGGTGCCGAGGAGCATGGCGCCGGTGGCGCCGATGGGGTGGCCGAGGGCGCAGGCGCCGCCGTTGACGTTCACCAGCTCCGGATCGACGTCGAGGTCGCGCATGAACTTCAGGGGCACCACCGCAAAGGCCTCGTTGACCTCGAAGAGCTCGATGTCGCGGATGTTCATCCCCGCCTTCTTGAGCGCCTTCTTGGTGGCCGGGACGGGGGCGTTCAGGATCAACTCCGGACGGTCGCCGGCGTCGGCCAGCGCCTTCACCCGGGCCCGGGGCTTCCACCCCTGGGCCCTGGCGTATTCGGGCGAAGCCAGGAGCACCGCCGAGGCCCCGTCGACGACGCCGGACGAGTTGCCGGCGTGGTGGATGTGCTTGACCTTCAGGTCGGGGAAACGGGACTCAACGATCTTGCGGAAACTGAGGCCGTGCTCGTCGAGCGGCGCGTCATAGACGGCCTCGAAGGCCGGCTTCAGCGCCGCGAGGCCCTCCAGCGTCGTCTGCGGCCGGGGATATTCCTCACGGTCGAGGGCCAGCGTCCCGTCCTCCCTGTAGACGGGCGCCAGGCTGCGGTCGAAGCGGCCCTCGGAGATGGCCACGGCGGCGCGCCGCTGGCTCTCGTAGCCCAGCTGGTCCACCTGCTCGCGGCTGAAGCCCTCGAGAGTGGCGATCACGTCGGCGGCGATGCCGACGTTGGGGGTGGGGTACATGGCCCGCAGCCGCTCGTTGCCGCCGTCCGCCAGGGGCGGCCCTTCCATTCTGGGCGCGGTCGGGGTGTACGACATCATCTCCACGCCGCCGGCCACCATGCAGTCCTGCATGCCAGATGCGATGCCCATGGCCGCCAGGTTGACGGCGCTGAGGCTGGAGCCGCAGAACCGGTCGATGGTGAGGCCGGTGGAGTTCTGGTCCCAGCCGGCCAGCAGCTGCGACATCCGGCCGATGCAGGCGCCCTGCTTGCCGGTCTGGCTGCTGCAGCCGGCGATGACGTCGTCGACCTCGCCGGTCTTGAGATCGTTGCGCTTTTGGATCGCCTGCAGGCAGGTCGCCAGCAGATGCTGCGGATGCAGCTCGGCCAGGGCGCCCTTGCCGATCTTGCCGATCCCGCGCGGGGTCCTCACCGTATCGATGATCCAAACGTCTTCCACCTGAAATCCTCCTGTGCGCCGCGCGTCGCGGGCGTCGATGCCGTCGAATATGGGATCGTCGGTATCAGAAGCGGTTGCGGCCGTCACCCTGCAGCCGGATCCGGGGCGGCGGGCGGCGGGCGGCGGGGCCCGGTTGCGCAAGCGGGGAAGCCAAATAGAGTGGCGCACGCCTGCGGCGCGCGGCGCCGCCCGAAACGGGGTTCCTCATGCCGGCTTACATCTTGGCCATCCGCAAGCGCGTCACCGATCCGGAGGAGATGGCCAAATACGGCGCCCTGGCGATGAAGAGTCCGTTCCCTGCGGGGTACCGGCTCCTTGCCATGGGGGGCAAGTTCGAGGCCCTCGAAGGGGGGCCGGTCGACGGCGTCATCCTGGCGGAGTTCCCAAGTTACGAAGCGGCGAAGGCCTGGTACAACTCTGAAGAGTACCAGAAGGCGGCGGCGCATCGGCACAAGGGCTCGGAGTTCGATTTCCTGGTGGTCGAGGGACTGCCGCCGCGAGAGTGACGCCAAAGGGCCGCGGTCGGATCAGGCCGGCGGCCTCGCCGGCAGCCCGCGGCAGACGCCAGCCAGGGTGCAGCCCTCGGAGCTCGCCACCCACTTGTGCTCCAGCCCGGGGATCAGGATGGCGTCGCCCGGCCGCAGCCGAACTTCCCCGGCGCCGAGCTCGCAGGTCACCTCGCCGGCCAGGATGACCTGGCAGTCGACGGTGTCGGTATGGTGCATCTGGCTGGTCGAGCCCGGCGGCAGCCGCCACATCACCCAGCGAAGCGCGCCGTCCGCCAGGCCGAGATCCATCCAGTGGCTGTCCTTCGCGTGGGGCGGGGCCGCCTTGATCTCCTCCGCGGCCATCGCCCACAGGGTCTCCACGGCCAGCCCCTGCGGATCGTGCGGGAACTCCACCGACTTGACGCTCACCACCGTGGAACGGCCCTGCGCGTCAGCCCCAACCATAGAGAACTGCATCTCGACCTCCCTCTCGTAACGCGGACGGCCCGGCGGGGCCGGGGCCTCAGATCCCCTTGAACACGCCCTTGCGCTTCTCGACGAAGGCGCGGGTCGCTTCTTTGAAGTCGTCCATGCCCATGGTGTAGACCTCGTAGGCCAAGGAGGCCTCGAACCCGGAGGCCGTCATCTGCCGCAGGGCGATGTTCATCGCCGATTTCGTGTAGTTCACCGCGTGAGGGGGCAGATCGCGCAGCTTCTCCGCCATGGCCTGGACGTGGGCGTCGAGCTGATCGTCCGGCAGGCAGCGGTTGATGAGGCCGATCCGCTCGGCGACGTCGGCCGGCACCGGCTCGCCGGTCATCAGGTACTCCTTGGCGCGGTGCATGCCGCACAGCAGCGGCCAGAGCAGCACGCCGCCGTCGCCCGCCACCATGCCGGCCTTCACGTGGGAGTCGCAGAAGCGGGCGCCTTCGGCGGCGAAGACCATGTCGCAACCCATCACCAGGCTGACCCCAAGACCGTAGGCGACGCCCCGGACCTTGGCGATCACCGGCTTGTCACAGTCGAGCAGCGAGAGGATGTGGCGCCGGGCCGCGCGGAAGACACCGTTCACCGGCCGCATCGGCTTCGGCTGGGACGTCCCCGCCGACAGCCGGGCGACGTCGGCGCCCGACGAGAAGTCGGCGCCCTCGCCAGTGAGGATGATGACCTTGACCTCGTCGTCCTGAAGCAGGTCGTCCCAGATAGTGGTGAGGTCGGAGCTCATCTCCGGCGTCATGGCGTTGCGCCGGCCGGGGTTCGAAAGGGTCACCGTCATGATGCCCTCGGCCAGGGAAAGCTTGAGGCCGGTGTATTTCGAATAGTCGTAGGCGCTGCCGACGGTCATTCCTGGGCTCCTCTGTGGGCGTGGAAGCGCGACGCCCTTCTCTGGGCTTTCCGCAGGGGCGGCAAGCCGTCAAGAGCCTACTAAAAGGCATGGGCCGTCCCTGTCCAGCGCGCCCGGGCGGGGGCGCGGCGGGCGGAGGTCCCCGAATCCGGCTCAGGCGCTCTTCAGCTTGGCCAGCAGCGCCTTTTGGCGATCCGGGTCGAGGTCGGTGAACGGGAAGCCCGTGCGGTCCACCTTGCCGGCGTAGAGCTTCACCAGCTTGTCGGCCACCTGCTCGGCGGTTCCGATCACGGCGAAGGTCTCCACCACCTCGTCGGTGAGCAGCTTGGCCATCTCGTCCCACTTGCCCTGGCGCGACAGGGCGTGCAGCTGTGGCTGCAGGTCGTGCCAGCCGTGGCGCTCGAGCACCCCCTTGTAGGCGGGGGTCGAGCCGTAGAACGAGATCTGGCCACGGATGAACTGAAGGCCCTTGGCGATCTCTTCGTCCGTGTCTCCGACGACGGTGAAGAGCTGGGCCACGATGTCGAACTTCTTGCGGTCCCGGCCGCCGGCGGCGAGCGTCTGCTCGATCTGCGGAATGGTCACCTCGTGCATGTACTTCGGGGTGGTGAAGGAGTGGCAGAGCACGCCGTCGGCGACCTCGGCGGCCACCTTGGTCATCCCGGGGCCCACGGCCGCCAGCATGATCCGGGGGCGCCCGTACTGAAGGTCCTCCGGGACGAAGTAGGGCGTCATCAGCGTGTGGGTGTAGAACTCGCCCCGGAATTCCAGCGGCTTGCCGTCGTACCAGGCGTCCCAGATCGCATGCATGGCCGAGATCATCTCGCGCATGCGCGGGGCCGGATGCGACCAGGGCATCGAGAATCGACGGGTGATGTGCGGGGCGATCTGGGTCCCGAGGCCCAGGATGAAGCGGCCGCTGGAGCCGGCGTTGAGGTCGTGGGCGACCTGGGCGAGGGTCATCGGGTTGCGGGCGAAGGCCACGGTGATGGACGTGAGGAGCTCGAGGCTGGTCGTGGTGAGGGCGGCCGCCGCCAGCGGCAGGAAGGGGTCGTGCTTGGTCTCGGCGGTGGCCCCGCAGTCGTAGCCCGCAGCCTCCAGCGCGCGCGCCGCAGGTCCCGCCTCGGCCAGGCCGGAAGGGATTCTGCCGTCGATCTTCATGGGTCTCTCGCTTTTTTCGCCGCGTCGGTGACGCTGGCTTCGAACGCCACCTCTTCACCAACTGGGGCCGGCGGGCAAGCGCCCGCGGCTCGGGGCGGGTAGGGGCGGGTGTGGCCGGCGGGATCCTCGATGCTCAGGCCGCCCTGGACCGCCTGCACGTAGGCGGGACCGATCGGGACCTTGCCGTGGCCGCCCGGGATGTCCAGCACATAGGTCGGCTGGCACAGCCCCGAGACCCGCCCGCGCAGGGCCCGCATCAGCGCCTGCCCTTCGGCGATCGTGGCGCGCAGGTGCGACGTCCCGGGGGCGAGGTCGCCATGGTGCAGGTAATAGGGCTTGATGCGGGTCTCGACGAAGGCGCGCATCAGGGCCTCGAGGATATGGACGTCGTCGTTGACCCCGCGCAGCAGCACCGTCTGGCTGAGCATGGGGATCCCGGCGTCGATCAGCCGCGCGCAGGCCGCCCGGGCGGCGGGCGTCAGCTCCTTGGGATGGTTGGCGTGGAGGGCGACGTAGACCGTCTTGGGCGTCTGCTTCAGCGCCCTGACGAGCGCCGCGGTGATCCGCTCAGGGTCGACCGCCGGCGCGCGCGTGTGGACCCGCAGCACCTTCACGTGCGGGATGTCGCCCAGCCGCGCGATCAGCGCGCCCAGCCGGCGGGGCGAGAGAACCAGCGGATCGCCCCCGGTCAGGATCACCTCCCAGATCTGCGGGCGCGCCGCGATATAGGCCAGCGCCGTCTCCAGCGCCGTCCCGGAGAGGGGGCCGCCGCCCTTGGGGCCCACCCGCTCGCGCCGGAAACAGAACCGGCAGTAGGTGGCGCAGGTGTGGGTCGCCATGAGCAGGACCCGGTCGGGATAGCGGTGGACGATGCCCGGAACCGGGCTCTTTGCGGCGTCGCCGATCGGGTCGGCCAGCTCCTCGGGCGAGATGGCGAGCTCCGCCTCCTGGGGGACGAACTGGCGGGCGATGGGATCGGCCGGATCGGCAGGGTCGATCAGCGCGGCGATGGCCGGCGTCACCGCCACGGCGTAGCGCGCCGCGACCTTTCCCAGCGCAGCCACCCGTTCCCGCGCCACGAGGCCGGCGCCGGCGAGCGCGGCCGGGGTCGTCAGGGGCTTGGCGCGGATCATCCGGGCCGCTTAGGCCCTGGCGGGCTTGCGATCAACGCCGGCGCCCGCCCCGCACGGCTGTCTCAACCACGAAGCTCGCGACTGGCTCAGCGAACGTCCGCCACCGGCGACCAGAGGACGTCGTCGATCCTGTCCGCGCCCAGCGCCAGCATCGCCAGGCGGTCGAAGCCGAGGGCGGCGCCGGCGGCGGGGGGCATCTCGCCCACCGCGGCGATGAAGTCGTCGTCGATGGGGAAGCGCTCGCCATAAAGCCTCTGCTTCTCGGCCATCTCGGCCTCGAGCCGCCGGCGCTGCTCGGCGGCATCGGTGAGCTCGGCGAAGGCGTTGGCGAGCTCAACGCCGCAGGCGTAGAGCTCGAACCGCTCGGCGACCCTGGGCTCCGCGGGTTTCAGGCGGGCGAGCGCCGCCGCCGGGGCCGGGTATTCGCAGAGGATGGTCGCCCGGCCAAGCCCGAGGCGGGGCTCGACGAGGGCGGTGAGCACCTTGCTGAACACGTCGCTCCAGTTGTCGTCGTCCGCGACCCGCACGCCGGCGGCCCGCCCGGCGTGGGCCAGGGCGTCGCGGTCGGCCTCGCCGTCCGCGGCGACGGTGGCCAGCAGATCGATCCCGGCGAAACGGTCGAAAGCCTCGGCCAGGCTTAGGCGCCCGGGTTCGGCGAAGGGGTCCATCTCGCGCCCGCGCCAGGCGAAGCGCTCACGGCCGCCGGTCCGGGCCGCCAGCGCCAGCAAGGCGGCGCAGTCCTCCATCAGCGCCTCGTAGGGCGCCTGCGCACGGTACCATTCGAGGAGGGTGAACTCCGGATGGTGGAGGGGGCCGCGCTCGCGGTTGCGCCAGACCCTGGCCAACTCGAAGATCCTGGTCTCGCCCGCCGCCAGCAGCTTCTTGCAGGCGAATTCCGGCGAGGTGCGCAGATGCAGCGGGCGTCGTTCGCCCGAAGGGGCGATCAGATCGGCGGAGAAGGGGTGCAGGTGGGCCTCGGCCGCCGGCGAGACCTGCAGCGCGGCCGTCTCCACCTCGACGAATGCTTGCGCCTCGAACCATCCGCGGACCGCGCGCGTGAGCGCGTTCCTGGCCAGCAGCCGCGGGCGGCGGCCTTGGTGGAGCTCGGCGCGGGACGAAGGCGGCGTATCGGACAAGGCGAGGCTCTGATGCCCCCAACACGCAAGCGCCGCAAGCCGGCGCGGCGGGCATGAATTCGCCTGGCCGTAAGCGCCTCAAGAGGAGGAGGCGTGCGCCATCCTTTCGCCGAGCGAAAGCACCAGCGCGTCGGCTTCCCAGAGCTCGACGCCCTTGTGGTGAGACGATTCCTGCAGCACGCGCTTGGCTAGCTCAACGGCCAGGGCGGTCGAGGCCGCCTGCACGATCCTGAGCGTGGGAACCGCATATCGGTCGTCGGTCACGAAGATCGGACGATGAATCACCCTCAGATCACACCCGACAAATATTGATTTTAGTTTGTGAGATATCGCATATCAACCAGTTTTATTTGAACAGTGTCGATATTAACCCAATTTTGCACACTACACGCTGATCCGGTCTCTTGCTACGAATGCGCGGGGACCAAAAACGGCGTCTTTGGCGCTTTTTGAGTAAGAGACGGTTTAATAGCCTCCGGCGTAACATATGTTGTTGACTGCCTTATAGCCGAAGCCGTAAATGGCGACGGGTGGTGAGCGACATGTCCGAGCCGAACCGAGGCGAACGCCTCCAGATCATGCTTACGAAGGCGGAGCTGGCGCTGGTGGACGATTGGCGATTTTCGCGGCGCATGCCCAGCCGCGCATCGGCGGTGCGGGAGCTCCTAAAGCGGGGGCTGGTCGCCGAGGGGTTCTCGGTCAGCGATCCCGATATCATGTCCAAGGATTTCGGCTTGGCGGACAGCGACGGCGAATCCGGGCAGGCGTAGGCGTCCGGAAGCCTGATCGGCTGGGCTGTATCCAGCTGCGATAGCGCCGACAGACCCCTGGTCTTCCCGGCGCCCGGCGTGTAGGTGCGCGCGCAGAGAGAGCCGGGACGCTGGGGGCGCCGCGGCCAAGCCTCGAGGTCTGTTCGTGAAGGTTGCAGCCAGTTCGCTCCGCAAGGGCTCGGTCGTGGACATCGACGGGCGGCTCTACGTCGTGCTCAGCGTCGAGAACATCCATCCGGGCAAAGGCACCCCGGTGACCCAGCTCGACATGCGGCGCATCTCCGACGGGGTGAAGGTTTCCGAGCGCTACCGCACCACCGAGCAGGTGGAGCGCGCCTTCGTGGACGAGCGGGAGTTCACCTTCCTCTACCAGGACGGGGAGGGGTTCCATTTCATGAACCCGGAGACCTATGACCAGGTGACCGTGAGCGCCGAGATGGTGGGGGACGGCGCGGCCTACCTCGCCGACGGGATGGCGGTGACCCTCTCGCTCCACGACGGCTCGCCCATCGCCATCGAGCTTCCCACCCGAGCCACCCTCGAGATCGTCGAGACCGAACCCACCGTGAAGGGCCAGACCGCCTCCGGCTCCTACAAGCCTGCCGTGCTCTCCAACGGCGTGCGCACCATGGTGCCCACCTACATCACCGCCGGCACGCGCATCGTGGTCATGACCGCCGACGGCTCGTACGTGGAGCGGGCCAAGGACTAAGCCGACCGCTCGGCCTTCGAGGTGTTCGATTCCCGTTCGATCTGGGAATTGAACTCTGCCCCGAGCAGCACCACCATCACCGAAAGCCAGATCCAGGTGAGCGCGCCGATGACGGCGCCGAGCGACCCGTAGGTTCTGTTGTAGTGGCCGAAGTTGGCCACGTACCAGGAGAAGAGCGCCGACATGGCGATCCACCCCACCGATCCGATGACGCCGCCGGGGGTGATCCAGCGCCAGCGGGCGCGGGGGCGGCAAGGGCCGAACTTGTAGAGCAGCGACAGGGCGAGGGTCACGACGGTGACCAGCAGGGCGGCGTCGAACGCGCCGGCCGCCCAGCCCGGCAGCCCCAGCGCCTCCATCCCCGCCGGCGCCCCGACCACCAGGGCGAGGCCGAGCACCGAGACCAGGATGCCGATGGTGGTGAAGGCGAGGGAGGTCAAGGTGAGGCTGATGAAACCCCGGTGCTCCTTGGTCTCGTAGGCGACGTTGAGCCCGTCGATGACGGACTTGACCCCGGCGTTGGCGCTCCAGATCGAAACCGCGAGGCTCACGAAGAACGCCACGCCCAGCCCTGCATGGTCGGTGCTGGTGAGGCGGGTGAGCTCGTCGCTCACCACGCTGATGGCGCCGCTCGGCAGGATCCCGGAGAGCGCCACCACCTCGCGGCGCACGTCGGAGACATTGGCGATGAGGCCGTAGAGGGAAACGAAGCCGCTGATGGCGGGGAAGAGCGCCAGCAGGGTGAAGTAGGTGACCCCGGCGGCGGCGGCGGGAATGCGGTCCTGGCCGAACTTCCGAAGGCTCCGGACCGCCGCGCGGCGCCAGCCCGAGAGGGGGATGGAGGTGGGCGTTTCGTGGACCTCGGCCAACCAACGCGGACGGTTCGGCTTTGCGTCGCGCGCCCGACTGGCCTCCACGAAGGCGGCCAGCAGGCCGGCCGCGAGGCCAAGGGCGAACGAGCGAACCCCGATCAGCGATCGGCGCGGCCCTCGGCCTCCCGTTTCGGCGACGCTCACCTCGCCCTCCTGGCGCAGGGTCCGCGAGGACCCGCAGCGTCAACGGACGAGACGGCGGAAGGCTGCCAACGCCCAGCGCCAGCCGGGGAGCCTCGCCGCGGCCGGTCGCAGGCCGCCTGGTTCCCATCGTCGGCCATCCCCTCTAGGCTCGTGCGGTAGGAGGAAGACAGGCATGGGAAGGCTCGAGGGACGCACCGCCATCGTCACCGGCGCGAGCCGCGGACTGGGCCGGGCCATCGCCATGGCGATGGCCGCCGAGGGCGCCAAGATCGCGGTGGCGGCGCGTACGGTGGAGGTCTGGGACGAGCGGCTTCCGGGCACGATCGGCGAGACGGTGGCGGCGATCATCGAAGCCGGCGGACGGGCGGTGGCGATCCAGGCCGACCTGCTCGAGCCCGAGGACCGGCGACGGCTGGTGGAAGACGCCCGGACCGCGCTCGGGCCGATCAGCATCCTGGTGAACAACGCCGCCTTCACCGCGCCGGGACGCCCGCCGAGAGCGGGGGAGGGGGCGAAACCGCAGCGCGCTCCCGCCGCCGGCGCAAACTCGGCCGCCAAGGCCGACTTCCCGACCTTCGTGACCACGCCGCTGCCCGCCTATCGCCGGCACTTCGAGCTGGTGTTCGCCGCTTACGAGCTGAGCCAGCTCGTGGTCCCCGACATGCTGGCGGCCGGCGGCGGCGCGATCGTCAACATCAGCTCCGGCGCCTCGCGGATGCCCGGCGAGGGGCCGTATCCGGCGCGCAGCGACGGGGTGCTGGCCGGATATGGAGGTTCGAAGGCGGCGCTGGAGCACCTGACCCAGTGCTGCGCCTACGAGCTCGCCGACCGCCGCATCGTCATCAACGCCCTCGCGCCCACCCTTCCCATCATGACGCCGGGCCTTGCCTACTATTCACGCGGCCACGCCGAGACGGCGACGCCGGAGGCGTTCGCCGAGGCGGCGGTCCGCCTCTGCCTGGTCGATCCCAGCCGGGTCACCGGCCGGGTGCTCGGCCACGCCGACGTGCTGGACGGCAGTTTCGGGCCTTACGTCTATCGGGGACGGCCGGGGCAGGCGGAGTGACCGACCGGCGAGGCGTCAGCCGGGGAAGGTCATGGCGGACGAACGCCCCTCGACGTAGATACGGTCGATCTTTCGCAGGGTGGCCCAGTTCACCGCCCAGCCGACTGCCTGCTCGAGATCATCGCCCCGCTCCAGGTCCGAGGAATAGACCAGCAGCGGTCCCTGTTTGGCGATGAACCGCACGTCGGTATGGCCAGGCGTCAGCTCGCGCACGATCACGGCGCCGGGCGCATCCAGGGGCGCCTGGTCAGGATCGAAGCGGGTGATCTCGATCGCCATGTTTTGACCATAAATCCGGAGGGCGACCGGTGTCACGGGCAGGCCGACGAGACTCACAAGAATTTCACATCTGCCTTTGCAATCGGCAGGTGGCCGCTATGGACGCGGGGCGTTCCCGGCCAGGAGCGCCTCGTAAGCCGGCAGGGTGAGGAATTCCTCGAAGCTGGGCGAGAGGCTCATCTCGGCGAAGATCGAGATCGCCTGGTCGAACCGGCCGGCCTCGAACGCAGCGCCCAGCGCCTGGCGCAGGCCGGCCATCTCCTCGTCGAGAAGCGCCGCGAAGAGCTCCGGCGTGACGATGCGCCCGTCCGCCAAGGCGGCGCGCCGCTGGATCCATTGCCAGATCTGGGCGCGGCTGATCTCGGCCGTCGCCGCGTCCTCCATCAAATTGTAGAGCGGCACGGCGCCGCGTCCGCGCAACCAGGCCTCGATGTACTGGACGCCGACCCGGATGTTCTCGCGCAGGCCCTCTTCGGTGCGCGCCCCTTCGTGAACCTTCAGCAGGTCCTCGCGGCTCACCGACACGTCCTCGCGCAGCTTGGCCAGCTGGTTGGCCGCGGGCATCAGGCGGTCGAAGACCTCGAGGGCGATGGGAACCAGATCCGGGTGGGCGACCCAGGTGCCGTCGTGGCCGTCGCTCGCCTCGCGCTCCTTGTCGGCCCGCACCTTGGCGAACGCCGCCGCGTTGGCCGCCGCATCCCCCTTCACCGGGATCTGCGCGGCCATGCCGCCCATGGCCAGCGCGCCGCGCCGGTGGCAGGTCTGGATGAGCTTCAGCGAATAGGCGCGCAGGAACGCCGCGCCCATCCCCATCACGGACCGGTCGGGCGTGAGCGCCTCAGGGTGGCCGCGCAGGCGCTTGATGTAGGAGAAGATGTAGTCCCAGCGCCCGCAGTTCAGCCCGACGATGTGTTCGCGAAGCTCGTAGAGGATCTCGTCCATCTCGAAGGCGGCGGGGAGAGTCTCGATCAGCACCGTGGCCTTGATGGTCCCCGCCGGCAAGCCGAGCGTCTCCTGGGCGAAAAGGAAGACGTCGTTCCAGAGCCGCGCCTCGAGATGGCTCTCGAGCTTCGGAAGATAGAAGTAGGGTCCGGCGCCCTGGGCGAGGATCGCCTGGGCGTTGGCGAAGAAGTAGAGGCCGAAATCCATCAGGGCCCCGGCCATCGGCTCGCCGTCGACGGCCATGTGCCGTTCCGGCAGGTGCCAACCGCGGGGCCGGACCATCAGCACCGCCGGCCGGTCCTTGAGGGCGTAGGCCTTGCCGCTCGCCGGATCGACGTGGCTGAGCCGTCCGTCCCAGCGATCCTTCAGGTTGACCTGGCCTTCGATCAGGTTGGACCAGGTCGGCGAATTGGCGTCCTCGAAATCGGCCATGAACACCCGGGCGCCGGAGTTCAGGGCGTTGATGACCATCTTGCGGTCGGTGGGGCCGGTGATCTCCACCCGCCGGTCGAGGAGGTCGGCCGGGATCGGAGCGATCCGCCAGTCGGCCTCGCGGATGGAGGCGGTCTCGGGGAGGAAGTCCGGCGCCGCGCCGGCGTCGAAGCGCCTCTGGCGCTCGGCCCGCGCCGCCAGCAGGGCGCGCCGGCGCGCGTCGAACCGGCGGTGCAGCTGCGCCAGAAAGGCGAGGGCTTGCGGCGTCAGGATCTCGACCGCGCGTCCTTCCACCGGCGCCAGGACGTCGGCCGGGCGGGGAAGCAGGTGGGTTTCGGCCATGGGGGCCTCCTAAGGGGCGAGCTGCGCCCCGCTTGAGCCCGGCGGGGTCGGACCGAACCGGTCCGACCCCTCAAATCGAGCCCTGCATCGTGTTGAATCTACGACGCGGCGCGCCCGCACGTTCGAGCCAGGAGCTCAGGCCGGGACCGCCTCGAACTGCGCCGCCTCGGTGGACTCGGCCAGCGCGGTCGTGGAGGAGGCGCCGCCGGAGATGGTGAGGGCGACCTGGTCGAAGTAGCCGGTCCCCACCTCCCGCTGGTGGCGGGTGGCCGAGTAGCCGGCCGCCTCGGAGCCGAACTCCGCCTGCTGCAGCTCGGAATAGGCGGCCATGCCCCGGTCCTTGTAGCCGCGCGCCAGTTCGAACATCCCGTGGTTCAGGCTGTGGAACCCCGCCAGGGTGACGAACTGGAACTTGTAGCCCATGGCCCCCAGCTCCCGCTGGAAGCGGGCGATGGTCGCCTCGTCGAGGTTGGCGCGCCAGTTGAAGGAGGGCGAGCAGTTGTAGGCGAGCAGCTTGCCCGGATAGCGGCGATGGACCGCCTCGGCGAAGGCGCGCGCCTCCTCGAGGTTGGGCTTGGAGGTCTCCCACCAGAGCAGGTCGGCGTAGTCCGCATAGGCCAGGCCCCGGGCGATGCAGTGGTCGAGCCCGGTTCCGTCCTTCAGCCGATAGAAACCCTCGGCAGTCCGCTCGCCCTCGACGATGAAGCGCCGGTCGCGCTCGTCGACGTCGGAGGTGATGAGCTTGGCGCTCTCGGCGTCGGTGCGGGCGACGACCAGGGTGGGAACGCCGCAGACGTCGGCCGCCAGGCGGGCGGCGACCAGGTTGCGGATGTGGGCCGCCGTGGGGATCAGCACCTTGCCGCCCATGTGGCCGCACTTCTTTTCCGAAGCCAGCTGGTCCTCGAAGTGGACGCCCGCCGCGCCGGCCTCGATGAAGGCCTTCATGATCTCGAAGCTGTTGAGCGGCCCGCCGAAGCCGGCTTCCGCGTCGGCGACGATGGGCGCGAACCAGTCGCGCCGGGCGCCGCCCTCGGCGTGCTCGATCTGGTCGGCGCGCTGGAGCGTGCGGTTGATCCGGCGGCAGAGCTCGGGGGCGGCGTTGGCCGGGTAGAGGCTCTGGTCGGGGTACATGGCGCCGGCGGTGTTGTTGTCGGCCGCCACCTGCCAGCCAGAAAGATAGATGGCCTTCAGGCCGCCGCGGACCATCTGCATGGCCTGGCCGCCGGTCATGGCGCCCAGGGCGTTGACGTAGGGCTCCTCGTGCAGGCTGCGCCAGAGCCGGTTCGCGCCCCGCTCGGCCAGGGTGTAGGCCACCGGGAACGAGCCGCGCAGACGCTCCACGTCGGCCTGCGAATAGGGACGCTTGACGCCGTCGAAGCGGCCCTTGGGCGCGTTGGGGATCAGACTGTCGAAATCGCTCATGGCTCGCTCCAGCGGACAAGTGCCGTTGTACAGAATTGACCGATAAGCGCTGGCGTTCCGCGGGAATAGAGGGGAATGAGCGTTCAAAGGCCATTTAGTCAAAGTATACGTAGACAAACATGTAAAGATGTGACAAAGCTCGACCATGGCTCAGGCGCCGGAACGGAAACTGTTTTTGGGGCCGAGGCTCCGCAGGCTGCGGCGCGAGCTCGGCCGCACCCAGACGCGGATGGCCGAGGACCTGGGGGTCTCGCCGAGCTATCTGAACCACCTCGAGCACAACCAGCGGCCCGTGACCGCCCAGGTGCTGCTGCGGCTCGCCGAGGTGTACGACATCGACATCCGCAGCCTGTCGGCCGACCACGAAGCGGCGGGGGCCCAGGACCTTGGCGAGGTCTTCGCCGATCCGCTGTTTCGGGACCTCGGCCTCGCCCGCCATGAGATCGCCGACGTCGCCGAGAACACCCCGGGGGTCGCCGACGCGATCGTCCGGCTCTACCGGGCCTATGCGGAGCGGCGACGCTTCGCCGAACTCGGGGCGACCGCCAGGGCCGAGGACGGCGCCGAAGGCGTGGCGCTCACCCCCTCCGACTGGGTGCGCGACTATATCCAGGGCCAGCGCAACTTCTTCGCCGAGCTCGACGAGGCGGGCGAGCGGGTCGCCGCCGAGCTGAAGGCCGAGCCGCACGGCTTCTTCGCCGCCGGCCGCGCGCGGCTCGCCGAGCGCCACAACATCCAGGTGCGCATCGTGCCGCCGGACGTGCTGCCGGATTCGGTGCGCCGCTACGATCATCACCGCCGCCGGCTGATGATCTCGGAAATGCTGCCCGCCTCGGGGTCCGCCTTCGCGGTGGCCTATCAGCTGGCGCTGGCCGAGCAAGACGGCGCGATCGGGACGCTGCTCGAGAAGGCGAGGCCGCCGGATTCCCCCACCCGGCGCCTGCTCAAGGTCTCGCTGGCCAACTATCTGGCCGGCGCCATGCTGATGCCCTACCCGGCGTTCCTCGAGGCCTGCCAGCGGACCGACCACGACCTCGAGCAGATCGGCGCGCGCTTCGGCGCCAGCTTCGAGCAGGTCTGCCATCGGGTGACGACCCTCTCCAGGCCCACGGCCAGGGGAATCCCCTTCTTCATGCTGAGGGTGGATTCGGCCGGCAACGTGTCCAAGCGGTTCGCCGGCGCCAATTTTCCCTTTTCTCGGTTCGGCGGCGCCTGCCCCAGGTGGCGGGTCCATCAGGCCTTCCGCACGCCCGGCCGGATCGTCACCCAGATCGTCGAGACGCCAGACGGGGCGCGCTTCTTCACCTTGGCGCGGACCGTGACCAGGGTTTCCGGCCCCTATTCGGAGGAGGACGCCGAGCTGGCCCTGGGCCTCGGATGCGAGCTCAAGTATGCGCCGAGGCTCATCTATGCGCGGGGGCTCGACTTGGCCTCACCGATCGTCACCGAGATCGGACCGGCCTGCCGGATCTGCGAGCGGGCGGCCTGTCCGCAGCGCGCGGCCGAGCCCTTGAGCCGCACCCTGCTGGTGGACGATTTCAGCAAGTCGATCTCGCCCTATCCCTTCTCGCTCGTTTGAACCCGCCGCGGGCAGGCTGTATGGCGCCTGCGCCGCACAGTGCGTTATAAGCGGAGGACGCTCCTGTAGAATTCGGTCAGCGGACAACCAAACCGGGTGGAAGCCGATGGGTCTGTATTTCTTCGATCTGGTCAGCCGCGCCGAGCGAAGCGAAGACGAGCACGGGTGCGAATTCGAGAGCTTCGAGGCGGCCTACCTGGACGCTCACCAGGCGGTTCTCGAAATGAGCAGCGACATGCTGGGGCGTCGCGAGGATCCCATGTCGCACCGGCTGGAGATCCGCGACCGAGATCGCCGGTTGCTCGCGGAACTGCCGTTCGAGGAAGCGCTTCAGCCGTCGCGGCCGGCGTTCCGAGACCGGTTTGGCGAACTGCACGCGCGGCTCAGCGCGATGCATCGGGAGCGAATGGCTCTGGGCGCCGAGGTGGCCGCCGGCATCAGGCAGGCCCGCGACACGATCGAAGCTATCCGGGCGACGCTCCGGCTGCTGGAGGGACGATAGGCGCGCGACCCGGCGTGGGCGGCGCAGGCGAGAGGGCCGGCGCCCTCTCGGTGATCCTGGCGCTCGAGGCGTCAGCGCCCGGGCAGGACTGAAGCGCCACCAGGGCCTTCAGCTTGGCTTGGATGGCGTCGGCGCTGGCCCTCTCCAGCCGATGGGCCAGGGCGAGCCAGTCCTGACGTTCCATCATCAGAAGCTGGCGGCGCCGCGGATCGCGAACCCTGCGGCTCCGTTCGGAGCAACGCGCGGCCTGCTCCAGGTAGAAGGTGTGACGGTTCATGGCGGTCACGTCCCCGAAACGACGATGGACACCGCCGTCGCCTGGGCCGGTGGAGCTCGGCCCCCTCCTTCGACACGCGGCGAACCTCTCCAAAGACTGTGTTCGCCCCCGTCGAACTGCAAATGACATCGGCGTGGGCCACACGTCTTTTTGATCGGCGTCCAAAGCGAAGCGCCGCGCGCCCTATCAGGCGGTGCCTGATCGCATCGTGCTTCAGACGAGCGGGCTGAATTCCGCCAGCGCCTCGAGGCGAAGCGGGTCCGGGAACTCCAGCTTGCCCGCCTGCAGACGGATGAGGCCGGCTGCGCGCAGATCCTGCAGGATCCGGTTGACGTGGACCGCCGACAGGCCGGTGGCTTCCGCCAAGACCTGCTGCGAGAGCGGAAACTCGCAAGCGTTCCCGCGCACCAGACCGACTTGGCGCAGCCGCGACACGAGCTCGCACAGCAGGTGGGCGATCCGCTCCTTGGCCGGCCGCGCCGCGAGGTTCAAAATCCATTCGCGGCTGATCGCGTTGTCGCGGGCCTCGGCGCGCCTCAGCGCAAAGGCGATCGATTCGCGCTTTTCCAGCCCCCGCAGGGACCGGGCGGGGACCAGCGCCGCGCAGCCGGCGGTCAGGGCCTGCACCGAATAGTCGGTCTTTTCCAGCGCCGCGCCGCCCGGCTCGGAGAGGTCCCCCGGCAGGCAGATGGCGATGATCTGTCGGCGACCCCCGAGCGTCTCCTTGCTGCGGCAGGCGATGCCCCGCACGATGAGGACCGCCGTCCCGACGCCATCGCCTTCGTTCGAGAGGACCTGGCCCGCCCTGAAGGCGTGCAGATCGGCGACGGCTTCGCTGAGAAGCTTGCGGTCGCGAGCATCGAACGTCGCTTCCGGGTCGAGCTTGCGTAGCCACACGCTGATGGCTTCCAGCCGCGTGCCGATGTCGTTCACGAGGCGCGCCCCATTGTCAGCTCTCGCGTTCCCGTCACCCGGAGATCGCATCTCGGATCAAACCGCGTCCTCCCAGCCCAGATCGTTATGGGCGACAGCGCGCAGGCCCGCAAGTCACGACAGTGGTCCAGTCAGGTCGCCGCGCCCCACAGCGAAGTTCGTCGATTCGGCGCCGGCAAGGAACGGGCGGGGCCGCGCGCACGGTCGGGGGCGTCGCTGCTCGATAACAACTTTGCTTCACCTCCCAGACGCGCCGTGGCGCGGCGAACAACAGTGCAGGATTCTCCCTAAGCTCGGAACAGGCGGAAGATGAAGGCGTTCTCCGGAACTAATGGGAGAACTGAAATGCCGAAGCTAAGCACGACTGCAGCGTTCGCCGCCGCCCTCATCGCCGCCGGCAGTCTCGGGGCCTGCATGCACTCGGACAATGGCAACAGCGCGCCGGCGGGCGCCGGAACTGGCGCGGGATCCACCAGCAGCGGCGGCGAGACTTCGGGCGCGCCCAGCGGGACGGGCGCCAATTCCGGCGGCGACAACACCGGCGGCGGCGCAACCACCAGCCCGCCCCCAAGCGGCTCGAGCCCGAGCGGCGGCGGTTCGTCCGGCAATCCGTAGGGGCGGCGATGCGACCGCGCCTGGCGGCGCCTCGCGCTCGCTGCTGGAGCCCGTTCCGCGGAGCGGGCGCCGACCTCTAGTCTTCCAGCGCCTTCGACTGGGCCAGCCGGCGGTTCGGAAGCGCCAGCGCCCGGGCGTAGAGCAGGCGCAGGTAGGCCACCGCGCTGTGTTCGACGAACCGGTAATTGGTCCCCCACTCGTCCTCTTCCCGGGTGAGCAGGATCCCCTCTTCGGCAAGGCCCTCCACCAGTTCCCGGCAGCGCATGAGATCCTGGGCTCGCGGGAACGCGGCGTGGATGTCGTCCTCGGTGAAGCTGCTGGTCGAGGCGCCGAGCGCATCGGAAAGCCGCACGAGCAGACGCATGGGGCGGCCCATCAGGATGGCGCTCTCCAGCTGCGAGCGCCTGGAGATCCGTCCCTTCAGCTCCTGGAGAGCGACCTCCATCGCCGCGGCGACCTCCTCGGCGGCGACGGCCGGCTTGCCGCCGTCGATGGCGACCAGCCCGGCGTGGTGGCATAGCAGGCTGGCCAGGTACGGCATGCCGCCGGCGGCCGTCACCACCAGCTCCACGGCCGCCTCGCTGAACCGGATCCCGCTGAAGGCCTCGCCGTTGCCGATGAAGCTGCGGACCTCCTCGTCGGTCATCCTGGGCACTTGCAGCGCCAGGACGTTGCGCTGGATGGACGGGATATGCTCGATGAGCTCGGTGAGGTTCGCGGCGACGCCCCCGATCACCACCTGGGCCCGCACGGAGCGGTCCGAAAGGTTCTTGAGCAGCTCGGCGATGTTCCGTTTGAACTCGGACGATTCGGAGCGGTCGAACTCGTCGAGCATTACGATCAGCCGGGTGCCGCTGATCCGGCCCAGCAGGTCGCCCGCGGCGTGCACCGACACGGGACCCGGCGCCAGCAGGTCGGCGAAGGTGTCGCCGCGCTCGGCCTCCGCCGAGGCCGGTCCGAAGTCGCGGTGGAAGAGCAGGGGCACGCCGGCGACGACCGCCCGGAACACGTCGTCGAAGTTCGAGCTGGCGCCGCACGAAATATAGACGATGAGGTAGCGCGCCTCGCGCGCGGCGTGGGCGAGGACGTGCATCAGCGAGGTCTTGCCGATGCCGCGCTCCCCGAAGATCACCGCGTGCATCCGGTGATGCTCGATCGAGCGGATGAGGGTCGAAAGCACCCCGGTCCGGCCCGCGAACATCCGCCAGTCGCTCACCGGCCTCGAGGGGGTATAGGCGGCGCTGAGCCTGCTGCGGGTCTCGGCCGACTCGTCGGAGCTTTGGGGATCCGCCTGGTCGGCGGCGGTCATCAGGAAGCGGGGGAGAGCCTGGGGCTCGGCGGCGGGCGTGCGAGCGGCGAGCCGTTTCAATCTGGGGGCCGGCGCCTGGTTGTCGTCCGCGCGCGCGTTCGTCGCCGGCGGACGTATCTTAATGAGCCAGTCCACGGTAGCCGAACGCCTTTCCACACCATGCCTCGCGGGGATGCTAGCAAAGCGTATGCCGGGCCGCCGAGGGCGGCGGCCGAGAGCCCACGCAACTGCGGGATGAGGTCAATTGTAAAGGAATGGGCGCCACATCTAGGTCAAGGTTCATGTCGGCCCCGTTCTCGATTATCCACCGAATCATGCATGTCGCGGTCGTCATCGTCGGCTATAGGAACAGCGACGACGTTCTTCGCTGCATCGCGGCGCTGGAACAATCAGAGTACGCCGATTACGAGGTGGTTGTCTGCGAGAATGGAGGCCGGGCGGCCTACGACGAACTGACGCGGCGCGCGCCGACCCGGCTGAAAGGCGGCCAGGCGGTTCGCATCATCGACGGGGGCGCCAACCTCGGATTTGCGGGCGGGGTCAACGTGGGCCTGAGCGAAGCGGCGGGCGCTGACGCCTGGTGGCTGCTCAATCCCGACACGGAAGCCTCGCCCGGGGCCATGGGCCGCCTGGTGGAGCGCCTGTCCCGGGGGGACTGCGACGCCGTGGGGAGCGCGCTCCACTGGCCGGACGGCCGAGCGCAGTCCTATGGCGGGACCTGGCAGTCATGGCTGGCGAGGGCGGTGGGCATCGGCCACGACGGGGTGTTCCGTACGGCGGCGGAGGTCGAGCGGCGGCTGGGCTACCTTTGCGGGGCCTCGATGATGGTGGCGCGCCGCTTCGTCGAGACGACCGGGCCGATGCGGGAGGACTACTTCCTCTATTGCGAGGAGACCGAATGGTGCCTGCGCGCCACCGCCAGGCGGATGCGGCTGGGATCGGCGCCCGATGCGGTCGTCCTTCACCACCACGGCACCACCACCGGCGACGACGTGGACCGGCGACGGCGCTCGCGCCTGTGCGCCTATCTTCTGGAGCGCAACGGGATCCTGCTGACCCGCGACCGCTTCCCCTCCCACCTGCCGGTCGTGATCGTGGCCTCGCTGGGCCTCCTGGTGCTGCGCTACGCCAAGAGCGCGGCCTGGCCTCAGCTCGGCCATGGCCTCGCAGGCTGGCTGGCCGGGGTCATGAACCGGCGGGGCGCCCCGACCTGGCTGACGGTGTGAAGCCCGCAAAGAATTGTCTCTCGGCTTCCAAGGCTTATGGGCCCCTCCTGATTCTGCTAGCGTGAGCCTTGCTTGGATGAAACCGTCGCCGTCCCCCCTGATCGCGCTCTGTTTCTGCGCCGCAGCCCTGTGTTGCGCACCCACCGGCGCCTCGCAGCCGTCCAGCCCCTATGCCCCCTGGCCGAACGGGCCGCCTGCCAAGCCCAGCTTCTTCCCCATCGCCGTTTGGTGGCAGTCGCCCACCGCCACCGGCCACAGCGGTCCGCATCCGACGCTTGCCGCGGCCGCCGCCGCCGCCGGGATCAACATCTTTCACGGTCTCAGCGGCCCGAGCGGCGCGCCCGATTCCTGGCCCGAGCGGTTCGGTCGGGATGAGGGCGAGCTCGAGGCGATCAAGGCGAACCAGCTCTACGTCATCGGAGGGATCAACACCCCTTCCGACCAGAACACCTCCGCCGCCTCCGTGGCCTCGATGCTGGCCCTGGCCAAGGCGATCGGCGCCGAGCGCAACCTGATCGGCTACAACGCCGGGGACGAGCCGAGTTGCGACGGCCAGATGCAGGCTGTTCCGGCCGTCGTGGCGGCCATCGGCCGGTTCGACCCGTCGCGGGTGGTCCTCTACAACCACACCGCCTGGATGAAGTCGCCCCAATGGAGCCAGTGCCTGCCGGCGTCGATCGCCGCCCTGCGGGCCACCAGCATCGGGTCCTTCGACCTCTACCCGCTGACCGACCCCTGGCTGTCGTTTTCGCCGGGTTACGGCGGCTCGGACTTCGAGTCGGTCCCCAACGACGGCCTGTTCCTCCAGGGCCTCACCACCCGCGCCCTGGTCCACTTCGGCCGGCCCGACCAGCCGATGTGGGCGGTGGTGGGCGCCGGCGGCGACAATTTCGGATTTTCCGAGGCCAACAACACCTTCAAGGGCGCCGTCGCCGCCGGCTCCGACGTGCTGGTCAATGAGAGCGGGTGGTCGAGGTTCACCAGCGCCTGGGTCGGCCTAGTGGTCTCAGGTGCGGGCCTGGCGCCCAAGACGCAGATCGTCGGCGTCGTGGATCCGACCCATGCGAAGCTGAGCGCCCCGGCCTCGGCGAGCGCCGACAAGGCCGACGTCACGGTCACCGGCGGCGCCTTCGATTCCGATTGCGTGGAGCGGGTCAACCTTTGCATCGTGAACGGGAACGAATACCGGCCCACGCCCGCCCAGGTGAACGCCGAAGTCTGGATCAGCCTCATCAACGGCGCGAGGGGCATCGGGTATTTCTGCCACGACCGGGCCTCCTACTCCTTCTGCCTCGGGGACGCGGCCGGCGGGCCGGCCGCCGCGGTCGCGGCGGCCAACCTTGCCTATGTCAACGCCACGATCTTGAAGTTCGCGCCGGCTCTGAACGCGCCGACCGCCGCGTCCTGCTCCATGCAGCAGCAGAACTTCGACAGCGGCGAGGCCTGGACCACCGAAAGCTGCCACGACGGCGTCCTGAGCATGGCCACCGACAACCGCGCCGTCCCGGGCATGGCGATGGTCAAGCAGCTGGGCGACGTCATCTACCTGTTCGCCCAGTCCGACCGGAGGAGCGAGGCGGGGGCCCGGTTCACCTTCACCCTCAGCGGGATGGCCTCGAAAACCGCGACCCTCGTCTACGACTCCAACGACCGCTACGACCCGGCCCATTCGGCGCAGGGCTTCAAGGCGGCGCTGGATGCCGACGGACGCTTCTCCGACACCCTGGGCGCCCACCACGCCGACTACCAGGTGAAAATCTACGCTATTCGGTGACCTGGCCTGAACGAGCGCACCGCCGCCGGGCCGGACAGCGCCGGCGCCTGCGCAGGTTTGGCCGCCCCGGCGTTCTCCTCGCGTCGGCTCCGGGCGACGAGCGCGGCGATCATCCCCATCAGCATGAACACCAAGGGATGGTTGTCTTGTTCGCTAAAGACCGATTTCTCGATGAAGAAGATGGTCAGGGCGATGGCGATCGGCGCCAGCAGGCCGGCTTCACCCGCCAGAGACTTCCGCTTCCAGATGGTCTTGGCGCTATAGTAAATCGACAGAGCAAGCATGCCGTAGTAAAAAATAAAGCCAGCGATGCCGACTTCCAGCATTACGCAAAGGTAGTAGTTGTCGATCGTCGTTATGTCGTACGGGTGGTAGCCCAACGTCGTCGCACCCATCCCGATGCCGTAGCCCTCGGGGTGGCTGAGGACCTTCGGAATACCCATGATCCATTGGTCAATGCGGGCTTGATTGCTTGTATCCTGCGAACCGTCGCCCCACACCACGTTGTGGATCCGGCCGACGAAGAAGGAGGCGGCGATGGCCCCCAGGAACATCACCGGATAGGCCAGGACGGTGGCCGTCCCGAGCAGGCTGGTCCGCTCGCGCCGCCATTTCAGCAGCGCCCAGGCGATCACGTAGAGCAAGGCGCCGAGCAGGCAGCCGATCACCCCCAGGCGCGCGCCGCTCGCAATGGTCACCAGCAGGATCAGCCCCGCCGAGGCCACCGCGAGGGCGCGCATCGCAAGATTGCGGGACACGACGGCGTAGTGGCCCACGAACGGCAGTGTGAGGGCCATGTACTCGCCCAGGCCGAGCGGGGTGGTGAAGGTGCTCTGCGCCCGGTAGACCCCGCTCAGGCGGTGGGCTCCCGCCAGGGCCAGCAGCACGTTGTCGTCTTCGACCTTGAGGAAGGAGGGGATGTGGTCGGCCCACAGAATGTGCTGGGCGCGCCACTCGATGATGGCGATGACGCCCACGACGATGGCCATCGCCCACATCAGACGGATCATTCTCCACGCCCGGCCCGGGACGAGGAACACGCCCACGCTGGCGAAGAAGATGGCGGTCCAGCCCGTCTGCGCGACGATGAACCGGTCGAAGGAGAGGCCGGGATCCGCGGAGAGGGCGATCGAGACGGCGGCCACGATGGTGAAGGCGACGAGGAGCCGCCACACGGGCCCCACCGCCCTCAGCGCTGCGCCACTCTGGGTCCGCAGGCGCCGGGACGTCGAGACGCACAGGAGGAGGACCAGCACCAGCGGGAAGCCGGTCAGCCGCACCATGGTGATCCAGGGCAGGCCCGGGGGCGCGATCGCCAGGTAGTTTGGCCACATGACGACGCTTACCGCGAAGGCGAACAACAGCGCCGCCAGGGCGCGTTCGGGCGCCTTGCGGGTGTCGGGCAGGGCCCAGATGACCGTCAGGGCCAGCAGGAGCAGGGGCGCGGTCAAGGGCGCCAGCAGCTCGGGGGCGAGCAGCGCGAAGCCCACCCCGTAAAGAAGCGCGCCGGCGGCGACGACGCCGATCACCCAGGGGCCCGCGACGGCCGCCGGACGGGCCAACTCCGGGAGGAGGGCGCGAAGGCTTCCGCGGCGGCTGCGGTCCGCTTCCGGCGCTTCTCCCAGCGCCTCTCGGCGCGCCCAGGGCAAACTCATCCTTCCTGCCGTGCTCGCTGGCGCGGCCACAGGGGAGCGGCCAGGCGCCGAATCTCATCCATGCCAAGCGCGATCGCTTCGGCCTCGCGGCGAAGCAAGAAGGCGGCCAATCCCGCCGAGACCAGCAGCATGGCCCCGGCGGCGGCCCACGACTTCACCTCCCACACGAGGGTCCAGGCCACCACCACGGCGGCCGAAAGGGCGAAGAGGGCCAGCCGGTCCATGCCGTGCGAGACGCGTGAGCCGGTGTCGCGGTTGAGCATGACCACGGCGAAGGCGCTCGCCGCGAGCTCGCCGACGACGAGGCCGCCGAGCAGCCCATCGATCCCGCCCCAGACGCGCAGGCCGATGAACGCGGTGAGCAGGGCGACGACGTGCGCGAGGTTGCTGAGGGCGACGGTGGCGCTGCGGCCCACGGCCAAGGCGACGGTCGTGGGCCAAGTGAGCAGGGACCGCGCCATCTGCAGCACCCCGACCAGCGCGATCATCAGGACCGGCTGGGCGAAACGGGCGCCGAACAGCAGCGGGGTCGCGACCGGGGCCACCAGGGCGAAACCCGCCGCCATGATAACCGCCAGCACCAGAACCTGGCCGCCAAGCCAGTCGCCGACCCGCTCGGCGCCCCCCGGCATGTCGCGCTGGGCGGCGATCAGCGGAATGTAGATGGCGTGCAGGTAGTTCGCCACCACGATCGAGGGATAGGCGATCAACTGCGAGACGGCCGAGTAGTAGCCGAGCGCGGTCAGCCCCAGCTGCTGGCTGATGATCACCCGATCCCCCTGGGCCGCCAGGAACAGCAACATGCCGTTAACCGTCAGCGGCGCCGCGAAGCGGGCCAGGCGCGGCGCGTAGCGGCGATCCCAGCCCAGTCGGTAGGGGCGCTCGGCCATCAGGTGGGAGGCCGCCACAAGGACGAGGGACCGGGCGATCAGCCCGTAGACCACGGCGGTGAAGTCGCCGGTGAGCCAGGCGGCCGCCACCGTGGCGGCCAGGCCAGCCAGCTCAGCGGCGATCATGGAGATCCCGTGCGGGCGGAAATCGTGGTCCCGCTGCGCCCGTCGGACGTCCAGGTGAAGGAACCCTTGGATCAGCGGCGAGAGCGCCAGCAGCATCAGTCCCTCGGCGAGGCGGGGGGCCCGGTAGAACCTGGCGATGGGCTCGGCGAGCACGACCAGGGCCACGGCTATGGTCACGCCCCTTGCGGCCCAGACGAGCTGGACCAGCTTCTGGACGCGGAAGGCGCCACCGTGCCGATCCTGGATCAGGAAACGGTCGCCGCCGGTGTCGGTGATCAGATCGAAGAATGCGCCGGTGATCAGGAGGATGGCGGCGATCCCGAGCTGTTCGGGTCCCAGCAGCCGCGCCACGGCGACATAGCGCAGGACCGCGGCCCCCAGAGAGATCAGGATGGCGGCGAAATAGAGGGAGCCGCCGCTGCGGGCCGTCGCCGGCTCGGCGAGGTCCGCCGTCACGGGGGAGTCGCCCGAGCCTCGCCCAGGGGGCTGGCTGTGGGATTCTCGCTCGCCGGCTCCATTCCAGTCCTTAAGCACGGCAGTCCTTAGAGAAGTCTTGGCGGCGAAGGTTGTCGCCTCCTGGTCGTAGCGCCTTTCCCGCGACAAGAGGAAGCGCCACAAGGGTGGCATGACGAAGCAGGCGCGCGGCGGCGGACGGGAGCGCCTATGGTCGGCACACGACTTGCAGGCTTGGGGCGAGTTTTTGGCCTCGCGCCGGCGGTGACAACGGGGAGACGTAGCCCATGGGTTTGCGGATGCTGCTCGCGGCGGTTCTGGCTGCGGCGACGGCCGTCGCCGGCTGCCCGTGTCCCGTGTTCAGCCAGCCGACCCCATCGACCGCCCAGCGCGAGTACACCCTCGGTCCCGGAGACACCGTCGAGGTGCAGGTGGTCGGGCGGCAGGATTTCACGACCCGCGTCAAGGTCGATGCGGAGGGCGCGATCCAGGTCCCCTACCTAGGCGCGGTTCACGCCGCCGGCGAGACGGCCAAGGACCTCGGCGACGCCCTCGCCAAGGCGCTGGTGGGCGGCGGCTATTTCTCCAATCCGGTCATGAGGGTCGACATCGTCGGCTACGCCAGCCAGTACGTCACGGTCCTAGGCGCGGTGATGACTCCCGGCCTGGTGCCGATCGACCGGCCATATCGGGTCTCGGAGATCATCGCGCGCGTGGGGGGCACCCGCGACACCGCCGCCGACTACGTGATCGTTCGCTCCCAGACCGGTGAAGAAAGACGCTTTCTCATCAAGGATCTGATGACGGGCGGCGCTGCCGAAGATCCCCTCGTGTGGCCGGGCGACAAGATCTTCAGCCCCGCCGCCGATCAGTTCTACGTGCAAGGAGAGGTGCAGCGCCCGGGCGGCTACCCGATGACCTCCGGGATGACCGTGCGCGAGGCGATCGCGCGGGGCGGGGGCCTCACCTACCGTGGCACGGATCGTGCTGTCAGCATCACGCGCAGCGGCGTGCGGCTGCGCGCCGTTCAACTGGACTCCAAGATCGAAGCCGGCGACGTGATTGTGGTCGGCGAGCGCTTCTTCTAGAGCGTATGGCTACGAGACCATCACGATGAGTTTGCTGCAGTTCCTGAGGATCCTCTGGGCCTGGCGGAGGCTGGTCGCGGCCGCCGCCCTCGGGGCCCTTGCGGGCGGCGTCCTCGTCTGCCTGGTGGCCCCACCGCGCTGGGAAGCCCATGCGCGGGTGATGCTCAACACCCTGAAGCCCGACCCGATCACCGGGGCGGTCATCGCTGGGCCCGCCGAGCGGGGCTACATCGCCACCCAGACCGAGCTCATCACCGACTACACGGTGGCCGAGCGGACCGCCGAGAAGCTCGGCTGGACGACCGACCGGACGCTGATGGAGAAATACCGGCATCGGTCGAAACGGGACGCGCGGGATTTCCAGCATTGGCTCGCGCAGCGGCTGATCGACCGGACCAAGGCCAAGGTGCTCGAGGGCAGCAACATCCTCGAGATCTCCTACGGCGGCCCCAGCTCCGACGAGGCCAGGCGCGTGGCCGACGCCCTGCGCAAGAGCTACATCGAGGTCAGCCTCGACTTCCACCGCGACGACGCCGCCCGGGACGCCCAGTGGTATGAGACCGAGGCGCAGAAGGCGAAGGTCGCTCTCGACGCCGCTCAGAAGGCGGAAACCGATTTCGAGCGCGCCAACGGCGTCTTGATGGCCGACGAGAAGACCGACCTCGACACCGCCCGGCTGCGGGCTCTTTCCGCCCAGGGGATGGCCGGGCCGGCGACCGCCGCCGCGCCGACCGCCTCGCAGAGCGCCATTCAGCTGGCCCAGCTGGACGCCCAGATCGCCGAGGCCGAGCGAACCCTCGGCCCGAACCATCCGGAGCTGCAGCAACTGCGCGCCCAGCGGGCGGCGGTGGCCAAGCTCGCGGCCCAGGACGCGGCCGCGGCCCGCGCCGTCATGGCTGGGACCGGCGGCGCGGCGGCCTTGGAAAGCGCGCTGGCGGCGCAGAAGGCCCGGGTCATCGCCCAGGGCGACAAGCTGAAGACGCTCAGCCAGCTCCAGTCCGACGTCGACCTGCGCCGCGACCAGTACCAGAAGGCGTCCGCCAAGGCCGCCGAGCTGCGTCAGGCCGCGACCGAGGCCGACGTGGGACTGACGCCGCTGGCCGCTGCGGTCACCCCGCAGAGCCCGAAGTTCCCCAACAAGCTGCTGATTATTCCAGGCGCCTTCGTCCTGGGCCTGGGGGTGGGGGTGCTGGCGGCCCTGCTCCTGGAGTTGATGGCGCGCCGGATTCGGGGGCACGAGGATCTCGAATCGGCGATCGACGCGCCACTACTGGCGATGGTGCCGGGTCCGCCCGAGCCGCCGGTCAAGGCCGGCCCGCGCTGGCGTGCGTGGCTCGCCCGGCGGATGAACAACGGATGGGCGGCGCAATCGTGATCGCGACCTTGCAACACACCGACCCGGGCAAGAGGCTGACGCTGGTTTCCGGCGGCAAGGCTCTGGGGCCGCTCGGAGATGACCCGCGCGCAAGGGTCCGCCTGCAGCCGGCGAGCGATCTCGTGATGATCAGCGACCCCGCCGGACCGCAGGCCGAGGCGATCCGCGCGCTGCGGACCCACATCCTGACCTCGCACCTGCAACTGGGGCGGCGCGCGTTGGTGGTCTGCGCGCCGAACCCCCAGGCAGGCTGCACCTTCGTGGCGGCCAACCTCGCCGTCGCCTTGTCCCAGATCGGCGCGCGCACCCTGCTCATCGACGGCGACCTGCGGGACCCGTCGCTGCAACGGTTCTTCCCGGGCCAGAGGCCGGGCGCGCCCGGCCTCTACGAATGCCTGAACGGCGGCGCGGCGGTCAGCAAGACCATCGTCACCGACGCCGCCACGGGGCTCTCGGTCATGTACGCGGGCGAGGCGGCCTCGGACGCCCCGGAGCTGCTCTCCAGCGAGCGGTTCCGGGCGCTGATGGATTTCTGCCTGCGCGAATACGACGTCACAATCGTCGACACCCCGCCAGCCAGCCGCTGTGCGGACGCCAGGCTGATCAGCAGCGTCGTCGGCTACAGCCTGATCGTGGCCCGTCGCGACCACAGCTTCGTGGCGGAGGCCAAGACGCTGGCCGACGAGCTGCGCCAGGACCACGCCCTGGTGATCGGGGCGGTGCTGAACGAAGCCTGAGGGGCGTCCGCCCTCTGCGGAAAACCGCAGCCCAGGCGACCGGCATCCAGCCTGGCGCCCCGAGCAGTTGGCGTTGGACTCAAGGGCTCCGGCCGACGCATATGGTCGCCGCCCGGTCGAGTAGGGGAGGGATCTCATGAGCAGCTTCAAGGACCGTAGCGCCAGGGCGGGCGCGTCCGGGTGACGGCTCCGGAGCAGACCATCGAGGTCGCCGGTCGCAAGGTGCGGCGGCTGGGGTTCGGGGCCATGCGGATCATGGGCGCGCCGGACCCCCTGGCCCTGATGCGCCGGGTGGTCGAGCTGGGCGTCGAGTTCATCGACACCGCCGACATCTACGGCGACGGTGAAAGCGAGCGCCTGATCGCCGAGGCCCTCCACCCCTATCCCCGGCAGGTTCTGATCGCCACCAAGGGCGGCTTCATCCCCGGCAAGCTGCAGCCGGGCCAGCGGATGCTGCCGGCCGACGGGCGCCCCGAGCGGCTGAAGCGGGTCTGCGAGGAGAGCCTGCGGCGCCTGCGGCTGGAGCGCATCGACCTCTATCAGCTGCACACGCCCGATCCCGCCGTGCCCTTCGCCGACTCGATGGGCGCCCTCATCGAGCTCCGGGACGAGGGCAAGATCGCCCACATCGGCCTCTCGAATATCGGGCGCGGCCACATCCAGGAGGCGCTGGAGCTGACGCCGATCGCCTCGGTGCAGAACCGCTTCAATCACACCGACCGCGCCTCAGAGCGGGTGCTCGAGCTCTGCGCGGCGCGGGGGATCGCCTTCCTGCCCTGGGGTCCGCTGCAGACCGGCGCCGACGCGCCGCTGGAGGCCTTGGCCGCCGAGACCGGCGCGCGGCCCTCCCAGGTGGCCCTGGCCTGGCTGCTCGGCCGATCGCCGGTGATGCTGCCGATCCCCGGCACCTCGCAGATCGCCCACCTGGAAGAGAACGTCGCGGCCGCGTCGCTGCGGCTCACCGAGGCCCAGCTAGGCCGGCTGGCCTCGGCCTGACCGCGCCTAGACCTCGACCACGATCTTCCCGAAATGGGCCCCGGCCTGCTGCCGGCGGAAAGCCGCCGCAAGGTCCCGCAGGGGGAAGGCCTGGTCCAGGACCGGCCGGATGCCGGTCGCCTCGATCCCGCGTATGAAGTCGAGCTGATGCCTTCGGCTCCCCACCACGAGACCGATCATCCGCAGCTGCTTGACGATCAGGTGGAATGAGGCGGTGGGAACGCCCGACAGCAGGCCGATGACGGCGATCTGCCCGCCCGTGCGCACGGCCGTCGCCGACTCGCCCATCGTGCCGCCTCCCACTTCGACGACATAGTCGACGCCGCGGCCTCCGGTGGCGGCGCGGGCCGCCTTGCCCCATTTCGGTTCGCTCCTGTAGTTGATCAGGTGGTCGGCGCCGAGGGCCTTGAGCCGCTCCAGCTTCTCGTCGGACGAGGAGGTGGCGATGACGCTGGCGCCCATGGCCTTGGCGATCTGCAGCGCGAAGACGGAAACCCCCCCGCTGCCCTGCACGAGGACGGTGTCGCCGGCCTTCAGCCTTCCGTCGACCACCAGGGCGCGCCAGGCCGTGAGGCCCGCGCAGGTCAAGGTCGCGGCCTCCGCGTGCGAGTAGCCCCGCGGCTGGCGGGTGAACCAGGTGGCGGGGGCGGTCACCAGTTCCCGCGCGTAGCCGTCCACGCCGTCGCCCGGTACGCCGACGAAGCCGTCGTCGGGGGCCTCGCCGTCCAGCCAGAAGGGGAAGAAGGTAGATACCACCCGATCGCCCGCCGAAAATTCCGTCACCCCTTCGCCGACCGCGACGACGTCGCCGGCGCCGTCCGACATCGGGATTCGGCCATCCGCGGCCGGCGCGCCACGGCCGGTGACGACGCCGAGGTCGTGGAAGTTGAGCGAGCTCGCGCGGATCCGCACGGTGATTTCGCCCGGCCGGGGCGCGGGCGGATCGGGCAGGTCGACATAGGACAGCGACTCCAGGGTGGCCGGCGTCCGAATCTGAACAGCCTTCATGGCGAACGCATCTCCTTCTTGGCGCGGGATGGGCGCGGACGATCTTGTGGCCGGTGATCCTAGCCCGTCGGGCCGAGGTTGGCCCTTCCTCTTTCGCACTTGTCGTACCGAATGGGACACTTCACTCTTTCGGCCGAGGCGGCCTTGGCCGCGGGATGGCCGTGACCACGCAAGTTCGAGGGAGTTGGCGCATGCGGCAAGGACCGCTGACGGGAGTGCGGATCGTCGAGTTCGCGGGCATCGGGCCCGGGCCGTTCTGCGGGATGCTGCTGGCTGACATGGGGGCGGACCTGGTGCGGATCGACCGCGACCGGAACGCCGCCGGCGGCCCCTTCGCCCGCGGCAAGCGCTCCGTCATCCTGGACCTGAAGAGCGATGCGGGCCGCAGCGCGGCGCTCGCCTTGATGGCCGCGGCCGACGCCGTCATCGAGCCCTTCCGGCCCGGGGTCATGGAGCGTCTCGGCCTCGGTCCGGACGAGGTCCTGGCCCGCAATCCGAAGATCGTCTACGGGCGCATGACCGGCTGGGGCCAGACCGGTCCCATGGCCGAGCGTGCCGGCCACGACATCAATTACATCGGCCTCTCCGGCGCGCTGAGCGCCTTCGGCCCGCCCGAAAAGCCGATGCAGCCGCTGAACGTCGCCGGCGACTTCGGCGGCGGCTCGCTCTATCTGGCCATGGGCCTTTTGGCCGCGATCATCGAGGCGCGCGCCAGCGGCAAAGGGCAGGTCGTCGATTGCGCGATGGTCGACGGCTCGGCCTCGCTGCTCACCAGCCTCTTTCCCGGCGCGCAGACCGGCGCCTGGGGCCCGCGCGGCGCCAACTTCCTCGACGGCGGCAGGGCCTGGTACGGCGTCTATGCGTGCGCCGGCGGCGGCTGGGTCAGCATCGGACCGCTCGAGCCGCAGTTCTACCGCGCCCTGCTCGACGTGATGGACCTCGATCCGGCGGCCTATCCGCAGAACGATCCCGAGCGGCAGCCGGCCCTGCAGCAGGCGCTCGCCGAGCGGTTCGCCTCCAAGACCCGAGACGAGTGGTGCGCGGCGCTGGAGGGCCTCGACATCTGCTTCGGCCCCGTTCTCAGCATGACCGAGGCGCCCCTCCACCCTGCCAACGTCGCGCGCAACGTCTTCATCCAGGTGGATGGGGTGTGGGAGCCGGGTCCGGCTCCGAGGTTCTCGCGCACGCCGTCGGCGGCCGGCCCCCGCGCCGAGCCCGGGGGTGCGCAGGCCGACGACGTCCTGAGCGAGTGGGGCGCCTAGAGGCGCGACCCGGGCGGTCCTAGTGTCCCGAGTCCGAAGTTCGCCAGTGGATGGGATGGGCGCCGAGCGAACTTCGGACTCGACGAGGACGCTAGCAAAGCTTTGAATCGAGTGTGGTTTACGAATTTGAAGTTCGCTTCAGCGCCCGCCCCATCAATCGAGCGAACTTCAAATTCACCACACTAGCGCGCCTTGTCCTTCAGAAAGGCGCCGGCGGCCTTGTTCCGGTGCGTCTTGTCGAAGCCCGCATTGCGCGTGATTTCGTGATTGATGCCCTCCGCCAGCGGCAGGCCGTCGGTGTCGTAGACCGCCCGCTTGTTGGCGGCGTTGCTGTGCCAGGAGTTGGCGAGGATCATCTCGCACCATTCGGCCACCCGCACGTCGAGCCGGTCGTCGGGCACGCACTCGTTGGCCAGGCCCATGGCCGCGGCCTCGGCGCCGGTGTAGCTGCGGCAGGTGATCGACATCTCCAGCGACTTGGACGCCCCCACCCGGCGTGGCAGGCGCTGGCTCATGCCCCAGCCGCCCGGCACCAGGCCGAACTTGCCGTGGGTGTCGGCGAAAAGGGCCGATTCCGAGCAGAGGATGAAGTCGGCGGCCAGGACCAGCTCCAGCCCGGCCGTGTAGCAGCCGCCATGCACCTGGGCGATCACCGGCTGGCGCAGCTGCGAGAGCTTCTCCAGCGTCAGGGCCTCCACGCGCAGCCAGGCGAAACCGTCGGCCTTGCGCGGCTCGCCTAGGTCGTGACCGCCGCAGAAGGCGCTTCCCGCGCCCTTGAGGACGACGATGCCGATGTCGGCCCCGTTGGTGTCGATGTCGCGGATGTGGCGGCGCAGCTCGTCGAACAGCGCCTGGTTGATGGCGTTACGCTTCTCGGGGCGATTGAGCGTGAGGGTGCAGACGCCGCCGGCGTCTTCGCGCAACACCAGGCCGCCCGTCCGCTCCTGGGGTTCTTCCGACATCATGCGCCTCCCTGGCCGATCTGCCGTACGCGGTTCCCGGTCGGGCGCTGAGGGCCCACCGGGTTCCTTGATGGTCGTGCCTGCAGCCGCGGCCGAGCGCAAGGGTCTGATGGAGGTTCGGCCATGGCGGCGGCCGCCTGCTTCTTGCGTTCGGACGAGGGCTCCTTCATCACCCAACCCTGAACTCCAAGCCGACGGTGGGCGGTCGGCGCACTGACCCGCGCTCTCGCCGATTGGCCCAAAAAGATCGACGCCATAGGGAGGAAACGATGAGTCCGAGGGTTTTCGACGGCGTGAAGGTGCTCGATCTCACGCACGGCTTCGCCGGGGCGGTCGCCACCATGATCTTGGCCGACAACGGTGCGGCGGTGACCCGCATCGAGCCGCCCGAGGACGCCGGCTACCGGGGCGACCCCAACCGCGGTTCAGGGGGGTTCAAGCAGTGGCGGCGCGGCAAGACGCGCCTGGTGCTGAACCTGAAGTCGCCCGAGGGGCGCGCACGCGCCCAGGCCCTCGCCCGCGAGGCCGACGTGCTGGCGGCCGCCTTCCGGCCGGGGGTCCTGGAGCGGCTCGGCCTGGACTACGAGACCCTGGCGGCGGACAACCCGCGGCTGATCCACTGCACGATCACCGGTTTCGGGACCAAGGGCCGCTACCGCGACCTGCCCGGATACGACGGCCTGGTGATGGCCCTCGCCGGGCGCATGGTGGACTTCGGCAGCATGTTCAACCTCGACCGGCCGGCGTTCACGGCGCCGCCGATGGCGAGCTTCGGCGCCTCGCAGGCGGCGGTGCAAGGGATCTGTGCGGCCCTGCATGAGCGAACCCGCAGCGGCCTCGGCCAGAAGGTCGAGACCAGCCTCTTGCAGGCATTCTCCGCCTACGAGATGGGCGGCTGGCTCGCGGTGCAGCTTGCGGACAAATTCCCGCATCTCGCCTTCGGGCCGCCGTCCGGCAAGCGCCCCGTCAATCCCAATCCCACCCAGTCGCTGCAGTACATCCCCGCCCGCACGCGCGACGGCGCCTGGATCCAGTTCGCCAACTTCGCCCCCCACCTCTTCTGGCTGCAGATGGAGCTGCTCGGCCTTGGGGGCCTGAAGGACGACCCGCGCTACCAGGGGCTGCCGATGGGCGTGTCGGTCGAGATCCAGCACGAGGTGGTCGAGAAGATCCTGGCGGCGGTGCGCCAGTTCGGCGGCGCCCAGTTCATGGACAAGATCTTGGCCTCGGGCCAGGTCGGCGCGGACCGCTTCACCGACACCCAGGGCGGCATGGACCACCCGCAGATCCGCCACAACGGACATGTGGTCCGGGTGCAGGATCCCGAGCTCGGCGAGACCGAGCAAGTGGGGGCGGTGGCCACCATGAGCGCGACCCCTTCGGCCATCGCCGCGCCGGCGTCGGCGGCCGCCGGAAAAGGCGCGCCGCCCGCCCCTCGGCCCCCCCGTTCGGACTCCGGCCGCGGCGGCCCGCTCGCCGATGTCGTGGTGATCGAGGCCGCTGCCATGTACGCCGCCCCCTTCGGCCCGAGCCTGCTGGCCGACCTGGGCGCCCGGGTGATCAAGGTCGAGCCCCTGGAGGGCGACCTGATGCGAAAGAACGGCTTCCTGGGTTTCAAGGCCGTGCAGGACAAGGAGAGCATCGCCCTCGACCTCAAGCAGCCCGAGGCGCAGGCCATCGTGCGCAAGCTGGTGGAGCGCGCCGACCTCTTCATGCACAACTACCGTCCCGGGGTGCCGGAGCGGCTGGGCATAGGCTACGAGGCGCTGAGGGCGGCGAACCCCGAGCTCGTCTACCTCTACGCCGGCGCCTATGGCGTCGATGGGCCCTACGCCCGGCTGCCGGCCTACCACCCCATCGCCGGCGCGGTGTGCGGCAACGCGGTGCTGCAGGCCGGCGCCGGATATCCGCCGCCCCCCGGGGCCGAGCTCGACATGGCCGAGACACGGGCCGCCTCGCGCCGGCTGATCAACGCCAACGAGGGCAATCCGGACGTCAACGCCGCCCTGGTGGTGGGCACCGGCCTGATGCTGGGGCTGACGGCGCGGGACAACCACGGGCTCGGCCAGTCGATCCTCACGACGATGCTGGCGGCCAACGCCTACGCCATGAGCGACGACTGGATCCGCTATCCCGGAAAGCCCGCCCGGCCCACCGTGGACGCCGAGCTGAACGGGACCGGGCCGCTTTATCGCCTCTATCGGACCGCTGACGGCTGGGTGTTCCTGGCGGTGACCAACGACGAGGAGTGGCGGCGGCTCGCCGCCTCGCCGGCCGGCGCCCGGCTGCGTGGGGAGGCGCGCTTCGCCGACGAGACCGCCCGGGACCGGAACGCCGCGGCGCTGGCCGAGGCGCTTGGCGCAACCTTCGCCGAGCGCGCCGCGGACGCCTGGGAGGAGTCGCTGCTAGGCGCCGGCGTCGCCTGCGTGCGCGCCGACCGCTGGGGCTACGCGCAGTTCCTGCACGCCGACCCGCACCCGCGCGAGAACGGCTACCGAGCAGACGTCCGCCACAGCGAGCTCGGGCCCCATTGGCGGCCGGCTCCCACCGTCACTCTCTCGCGCACGCCGGCGAAGGTGGGCGCGGCCTGCCGGATCGGCGAGCACACCCGTCCCATCCTTGCCGAGCTTGGCTACAGCGCCGCCCAGATCGACGATCTGGCGGCGCGCAAGGTGGCCCTTTGCGCCCCGGAGCTGAAGCCGACCTGAGCCGGCCATTCCGGGGACGCGCCAGGATCCTTAGATAGCCTTGGCGGCGGCCAGGGCGTCGATCTGGGCGGCGCTGTAGCCAAGCTCGCCCAGGACTTCGCGGTTGTGCTGGCCCAGCCTCGGCGCAGGCTGGCTAACCTCGAACGGCTGGCCGGCCACCGGCGCGGGCCAGCCGACGTAGACGAAGGGGCCGGCGTCCGGATGGACCCCCTCGTAGATGATCTCGCGGCCGGCCAGGTGGGGGTCGGTCCGCAGGTCCTCGAGCCGGTGCGCCGGCCCCATGGCGATATCGTATTTCAGCGCGATGTCGGCCCACTCGCTCTGGGTCTTGGTGTGGAAGATCTTCTGCAGCTCGCGCCGCAATTCGGTCTCGTTGCCGCCGAAGTCGACGGGCGCATGGGTGTCCTTGCTCTCCACCAGGTCTTCACGGCCGACCGCGCGGCAGAAGTTGTCCCAGAATTTGTGCTCGATCCCGCAGAACAGGACGAACCGCTTATCCTTGGTCTCATAGTATTGGTACTTGGCGCTAGCGCTTTCCCGGTTGGTCTGCCGCGCCGGGAGGCTGCGACGGTCGGTGAGGCGGGCGTCGTTCCAGGTGTAGGTGGCCGGCATCCAGTTGGTCGCCAGCACGGAGTCGGAACCGGCCCCGTCGATGTAGGCGCCCTTGCCCGTGCGGGCCCGGTGCTGAAGCGCCGCCACCGCCGCCAGGGCGGTGTAGCTCGGCCCGACCACCGATCCGTCACCCAGGGCGTCGCCGCTGGGACGCACGAAACCATCCTCGCACATCTGCAGGGGAGGGGCGCCGGCCAGCGCGCCCATCATCATGCCGTGGGTGGGAATCTGGGCGTAGGGACCCTTGGCGCCGAACCCGCTGCACTGGGCGTAGATGATGTCCGGCTTGACCTTGATCTGATCCTCGTAGCCGATCCCGAGCTTGGCGCAGGCGTCGCCGGCGAACCCGTCGACGAAGATGTCAGCGGTCTTCAGGAGTTCGAAGAACGCCTCGCGGCCCTCCTCGCTGCGCAGGTTCATGGTCACGCTGCGCTTGTTGCGGTTCACGTACATGTGGGCGGGGCTGTGGTGCGGGGTGATCTGCCCCAGAAAGTCCCTCAGGTAGTCGCCCACGCCGGGAGCTTCGACCTTGATGACGTCGGCTCCCATGTCGCCGAGCAGGCGTCCCGTCTGGTCTCCGTTGAAGAGGACGGCGCATTCCACGACGCGGATGCCCTTCAGAAGTTCGATCATCTCCCAATTTCCTTATGTGACGTCGCCTCGGAACGAAGCCGGCCTTGAATGGGCTACTTTAGCCATCGCCCGGCCAAGTTGGCAAAGCCCGCCGCGCATCGGTAGGGTCCGGCTTGAAAAATCTCCGTCGTCTCACCCGAGGATTCGCAGGCCCCATGCGCATCGGCATCCCCCCGTCGGAAGGTCCGCGCCATCGTCCGCTGACCCTGGGCGAGATCGGCGAAAACGCCCGCCTGATCGAGGGCGCCGGGCTCGACGGCGTCTGGAAGGGCCATCACCCGCCTGCGCCGGGCGACGGGATCCTCAACCTGATCGACCGCAACAGCGCCAATGGCGATCGCGCATCTTCGCGCGAGCGGCTCGAGGACCTGCGAGCCCTGTCGCCGGCCGACGATCGGGACTATCGCCGGTGGGTCTGAGCGCGCCCGACGGCGCCCCCGCGGCGGGCATCGACTACGCGCCCCTTCCGGTCCGGGCGCCTGAGGCGCGGTTCGAATTCCGCGTCGACGGCTCGATCCTCATCGAGCCTGGATTGGCCCTGCCGGAGCTCTGGCCGTCGATCCCGCATCTCTTCCAGACGCGGGCGCGAGAGCACGGGGACCGGGCCTTCGTCGCCCGGCGGACGCGGCTGCCGGACGGCGGACTCGGCGACTGGCGCAAGCTGACCTACGCCGGCGCGCTCGCCCAGGCGCGATCCGTGGCCCAGGCGTTCCTGGATCTGGGCCTCGGCCCCGAGGCGTCCGTCATGGTGCTGTCCGGCGCCTCGCCCGAGCACATGGTCATCAGCCTCGCCGCCCAGATGGCCCGCGCGCCCTACGCGCCGATCTCGGATAACTACTCGCTGAGGGGCGACTTCGAACGGCTCCGGCTGGCCTTCGAGATCTGTCGCCCGAAGCTGATCTTCGCGGACGACTGGCGCGCTTTCCTGCCCGCCATGCGCGCGCTGGCCGCCGACGGCGTCAGACTGGTGACGCTGGAGCCGGCGCCGGACGGGGAGACCCTGGGCCTCGCCCAACTGCTCGCCGTCGAGGCCACGCAGGCCGTGGACCGCTCCATGGCGGCGATCATGCCCGGCCAGCACGCCAAGACCATCTTCACCTCAGGCTCCACCGGCCGGCCCAAGGGGGTGATGCAGACCCAGCGCATGCTGACCGGGGTTGTCGCCCAGCATGACGCCCTCTACCTGCGCGGCGACGAGCACGGGTCGGGCGAAGCCTACCTCTCCTGGGTCCCCTGGAGCCACGTCGGCGCCAACAACACCCTCTTCGCCGACGTCATCAACGACGCCGCCACCCTCTACATAGACGACGGGCGTCCGCTGCCGGGGCAGTTCGACGAGACGATCCGGAACCTCAGGGAGATCCACCCGCGGGAGTACGCCTCGACGCCGATCTTCTTTTCGGCGCTGGTCTCGGCCATGGAGGCGGACGCGGCGCTGCGCGACGGCTTCTTCTCGCGCCTGAGATTGCTCAGCTACGGCACGGCCGGCCTGTCGCAGGACGTGTTCCGGCGGCTGCAGGCGCTGGCGGTGTCGGCGACCGGGCGGGGGATGCCGATGATCTCCAAGTACGGCGCCACCGAGACCCAGGGCGCCACGCTGACCTATCGTCCACTGGAGCAGACCGGCGCGATCGGGCTGCCGTTCCCGGGCATCAGCATCAAGCTGGCGCCCGTGGGGGCCAAGCTGGAGCTGCGGATCAAGGGTCCGCTGGTGACGCCGGGCTATCTCGCCAATCCCGAGGCGACGGCCGCCGCCTTCGACGACGAAGGCTACTACCGCACCGGCGACGCGGCCCAGCTGGCGGACCGCGAGCGCCCGGAGCTCGGCTTGGTCTTCGACGGGCGCATCGTCGAGAACTTCAAGCTGACCTCCGGGACCTGGGTGCACGTCGGCAACCTGCGCCTCAGCCTCATCGCGGCCCTGTCGCCGGTTGTGCAGGATCTGGTCGTCGCCGGCGAAGGCCGGGAATGGGTGGCGATCCTGGCATGGCTGCGCCCGCGCGAAGCGCGCCAGATCGCCGGCGATGTGGAAGCCGAGGCGGCGGTGGCCGCCGCCCCGGGGCTGCGCCGCCATCTCCTCGAGGCGCTGCGCGCCTTCAACGCCGAGGCCGGCGGCCAGTCGCGGCGGGTGGCGCGGATGCTGGTGCTGGTCGATCCGCCGGCCGGCGACGAGATGGCCGACAAGGGCTACATCAATCAGCGCGCGGTCCTCGAACGCCGGCGCTCCGAGGTCGAGCGGCTCTACGCGCGCGAGCCCGATCCGGACGTCATCGTCTGCTGAGCGCCGCGAAGCGGGCGGGCGCTCAGGCGTAGGTGTAGTTGCCCCCGTCGAGCATGATGGTCTGGGCGGTGACGTAGTCGGCGTCCGACGAGGCCAAAAAGACCGCCAGGCCGCCGGCGTCGCGGATCGCATCGCCGAAGCGGCCCATGGGAACCGCCTTCTCGGCGGCGGCGATGCCCTCCGGATTGATGCGGCGGGCCGCCTCCATGGAGTTGCTTTCCACGAAAGGGTTGATGACGTTGACGTTAATTCCGTAGCGGCCCCACTCGCGCGCCGCGGTGCGGCTGATCGCGCGGATGCTCTCCTTGGCGGCGTTGTAGGCCACCGTGTTCTCCGCGCCCACCTGGCCGCGGCGCGAGCCCATGTTGATCACCTTGCCGCGACGCTCCTTCAGGTACGGGAAGCACAGCTGCATCAGGCGCAGCGTGGCCAAGGGTCCGGTGGCCTGGGTGTAGCTCCACTCCTCCTCGGTCACCGCCTCCACCGGCGAGACCGGCATGGTGCCCGTAGGTGCGGCGCGGGTGTTGAAGCCCTGGGCGTTGTTCACCAGGATGTCGACCCCGCCGAAGGTCTTGACGGTCGCCGCCACCAGCGCCTTCAGCTCTTCCAACTCGCTGATCTCGCAGGGGAAGCCCAGCGCCTTGCCGCCCTCGGCGGTGATCAGGCCGGTGACCTCCTCGACCGTGGACGGAGTCCGGGAGGCGACCACCACCGAGGCGCCTTCCCGCGCCATGGCGATGGCGATGCCGCGCCCGACGCCGCGCCCCGCGCCGGTGATGATGGCGACCTTGCCGTCGAGCTTGCCCATCGTCCTTGGCCTCCTATGATCAACCTGGCCCCACGGCCGTGCTTGGCATGCTTCCCGCAGCCAGGTTCCTGACCGTTCCGTCAGCCAGGAACCCCAACACCGTCTCGCCCGCCATGCGGGCCATGTCCAGCCGCGCGAGGTGGCCGATGCCGCCGCTATGCGGCGTCAGCAGCACGTTGGGAACGTCGCGCCAGCGTTCGGGCGGTGTCGGCTCCTGTTCGAAGACGTCAAGCGCCGCCCCGCCCAGCCGGCCCTCGCGCAGGGCGGCGATCAGGGCGTCCTCGTCCGCCAGCGATCCGCGCGAGATGTTGACGATGAGGCCGCGCGGCCCCACGGCCTCGATGATCGCCCGATCGATGAGTCCGACGTTGGTGTGATCGGCCCGCGCGGCCAGGAAGAGGACGTCGCTCCACTGGGCGAGCTCGTGGAGGGATCGGCGGCGGGGGAGGGGCTCGTCCGGCTTCTCCCGCGGACCCCACCAGGCCAGATCGCAGCCGAAGCCCTCCAGGCGCCGGGCGATCGCCGCGCCGATCTGTCCTAGTCCAACAATGCCGACCTTCAGCCCGGCCACGGAGCGGATGCCGGCCTCGCGGGATCGATCGCGGAACGCGCCCTCGCGCACGCGCCGGTCGCCGTCGGTCAGGCGTCGGTTGTGGGCCAGGAACATCGCCACCGCGTGGGTCGCCACGTCCGGCGCGTTGACGCCGAACCCATGACTCACCGCGACCCCTTTGGCGTTCAGCCGCTCAAGGTCCATGGCCTCGAAGCCCGAGCCCAACATCACCAGCAGTTTCAGCTTCGGCAGGGCGAACACCGGCTCGGGCATGGGCGTGTTGCCCACCGTGATGATCGCGACCACGTCGTCGAGCGCCGAGAGCCTAGCGAGGTCGCCCTCGATCACTGGCGCGGGGGTAAGCTCCAGCTCCGCCGGAAAGGCGTCCCGCAGACCGCCGAACCGGTCGTCCAACACCACCGTGCGCGTCACCTGAGCACCTCGCCAATCCCCCGGATGCGCCACGGCTCACCCGCGGCCGATGAAGGGCATGTTGGTCGCCATCAGCGTCATGAACTGGACGTTGGCCTCGAGCGGCAGCTCGGCCATGTAGAGCACCGCGCGGGCCACGTCGGCGACCGCCATGGTAGGCTCGGGGCGCACCTCGCCGTCCGGCTGCGCGACGCCGGCCCGCATGACGGCGGCCAGCCTCGTCTCGGCGTTGCCGATGTCGATCTGACCGCAGGCGATCCGGAATGGCCGGCCGTCGAGCGAGAGGCTCTTGGTGAGGCCGGTGATGGCGTGCTTGGTCGTGGTGTAGGCGATCGAGCCCGGGCGCGGCGCATGGGCGGAGATCGAGCCGTTGTTGATGATCCGCCCACCCCGGGGCGACTGCGCGCGCATCACCCGGAAGGCTTCGCGGGCGCAGTGAAAGGCGCCGGTGAGGTTGGTTCGGATCACCCGCTGCCAGTCCTCGTCGGCGTAGGAATCGATCAGCCCGGGCCTAGCGCCCACGCCGGCGTTGTTGAAGAGCACGTCCAGGCGGCCGAAGCGCCCGACGGTCGCGTCGAACGCCGCCCGGACGGCGGCGGATTCGCCCACGTCGGTCGGCAGGGCCAGGGCGGCCTCGCCAATCTCGCCCGCCAGGACGACGAGGGGCTCCGGCCGGCGGCCAAGTAGCGCGACGCCGTAGCCCGCGCGCGCCAGTTCGAGCGCGGCCGCCTTTCCGATGCCGCTGCCCGCGCCGGTGATGAGGGCGATCTTGGAGGTCATGGCGAGTTTCGCAGCTTCCGAGCGTCGAGTTCTCTTACCAGCTCTGTCAACGCCGATGGGGAGGGTGTTTGAGCCAGCCCGACGGCGGGTCAGCGCCGGAGGGCGCGGGGGCTCAGGCGCTGCTGGCCCGCGACCCGGGCCCAGCTGTTGATGTCGAAGGGGGCGTCGAGGATGCTACGGCAGCCGGGCGCGGCCCCGACGATGAAGGGTACGAGGTTCACCATCCGCGCGGCGTTGATCTCCAGCACGTTCTCGGAGCTGCGCAGGCCGCCGAGCGGGGTGGTGGAGAGCGCCATCTTAAGCGACGGAGTCCCGTGGATCTCGCAGGTGAACTCAGGTTCGTCCGCTGCGCTGCGCATCCCCTCGAGCCCGAGCACCCAAACGTTCTCGCACTCGTAAGTGTACCAAGGCTCGCCCTTGACGAAGCCGGTGTGCTGGGTCCGCCAGCCGCCCACCGTTCCGGCCCTGAAGGTGTAGTCGAGCTCCGGGACGTAGGTGTCGTTCTGCACCACCCCGATCTTGACGTCCGTGCAGGCGCAGCGATCGAACTCAAAGCCGAAGGCGTTGGCCACCAGGTGCGCCGGCTGCTCGTAGAACCAGTGGTAGCTGCGGGCGAGGGCGCTCTCGGTGCTGGTCATCGATGGGTGGAACGGCAGGCCGAGACCGACCGCCTCGCCGCCGCTCTGGGCTGCGGCGTCCCCGGCCATGAAGAAGGTGAGGGGATAGGTGGCTTCCTTGCAGAAGATCCGCCGGACATCCACCGAGAAGCCGGTCATGAAAAGCGGCACGCATTCGTTGATCAGCCCCGGCGTGTTGCCGGTCCCGATGATGCTGGACCGGCCTTCCTGGCAGGCGCTTTCCAGCAGCTCCCGCTCCGGCTGGTGGCGGACGTAGAAGGCGCCGTTGTTGGTGACGATGTTCTTGCCCGAACGGAGCAGCTTGGCGATCAGCTCCCAGTCGTGCTGGCTGTTGTTGAGGAGCACCACGTCCGCCTCCATGGCGCAGATGGCGTCGAGGTCGCTCGTCGCCTTCACGCCCAGCGGTGCGATCCCGGCCAGTTCGCCGAGGTCCATGCCGTCCTTTTCCGGGTGGTAGACGAGGCCGCCCACGAACTCCATGTCCGGGTGCTCGGCGACCATCCTGACGATCTTCTTGCCGATGCGACCCGTGAAACCCTTGATCACCTTGTAGGTCATCGTCCTCCTGCCCCTTGTGTCTGACCGCCCTGGTTTGGCGCCAAACGCCTTCGCAGTCTTCGAACCTCAGGCGACGTCCCGCCGGCCCTGCCCGGCGAAGGCGTCGCGCCAGTCGGCTCCCGGCGGAACCATGACCTCGAAGCCGAGGGGGTCGGCGCCCGGGGCTGCAGAGCCGATGTCGTCCGCCTCAGCCTCGCGCAACGCCCGGAGCAGCTGGGCCCGCATCTGGACGATCGCCACGTCGCTGGCCGAGAGGTGTTCGCGCGTCCGGTCGGCGATCCGCCCCATGGCGACCTGAACGACGGTGTCCTCCTCGAAGAGGTTGCCGGGGAATCCCGAATAGTGTCCGGCGGCCATGAGGGCGCGGTCCTGACCGTAGTTGGCCGCCTCATCCGCCAAGAGGGGCGCGAAGTCCTCGCGAACCACCCGGTCGTTGCCGACGATGCGGCGCAACGGCGGCCAGTTCTCGTCCACCTTCTCGCGCGCGGAGAAGTAGACGAGGAAGAAGAGATAGTTCTCGTCGTCGACCGGGACCGACATCGTCAGCGTGCTGCCGGTGGGATAGCCGGGGATAAGGACTGAGAAGGGGCGGATGTACTGGGTCACCCTCATGAGCGTGGACCCGTTCGGGTAGCTGCGAAGGGCGATGGCGCTGAGGCCGAGCTCAGTGGGCTCGACGATGTAGGTCAAAGGGGAGGTGAGCAGCATCTTGGCCGGATCGGCGCCGCCAGACGACTTCTTGGGAGGCGAAAGCCTTTCGATCCAGCTCGCGTGCAGGGCCTGGATATGGAAGGTGTCCAGGCCGCCCTCCAGGCCCTGCAGCCAGTTGCAGGCCACCTTGGTGACCGTCGACCAGGCGTGCCCCTCCGGCAGACCCACGATCGGCAGCCTGGGCATCTCCGCCGGCAGCCCCTCGCCGAGCCACACCCAGACAAGGTCGCCCGCTTCGCGGGTCGGGTGGTGGGCGACCTCGACCCGCGCGCAGAAGTCCGCCTGATCGGCGCCCTGCGAGGGCGCTTCGACCACTTTGCCGGTCACGTCGATGGCCCATCCGTGAAAGATGCAGCGGATCGCGCAGCCCTCGTTTCTGACGAGCGCCAGGCTGACGCGTCGGTGAGGGCAGGCCTGGTCCACGAACCCGACCCTCCCGTCGGGCGCCCGCCAGGCGACATAGTCGGCGCCGAACAGCCTCACCTTCATCGGCGCGTCATACGGCTTCAGCTGGGTGGGGAGGGCGAACGGAACCCAGGTCGACGAGCGGATGAGGCGGGACATGGGCGCGTCGCCGCCGACCCGCGTGAGTAGCTCATTTTGCTGTGCGGTAATCATTCATGCCGCTCCTCCAGGCGTCGGCGCCAACGCTACTCTTCCGCCGCCGGTCTCAGAAGAGGATTTAGCGCGCGGAAAAAGACCGCGCGCAGCTCGATGGGAGGATCAGCGCCGGACAGGACTGCGAACTGAGGCGTGGACCTGGCGGCCGCGGGCACGCAAAGTCGGACCTCTGGACTTTCGCGGACGATGCGCAGGGCAGTCGCCGCCGCGCGGTTTCTACCGGCGAGGAGGAATTCTTGGATCGCGTGACCAACATCAAGCCGGACGAGCAGTCGCTCATCGACAGCGTCCACAAGTTCATCGAGGCCGAGGTGGCGCCCATCCAAGCGGCCCTGGGCGACCGCTTCTGGGATGAACGCCAGCACTATACGCCTTCCGGCAAGGAGGCGCCCGAGATCACCGCCGCGCGCCGGCAGGTGCGCGAGGCCTCCGCGCGCGCCGGATTCTACACCATGTTCTGCCCCAAGGATTACGGGGGCGCGGAGCTGGGCGTGCGCCTGTGGTTCCTCTGCTGGGAATCGCTGTTCCACCGCTATGGGCCGCCCTCCAAGCAGCTCGCCTTCTTCGTCTTCTCGCATTTCACCAGCGGGCCGCACGAGGTCTGGAAGTACGCGAAGCCTGAGCTGCAGGCCGAGGTGCTCCCGGAGCTGACCGCCGGACGCCTTCAGGGGTGCTTCGGGATGTCGGAGCCCGACGCCGGGTCCGACGCCTGGATGATGCGCACGACCGCCGTGCGCGACGGCGACGACTGGGTGATCAACGGCATGAAACAGTGGACCAGCTGGTCCCCCACCGCCGATTTCGTCATGGTCTACGCGATCACCGACAAGGCGCTGTTCGCCGCCCGTCGCGGAGGGATCAGCTGCTTCTACGTCCCGACCGACACGCCCGGCTTCAAGGTGGAATCGGTGATCAAGATCTTCGGGCGCCTGGGAGGTTCGGAGGGGATCTTGTCGTTCACCGACGTGCGCGTGCCCGACAAACATATGGTGGGCGAACTTAATCGGGGTTTCGACCTAGCCATGCTCGGCGTGCGCCATGGCCGCCTCGCCAACGCCGGTAGGACGCTCGGCCTGGGCCGCTGGGCGCTGGAGAAGACCATCGATTACGCCAAGGTGCGCAAGACCTTCGGCAGCACCCTCGCCGAGCACCAGACGATCCGCAACTACATCGCCGAGGCCACCGCCATCCTATACGCCGGCCGCGCGATGGCGCTCGACTGCGCCGACAAGGCCGACCAGGGCCGCGACGTGCGCACCGAGGTCTCGATCCTCAAGTACTTCACCACCGAGAACCTGTTCACCGTGCTGGACAAGTGCATCCAGATTCACGGCGGCATGGGGCTGGTGAATGAGACGCGCCTCTACGACGCCTGGCACCAGGCCCGCATGACCCGGATCGTTGAGGGGGCCTCCGAAATTCAGCTGCGGCAGATCGCTCAGCACGTGCTCTCGGGGCGCGTCGACCTCACCTTCGCCTGATCGGCGCGGCGCAACCGCTGGAGTCAGCCGGCCTTCTGCGCTCCGACCATGACGAACGCGATGGTGACCGGCTCGTCCGCCGGCACACGCCAGGCGTGCACTCCGCCCAGCTGGACGAGGCAGTCGCCCTTGTCCAGGCGGGTGACGCTTCCGTCCTCCATGGCCAGGTCGACCGATCCGGAGAGGATGACGCCGTAGTCGATGGTTCGGGTGCGATGCATCGCCGACTGGTGGCCGGCGGGGAAGGTCACCACCCGAAACCGCGTCTCACCAGGATGAACCATGGCGTTGATCGGCTGATCGAGGGTGGAGTCGCGCGTCTCGGTGGTCGGCGTGGCGCCTGATGTGGACCAAACTTCCCGCGAGATCATGCCCACGGAGCCCGAACGCTCGCGCTCGGGCGCCTCGGCGTCGATCAGCACCTTTGAGACGCCGCTGTCGATCCCGAAGACTGCTCTCTTCATTGCCTGTTCCTTCTCTTCCCTGGGCGAGCGCCCGCGCCGTCAGAGCTCGTATTTTTGCGCGAACATCTTCTTGAGCTCCGGGCGACTTACCTTCAGCGACGGGGTGCGCGGCAAAGCGTCCACGAATTCGAAGGCGACAGGGACCTGGTAGCTCGGCAGGTGCTCGCGCGCGTGGCGGTCCAGCTCTTCGGCGGCCACATGCGCGCCGGGGTAGGGCTCGATGACGGCGACCGGGACCTGCCCCAGCCGCTCGTCCTTCACCGCCAGCATGCCCACGTCGCGCACGGCCGGATGCAGCCGCAGCACCTCGCAAACCTTCTCGGGCAGCACCTTGAAGCCGCCGCGGATGATCGCCTCGTCCGCCCGGCCGTGCAGAAAGACGAAGCCGTCGTCGTCGATGGAGGCGAGGTCGGTGGTGGTGATCCAGTCCTCGCCCCAGCGCGGGGACTTCACCCGCAAGAGGCCGATCCCGCCGCGCGGCAGCTCTTCCTTGGTCTCGGCGTCGATGATCTGGAGCGACACGTCGCGCTGGGCCCGCCCGACGCTGCCGCGCTTCAGCTCCCCGTACTTCCGATGCGACTGGAGCGACCAGCCGGCGACGCCGCCGATGAACTCGGTGGCGCCGTAATCGCCCAGGATGGGGATGCCGTAGCGCGCCTCGAAGAGCTCCTGGAGCTTGGGATCGAGGGGCGCGGTGCTGGTGCGGACCGATTTGATCGAGGCGATATCCTCGGGCGCAACATTGGCGTCGACCACCATCTTCAGCATGGTGGGAACGAGGCCCGCCGAGACCGGCTTGTACTTTTTGACGGCCTTCACCCACTCGTCGACATTGAACTTCTCGAACAGCACCAGCCTGCGGCCGTTGAAGAGGACGCCGATAAGGCCCCAGATGCCGCCGGCGTGGGAGAATGGGGTGTAGAAGAGCCGCACGTCGGCGTCCGGCGGATCGGCGGCGCCCGAACTGGGCGCGACGATCGCGATCGCGCGGAGCAGATTGGCGTGCGTGACGGGAATGCGCTTCGGCGTTCCGGTGGTGCCGCTGCTGAGCCGCTCGAGCGCGACGTCGGGCATCGGCTCGCGATGGGGGACAGGACCGAGACGCTCGAGCCCGGGGATATAGCCGACGACCGCCTCCTGGCCCGCCCAGTCGACCACGATCGCCACGGAACCGGCTTCGCGGCAGGCCTCGACCAGGCCGGCGATCTTCCAGTCGGCGGGAACCCCGATCACGGCGTGGAAGCGCACCTTGCGCAGCTCGTCCGTCAGGGTCAGCGGAGGAAGGTGCGGATTGACCGGGGAGATGCAGCGCTCGCTCTTGGCCAGCGCCGCGGCGGCGGCGGCCATGCTCGGGTGGTTGGTGGCGAGCCAGCCCACCGAGACCTGTCGGGGAACGTCGGCCCGGTCCAGCGCCGAAGAGATGGCGTCGGCGACGTTCTTGATCTCACGCCAAGTGATTTCGCGGCCTTGGAATTCTATGGCGACTTCATTGGGATTCGCAGAAAGCGAGTGTGCGATCTGGCGGGCGAGCTGCATCCACGAAACCTCGTTCTTGGGCGCGAGGTCAGCGGATCAGGGGCCGTCGCGCGATGTGTGGCTTATCGCCGGCGCGCTAAGCGACCGCTGTCGCCCGGGCCGGGATGATGTCGCGGGCGTTGCGGTACATGATCTTCTCGACATCCTCGGCCGGCAGCTCCGCCAGCGCCAGGTCGTAGAATTCGGTCGGCGTCAGCACGCCCTCGGGATGCGGATAGTCGGTGCCCATGCAAAGGAAGTCCGCGCCAACTTGCTGAACCAGGCCCCTGACGTCCTCCTCGGGGAAGGGCACCACCCGCACGTGGCGAGCGAAGATCTGGCTGGGCTTGGCCTTCAGCGGTCCGCACGGCCAGTAGCCGGCCCGGGCGAGGGCGCGGCTCTTGTCCATGTGCTTGAGGAAAGAGGCCACCCAGCCGCAGCCGTTCTCGACGCTCAGCAGGTGCAGCCGGGGAAAGCGCTCGAAAAGGTTGTAGAAGATAAGCGAGGAGATCATGTGCATGATCGGCGCCTCGCCGTAGCCGTGCATCAGGTAGAAGGCCGACGCCTTCAGCCGGTTCGAGGTGGGCTTTTCGCCCCAGGCGCGCATGAAGTCCTGGGTGCCGGTGGATTCGCCCAGGTGGAAGGCGACCGTCACGCCGGCCTCGTTCAGGCGCGACCAGACCGGATCGAAGTAGGGGTCGGCCGGCGATTTGCGGTCGATGGGGCCCACCGGCATGGTGACCACCCGCGCGCCGTTGCGGATCAGGAACTCCGCCTCCTTCACGGCCAGATCCAGGTCATCGAGCATGAGGAACGGCGCCGTGTAGAGCCTGTCCTTGTAGTCGAAGCCCCAGTCCTCGGCGAACCAGCGGTTGAAAGCGTGTCCCAGCGCCAGCCGGGCGCCCGTCTCCTCCACCGTCGGCCAGATGGCGAGGAATTCACTGGGGAAAATGATGCTGGCCTCGACGCCCATCTGGTCCATGCGCGCTACCCGGCCCTCGGGCGTCTTGATGTCGACCCCCACCGGCACGTACCGGTAGTCAGGGTTCTCCCCGGCCATCCACTTGATGAATTCCTTGATCGACCCCGGCCTGGGGATCAGGCCGCCCGGCTTGTTGCTCTGCTCGCGGATCACGCATTTTTCGCCGCCCACGAACCAGGGGCAGACTCCGTTTTCCTCGCGGCTCTCGATCAGGTGCGTGGTGCGGTAGGGCTCCTCGATGCGCCGCGACATGTTCTCGGCGGTCTCGACAACGTGGTTGTCGGCGTCGAACACGGGTCCGCGATACATGGTCTCTCTCCTACCCAGCGGTCGTATCGGCCGATACTAGGCCCCCCACGGCTCGCCGTCATCCGCCTATTAAAACGGGGATTGAGGCGGGCCGAGAAGGCGGCTTTGATCCGGCGGTTTCAAGGGAGCTTGGAGACTGATCATGGACCAAACGCGGAACGTCCCCCTGACGCCGGAAGCCGAGGCGGAGGCGCGGCGCCAGATTCTTCAGTGCATCTACCGCTACGCCCGCGGCATCGACCGGCACGACGTGGAAATCACCCGTTCCGCCTACCATGACGACGCCATCGACGATCACGGCTTCTTCATCGGCCCGGCGCACGAGTTCGCCGAGCGCGCCAACGAGACCCACGCAGCCCTGGCGGCGCACCAGCATTACATCCTTAACCATCTGGTGGAGTTCGATAATCCGACCACCGCCTCGGCCGAAACCTACTGGATCATGGGCGCGCGCCGGCGCGAAGATAACAGTGGGCGGATAGGCGGGGGCCGCTATCTGGACCGTTTCGAGCTGAGGGACGGGCGCTGGGCGATCGCCGAGCGGGTGTGCGTGACCGAATGGTCGCTCGACGGCGAGCAGGCCGCCTTCCTCGCCCAATTCTACATGCAGGGCGCGCAGGATCGCAGCGACCCCTCCTACCGCCGACCGTTCCGGGGCGGACGTCCGCAGCGGAACCTCACCCCAGACGGGTACAAGCCCCGCTAGCCTAGGAGTGAACGAAGCCCCTGGGTTCGTTTCGCCTCGGGCGCAGGTCTTCGGTGACGTGCGCTATCTGGTGTGGGAAGAAAGGCCCGAGATTGGGAAGGAGATCGGAATGAAGTTCGGCGTACTGGCCAACACCTCGATCAGCGACTGGGAGCTGGCGGTCTTCGCCGAAAAGCTCGGATACGACAGCATCTGGTTCGGCGACTCCCAGATGATCTGGTCCGACGTCTACGCCACCATGGCGGTGGCGGCCCACAACACCTCGCGGATCCGCATCGGCCCAGGGGTTTCCATAGCCGGGACGCGCATCCCGCCGGTCGCGGCCAATGCGATCGCCACGGTGAACCAGCTCGCGCCCGGGCGGGTCCATATGTCCATCGGGACCGGCCACACCGCTATGCGCACCATGGGCTTCGATCCGCTCAAGGCGAAGGCCTTTCGCGAATACGTTCGGGTGCTGCGGGCGCTCCTCGACGGCGAGGCTGTGGCGTTCACCTGGGAGGGCGAGACCCACGAGATCGCCCACATGCACCGCGCCGAAGGCTTCTTCGATTTCGAGCACAAGATCCCGCTCTATGTCGCAGCGAACGGCCCCTTGGCCTGCAAGACCACCGGCGCCTATGGCGACGGACGGGTGGCCGGCGGCGAGAGCCCCGCTCAGCTCGCCCGCAGCACGGCGCTGATGCGGGAAGGCGCGCACGCGGTGGGCCGCGATCTGCCGGAGCCCTTCCCGCAGACGCATCTGACCACGGCTCTGGTGCTCCGGCCCGGTGAGAAGCTCGACAGCGAGCGGGTGGTCGATGCGGTCGGCGCCGAGGTGACCGCCCGCATGCACATGTCCTGGGAGATCCTGATGCAGACTGGCCAGGAACCCAGGGTTCCGGGCGACTGCCGTGACGACTGGGAGCAGTACAAGAGCTACGTGGCGGGCCTCGATCTGCCGCGTGACGCGCTACGCCGGCGGGTCCACCGCGGCCATTGCACCTACCTCGTCCCCGAAGAGCGGCGCTTCGTCACCCCAGCGATGATCCGCGCCACGAGCTCCCTGATCGCCGAGCCGGACGAGATCATCGCCCAGATGAGGCCGCTGGAGGCGGCAGGCCTCACCGAGCTGGTGTTCCTCTGCCCAACCGGCGCCTCGCGCGAAGTCTACGCCGACCTGAAAAAGCAGGTCATCGACCGCTATTGAGCTGGCGCCGCGGCGGCCTCAGGCAGGCTGGGCGCTGGCCGCGAGGCCCGGCTGGCGCTGCGGGACCTCTTCGCAGAAGTAGCGCCGCGGATTGTCGCGCAGCAGGCTGTCGATGGTCTCTTGCGAAACGCCGCGCTCGCGCAGCTTGGGCGCGACTTCCCGAGAGAAGTGCAGCGGCGAGCGCGGGGCCGCGTGGGCCTCCATGGAGGCGGGCATCATCCGGCCGCGCAGGCAGAAGACGCAGTCGTGCGAGACCATCACCTGCTGGGCGAAGCCTTCCTTAAGCAGCGCGTGCAGGCAGTCCACGCGCACCTCGTCCGGCTGGATCGAGGCGATCCCGAACCGGTCGAAGCCGATGTAGGTCCCGCCGTCGACGATGCGGCGGTGGTAGGCCTTGTCGCCCGAGCCGCAGCTATGGCCGATGATCACCTTGTGCGCCGGCACGCCGAAGCCGGTGAGCTTGCTAAGCAGCAGATCGCCGCCCACGGCCTCCGTGTGGGTGATGATCGGCGCCCCGGTCGCGACCGAGGCGCGGGCCGCCGCCTCGATCAGGATGTTCTCGAAGGCGGAGTTGGGGTCCTCGCCGATAGCCAGCTTGATGGCGGCGGGCTTCAGCCGGGCCGGGCCCACCCCCTCCGTCAGCTCCTCCACGTACATGCCGGCGAGGTTGCTCGCCGCGTCAGGATCGATACTGAGCTTGAGCTTCCAGTACGCGCCGGCGAACTTCTCGTGATAGAGGCCGGTGGCGAAAAGGATGTTGAATCCGGTGCGTGCGGCGACCTCCGCGTAGAGTTCCGGATCGCGGCCGAGATCGCTGGGGCATGGATCGAGCAGCGTAGAGAATCCGCCGTCCTGCAGCTCCTGGATGCGATCGAGGCAGATGGCCAGCAGCTCGCTGCGGCTGACCGTGGGGGCGCGCGTGTCGCCCTCCCAGCCGGGGAAGCCGGCCACGAGGTGCTCGTGCATCAAGGTCGCGCCGAGCTTCTCGGCGGAGAGCGGCCCGGCGGCGCTGTTGATCATCATCTCGGTTCCTCCTTGGCGCCCTGACGTGGTTTCCGGGCATCGTTGCCGGACATCATCAGGCGTTGGTCACGCGGGGCAAGACCTGGTCGCGGAAGTCCCGCAGGAATCCGTGCGGGTCACCGCCGATGTTGGACGCGTGGATCTGGTCTACGCCATAGCTCGCGACGGTCCTTAGCTGATCCACCACCTCGTCGGGGGCGCCGCCGATCAAGAGCCGGTCGGCGAAGAAATCCGTGAGCCCAAGCTCCTCGACGAGGGCGCCGTTGGGGCCCGTCACGTGCTGGGTGAAGTCGTAGCGGCGATTGAACTCGAGGATAGCCGGCTGCATCTCCGGCGGCACGGCCTTGCCGGCGAAACCGGTGCGCAGGCTCTGGCCGCCGATGGCCGAGAGGATGTCGAGGCGCGAGCGGATCGCGGCCGGACGGTTCTCGGCGAGGGCGATCTCGCACTTGAACCAGCGGTCGATGTCGGAGAGCTTGCGGCCGGCCTTCTGCGCGCCGCGGCCCAGCGCGGCGAGGGCCTCGGCGACATAGGCGCGCGAGATCCCGCCCCCGATCATCACCCCGTCGGCCACCTCGCCGGCGAGCTCCAGCGCCTTCGGACCGTCGGCGGCCATGTAGATGGGAATCCCGCCGGGCGCCAGCTGCGGCCCCAGGGGCAGGTGCAGCTTCGCGCCTCGATAGTCGGCCTCGCCGTCGCGCACCAGCGCGCGCACGGTCAGGATGTGCTCGCGCAGGTCGGCCAAGGTGGCGCGCGGCAGCCCGATGTTCGCCACCGCGCTGTTACCCACCGCGATGCCCATCACCGCCCGGCCGCCGGAGATCTTCTGCAGGCTCGCCCAGGCAGAGGCCACGACGCCGGGATGGCGGGTCACCGGGTTGGTCATGGTCGACATGAACCGCGCCCGGCGCGAGCACATGGCCAGCAGGGTCATTTCCACGTAGCACTCGAAGTTGCGGGTCATGATGTCGCCCGCGCCCAGGAGCAGCATGCCGGACTCCTCGGCCAGGGCGATATAGTCGCGCAGGGCCTCGACCGGCTCGGCGGCGCTGATCACCGCGCATGAGACGCCAAACCGCATCGCTGTCCTCCTTACCGGCCCGGATCCCTGCGCCGTCATGGCGGGCCGTCAGAGCACTTCCGACAAGCCTAGCGCCGCGACGATCTCCGGGTCGCCTTGGATCCACCGGTTGGTGAGCTGGCGGCTGGAGATCTTCCAGCCCTGCTGAGTGCGGACGAGGACGTCGTCGTAGACGCCGGCCATCACGAACAGGGGGCTGCGAACCGGCTCGCGCACCACCTGCGTGGCCACGTAGTAGGAGTGCATTTCGGCTCGGTCGCCGTCGATCGTCACCGCGAAGTTGGTGGTCTGGTGGGTGCCGTCGCTGAACACCCGGGCGCCCGCGTCCACGCTCAAGCCGATCTTGCGGTGGCCGCGCACCTGGCGGCCGGGGAAGCCGAAGGCCGCGTCCTCGGTGAAGCAGCTGAGGAAGCCTTCATGATCTCGGGCGTCCATGCAGCGCGCATAGCGCAGGGCTACGCCGATGATCTCGCGCTCGTCCAGCAACGCCTGGAGATCGTCCGCCATATCCGCCTCCCTGCGCCGCGCCTCAGGCCGCGGCTTTCCTAGCTAGATAGCGCCAGACCCCCGCGCTGGCGACTGCCCCGCGCCGGCGGCGCTCGCGGCGGGGCGATTGGCGCGCTCGGTCATTCGCCGGTGAACTTCGGCTCGCGCTTCTCGAGGAAGGCGGTGGCCGCCTCGCGGTGATCCTGGGACAGGTGCGTCCAGGTCTCGAGGCCGAGGTGCAGGTCCATGAAGATCTGGCCCTGCTGGCGGATCGCCGAGTTCAGCGCCCGCTTGGTGAGCGAGATCGCGCGGGTGGCGCCGTTCCCAAGCCGTTCGGCCCAGGCGTCCACCACCCGGTCGAGGTCGGCGGCGGAGGCCGCTTCGGTCACCAGGCCGATCTCGGCCGCCTGCGCGCCCGTCAGCGCATCGCCCGTGAGCAGGTAGCGCTTGGCCCGCTGCAGGCCGATGAGATGCGGCCAGATGAGGGAGCCGCCGTCGCCGGCCACCAGTCCCACCTTCACGTGGGTGTCGGCGATCCTGGCCGTGTCCAGCATGACGGTGATGTCGCAGGCGAGCGCGATGCTGGCGCCCAGGCCCATGGCGTGGCCGTTGATGCGGGCGATCACCGGCTTGTCGCATTCCAGGATGCTGAGGATGATGTCGCGCGAGCCCGGCATGTTCGACACCCAGCCCTCGTGACGGTCGAGGCCCTCGTACATGCCGCGGATGTCGCCGCCGGCGCTGAACGCCCGGTCGCCCGATCCCGTCAGCACCACGACCCGCGCCTGCGGGTCCCGCGCCACCTGCCGAAAGATCAGCGGCAGCTCGTCGTGCATCTGCGGCGTCATGCCGTTCAGCGGCGGATTCTGCAGGGTGATCCGAAGCTCGCCGCCGCGCTGCTCGACGCCCAGGGCGGTATAGTGCTCGTACATGTCTCGGCTTCTCCTCGATGGCGACCCGAACGCCTATTCGCCGAAGCGGCGGGGAGGGGACGCGGCGGTTTGGATGGGCCCAATTCACTCCCGTCCCGGCCGCGATGGAAGAGGCCTCGCGATCAACGCGGCTGTGCTTGCCGTTTCAAGCTGACTCCAATCGGCTGCGCGGAAGCCCCGTGACGGCGGCGCGAGGGGCTCATGTGTAGCGCTGGCCGCCGCTGATCATGACGGTGGCGCCGCTGATCCACTGGGCCGCGTCCGAGGAGAGGAAGACCGCCATGCTTGCCATGTCGCGCGGCTCGCCCAGGCGGCGAAGCGGCACGGTCTGGGCGGCGGC
>Ga0213876_10000167_pt1 | contig 69385 bp, 71 predicted proteins | sample BarmaccomBMRX_R9_FD_160113 | JGI IMG/M metagenome (GOLD analysis project Ga0213876, IMG submission 160113) | Root-associated microbial communities from Barbacenia macrantha in rupestrian grasslands, the National Park of Serra do Cipo, Brazil - RX_R9 | ecosystem: Host-associated > Plants > Roots...
GCGCGGATAGGACCCGGGCACCGCGATGCGCACGGTCGAGGGATCGCTGACGTCGGCGACCTCCGTGCCCAGATAGTTGTTCACCGCCGAGGCGATGCGCGTCGCCGTGGTGAGATCGGGATTGTGCAGCGACAGGCGCAGATTCGTCTGGCTCGCCAGCGCGAAGGGGACCTCGCGCTCGACGATGGCGCCGTTGGAGATGCGTCCCGCCGTCGGCACGCCGCGCGTCACGCTGGCCGCGTCGCCGGACGCGGTGAAACCGCTGATCGCGACCGGCCCCTGGCCCAGCGCATAGATCTGCCCGTCGGCGCCGAACAGCGGCGTCACCAGAAGCGTGCCGCCCTGCAGGCTCTTGGCGTCGCCCATCGCGCTCACCGACACGTCGATGCGCGTGCCTTGCGCCGCGAAAGCGGGAAGGTTCGCCGTCACCATCACCGCGGCGACGTTCTTGGTCTGCATGTTCTCGCCGCGCGTGTTCACGCCCAGCCGCTCGAGCATGGTCTGGATGCTCTGCTGGGTGAACGGCGCGTTCTTCAAGGAGTCGCCCGACCCGTTCAGGCCGACCACCAGACCATAGCCGACCAGCATGTTGTCGCGGATGCCGTCGACATCGACCAGGTCCTTGACCCGGGAATAGGCGAAGGCGGGCGAGGGCAGGGCGAGGGCCAGTGCGGCGGCGGCGATCAACGTTCTGAACATGGAGAAGGACGTCATGGAGAGGGACATCATGGAGAAGGACATGGAGCGGGTTCTGCTCTTTTTGGGCCGTCCGCTCCCATGCCAGTTCCGTGCCTGGGCGCGGTGACGAAAAACCTTGTTGTTTCAGTATCTTACAGCTAGCGCCGCCGCCGCCCGGCAACTTCTTCCCGGCAGCTTCGGCCTATTCGAACCTCACTTTTGGAAGGGGCACCCCCGTCCGGTCGGCCGGGTCTTCTGTACATCTGTACGAAAAAAAGAGGTCTCGAGGGGTCGTTCCGGACATAGCTACGCCGCCCAAGGCTTCGCACTTTTGAATTTGTGCATCGCATCAAAGCGCGAAAACAATTTCGCGTCGGCGGTTGGGGCACGCGCTGCCGCTCACGCGGACGCGCGGATTTGCTGGGCGGTTTGCGGCCGCCGGGACTTCCTGCGCAATTGTGGGGATTTGGGCGATTTGGGGTTTCGACCGTGACGGTTCAAGGGGGGCGCGGAAGTTTATTTTTGGTCCGGATCGGTGCCGTCGCCGTCAGGCAGCCGTCTCCCAAATGATGAAGCCGAACACGACTGCCATGGCCGGCAACTCGACCCACCACATATTGGTTATTCAAAATCCCTCGACGCGCTCCATGTAATGAATCGCGCCGTGGTTATCGAACGGCACGACGTGGATGGCATCGGGATGCAATGGCCGGTGGGACAGGCGAAGCCCGATATACCAAGCCATAAGGCCGCCGAAAAACATCCCAGTCAAGGCCGCTATGAACAGTAGGAAAGCAGACGATCTCGCAGTCTCACTTGGACTGCGCCTCAGCCGCATCACCGTCCTCGACCCATTCCATCTCGTCCCGGAACAAGCCGAAGCAGACGGAACAAACCCAATCGTAGTCTTCGCCCCGCGCGTAGTCCTCGGTAGTGGCAAAGCCTTCACGCAATGTCGGTTCGTGATCGACATCGTGTTCCGCGAATTTCGTCCAGCATGCCGCGCAGTGGTCGTGGTCCCAATCGGGCCGGTAGGCCTTGTAGGGCTTCTTCGTGAAACGGACCCCGCGCAAATAAGGCTGCGTGCGAAGATGCTGCAATCGCCAATCATCCGGCGTCATGATGGCCTGCCCGCCTCGGATCACATATCCAGCGCCTGGCCCCGCAACACGAACATATGGTCGCCGCCCAAGCCGAGACATTCCTGCTCGTTCCCCCAGTCGGTGCAGCCGGTGCCGAAGCCGCCGCCGGGGTTGCGCCAGACCGAGGGCAGGTTCACCTGATCGTCCCTGACCATCCAGCCCCATTCGCCGTCGCTGCTGAAATTCTCGTTGACCTGGAACGCGAGCCAGTAGTGCCCGGGCTTGAGCGTCACGCTCGGCTTCAAGGGCACGGCGATGTCGCCGAAGTGCTGGCGGGCCATGACGCCCTCGAACGCGCCTTTGGGCCTTCCCGGCACGCCATTCCTGTTCTTGAAGAACAGCACGTTCATGGAATCGGCCTGGCCGCTGCCGTCGAAGGTGGTTCCCAGGATGTCGACCTCCTTGATCCGCCACTTCACGCCCTCGGGCACGATGAAGTCGTCGGCCGCCTCGCAATCATAGGCGTCGAAGCTGGATTCGAAATTCTGCGAGACGATGCCGAGGCCGCTGGTCCGGCCCGTCTGGTCGTAGAGCGTGGTCAGCCCGCTCGGCGGCAGCCGTGCCGGCGAGACCGCGCCCTCGTGCGAGAGCGGCGGCGCTGCTTTCGCCGCGGACAGCGCCGCGGTCGCCAGCATAGCGGTGGTCGTCAGAAGCACGGTGGTCGACATAAGCGCGGTGGTCGTCAGCAGCGTTTTCGGGTCCATCCTCGCCCTCCATCGATGGCGCATCCAATCCTATCATGGACAGACCCCGCGCCGCGCCCTAATTTCCCGGCTTGAATCGCTGAATAACGGGCTTTCGCTTTGGCCACGGATTATCAGCTCGTCCTCGTCCGCCACGGCGAGAGCGAGTGGAACAAGAAGAACCTCTTCACCGGCTGGCGCGACGTGCGCCTCACCGAAGACGGCGAAGCCGAGGCGCGCGCCGCCGGCGGCGTGTTGCGCGAGGCGGGCCTCGAATTCGACGTCTGCTACACCTCGCTGCTCGGTCGCGCGATCAAGACGCTGTGGCTGGCGCTGGAGGAGATGGATGCGATGTGGCTGCCGGTGATCAAGCACTGGCGGCTGAACGAGCGCCATTACGGCGCGCTGCAGGGCAAGAACAAGGCCGACTCGGTCGCGGAATTCGGCAAGGCGCAGGTCGACATCTGGCGCCGCTCCTATGCCACGCCGCCGCCGCCGGTCGACCTCTCCTCTCCCGAATATCCCAAGGGCGATCCGCGCTATGCGCATTTGAGCGATGCGGATCTGCCGCGCAGCGAAAGCCTCAAGGACGTGCTCGCCCGCGTCATGCCCTATTGGGAGCAAACGATCCTGCCGGACCTGAAGGCGGGCAAGCGCGTGTTGATCGCAGCCCATGGCAACTCGCTGCGCGCGCTCATCAAGCATCTGGAGAGCGTGGACGACGAAGAGATCGCCGGCATGAACGTGCCGACCGCGATCCCGCGCGCCTATGTGCTCGATGCGTCGTTCAAGGCGGCCGAGGCGCGTTATCTCGGCGATCCGGACGTGATCGCGCGGCGCATGGCCGCGGTCAAGGCGCAGACGGGATGAAGCCGGGATGAGGCGTCTGGCGCTTCTCGCGCTCTGCGTACCGATCCTGATGGGGGCGGCGAAGCATCCCGAGACCCGCTGCGCGCTGGCGAAGTATTTCGACGCGCATGCGACCGAATGCGGAAAACCGAAAGTCCAGTCGAAAGCCCGGACGGAAGCCCAGGCGAAAGCCAAGGGCGCGAAGAAGCCCAAGGTCGCCGCCGCCCGGCCCGCGGCTGCGAAGCCCGAGCCGCCGCCGCTCAACGACAATACCGACACCAGCCACGCGATCCCGGCCAGGGACGCGGTGAAGCTGCCGTCGACGACGCAGCAATTCGATGCGCTCAGGAACCAGATCGTGCACGACCGTCCCGCGGTCGCGGATGCCAAGCAGAAGAGCGACGCGCTGAAAGCGCAAGCCGCCGAGCTTCAGAAGAAGCTGGTGGCGACGGCGGCGCGCGTGCTCGCGCTCGAAAGCGAGAAGGTCCGTCTCGATGCCGACATCGCGCGGCTGACGGCCGAGGACAGGACGCTCGCGGCCGGCTTCGCGCGCGACCGCGTATCGGTGGCGCGCCTGCTCGCCATGCTCGAGCGCATGCAGCACGACATGCCGCCCGCGATCGTGCTGCGTCCCGATGACGCGCTGGGGGCGGCGCGCAGCGCGATGCTGATCGGCGCCTCGGTGCCCGGCGTCTATTCGCAAGCGGCGGCGCTCTCGCGGCGCATTAAAGTGCTGAAGGACACGCGCGCGAAGCTGGTCGCGCGCCGCGCCGAAGGCGTGCGCAACGCAAGCCGGCTGCGCACCGCGCGCGCCGAGCTCGATCAACTTCTGGCGAGCAAGGAATTGGAGGCCGATGCCGCGACCAGCCGCTATGGCGACCTGGCCGCCAGGCTCGAAAAAGCCGCCACGACCGCGGCGGATTTGAAGACCCTGCTCGAGAAGGTGGCGAGCCTGCGCAACCGCCCGGACCAGCGCGACATCGTCGTGGTGGCGGCCCAGAGGCAGGGCGGCGGGCCGCTCCAGGGCCGCTCGCTGCTGCTGCCGGTGGTGGGCCGCCAGGTCGCCGGCGGCATGGAGGGGGTGGGCGGCGGCCGGGCGCCCGGGCTGACCTTCGCCACCCAGCCGGCGGCCCGGGTCGTGGCGCCGGCCGACTCCGAGGTTATTTTTGCCGGCCCTTACCATAAAACAGGCCAAGTCTTGATATTAGAGATAACGGCTGGATACGATCTCGTGCTGGCTGGACTGGGCAGGGTCGATGTACGTCCCAATGACGAGGTGCTGGCGGGCGAGCCGGTTGGAACCATGCCGGGTTCCGGCCAGGACGTAAGGCTGTACTTCGAGCTCAGGCAGAACGGTCACGGGACAAGTCCGGCACCATGGTTGTCGGTGGAACTGAGGAAGGCACAAAAATCATGAAGCGTTTCGCTTTGGTCGCCCTGGGCGGCGTCATCGGATTCTCGGCCGCAGGGCTGCTGCCCGCGGTGCGCGCCGCCAACGACGTGTCGACCTATCGCCAGCTCGACCTCTTCGCGGACGCCTTCCGCAGCGTGCGCCAGAACTACGTGCGCCCCGTGCAGGATAAAGAGCTCGTCAACGCCGCCATCGAAGGCATGGTCAGCGAGCTCGATCCGCATTCCAGCTACATGGATCCCAAGAACTACGCCGACATGCAGATCCAGACCAAGGGCGAGTTCGGCGGCGTCGGCATCGAAGTGACGATGGAAGACGGCCTGATCAAGGTGATCTCGCCGATCGACGACACGCCCGCGGCCAAGGCGGGCATCAAGACCGGCGACTTCATCGCGGCGATCGACGGCGTGGCGATCCAGGGCATGGCGCTGAACGACGCGATCGACAAGATGCGCGGCGCGCCGGGCTCCAAGATCGTGCTCACCGTGCTGCGCCAGGGCGAGAAGAAGCCCTTCGACGTGACGCTCGCCCGCGCCCAGATCCGCGTCGACAGCGTCAAGTTCCGCCGCGAGGGCGACGTCGGCTACATCCGCATCACCGCCTTCAACGAGCAGACCGCCAGCGGCCTGGAGAAGGCGCTCGCCACGCTCAAGAAGCAGATCGGCCCGGGCCTGAAGGGCTATGTGCTCGACCTGCGCAACAACCCGGGCGGGTTGCTCGACCAGGCGATCCAGGTGTCGGACGACTTCCTGACCTCGGGCGAGATCGTGTCGACCCGCGGCCGCCATCCCGACGACACGCAGCGCTACGACGCGCATTCCGGCGACATGGCCGACAACAAGAAGGTGCTGATCCTGGTCAACGGCGGCACGGCGTCCGCGTCCGAGATCGTCGCCGGCGCGCTGCAGGACCACAAGCGCGCGACGGTGCTGGGCCTGACCTCCTTCGGCAAGGGTTCGGTGCAGACCATCATCCCGCTCGGCGAAGGCGGCGGCGCGCTGCGTCTGACCACCGCGCGCTACTACACGCCGTCGGGCCATTCGATCCAGGCGCAGGGCATCGTCCCCGACATCATGGTCGCGCAGGGCAACGAGGAAGAGGTGCCGAAGCTTGCGCGCCCGAGCGAGGCCGACCTCCCCGGCCACCTGATCGGCGAGCCGGTCATCAAGAAGCCCGGCGCCGGCATCATCAAGCCCGCCCCCGGCAAGAAGTACGACGACTTCCAGCTCTCCTATGCGCTCGACATGCTGCGCGGCCAGACCACGATCAGCGCCGTGACGGTGAAGAGCGACAAGGATTGAGGATTGTCTTGTTATCCTCCCCTGCGCAGCGGGGGAGGGTTCGTAGCGGCAGCGTGCGAACCCGCCGCGACAGCGGCGCAGACGGCCGCCTCCGCTGAAGCTTCGGCGTGGCCGGCGAGTTTCTCCTCGCCGCGGCGTAGCGAAGCGAAGCCGGGAGGGGGCCCCCTCCGGCGCTGCGCGCCACCTTCCCCGTAAACGGGGGAGGATGAGGGACCCAACTATGTAATTAACCATTGGCGCGCTACCATCGGCGCATGGCGACGAGCACGATCGACGACACGGGCAGGGGCGGCGCGCGGCTGCTCGCCTGGGCTTATGTCGCGCTCTTCGCCCTGATCATCGCCGGCGGCGCCGCGATCACCTTCCTCGGCAATCCGCATGCGGGCCAGCCCGTGGTCGTCCTCGACGTGCCAGGAGCCAGAGGAGGCGCCCGGCCGCATGGCGCCGCGAAACAGGCTGCGGCTGCATCGGCGCAACCGGTGCCGCAGCAAGCCTTGCCGGCTGCTCCGCTTCCGGCCGTCGCCACGCCCAAAGTCACCCAGCAGGTCTTTGCCGGCCATGCGCTGATCGCCGATCCCGCGCTGATCGAGAACACGGCCGCCGGTCCCCTGCCGCGGATCGCCGACGACGGCACCACGCCGATGCGCGCCTATGCGCCGCCCGCCGTCAGCGACGGCCGTCCGCGCATCGCCGTCATCGTCGGCGGGCTCGGCATCAGCGCGACCGCGACGCAGAGCGCGATCACGGGCCTGCCGCCGGGCGTCACGCTCGCTTTCGCGCCCTATGCGGCCGACGTGCAGCATTGGGCGGGCGAGGCGCGCAAGGCGGGCCACGAGGTGCTCATCGAAGTGCCGATGGAGCCCTACGACTTCCCCGACAGCGATCCCGGACCGCACACCTTGCGCTCGGGCGTCGGCGAAGATGCCAATACCGAGCGCCTCGTCTGGGCGCTGACGCGCTTCTCGGGCTATTCGGGCGTGACCAACCTGCTGGGCAGCCGGTTCCTCTCCGACGCCAATTCGCTCGAGCCGATGATGACGTTCCTGGCGCGGCGCGGGCTGCTGTTCTACGACAACGGCGCGGCTTCTCATTCGGCCGCGCCCGACGTCGCAGGCCGCGTCGGCACCGCTTTCGCCCAGGCCGATTCCACCATCGACAAGATCCAGACCGCCTTCGAGATCGACCGCCGCCTGTCGTCGCTCGAAAGCCTGGCGCGGGCGCGCGGCAGCGCCTCGGGCGCGGGCTTCATCTATCCGGTGACCATCGACCGGATCAAAAGTTGGTCACAGGGACTTCAGGGCCGGGGCTTTGTTCTGGTGCCCGCATCGGCCATAGTCTCCCAGGCCAAATAGAAACACCGTTTCAGAACCCTCATGTCGCGTTCGTTCCTGCGCCACGACGACCTGCCGTATCGGCCCTGCGTCGGGGTGATGCTCATCAATGCCGAAGGCCTGGTCTTCGTCGGCCGCCGCATCGACCAGACGGTCGAGGGCTGGCAGATGCCGCAAGGCGGCATCGACCACGGCGAAAGCCCGCAAGAGGCGGCGCTGCGCGAGCTCAAGGAAGAGATCGGCACCGACAAGGCCGAGCCCTTGCGCGAGATGGAGGGCTGGCTCGACTACGACCTGCCGCAGCATCTGCTCGGCGTCGCGCTCAAGGGGCGCTATCGCGGCCAGCGCCAGAAATGGCTCGCCATGCGGTTCGCGGGCGAGGACAAGGACATCGACATCAACACGCATGAGCCCGAATTCGCCGAGTGGCGGTGGCTGGCGATGGAAGCGTTGCCGCGCCTCATCGTGCCGTTCAAGCGCGACACCTATACCAAGGTGATCGAGGCCTTCCGCGACCTGGCCTTCGCACCCTGATGCCCAGGCAGAAACGTCCTCCCGTCGTGATGATCCATGGCGCCTTCTGCGGGCCGTGGTCGTTCGAGCGCTTCGCGGAAAGCTTCGCGGCGGCGGGATACAAGGTGCACGCGCCGGTGCTGCGCCATCACGATTGCGGACGCGAGCCGCCGGCCAGGCTCGGCCGCGTCAGCCTCACCGACTACGCCGACGATCTGGTCGAGCTGATCGATCGGCTGGGCGAGACGCCTGTCCTCGTGGGCCATTCGATGGGCGGGCTTTTGGCGCAGATGCTGGCGGCGAAGGGCAAGGCGCGCGCCATCGTGCTCCTGGCGCCGTCGGCGCCCTGGGGCGTGTGGCCCTCGACCCTGTTCGAGGTCGCCTCGGCGCAGACCCTGTTGTTCGCGAGCGGCGACTATCGCGGCACCTTGATCCAGCCCAGCTTCCAGATCGCCGCCGCCCATTCGCTCGACAAGCTCGGCGCGGCCGAGCGCTCGCGCGTCTATGCGCGTTTCGTGCCGGAGTCGGGCCAGGCGACCTTCGAGATCATGAGCTGGAGCTTCGACATGCGCCGCGCCTCTTACGTGCGCGCGCGCGACGTGACCTGTCCGGTGCTGTGCATGGTCGGCTCCGACGACAAGATCAACCCGCCGGCAACCGTGTCGCGGATCGCGCAGCGCTATCGCGGACGGGCGGTCTTCGAGGAGTTCGACGGCCACAGCCACTGGCTGCTCGGCGAGACGGGCTGCGAGAGGATCGCCGCGCGCGCGCTCGGCTGGCTCGACGCGGCGCTCAGTTCGTCCGCAGCAAAGCCTGCGAGCGCAGGTCTTTCATAAAGCCCTTGAGCGTGTCGACCGAGGCGACCTGCGCGGCCGCGTCGCGGAACGCCACGCCATGCGCGTCGATCCGGTCGCTCACCACCGCGAAGGCATTGGCGTCGGCGGTCGTTTTCATCTTGGGCCCGAAATGCTCGCGCAGCCTTTCGAGGCTGGTCTCGTCGTTGGCCAGCGAATAGGCGACTGCGGCGCGCATCGCCTGCTGGCGCGCGGCATCGTCGAGCGGTGCGGTGTCGCTGAAGCTCGTGCCCAGCGCGTCCTCGGCCGCGCGTCCGGCATCGGCCCAGCGGCCCGCCTGCCAATAGACGTCGGCCCGCAGGCGCTGGGTATCGAGGGATTTGTCGACGCTCAGCATGTCGAGCGCGTCGTCGTAGCGTTTCAGCCCCGCCAGGGCCTGCGCCTCGATCAGCAGGCGCTGATGACCGACGTCCTCGGGCAGGCCTGAGATCTCGGTGGCACGGATGGCGTCGAGCGCCGCTTCCGGCTTCTTGTCCATCAGATAGATGCCGGCCAGCGTGCTCGCGACCTGCGCGCGCGCCACGCCGTCCAGGCGCTTGTTGACTTGGTATTTCAGGAGATCGGCGGCGGGCCCCAGCAGATCGACCGCGACCAGGCGGTCGGTCATGCGCCGGATCATCTCGTCGCCCTCGGGCCCGATCGGCGTCTGGTCGATGTTGTCGTAGAACAGCGACAGCGCTTCGACGGGAGTGATCCTGTCGGCACCGCCTTTCAGGAACAGCCGGACGAACGCGGCGCGCATGTCGTCCTGCGCCTGGCGCGCCATGTCGTCGCCCGGCGAAATCTGTGCCGCCAGGCGCAGCGCATGCAGCCCGTCGCGCCATTTGCCCGCGCCGAAATAGAGCGCGCTCAGCTTGCGCAAGGTCTTCGTCTCCAGCGCGTCGCCGCGCCAGCGGTAGCGCAGCTGTTCGAGCGCGGTGATCGCCTGCGGCGCCGAGACGGTACCGGCAGTGAGCTCGGCCGTGACGCGGTAATAGACCGATCGCGCCGCCTCGCGCTCGTTGCCGCTCTTCTCGACGGCGGCGAAGAGCTTCGATGCGTCCTTCTGCCGGCCCTCGGCGGCATAAAGACGCGCGCGTTCCAGCTCGGCCGCGACGGTCAGCTCAGGGGTGAGTTCTCCGGACAGCCTTGCCAGCGCCGCGTCGGCGATCTCCAGGTGGTTGCGGCCCAGCGCGGTCTCGGCCATCGCCAGCCGCACGCGCGCCTGCCATTCGCTGGGATAGAGATGCAGCACCGGACCGGCGCGGTCGAGATCGGCCTGCGCCTCGTTCCATTGCTCCAGCCTGGTCTCGATCAGCCCGCGCCACAGCGCGGCGTGGCGGTCGGCGTCGAAGGCGGTGCCGGCGATGTCGTTATGCGCGTCGCGCCAGCGTCCCATCGCATAGTCGGCCGCGGCGCGCATGGTCAGAAGCTGGCGGTCGCTCTCCAGGGCAGGATCGGCGGCGCGCATCAGGTTGATGAGGCCGAGCGCCTCCGCCGCGAAGCCGTTGGCCAGATAGAACTGCGCGAGCTTCAGCCGCGCGCGGTTGGCGCCTTCGGGCTTCAGCCGCGCGATGTCGGAGGTGAGCCGCCGCTCGGTCGAAAGGAAGCTGCCGCCCGCGATGCGGCTCCAGCCCGCGAGATCGAGATACGAGGGACCAAGCGCGTTGCGCGCCAGCGCCGCGGGCGAATCCGCCACCGGCATGGTCGGCGGGGTCAGCGACAGACCGCCTTTGTGGGTGATCGTCACGCGCGTCGTGTCGATGGCGACCGACAGGTCGTCGACAAAGGGAAGCAGCACCAGGCCCGACGCGGTCTGAAGCACCTGGAACTCGACGTAGGAACGCTCGTCCAGCGCGGCGCGTCCGGCGGCCGCGGGGATCAGGATCAGCGCGTCGCCCGCGACCGGGTCGGTCACGCTCACCGTGCGCGTGGCGCCGGGCAGAAGCGTCGTCATCGAGGAATGGGTTGCGTCGTCCTGGTTGCGCGAGAAGCCGATGGCGGTCGCGTTCGGATCGAGGTTGCGCGCGATGACGACCTTCAGGTTCGAGCCGTCGGCGAAGGCGGCGATCTTCTCCTGCTCCTTCAGCGTGATGCGAAGGATGGAGACGCCGCTGCCCGTCTGTGCCTCGACGGCGTCCGGGAAGGTGCCCAGCTGGGCTTTCAGCTTCACCGCGTCGAGCGGGGCCGCGTCCTGCAGCACGATCCACGCGGTCAGCCCGCGCATGAACACGGCAGAGCCCTTGCGGCTCGCGCCCGCGAAGGTCATGACCGCGCCGTCGCGGGTGAGCTTGCCTTGCGCCATCGAGCTGGGCTCGTTCGGCGCGGGCGGCGCAGGAGGTGGTGCGGCTTGTGCCGTTTGCGCAGGAGGCTGTGGAGTTGGCGCCGGTGTCGCTGTTGCCGGTTGCGCGGTTTGCGCGGAAGCCGGCGCCTGTTGCGGCGCGGACTTCTGTTGCGGCGGCGACGTGACGACGGCGGGGGCGCTCATCTTCGCCGCGGCGGCCGCGATCTCCTTGGCCTGGGCTGCGGTGATCATGGTCGGCTTGGCCTTGCCCGTGCCCGGCGGCGCATAGGCATCCGCATCGGTCTTGGGGGCGAGCACGTCGAGCACGACGCGCGGTCCGTCGCGGAAATCGTGATAGCCGGATTCCTGGTCGGTCTCGAGCTCGACGACGATGTTCCTGCCGTCGATGTGCCAGGCGGCATTCTTCACCCAGGGCGGCGCCTGGCGAACCAGCGCGCTGAAATCGGGCTTGGCGAGGCCGGCGAATTTCAAGGTCAGCTTGCCCGCGCCGGGGAACACCGAATAGGACACCTCTTTCGGCCAATCGAAGACCAGACGCGTGAAGTTCTTGTAGGCGCCGGCACGGACCTTGAGCGCGGCAAGCGCGTTCGGATCGATGGGCTTTGCGACCTTCGACGGCGGCGGCGGAAGATCGGGCGGCGTGCCGGCGAAGCTCGCGGGCGCAAGGTCGATGGCGATCCTGTCGCCCGAGGCGCTGGTATGCACGCGCAGGCGCTGGGCCAGCGCGAAGTGCAAGGCGGTGCCGCTCGCATCGGCACGCGCGCTGCCGATATAGGCGGGAAGCGATTGCGCCAACGGTGCCGGATCGATCGCGATCTTGCGGTCGAAGCTGACCGTCAGCGCGCCGCCGGAGACTGCCGCCGTCGCGTGGCCCGCGGGCGCGAGCGTGAAGGTGAGCCGCGCATAGCCGCCCTCGGCCGAGGCCGTCACGCCGTCGGCGTGCGCGGCCTCAGTGCCGAGAAGCAGCAGAGCGAGGGCGAGCTTACGCATGCGGCGCTTGCGCAGATGCCGTCTGCGGCGCGGTGGTTTGCGGCGCAGGTGTTGCGGCTTGCGAGGCTGCGGCTTGCGGCGCAGGTGGCGGCGTTGAAGCAGCGGCCTGTTGCACAGGCGGCGCGGCTTGCGGCGCAACAGACTTTGGCGGCGCGGAAGCAGCGGCTTGCTGCTTATGCGCGCGCTTCCGTGCAGCGGGCTTCGGCGGTTGCGGTGCCGGCGGCGTCGCGGCTGCGGTCTGCTCGGCGGGCGGCGCGGCCGCCGCGGCTTGATCGGCAGGCGGCGGCGTGACGGTTGCGGGCGGCGGAGCGGCAGGCGTCGTCGTCGTCGTCGCCGTGTCGGGTCCCGCCTTCTCCGGCAGCGCCAGCCTCGAGGCCAGCTTGACGGTCAGCTTCTGCGCCGCGGTGGGATTCATCGCGGCCAATACGGGCGCCAGCGCGTCCGACTTCATCTCTTGCGCCACGGGGATCAGCACATCTTCGCTCAAGCCGTCGAAGATGCGCGCGGCGTCCTTGGGCTTCATCGCGGAATAGGTCTTGACCAGCGACTTGACCTGCGCCTCCTGCGCCGTGTCGCGCTGGCCGAGCAGGGCGGTGATCTGCGCCTGCAGCTGCTTCAGCTCGGCGATCTTGCCGTCGACGCGCTTCTCGGTCGCGGCGAGAACGTTCTCGCGCATGTCCTGGTTCTTGGCGCGCTGATCCAGCTCGGCGCGGCGTTTCGACAGGCTGGATAGCACGTCGACCTCCGACGCGCTGGAGGTGTCTTCGTCGCCGCCGGCGAAATCTTTTGCGGCGGGCGCGGAGGCGTCGGCGACCTGCACGGCCGCGCCGGCGGACGCGCTTTGCGCCTGCGCCTCGCGCACAAGGCCGGTGCCTTTCAGCACCAGCAGCGCCAGGCCCAGAACGATGACGGCGGGAATGAGCCTCAAGTGCTTCATTTCGCGACCCTCAGCCGGTCCATGATGCTGCCCGAAGGAAGATTGGCCGAGGGCAGGTTGGGATTGACGGTGTTGCGCGGTATGGGTTTCGCCTCGACGCTGCGCTCCATGCGCTGCGCGATGCGCTCGCCGGAGGTGGTGATCAGCGACAGCTCGTCGATGGTGGAGCGCGCGATCGCGAGCTTGCGGTCGAGCGTCTCGCCGACCGTGCCCGCCGCCTGTTCCAGCGCGCGCAGGCCCGCGCCCGCCGTCGCCAGCGACGCGTTCAGCTCGGCGATCATGGCGTTCAGGCCTTCCTGGCCTTTACGCACGGCCGACAGGCGCCGCTCCAGAAGCGCGCAATAGATGAGCGTCGCCACCAGCAGCAGGCTGAGCGCGATCTCGACGGCAAGGGTCAGCGTGAAGGTCATGAGAGGTCTCCTAGAGCGCGCGCGAGGCGTCGGTGCGCTCGATCGCTTCGTCCACCTTGATGGCGACCGACGAGCCGACGCGGCCCATCCGCCCTTTGAGCAGCGGCACGCCGCGGCAGCGCAGCTCGATCTTGCTGTCGGGCGTCGAATTCAGCATCACGGTCTGGCCGACCTCGAGGTTCATCACCTTGTTCAGCGGCATGACCTGCTCGTCCAGGATCGCCTCGATGTCGACGGTGGTCGACCACAGCTCGGTCGCCAGATGGCTTTCCCAGATCGAGTCGCGGCCGAACTTCTCGCCCATGAACTGCTGCAGCAGCAGCTTGCGGATCGGCTCGAGCGTCGCGTAAGGAAGCAGCAGCTCGGTGCGCCCGCCGCGGTCTTCCATGTCGATGCGCAGCTTGACCAGGATCGCGGCATTGGCGGGGCGCGCGATCGCGGCGAAGCGCGGATTGGTCTCCAGCCGGTCGAGGCCGAAATTCACCGGCGCCAGCGGCTCGAAGGCCTGGCACATGTCGCCCAGGATGACCTCGATCATGCGCTGGACCAGCGTGCGCTCGATGGTGGTATAGGGCCGGCCCTCGATGCGCATCGCCGACGAGCCGCGGCGGCCGCCCAGAAGCACGTCGACGATGGAATAGATCAGGTTCGAGTCGACCGTGAAGAGGCCGTAGTTGTCGAGCTGCTCGGCGCGGAACACGGCAAGGATCGCGGGCAGGGGAATGGAGTTCAGATAGTCGCCGAAGCGGATGGAGGTGATGCTGTCCAGGCTCACCTCGACGTTGTCCGACGTGAAGTTGCGCAAGCTCGTCGTCATCAGCCGGACCAGCCGGTCGAAGACGATCTCCAGCATCGGCAGGCGCTCGTAGGAGACGAGCGCGGAGTTGATGATGGCGCGGACGCCCGACTTGTCCTGAAGCTGGTCGTTGTTGACGTCGAAGCCCAGAAGCGAGTCGATCTCCTCCTGATTCAGGATGCGCTCGCCGGACGCCGAAGCGGCGGGCGCGGGCACGATCGTGCTCTCCGGCTCGGGCGCCGGCTCGGGCGCTCTGGACGCGATGCCGTCTTCGGTCTCGCCGGTGATCTCTGCGGTCATTGGACGATCATTTCCTTGAGCAGCACGTCGCGCACGCGATAGGGCGCGGCGGCCACGTTGATGCGGCGCAGAAGCTCTTCCTTCAGGCGCAGAACGCCGGCCGAGCCCTTCAGGTCGTCGATGCGCAGCTCGCGCAGATAGCCCTGGAACTGGTCGACGATGCGCGGCATCAGCGCGGTCATGCCGGCCTTCTCCTCCGCGTTGTTCAGCTCGAGCGAGGCGGAGAGCTTGAGATAGGCGGGGCTGCCGTCGGCGCTCTGGATGTTCACGATGATGTCGGGCACGTCGTAATAGGCGATCTCGGGCGGCGTCACCGGCACCGGCGTCCCGTTGGCGGCGAGCTTCCCGTCGGAGCTGCCCGCGAAGGCGAAGAAGTACAGCCCCGCACCGCCGCCGCCCAACACGAGCAGCAGTCCGGCCGCGGCGATGATCAAGAGCTTCCTGTTGCCGAGCAGTTTCTTAACGAAACCTTGCCTGGATTCCGTGGCGGGAGCTTCGCCTTCCGGCGTCTCCGCGGCGTCTGCTTGCGGTTCCTGCTTCTTCTTGGCCATCTGAACCAGCCCCTGGTTTGGTGAAGGCAAGGTAGACGCACGTGGTTAAGAAGGGGTTGCGCGGCAAGCATCGCCCGGCAGGTTTTGCCGCCGGGCCGTCTCGGGGCGCCGGGAAATCCAGCAAAATCAACGTGCCTTGCCTGGCACGCGGGCTGCAGATGGTACTCCGCGGACCAGAAAGGACCGCTTCGGCCATGGATAATTCGCTCCTCGTTTCGTTGTCGCAGCAGCTCGCCGCGTACCAGTCGATGGACGTGATCGCGAACAACATCGCCAACGTGTCGACGCCCGGCTTCCGCCGCGAGCAGCCGACCTTCCAGGAATACGTCGCCGAAGTCGCGCCCGGCGAGGGCGAGACCGGCATGCAGCAGCTCTCCTTCGTCAAGGACAGCGGCATCGTGCGCGACATGAGCGAAGGCCCGATGCAGACGACCGATCATCCCTTCGATCTGGCGCTGCACGGCAAGGGCTTCTTCGTGGTGCAGACGGCGGGGGGCGAGCGCTATACCCGCAACGGCCATTTCTCGCTCGATACCAGCGGCCAGATCGTCGACGACTCCGGCAACCCGCTCTTGGGCGACGGCGGCGCGATCACCGTCACCAGCGACGACGGCGACATCCACATCGGCGCCGACGGCACGCTCTCGGGCAAGAACGGCCAGCTCGCCAAGCTGCGCGTCGCGAGCTTCGCCAACGAAGCGACGCTCGCCAAGGAAGGCGCCAACCTCTTCTCGGCGCCGGGACAGACCCCAGCCGCCGCCTCGGACGCCAAGATCACCCAGGGCATGCTCGAAGGCTCGAACGTCCAGCCGGTGGTCGAGATCTCGCGCATGGTCGACGTCATGCGCGCCTATCAGGCGACGGCGACGCTCACCCAATCCCAGGAAGACCTCATGCGCCAGGCGATCGACAAGCTTGGCCAAACCCCCGGTAGTTAAGGAGAACCCTCATGCGGGCTTTGAGCATCGCGGCGACCGGCATGCTGGCGCAGCAGACCAATGTGGAAGTGATCGCGAACAACCTCGCGAACATGAACACCACCGCCTACAAGCAGCAGCGCGCCGAGTTCCAGGACCTGCTCTACCAGAACGTCGAGCAGCCCGGCTCGCAGACCTCGGACAGCGGCACGCTGCTCCCCAGCGGCATCCAGCTCGGCGCCGGCGTGCGCACCGCGGCCGTCTATCGCATCGCGAGCCAGGGCACGCTGACCAATACCGGCAATCCCTACGACGTCGCGATCAACGGCGCGGGCTTCTTCCGCATCCAGATGCCCGACGGCACCGATGCCTATACCCGCGCCGGCAACTTCGCGCTGTCGCCGGAAGGCCAGCTCGTCACCGACAAGGGCTACGTCGTGGCGCCGGGCATCGCGGTGCCGGCCAACGCCACCGGCATCACCATCAGCGCGCAGGGCCAGGTGCAGGCGACCGTGCCCGGCCAGACCGCGCCGCAGCAGGTCGGACAACTGGAACTGACCCGCTTCCCGAACGAAGGCGGCCTCAACGCGGTCGGCGACAACCTGTTGACCGAGACGCAATCCTCCGGCTCGCCGCAATCGGCCGTGCCCGGCTCGCCCGGCTACGGCTCGATCAGCCAGGGCTTCCTGGAAGGCGCCAACGTCAACGCGGTGGAGGAGATGACCTCGCTCATCACCGCGCAGCGCGCCTATGAGATGAACTCGAAGGTCATCACCGCGGCGGACGAGATGCTGCAGATGACCTCGCGCCTGGCAGGATCCTGAAACCATGAAAGCCATTCTTCTCTTCCTTGCCGCGCTCGCCATGGCCTATCCGGGCATCGCCCGCGCCGATGTGCGCATCGTCGTCCCCGTCCGCGACATCGCACGCGGCGAGACCATCGCCGAATCCGATCTCACCTTCGCGATGGCCCCGGCCCAGGGCCTCATGCCCAATACCACGACGTCGATGGACAGCCTGGTCGGCATGCAGACGCGCCGCGTGCTGCGCGCCGGCGAAAGCGTGCGGGGCGACGACGTGCGCCAGCCGGTCCTCGTCCTCAAGGGCTCGACCGTGACGATGAGCTTCGAGGCGCCGGGCGTGCTGCTCACCGCCACCGGCCGCGCCATGAGCGAAGGCGGCCTGGGCGAGACCGTCACCGTCCTCAATCCCATCTCGTTCCGCCAGATCACCGCCGTCGTCACCGGCCCCGGCGCGGTGAAGGCCCAGGTCGGCATGGGCGGCGCCAGCCGCATCGCGGGGAACCCGCGCATCGTCGGCAACGCCAATCCGCGCATCGCCGCCAACACCGCCAACGCCGGTATCGCATCCGGCACCACGCCTTGAAGGACATCGCCATGCGCTTCGCAAAGCTTCTCGCCTGTGTGTCCGCTGCCGCCGCGCTGTCGGCCTGCTCCGCGGTCGACCGCATCAAGGAGATCGACGGCGGGCCGAAGTTCGCGCCCATCGCCAATCCGATGCCGCAGCAGGTCTCGAGCCTGCCGATGCCGGCCGCGCCGACCGAGCCGCGCGGCGCGAGCTCGCTGTGGCAGCCCGGCGCGCGCAGCTTCTTCCACGATCCGCGCGCCAGCCGCGTCGGCGACATCATCACCGTCAACGTCTCGGTCGCCGACGCCGCCAAGCTCTCCAACACCACCAGCCGCGCGCGCACCAATTCCGAGAACGCGAACCTGACGAACTTCTTCGGGCTCGAGACCCAGCTGCCCGCGGGCATGGACCCGGCCAGCCTGGTGAACATGGGCTCGCAGAATTCGAATGTCGGCGCGGGCTCGATCGACCGGTCCGAGAGCGTGAATCTCACGCTCGCCGCCCTCGTCACCCAGGTCCTGCCCAACGGCAACCTGGTGATCGGCGGCCATCAGCAGATGAAGATCAACAACGAGCTGCGCGACCTGACCGTCAGCGGCCTTGTGCGCACCGAGGACATCACCTCGGCCAACACCATCGATCTGTCGCAGATCGCCGAAGCGCGCATCGCCTATGGCGGCCGCGGCACGGTCAGCGACGAGCAGACGCCGCGCTACGGCAGCCAGCTCTTCGACATCCTCATGCCGTGGTGAGATGAGGCGGCGGGGCATAGGAGGTGGGCAGCATTGCCTACATCCTACTGCCTACCCCCTCGCTTCAGTCGTCGCGATAGACTTTTTCCCGGCGCTCGTGGCGCTCCTGCGCCTCGATCGACAAGGTCGCGATCGGCCGCGCGTCCAGTCGCTTCAGCGAGATCGGATCGCCCGTCTCCTCGCAGAAGCCGTAGGTGCCGTCCTCGAGCCTTCTCAGCGCCGCGTCGATCTTGGCGATCAGCTTGCGCTGGCGGTCGCGGGTGCGCAGCTCGAGCTGCCGCTCGGCCTCGGTCGAGGCGCGGTCGGCGAGATCGGCATGCGGCACGGTCTCGGCCTGCAGGTTCTGGATGGTCTCGCGGCTTTCGCGCAGTATCTCGTCTTTCCAGCTATTGAGCTTGCGCCGGAAGTACTCGCGCTGCTTCTCGTTCATGAAGGATTCGGATTCCGACGGCCGGTAGCTGGCCGGGAGTTGGATGCCCATGCACAACAATCCCTTCGATACGCCACTCCTGACGGGCGGGGGTTATAGCGACGAGCTTGGGGGGCTTCAACCGGTATTCGGCGACAAGGCTAAGAGCGAAATCACATAGCTGTCAGTAACTTAACCCCTGAGCGTCCCGCGGCCCCAGTCGACCAGCCCGGCCAGGAGGGCAAGCAGGCCGTAAGCGACGAGGGCGGTATGGGCTTCGGCGGCGGGCGATTCGGGCGCCGGGCCGAAGGCGCCGTACACCTCGACCGCCGCCATGGCCGCCACGAACAGCCACAGGGCCGTATCGCCGAAGCGCGTGCGCGAGGGAACGCCGCGGGCATAGACGATCGCGCCCGCCAGCAGCGTGACGAGCTCGAGCGGCAGGCTGATCCAGACCCAGCGCCACAGGCCCAGTCCCACCTTCACCGACGGGTCGAGCAGCGGCAGGTCGGGCACGTGCACGACATAGTCGAGCAGCCAATGCGAGAACGACGCCGCCGCCAGCACCGTCACGGCCAGCAGACGCCGTTCGCGCGCGAAGAAGAGCGCGGTCAGGCCGAAGACCAGCGACAGGGCGCCGGCGCCCAGGATGCTGTGGGTATAGGGCATGAAATAAAGGTCCAGTGCGCTTCCTTGCGTGAAGCCGGGCACGATGCGCACCTTCTCCACGCCCGCGAGCACCAGCGCCGACCAGCACACGTCCATCCATTGCACGGCGACGAAGAACAGCCAGAGCGGCACGGGCCTGGCCAGCGGCTTGGCGGCGAAAGCGGGTCCGTAATGTCCGATGAACATGGGCGTCTCCTTGGGTCTCGACGCCCGAAGACTTACGGCGGCCTCTCCCAAACGTGAATTGGCGAAGGACGTCTGGCAAGTATACGATTATGTATGGACGCGACCTGGGACCTCTACCGTTCCTTCCTGGGCGTGCTGCGCGCCGGCAGCCTGTCGGCGGCGGCGCGCGAGCTGGGGCTGACGCAGCCGACCTTGGGCCGCCATGTCGACGCGCTGGAAGCGGCGCTGGGCGCCAAGCTCTTCGCCCGCTCGCGCCACGGCCTGATGCCGACGCCGACCGCGCTCGAGCTCGTGCCGCATGCCGAGGCGATGGAGGCGGCGGCCGCGGCGCTGACGCGCGCGGCCTCGGGCGAGAGCGACGAGCCCTCAGGCGCGGTGCGCATCACCGCGAGCAACATCGTGGGCGCCGAGGTTCTACCCCCCATTCTGGCCGAGTTCCGCGAGCGCCATCCCCGGATCGCCATCGAGCTCGTGCTCACCAACCGCAACCAGGACCTCTCGCGCCGCGACGCCGACATCGCGATCCGCATGGTGCGCCCGACGCAGAAGGCGCTGATCGCCCGGCGCGTGGGCACGGTGCGCATCGGCCTCTATGCCCATCGCGGCTATCTGGCGCGGCATGGGATGCCGGCGAGCATCGAGGAGCTTGCGAGCCACGCGCTGATCGGCTTCGACCGCGACGCCACCGCGTTCCGCTCGCTCAAGGGCGCGCTGCCGGTGGCGCGCGAGATCTTCGCGCTGCGCACCGACGACGACTGCGCGCAGCTCAACGCCTTGCGCGCCGGCTTCGGCATCGGCGGGGCGCAGGCCGGCATCGCCGCGCGCGACGACGAGCTGGTCGCGGTGCTGCCGAACGCGATCGGCTTCAAGCTCGAGATGTGGCTTGCGATGCACGAGGATCTGCGCGCCAGCCGCCGCGTGCGGCTGCTGTTCGATCACCTGGCGCAGGCGCTCAAGGTCTACGCGGCACGTATTTGAGCAGCAGCTCCAGCGACGGCCGGCAGAAGCCGCGCGGCACCGGCGGATCGAGCTTGGCGAAGAGCGCAGCCAGCGCGGCCTCGTAGGCGTCGTCGGAGCGATAGTTCTTCTGGTGCTTGGAGCGCGGCGAATAGCCGTCGAGCACGATCTCCAGGTTGGCGATGCCGAAGCCCAGGTCGAACTCGTGCCACGACACGCCGCGGCCGAAGCGGTAGAGCTCCTCCTCTTCGGTCGGGTGCAGGGCGACCTTGCGCCTGGCAGGGTGGTCGGCGCGCGGCGAATGCGCCTTGGCATAGCGATAGACGAGCGCGTCGGGAAGCACGTCCATGAAAGCGACCTTGGACGAATGCCAGTCGAAGGGCGCGAAGCGGTTGGGCGTCTCGAAGGTCGCGAGCAAGGCGCCGTCGCGCTGCATGATCGTCCTGGCGAGCGCGAGAAGATTGAGCCGCTCCGGAATCAGCAGGTGCTCCATCACCGCGTAGCAGACGATGAGATCGTAAGGCCCGGCGAAGCGGCTCGCGTCGACCTGCTCCTGCAGCCAGGTATGCTCAGCCTCGAGGAACCGGGCCTCGAGGCCCAGGAGCGACAGCCGCTTGCCGGCCATGGTCAGCGACGGGCCCTTGATGTCGACGCCGGTCACGCGCGCGCCGGCATGCGCGAGACCCGCGGTGCTCGAGCCCGAGCCGCAGCCGATCTCGAGCACGCGCAAGCCGTCCATCGCGAGCGCCTGGGCGAGCCAGGGCACGAAGACGTCGGCGGCCTGCGACAGGCGGGTGACGAGCTGGCCGCGCAGGTTGGCGCGCCCGGCGTCGGTCTGGATATGCGTGCGCCAGTCGGGCCGCTTCATCCAGTGCTCGCCGATCATCGGGATCATTTCGCGGAAATAATCGGGGCCGATTTTCTTCATCCAGGGCGGAAGCCATCCGTCCCGGGCCCAGAACTCCGCATTTTCGTATTCGCCGAACTCGCCGCTCATTGCCGCACTCTAAGGGGTGGACAGCCCGCAAGGAAAAGCCTATATCCGCGCACCCTTCGCCGGAGCAATTCCGGCCGTGACGCGGGGTGGAGCAGCCCGGTAGCTCGTCAGGCTCATAACCTGAAGGTCACAGGTTCAAATCCTGTCCCCGCAACCAAATCCGTGAACGGCCCGGCCGCGCCTCGAGCGCCGCCGGGCCGTTTGCGTTCCGGCTGTCCGATTCTGCCGCCGGCCTCGAAGCGAGCGGCCCCAAGAACGACCGGCGCTAAAAAGCGCCAAGCCCAAAAACGAAAAGGGCGGATCTTTCGATCCGCCCTTTCGCTGTCAGGTCTTAAACCTGGACTTTAGTGACCGCCGAGGTCGATGACCGCGCGGCGGTTCTGCGGCTCGCGCACGCCCGGTCCCGTCGGGACCAGCGGGTCATGGAAGCTCTTGCCTTCGATGGCGATCGTCGAGCCGTCCATGCCTTCGCGGACCATTTCGTCCTTCACGGCCTGGGCGCGGCGCTCGGACAGAGCCTGGTTGTAGGTGTCCGAACCCACGGTGTCGGTGTGGCCGGTGACCATCACCTTGACCATGCCGTTGGCCTTCGCGGTCTTGACCGCTTCAGCAACCACTTCCTGCGCCTTCTCGGTCAGGTTCGACTTGTCGAAGTCGAAGAAGACGATGAACGTCTGCACCGGCGGAGGCGGCGGGGGCGGAGGAGGCGGGGGCGGCGGCGGCGGAGCAGCGGCCGGCGGCGGCGGGGGCGGCTCGAGGTACCAGCGCAGGCCGAGCATCCCCAGGTTCTCGCGCACGTTGTTCACGTGCACAGGCGCGAGGCCCGCGATATCCGAGTTGAAGTTGTCGTCGACTTCAGCCGAGCGATAGCGGTAGTCGACGAACAGGTCGACCGCGTCGGACAGGCCGACGGAGAAGCCGCTCATACCCTGCCACATGAAGCCCGCGCGCTGACCGAAGATGAGGCGCTTGTCGTTGGCCAGCTTCGGATCCATCGTCACGGCGCCCATGCCGATGCCGCCGCCGATCGTCCAGCTCACGCCATGCATGAGCGGAACGTCATAGGAGACGTTGAGCAGCAGCGACTTGATGGTGTCGCCACCGTGCAGCACGCCGAAGGCGCGGCCGGTGTCCTCATCGGTCGAATGACCGCCGTAGCCGAACTCGAGCTCGGTGCGGATGTTCGAATCCCACTTGTAGCCGGCCGCGACGACGCCCAGCGCATCCGGGTTGAAGGCCAGCTTGGCCTCACCGGAGAAAGCCGGGGACGTGACATGAACCAGCATCGGGTCGCTGTAGCCGACACCTGCGCCGAGGTACCATCCCATGTAATCACTGGCCGCGGCCGGCACAGACAGCGCGGCCAAGGCGACGCCCGCCAAGGCGATCGAACGAAGTTTCATTTCTACCCTCGCTTCATAAACCGACGGGCAGGGACCCCCCCACCAGAACGTCAGACATCATCGCCCTTATAACTTTGGGCGGGCACATTGTCTTCACTGAAATGTGCGAATCGCAAGCCGTACGGGCGTCGAACCACGGCTTTGTCTCAAGCTGTGGCACATTGGCAACCGTCATGGGCGTAAGCGGGAATTTGCCCCCCGAATCACGAGCTTATACGCAAAACCCGATTTCCCTGAAGGCTCAATTCTCGCCCGGCTCCAAGCGTCGAGCGGCGCGGAGGTTCATATTGAACCGTTTAAGTTTTTGATTTCGCAAGGATTTGTTGCACGTCCCGTATGATGGGGCGATAGGCGTAAATTCCTACAACAATTGATGGCCGGCAGGTTAACGGCATCTTCCAAAAGCAGAGGGCGGCAAAGGCAGAGGGTGGGCAAAAGCAAAAGGGCGGGCCGCCGGGCCCGCCCTTGCTGCGCTTTCGGGGCGATCAGCCGCCCAGATCGATCACCGCGCGGCGATTCTGCGGCTCGCGCACGCCGGGGCCGGTGGCGACCAGCGGATCGTGGAAGCTCTTGCCCTCGATCGAGATCGTGCCGCCGTCCATGCCCTCGCGCACCATCTCGTCCTTGACGGACTGGGCGCGGCGTTCGGACAGCGCCTGGTTGTAGGCGTCGGAGCCGACGGTGTCGGTATGGCCGGTGATCATCACCCGCACCATGCCGCTTTCCTTGGCCGCCTTCACCGCCTCGGAAACGACTTCCTGCGCCTTCTCGGTGAGGTTCGACTTGTCGAAGTCGAAGAAGACGATGAACGTCTTCACCGCGGGCGGCGGAGGCGGCGGGGGAGGCGGCGGCGGGGGCGGCGGCGGCGGCGACGCTGCCATCTGATGCATCGGCTCGCCCGAGTTCAGGTACCAGCGCATGCTGAGCAGGGCGACGTTCTCGTGCACTTCGTTGACGTGCACGGGGCCCAGGCCCGGCGCCTGCGACGCGAAATTGCCGTCGACATTGGCCGAGCGATAGCGCCAATCCAGCGCCAGGTCGACGTTTTCGTCGAGCTCGTAGTTGATGCCGGCGATGCCCTGCCACATGAATCCGGTGTCGCTGCCATGGATCAGCCACAGCCCGTTGGCGCTGTCGCGGATATGCGGATTGACGCTGCCGAAGCCGACGCCGCCGCCGAGCGAGACGCCGAACCGGTCCCACAGCGGCATGTCATAGACGAGGTTGAACAGGCCCGAGGTGACCGCCATGCCGCCGGCGATGGTGGGGTTGGGGCCCAGCACCTTCTTGTCGAAAGCGCGCTCGTTGTAGCCGCCTTCGATCTCGGCGCGGAAATTGTCCCACTTGTAGCCGAGCGTCGCCGTGCCGAGCACGTCGTCCTGGAACGGAACCTTGTAGGTCGGGCCGCCATTCGGCGTCATGTGCACGAGCTCGGACGTGTCCCAGCCGATGCCCAGGCCCAGATACCAGCCCTGATTGTCGGTGGCGTTTGCGGATGCGGTGAGGGCAAGCAGCGCCGTGCCCGCCAAGATCATTGAACGGAATTTCATCTCAGCCTCTGAAACGTTTTCGGTCGGTCCGCTCCACGCGCGCCCGACACAGCCACAACGTTTCTCGCTGACAATATGGGTTGCGGTTTCGCGGTCCGGCGAGGCGTTCTTCGCAGCTTGTGGCGCCGAGGCCACACTTCCATCAAATGGCTTTGCGCCATCCGTGGAAAAGAAACGCATACCGCCCCGTCAGAACCTGGAAATCTCCCGGAGATGATTCGAGGCTGCCAAGGAGTTCTGTCCTAGGCGCGACGTGAAACAGCCGGAGCCAGGCGAGCAAGGCCCGGCGCAGCGGACCGGCGAACCCGGTAAGGTCCCCGAAATCGACGATATGGATCCGTCCTCCCGGCGCGAGGGCGGCGTCGGCCGCGGCGAGCGCCGCCTTCCAATCGGGGATCATCGACAGGCTGTAGGAGAACACCGCTTCGTCGAAGCCCTGGGAGGCGCCGAACATCGCCGGCGCGAGCGCTTCCGCATAGCCGTGCGCCAGCGCGATGCGCTCGCCCAGGCCCGCGCGCGCGACCGCCTTGGTGGCGGTCTCCAGCATCGCCTCGGAGGCATCCAGCCCGAACAGCCGCGCCTCGGGATAGCGCCGCGCCATGCGGATCAGGTTGCGCGCCGTGCCGCAGCCGATCTCGACGATGCGCGCGCGCGGCGCGGGCGCGAGCTCGTCGATCAGCCGGTCGCGGCCGAAGAGATAGTACTTGCGCGTGAGGTCGTAGATGTAGCGCTGATAGCGATAGACGCTATCCATCAGCTCTGCGTGATCGTCGCTCACGTGCTTAAGACAGCGCCCGGCGCGTATAGATGTGGAAGCCGCCATAGATCGACGAGCGGTCGCGGGCGTGCAGCGCGCGGCTCTCGGCTTCCAGATAGGTCCAGGGCGCGAGCAGCTCCGCCGGCAGCTTGCGCGGCAGCGGCGAATCGGCGCCGGCGGTGCGGAAGATCACGCGCGCGTCGCGGGCATCCGCGGTGCGGTCGATCTCGGTCCACAGGGCGGCCAGCTGCGCCGGGTTCATCCAGTCCTGCGCGTCCAGAAGCACGTAGCGGTGCATGGATTGCGGCGCCTGGCCGTTCAGGAAATCGGTCAGCGAGGCGTGATGCACCTCGACCTTGTCCGTGCGCGTGCGGATGACGTCATAGGTCTCGCGGCGCAGATAGTCCGGGATCGCCTCGCGGTTCTCGACGTCGTAGCCGCGGCCGAAGGCCTGCCAGGCGAAATAGTTCTCGTTGATCGGGAAGTCGCAGGCCAGCCGCTCGACGCGCTCGCGAAGCGAATCGATGGCGCTGCCGTTGTTGGTCGAGACGAGCTCGTCGTACTGCGCCGGCGGGATGCCGAGCGCATAGAGCGACACCGGCGACTTCGACAGCAGCTTGACCGACTTGTAGTCGAAGAGCGGCGCGATGATGCGCTCGAAGGCCTGGCGCTGCTCTTCCGGCGTGCGCGCCTCCAGCATCTCGTCCAGCCGCTTGCCGTGCAGCTTGGCGGCGGCGTGCAGGATGCCGATGAAGCGGCCGAGCAGGCCGTAGCGATAGAGATTGCGCGCGAACATGTTGATGCGCCGGCCCTTGAGCGGCACGCGCTTCTCCCAGTAGCGGCGCGTGGTCTCGTCCAGCCTTTCGCTCAGGAAGTTGTCGTAGGCCTCGCGATTGGCCTTGTCGTTGGCCTGGCCGAAGAAGCGGAAGAACTCGTCATAGCTCGGCAGGTTCGCAAGCGCGGCAAGCTTGAGCCGCGTCAGCGCGATATGGTTCGGGTTGAGGTCGACGGCGACGATGCGCGCCGGATTCGCCGCGAGGTAGTTCAAGACGTTGCAGCCGCCCGAGGCGATGGTGAGCAGCCGGTGCTCCGGGGCGAGCTCCAGCGCGGCCAGGTCGACCTCGGGGTCTTCCCAGATCTGGTTATAGACAAACCCTTGAAACATCAGGGTGAAGAGGCGCTCCAGCGCGCCGCGCTTGGTGGTGGCCGGCCGCTGATGGGCCGCGCGTTCGAGAAGGAGGTTGGCCATGGAAACCTTGGGTTTGGGGGCTTGGGGTGCCGCCGCCCTTTTAGGCGGAATGCTTCGATGGGGCAAAGGCTTGGCCTGTTATTGTGACACCTTTTTGACTGGTTGCACTGCAGCAAACACCGGCCTATGGAAGTTCCATGACCGCGACGCCCCCTGTTCCGTCCAAGACGCCCGTGGAAGAGGTCCTCGACTTGCTCGATCTGGAGAAGATCGAGGAGAACATCTTCCGCGGCGTCTCGCCCAAGGACCGCATGCAGCGCGTCTTCGGCGGACAGGTGCTGGGCCAGGCGCTGGTCGCGGCGCTGCGCACGGTCGAGGGCCGCGTCTGCCATTCCTTCCATGCCTATTTCCTGCGCGCCGGCGATCCCAAGGTGCCGATCCTCTACGAGGTCGACCGCTCGCGCGACGGTGCGAGCTTCACGGCGCGTCGCGTTGTCGCGATCCAGCACGGACGGCAGATCTTCAACATGGCGGCGTCGTTCCAGGTGCCCGAGACCGGCTACGAGCATCAGTTCGACATGCCGAAGGTGCCGCCGCCGGAGGACCTTGCCAGCGAGCACGAGCTGCGCCTGAAAGAGATCGACAAGATGCCGGAAGCAGCGCGCGAATGGGCGCTGCGCCCGCGGCCCATCGAGATGCGTCCCGTCGAATGGCGCGGCTTCTATAGCCGCGGCAAGCACGCGCCCTACGACAATCTCTGGATCAAGGCGACGGGGCCTGTGCCCGACGACATCGGCGTGCAGCAGGCGGTGCTCGCCTATGCCTCGGACATGTCGCTGCTCGACACCGCGCTCCTGCCGCACGGCGTCGACTGGCACTCCTCGATTCAGATGGCGAGCCTCGACCACGCGATGTGGTTCCACCATCCTTTCCGCGTCGACGAATGGCTGCTCTATGCGCAGGACAGCCCCAGCGCCTCGGGCGCGCGCGGCTTCAATCGCGGCGCGTTCTACACGCGCGACGGCAGGCTGGTCGCAACGGCAGTGCAGGAAGGGCTGATGCGCCCCAGGCCGGAAAAGAAGGCCTGATCGGGGCGTGCGCGCGATCCGCGTCTTTAAGGCGTGCGCGCAATCTGCATCTTTAAGGCGTGCGCGCAATCTGCGCGACGCGGCGCGGATGGCTGTAGAAGACGTTGGTCATCGTCACGGGGATCTTGACCATATAAGCCGCGGGCGAGGTGTAGGTATAGGTCACCTCCGACATGATGACGCTGCCGCCCGAGGTGATCAGGCCCGTCGGCACGGTCACCGTCGAGCCCACCGTGCGCGCGGTGCCGTTCTTGGTGTCGCTCCACGCGACCTTGCCGCCGCCCTTGCCGTCGTCGATCACGCTGGTAATGACGATCTTCGCGGGCACGCTGGGATAGGGATAGATCAGCGCGTTCAGCGAGTTCAGCACGTTGGTCATGTCGGCGTTGCTGACCGTGCTTTCCTGCGCGATCAGGTCGGCGGCGGTGCTGGTGAGCTTCGTGGTGTCGCTCTTGACGATCAGCACGTTGGTGACCTCGATCGCGCCGAACACCAGAACCAGCATCGCCGGAAGGATGAGCGCGAACTCGACGGCGGCAAGCCCGCCCTGCTCGTGTCCGATCCTGCGCAGAAGCTTCAGCATCCGCTCATCCCCTGGGAGAAAGGCTCGTTGCGGAACGCCGACGACGCGTAGAGCAGGTGCTTGTTGTCGGCCAGGTTGACCAGGAAGGGGGTGAGGATCGGCGTGAACACGGTCCAGGTATAGAACACCCTGACCAGGATCACGTCGCAGGCGTTGCCGGTCGAGAAGTTGTTCATCGGCTTCATCTTGTTGTCCGGACCCAGCGGGTTGGAGAAGTTCACGCCGCCGAAGTTCGAGAACGACTCGATGTCGATGTAGAGGTTGCCGTCGCAGGGGATGAGGGGCGCGATGTCCTTGCAGACCCTGGTGCGCACCTGGTCCGCCGTCAGCCCGCCGTTCTGCACCTGGCCGGTGCGCACGAGGCGCGCCGCATCTTCGGCGCCGGTCTGCAGCGTCGACTGCGCGAAGAAGATGATGCCCACCTCCATGATCGCGAAGAGCATGAGAAAGAACACCGGCGCGAGGAGGGCGAATTCCAGCAGCGCCGAGCCCGATCGGGCCCGTCGCGCGAGGCGTTCGCGTAGTTTGCTCATTTGGCCCAGCACGGCACGTCTTCCAGCCAGCTCCGCGAGCTTGAGGGTGCGTCCGATCGGCCGCGAAGCGAAGCGGAACCGCGCGGCGTGCTGAACAAAGGTTTAACCACGCCGTGCCAATCCTGGATGTGTAAATGCAAAATTCATTTTCATTGAGCCTGTCCCAATTTGCGAAACTGGCGTTAACGCGCGCCTAACCAAGCAGCGCAAATCCACGAGCAATTCGGTGCCTCGCGCAGGATGATGCCCGCTCGACGCCTTTCAGGTTGGTGGACCATGTCGATTGGGCTGAGCATGATCGCATCGCGCGCGTCCGCTTTGGTAAAGCGGGCCGCTTCCTTCCGTCGCTCGGAGAGGGCCAACGTCGCGATGCTCTTCGCGCTGTCGCTGGTGCCGCTGACGGTCGCCGCCGGCACCGGTCTCGACTTCGCGCGCGGCATGCTGGTGCATTCCGAGATGATGTCGGCGCTGGACGCGGCGGCGCTCGCCGTCGGCGGCACGCCCGGCCTCTCCCAGACGCAGATGCAGACGCTGGCGCAGCAGTATTTCAACGCCAACTACAAGGTCGATTCGTCCTACGGCACGCCGAGCGCGGTGACGGTGACGGCCTCGGGCCAGACCATCAAGGTCAGCGCCAGCGATCCGATGCCCACCACGCTGATGAGCGTCGTGGGCTATCGCACCTTCACGGTCAACGCCTCGTCGACGGTGGTGTGGGGCCAGCAGAAGATCTGGGTCTCGCTGGTGCTCGACAACACCGGCTCCATGACGCAGACCGACGCCAAGACCGGCATCAGCAAGATCAGCGCGCTCAAGACCGCGACCCATTCGCTGCTCAACATGCTGCAGAACGTGGCGGTCAATCCGGGCGACGTGCAGGTCTCGATCGTGCCCTTCGCGCGCGACGTCAAGATCGGCACCTCCTATTCCACCGCGACCTGGCTCAGCTGGACCGATTGGCTGGCGGCGCCGTCGGTGACCCTGTCCTCGAGCGTCGGGCCGGGCTCCAACTGCCCGTTCAGCGACAACACCGACGGCTTCCACTGCCAGGCCACCCCGACCAACGGCAGCTCGAAGGTGACGACCATTCCGAGCAGCGGCACCTACAAGGGCTATATCTGCCCGAGCGACAATGCGGTGGGCCACTACTACAACGGCTGCTGGACCAGCACGAGCATCGGCACCGGCAAATACAGCCATGCCTGGGTGGCGAACAACAAGAGCACCTGGGGCGGCTGCGTCACCGACCGCACGCAGAACTACGACGTCGACAACACCACGCCGACGACGAGCAATTCCGCCTCGCTGATGGTGGCCGAGAACTCGCCCTCGTGTAACCAGACCGTGCTGATGGGCTTGAGCTACAACTGGACCACGCTGGGCAGCGAGGTGGATGCCATGGCGGCCGCCGGCTCGACCAACCAGACGATCGGCCTGGTGTGGGGCTGGCAGACGCAGAGCACCGGCGTGCCGTTCAGCGCGCCGTCGCTGCCCGCCAATACCCAGCGCATCATGATCCTTCTGTCCGACGGCTTGAACACCCAGGACCGCTGGTACGGCGACGGCTCGAACCAGTCGAGCTCGGTCGACAGCCGCATGGCGCTCGCCTGCACCAACGCCAAGGCCTACGGCTTCACGATCTATACCGTGTTCGTCGACCTGAACGGCACCCAGGGCAATTCGACGGTGCTGCAGAACTGCGCCTCGGACACGTCGAAATACTTCGACCTGACCTCCTCGGATCAGATCATCTCCACCTTCAACCAGATCGGCGAGCAGATCACCAATCTGCGCGTGTCGATGTAAGGGGCTTCAGCGAATGGATCTTCTTCTGGCCTTCGCCGAAGGCATCGCCCACACGCTGCTGCGCGTCGCGCCCTATCTGGCGGCGATGGGCGTGCTCTTCGCCGCGCTCTCCGCCTGGTCGCCGTGCAACGCGGGCAAGCCGTGGTGGAACAAGCGCGGGCTCGTCACCGACATCTGCTTCTGGATGGTGGTGCCGGTGCTGCAGCGCTACGGGCGCATCGGGCTCGCCGTCGCGATCGCGGTGTTCATCCTGGGGATCGGCACCACCGACGGCCTGGTCAAGTATTTCGACCATGGCCACGGCCCGCTTTCGACGCTGCCGTTCTGGGTGCAGCTCGCGATCTACATGCTGGTGAGCGAGTTCTGCCTCTATTGGATCCACCGCGCCTTCCACGGCAGCAACACGCTGTGGCGCTTCCATTCCGTGCATCACAACTCCGAGGACGTCGAATGGATCTCGGCGGCGCGCTTCCACCCGATCAACATCCTGTTCGGCACGGTGGCGGTCGACGTGATCTCGCTGATGTCGGGCATCACCTCCGACGTCTTCCTGGTGGTGGCGCCCTTCGCCACCGTCTCCTCGGCCTTCGTCCACGCCAATCTCGACTGGACCCTGGGCCCGTTCAAATACGTGCTCGCGGGACCGGTGTTCCACCGCTGGCACCACACGCTCGAGGCCGGCAACAAGAACTTCGCCGGCACCTTCTCGCTGTTCGACTGGATGTTCGGCACGTTCCACATGCCGCAAGGCGAGCTGCCCGAGAACTACGGGATCGGCGAGGAGCGCCTGCCCGAGAGCTTCGGCCGCCAGATCCTCTATCCGCTTGGCGCTTGAGGCCCGGACATGAAAAAGCCGCCGGCGGGGCTCGCCGGCGGCTTTGCCGTGTCAGGGGCAGGGCGCTCAGCGCGCCGAGGCGACGCCGGCCGCTTTCACCGACTGGTCCTGGTGGGCGCCGATGGCGCTGTTGGCGTCGTCGAAGAAGGTCTTCTGGTCGCCCGGCACCGCGCTGGCCTCGCAATGGGCGAGCGTGCAGGAATAGTTGAACTGGTTCGCGCCCTTGTTCAGCGTCACCACGCCGCCCGAGCGATTGGCGACGCTGATCTGCTGGTTGGCGACGGTCTGGCTCTGCGCGCTGAGCGCGATCAGGTTGGTCACGCCGAAGCTCTTGCCCAGCACGAAGGCATGATGCGAGTCGATCACGGTGGCATCGGCGATCATCGGATTGCCGACGAAGACGGTGGCGATCGGCTGGGTGAAGGTGACGACGCGCACCTCATCCATCGAGATCGCGACGCCGCGCGCCGGCGGATGCGCGATGCGGTGCTTGGGCGGCGCCCGGTGCGGCTTGACCGGCGTCTTGGCCTCCAGGGTCGCCGTGGCGCAGACGAACGAGACGGCGGCGAGAAGAACGGTGCGAAGACGCATGGCGAAACCCCGTGTTTATTCTTGGTCTTCAGACTAAGGGCTGCGCGTGAAAGAAGGCTTAATCGTTGCATGGCGTCGGCTCTCGCGGCGCGGCGGTGCCCCGTTGCGCGCCGCCCCGATCGGCAACGCGGCCGGCATGCGATCGAGATGCACGACGGCGATGCGCAAACGCGCCGTCGGTTCCATCCGGACCGCGCCAATTTGGCCGAACTGGTAAACGAATATTCAAATTTAACCGCTCGATTGATCGCAAAGCGGCGTTTTCGTTCCGGCACGGCACAAAACGGAGCGGCCGCATAAAATCCACTTAAGACCGCGTTAAGCCCGCCGCGCCTATGCTCACGTCACAGTCCAGGTTGGCCTCAGATGCCAGCCGGACATCCTAGGGTGTCAATAAGCGGAGGCTAACAATGACCCTTTTTTCTCGCTTCGTCCGTGACGAATCCGGCGCGACGGCCATCGAATACGGCCTGATCGCGGCCCTGATCGCCGTGGTGGTGATCGGCGCGGTGACCGCGGTCGGCACGAAGCTGTCGACGACGTTCAACACCGTGTCGGGCAGCGTGAAGTAAGATCCGGCCTACGGTTCTTTCGCGGCGGCCGCTCCTTCGGGAGCGGCCGTTTGCGTTTGGGGACCGCCCCGCCGGGGACCGCTCCACGCGGCGAAAACCGCGGGCCGCGACGAATTTCCTCGCATGGGTAAATGCGCGAGAAACGTTTACCCCCGTATTCTCCATATCGCCGCCTTTTCGCGCCAATGCGGAACACTTCGCGGACCGACCGCGAAACGCACTTAAAGAATCATTAGCCGATGCGCGACTAGCATCCGCCGATCCCGACCGGAGCGGAAAGCCGGCGGGCAACTGGGGTGTCTAACGTTGGAGGCTATCATGACCCATCTCTTTTCCCGCTTCGTGCGCGACGAATCCGGCGCCACCGCCATCGAATACGGCCTGATCGCGGCGCTGATCGCCGTCGTGGTCATCGGTGCGGTCACGGCCGTCGGTACCGGCCTGTCGGGCACGTTCAATACCGTCGCCGGCAGCGTGAAGTAAGCGCCGGCAAAGCGAAACCCGCGCGGCCGCCCGCAAAGGCGGTCGCTCGCGTTTCCCAAGCAAAGGGTTTCCGATGATCGCCCAGATGCTCGTTCTGTTCGTGGTGCCGGCGCTGCTCGCGCTCGCCGCGGGCTGGGATCTGGCGAGCTTCACGATCCCGAACTTCCTTTCCCTCATCCTCATCGCCGCCTTCGTGCTGTTCGCGGGCGCGGCCCACATGCCGCTCGCCGCGGCCGGATTGCACGGCCTTGCGGGCGCGGCGGGACTCGCCGTCAGCTTCACGCTGTTCGCGCTGGGCTATGTCGGCGGCGGCGACGCCAAGCTGTTCGCCGCCATCGCGCTGTGGTTCGGCTTCGGAAGCGTCGTAGACTTCACGCTCGTCGCCGCGTTGTTCGGCGGCGGCCTCGCCTTGGCGCTGCTTAGCCTGCGCAGCCTGCCGCTGCCCGCGGCGCTGTCGGGCCAGGGCTGGATCAACAGGCTGCACGACGAGAAGTCGGGAATCCCCTATGGCGTGGCGCTTTCCGCCGGCGCGCTCGTCATCCTTCCGCACACGGACGTCTTCCGCCTTGCGTTCTAAGGAAGATTCACGCGCGTGTTGCAATCACGCAGTCTCTTAAGCATTTTCTAAAGGGTTCCGTGGTCGGATAACCGTCCAAAGGAGCCACTCCCCCATGAACACGTCGCGTCTTGTCGTCCTGGGTCTCGCCGCGGTCGCCGCGGGCGGCGCCGCCTTCCTCGCGCGGGGATTGCTCGGCGGCGGAACGTCGCAAGTTGCGGCCAAGCCCGCGCCCGCGCCGGTCACGACCGCGCAGGTGCTCGTCGCATCGTCCGATCTGGTGCCCGGCACCGGCGTCACGGCCGATCAGGTGCACTGGCAGGAATGGCCGAAGAAATCCGTCGACCCGAGCTTCATCACCGGCGACAACAACCCCAACATCGACCAGGTCGTGAAGGGCACGGTGGTGCGCGCGCCGATCGTCGCCGGCGAGCCGATCACCGACGCCAAGATCGTGCATGCCGACACGGCGAGCTTCATGTCGGCCTCGCTGACGCCGGGCATGCGCGCGGTGTCGATCGCGGTGTCGGTCGCCTCGCTGGCGGGCGGCTTCATCCAGCCCAACGACCGCGTCGATCTGGTGCTGACCTCGCAGTCGACCGACAACAACAAGAAGTTCCGCGCCACCACGATCCTGCGCGACGTACGCGTGCTGGCGATCGACCAGGCCTTCGACGACAAGAACCGCAAGCCCGTCGCCGACGTGAAGACCGCGACGCTCGAGCTCACCCCGCAGCAGGCCGAGCGCGTCACGCGCGCCCAGGCGAGCGGCGTGCTGTCGCTGTCGCTGCGCTCGCTGGTCGAGCACGTCGCAGGCAACGCCGGCGGACAGTCGCGCGTCGCGGCGGCGCGCGCCAAGTACAACGAGAACACCAGCAACGACGGCAACAGCGGCGAAGTGTCGGTCATCCGCTACGGCGTGATGCATTCCGACGCGACGACGGGAGGGGAATAAGCCATGGCGAGGCAAGCTCTACGCGCGCTGATCTGGGCGGCTGCGGCGGCGCTTACGGCCGCGCCCTCGATCGCGGCCGCGCCGGTCGACGATTCGAACGCGCGCGTCGTATCGATGTCGGTGCATGACGGATCGAAGTCCGGCCGCCGCATGGTGCTGGGCCAGGGCAAGGGCACGGTCATCCAGCTCGACAGCGACGCCCGCGACGTGCTGGTCTCCAATCCCGAGATCGTCGACGCCGTGGTGCGCACGCCGCGCCGCATCTTCCTGCTCGGCATGAAGACGGGCCAGACCAACGCCTTCTTCTTCGACGGCGCCGGCCACCAGATCCTCTCCCTCGACATCCGCGTCGAGAAGGACACCGGCGACCTGGGCGCGATGATCCACACCAACATCCCGGGCTCGAACATCAAGGTGTCGGGCCTGAACGACAACGTCGTGCTCACCGGCACGGTCGCCAACGCCGCCGACTCGACGCGCGCGCAGGACCTCGCGGCGCGTTTCGCGGGCGATCCGGCCAAGGTCGTCAACATGCTGTCGATCTCGGGCGGCGAGCAGGTGATGCTCAAGGTGCGCATCGCCGAGATGGACCGCAATATCGCCAAGCAGTTCGGCGTCAATATCGCCGAAGCCGCCATGGTGGCGGGCGTGCCGATCTTCGCCTCGACCTCGAACCAGTTCGGCCTGCTCGGCCATGCGCTCTCCGACGCGTCGGGCGCGCAGTTCGGCCAGGTGTGCAATTCCGCCGTCCTTCCCGACCAGATCGTCAAGCAGGTCATCCTGAACGGCCATTCCACGACGACGACGACCAACACCTCGCTCTGCAACGGCCCCAACAACGTCCAGGGCGTGCTGCAGGCGCTCGACCAGATCGGTCTCGTCCACGTGCTGGCCGAGCCGAACCTGACCGCGGTCTCGGGCGAGACGGCGCGGTTCCTGGCGGGCGGCGAGTTTCCGGTTCCCGCCTCGCGCGACCGCGACGGCAACGTGACCGTCCAGTTCAAGGAGTTCGGCGTCGGCCTGTCGTTCACGCCGGTCGTGCTGTCGCCGGGCCGCATCTCGCTGCAGATCTCCACCGAGGTCAGCGAGCTCACCAACACCGGCGCCTTCAACGTCGCCGGCGGCACCATCACCGATCCGACCACCGGCCAGGTCATCACCGTGCCCGGCCTCACCATTCCCGCGCTGGCCGTGCGCCGCGCGCAGACGACGGTGGAGCTGCCCTCGGGCGGAAGCCTCGCCATCGGCGGCTTGATGCAGCACACCACCAAGCAGGTGCTCGAGCAGTTCCCGGGGATCGGGCAGATGCCGGTCCTGGGCGCGCTGTTCCGCAGCCGCGACTTCCAGAACAACGAGACCGAGCTCGTGGTGATGGTCAGCGCCTATCTGGTCAACCCGACGACGGTCGCCAAGCTCAGCGCGCCGACCGACGGCTATCAGCTGCCGACCGATCCCGAGACGATCCTGCTCGGCCACCTGAACGCCGTCTACAAGCGCGATCCCGCCCAGATCAAGCCGGGCGGCGGCGCGGTCGGCTACATCGTGCAATAGGAGAAGCGCTCATGTGGACCTTCAAGAACGTCACGCGCTTTGCCTCTCTCGGCGCCCTTCTGCTCGCCGGCAGCTGTGCCGCGCCGATGAACGACGGCACCGGCACCGTGGCCGATCCCTTCGTCAACCACCCGATCTCGGTCGAGCCTTCGTATCATTCGATCAAGCTGCCCTATTCGTCGACCGACGAGGGGCTGATGCCCGACGACGCGGCGCATTTCAGCGTCTTCGTGGCGGAGTATCTGTCCAGCGGCAACGGCGCGATCTCGATCACCGCGCCCGCCGGCGCCGGCGCCAACGGGGCGATCGGCTATTTCGGCGAGCGTCTCGCCGGCATGGGCGTGCCGCGCGACAAGATCCTGGTCGGCACGCGCCAGGGCGGCGGCGACAAGGTCGAGCTCGGCTTCATGTCGTACAAGGCCCATGTCGAGGCCTGCGGCACCCCGGACTGGTCGACCAACTGGGGCGACAGCGCCGACAACTCGTCGCCGCCGACCTTCGGCTGCGCCACGCAGAACAACCTGGCGGCCATGGTCGCCGATCCGCGCGACCTCATCCAGCCGCGCACCATGGACGATGCCGACGCGACGCGCCGCAACACCGTCATGGGCCACTACGAGAAGGGTGAGGTCACCCAGGCCGACAAGCATACCGCCGACAAGGCCTACGAGCAGTCGGGCACGAGTTCGGAAATCCAATAACAGGCAACGATCATGGCGACGCTGCAAGCTCCTGAACCAGAAGCCTTCGGTGCCAAGCCGCACGAGCGGCCGGTGCCGCGCATCTCGATCCACGCCTTCGTCGAGTTCCCCGACACCGGGGCGGCGCTCCAGCGCGCCGGCTCCGACCGCAGGCTGTCGAAGGCGCATTTGAACGTCCAGCTCGGCGGCATCGCCGCGGCGCTCGACCACTATCACGGCGTGGTGACGCCGAACCTGTTGATCGTCGAGACGCGGCTGAACGGCAACGCGGCGCTCGCCGAGCTCGACCGGCTCGCCCATGTCTGCGACCCCGCGACCAAGGTAATCGTGGTGGGCCGCGTCAACGACGTCGAGCTCTATCGCGAGCTGATGCGCCGCGGCGCCAGCGAGTATCTGGTCGCTCCGCTCAATCCGCTGCACCTGATCGAGGTGATCTCGGGTCTCTATCTCGAGGAAGGCGCCGCCCCCATCGGCCGCGTGGTGAGCTTCATCGGCGCGCGCGGCGGCGCGGGTTCGTCCTCGCTGTCGCACAATATCGGCTGGTGCATCGCCGAGGAGCTGCACATCAACACCACCATCGTCGATTTCGACCTGCCGTTCGGCACGACGGGCCTGGACTTCAACGACGAGCCCGGCCAGGGCGTCGCCGACGCCTTGTCGGCGCCGGAGCGGCTGGACGACGTCCTTCTCGACCGCCTGCTGATGAAGCGCGGCGAGCATCTGTCGCTGTTCACCGCGCCGGCGGCGCTCGAGCGCGACTACGACGCGGGCCCGGATGCCTATGAATCCGTTCTCGACGCGGTACGCGGCTCGACGCCCTGCGTGATCGTCGACATCCCGCATGCCTGGGCGCCGTGGGTGAAGGCGACGCTGATCAATTCGGACGAGATCGTCATCGTGGCTACGCCGGACCTGGCGTCCCTGCGCAACGCCAAATCGATGTTCGAGCTGCTCAAGCACAACCGTCCGAACGATGCGCCGCCGCGCCTGGTGCTGAACCAGGTCGGCCAGCCCAAGCGGCCGGAAATCCCGCCGAAGGATTTCGCGGAGACCCTGGGCATCGACCCGGCCTGCGTCTTCGCCTTCGACCCGCAGCTCTTCGGCCAGGCCGCGAACAACGGCCAGATGCTGATCGAGCTCGCCACCAACAGCCCGAGCGCCGAAGCGGTGCGCCGCCTGGCGCAGGTCGTCACCGGCCGCGCGCCGCAGCCGGCGCAAAAGTCCAATTCGTCACTCCTTTCCTTCCTCGGCAAGGGAAAGAAGAGGGCCTGATAGATGTTCGGAAAGCGCAGCAACGCCGCGACCGATACGATCCCGCGCCCGCCGGTGGCGGCGCCGCCGCCTGCCGCCGCGCAGCAGGCCGCCCGCGGCGAAAGCCCGCCGCGCGTCGAGCCGGCCGCCATGGCGACGCCTTCGACGATGAAGCCGCCCGCGCCCGCGCCGCAGCCCGTCAAGGCGCAGCCGCGCGTGACGGTCGACCAGCGCTCGGAAGACTACTATCAGATCAAGACGCTGATCTTCAGCGCCCTGATCGACACCATCGACTTGGCCCAGCTCGCCCAGCTCGATCCGGACTCGGCGCGCGAGGAAATCCGCGACATCGTCAACGAGATCATCTCGATCAAGGCGGTGGTGATGTCCATCGCCGAGCAGGAACACCTGCTCCAGGACATCTGCAACGACGTCTTGGGCTACGGTCCGCTCGAGCCGTTGCTCGCGCGCGACGACATCGCCGACATCATGGTCAACGGCGCGGGGCGCGTGTTCATCGAAGTCGGCGGCAAGGTCCAGCTGACCTCGATCCGTTTCCGCGACAACGCGCAGCTGATGAACATCTGCCAGCGCATCGTCAGCCAGGTCGGCCGCCGCGTCGACGAGAGCTCGCCGATCTGCGACGCGCGCCTCGCCGACGGCTCCCGCGTCAACGTGATCGCGCCGCCGCTGTCGCTCGACGGGCCCACGCTCACCATCCGCAAGTTCAGGAAGGACAAGCTCACCCTCGACGACCTGGTCAAGTTCGGCTCGATCTCGCCCGCGGGCGCGCGCGTGCTGGGCGTCATCGGGCGCTGCCGCTGCAACATCCTGATCTCCGGCGGCACCGGCTCGGGCAAGACGACCCTGCTCAACTGCATGACCGCCTATATCGACGCCGAAGAGCGCATCATCACCTGCGAGGACGCGGCCGAGCTTCAACTGCAGCAGCCGCACGTCGTGCGCCTCGAGACGCGCCCGGCCAACCTCGAAGGCCAGGGCATGATCACCATGCGCGACCTGGTCAAGAACTGCCTGCGCATGCGTCCCGAACGCATCATCGTGGGCGAGGTGCGCGGACCCGAGGCCTTCGACCTTCTGCAGGCGATGAACACCGGCCATGACGGCTCGATGGGCACCTTGCACGCCAACTCCCCGCGCGAGGCGATGAGCCGTCTGGAATCGATGATCACCATGGGCGGCTACCAGCTGCCGATGAAGACCATCCGCGAGATGATCGTCGGCTCCATCGACGTCATCATCCAGGCCGAGCGCATGCGCGACGGCTCGCGCCGCATCACCAAGGTGACAGAGGTGGTCGGCACCGAAGGCGACGTCGTCATCACCCAGGACCTCCTGACCTACGAAGTGTCCGGCGAGGACGAGACCGGACGCCTCAAAGGCAAGCACATGGGCACCGGCATCGTGCGGCCCAGCTTCTGGGAGCGGGCGCGCTACTACAATCTCGAGCGCGAGCTGGCCGACGCGCTCGACCAGCTGCAGGCGTAAGCGATGGCCATTGCGATCGCCGCATTCCTGATGGTCCTGGCGCTGGGCGGCGGGGCTTACGTCTTCGCCGGCGCCGGCCGCGAGCGCCAGCAGAAGCGCCTGGCGGCCGTCACCAAGCAGAGCGCGCAGCTGCGCGGCATGAAGGGCGGCGACGACACCAACGCGATCAAGCGCAAGAACGTCCAGCAGCTTCTCAAGCAGATCGAAAGCAAGGCCAGCGAGCAGAAGCAGCGCGTCACCATCCGCCGCCGCCTCGACCAGGCAGGCTGGGCCGACGTCTCGACCACGATGTTCTGGATCGTGTCCGGCGGTCTCGGCGTCGTCGTGGGGCTGGGCTGCTTCATCGCCGGCCAGCAGTGGTTCGTGTTCATACCCGCCGCCTTCGCCGCCGCCTTCGGGCTGCCGCGCTGGGTGATCGCCTTCAAGAAGGGGCGCCGCGAGAAGAAGTTCACGGGCGAGTTCGCCAACGCCATCGACGTGGTGGTGCGCAGCGTGCGCTCGGGCCTGCCCACCAACGAGGCGCTGCGCATCGTGGCGAAGGAAAGCCCCGATCCCGTCGGCTCCGAGTTCAACAAGCTGGTCGAAGGCCTGAAGGTCGGCGTCACGCTCGAGCAGGGCTGCAAGCGCATGTACGAGAGCATGCCGACGCCCGAGGTCTCGTTCTTCGGCATCGTGATGACGATCCAGCAGAAATCGGGCGGCAACCTGTCCGAGGCCCTGAGCAACCTCGCCGGCGTGCTGCGCGACCGCAAGCGCCTGGCCGGCAAGATCAAGGCGATGTCGTCCGAGGCGAAAGCCTCGGCCATGATCATCGGCTCGCTGCCGGTGGTGGTGATGGGCATCGTCTACGTCACGACGCCCAGCTACATCTCGCTGCTCTTCACCACCAAGATGGGCAACCTGCTGCTAGCGATCTGCGCGTTCTGGATGAGCGTCGGCATCTTCGTGATGCGCAAGATGATCAACTTCAAGCATTGAAGGCGCGACCATGACCGCCGACTTGATGGACCTTCTGTTCGATCCGGCCTTCCTGGCGACGCTGGCCGCCGCGATCTTCGCCTTTGCGACCATCGTGACCCTGGGCCTGCCCTTCGCCGAGCGCGACGGGCTCGGCCAGCGCCTCAAGAACGTCGCCCAGCGCCGCGAGGAGCTGCGGGCGCGCCATCACGCGGCGCTCAACGCCAAGCGCGCCTCGCTGCGCGTCGAGGCGGTCGGCTCGGCCAAGGTGATCAAGGGCCTGGTCGAGCGCTTCGACATCGCCAAGCTCGTCGAATCCGAGGGCACCAAGGAAAAGCTCGCCATGGCGGGCTATCGCGGGCCGACGCCGGTGATGGTCTTCACCTTCTTCCGCTTCGTCATGCCCTTCATCGTCTTCGCGCTGGCGCTGGTCTATCTCTTCCTGATCACCCGTTTCAGCTGGGGCATGATCATGAAGGTGGGCGTGGCGATCGCGGCCGCGCTGGTCGGCTACTACCTGCCCGACATCTTCGTCTCCAACGCCATCGCGCGCCGCCAGCAATCGGTCATGCGCGCCTTTCCCGACGCGCTCGACCTGATGCTGATCTGCGTGGAATCGGGCATGTCGATCGAGCCCGCCTTCACCCGCGTCGCCGCCGAGATCGGACAGACCTCGCCCGAGCTCGCCGAAGAGCTGGCGCTGACCACGGCCGAGCTTTCCTATCTGCCCGAGCGCCGCATCGCCTTCGAGAACCTGGCGCAGCGCTGCGGCCATAACGGCGTCAAGGCGGTCGCGATCGCGCTCAACCAGGCGGAAAAATACGGCACGCCCCTGGGCCAGGCGCTGCGCGTCGCGGCGCAGGAGAATCGCGAGCTGCGCTTCTCGGAAGCCGAGAAGAAGGCGGCGGCCCTGCCCGCCAAGCTCACCGTGCCGATGATCGTCTTCTTCCTGCCCTGCCTGTTCGTCGTCATCATGGGGCCCGCGATCATGAAGGTGTCCGCGCACATGCATTGAGGTCTTCGCGGCATGGCGAAGACACCTCAGGTGGTGCTAGGATCGCGCTCTATTCGTCGAAAGCGGATCGGGGCAGCCATGAACATCACCTTGATCGGAATGCTGGCGGGTTTCGTGATGATCGGCGCCGCGGCCGGCCTCGCCTTCAAGCAGGGCATGACCTGGCAGCACGTGATCGTCTTCGCGTTCGGTGCCGTGCTCGCGGGCATCTCGAGCATCCAGATCAAGTTCGGCGACAGCAGCGTCAATATCGGCCAGACGGTCACCCAGATCGCCAATGCCAGCACGCAGCAGGACACCACGCTCACCGCGCTCAACGAGCGCATGGACAAGCTGCAGGCTGCGATCGACGCGATCAGCAAGACTTCTTCCGCGCAGGCGCCGCAGGTGCGCAGCTACCTCGACGCCGCCAACGCCAATGCGGGACAGATCAGGGCTTCGCTGGTAGAGAGCAGGAAATACACGGCTCTCCTGCACCGCGACGCGTCCAGATGGGTGACCGCTGCGCCGGCCGCGGCGCCGCAGCAATAGGCCTTACGGCGATCCCGCGTCCGCGGTCATGCGCAGCGCCGGCGTCTTGCTCTTGTCGGCGGCGGCAGCCGGCTTCTTCGGCGCCGGCGGCGTGGCCACGGCAACCTTCTTGGGCTGCGGCGCAGGCGCGGCTGCGACCGCGACCTTTTTCGGCTCGGCCTTCGCGGCTGCGACGGCGGGCGCTTCCTTCGCCAGCTTGCGCGGCGCGCCGGTGGCAACCTTCACGGGGCCGGCCTTCGGGTCGACCGGGATCTGCTGCATCATGATCGTCGGCGGCTCCCGCCTCGGCGCGGCCTGCGCGACGGCCGTCTTGGGCGCGGTCGCGCTGGGCAGCGGCGAGACCTGGACCGGTGCGGGCCTGGTGGCGTTCGGCGCGGATGCGGGCGGCGGCGGCGCGGCCTGGGCGACCGCTTCCTGCGGCGCCAGATTGCCCATCATCGCGACGTTGCTCGCGATCTTGGGATCGGACGAACCCGCGGCCTGCGCCTGGGCCATCAGCTTGCGCGCGCCCGGAAGATCGCCCGCCTGCATGCGCGACAGGGCATAGTTGTTGAGGATGCCGGCATTGCCGGGGTTCATGGCCAGGGCCTGCTGATAGGCGGCCTTGGCGCTCGCATAGTCGCCGTTCTGGTCATAGGCCACGCCCATCGCCGAATAGATGCTCCAGTCGCCGGGCGCGAGCTCGGCGGCGCGCTTCAGGAAGTCGAGCGCCTCCTTCGAGCGGCCCTGCTGGACCAGGGTCTTGCCGTACTCGCCCACGACGCTGGGGCTGTCCGGCGCCACCAGCATGAGCTGGCTCAGGATCTTGGTCGCGCCCTGATAGTCGCCGGCGGCGCGAAGGGTCTTGGCGGTGCGGATCTGGCCATCCATGTCGGCGGCCAGGCTCTTGCCCGTACCGGGCTTGGGCGCATCCGCCTGGGCGGTCTTCGGCGCGGGGCTGTCGATCCCCATCGTCGAGCAGGCGCTGAGCGCTGAGCCCAGAACGAGGGCGGCGGCGAGCCGGGCGAGCGGACGGTCCATGGAAAGCCTCGGGCGATTGTATTCCAGCCCTCAGCATGCCCTCGGCCGGTCAATAAACCCTTAATTTGCTTGAGCAATCGCAAACCATAATGGGTCAGCCGGCGGTGTCAGGCCAGCCCGGCATCGACCTCGGCCTGCGAAGCTTTTCCCCAGTCCTGCATGGCGGGTAGCGCCATCATCTTCTCCATATAGGCGCGCACCCTGGGCGACACTTCGACGCCATAGGTCGTGAAGCGCGAGACCACCGGCGCGTACATGCAGTCGGCGATGGAGAAGGTGCCGAACAGGAAGCCGTCCTTCGTCCCGGACAGCGTCGTCTCCCAGGCCTCGAGGATGCGCGCGACCTGCGCCTTGGTCGCGTCGCGCAACGCGGGCAGGGGCAGGCGGCGGACGAAGTCCATGGACAGCTGGTCGCGGACGTCCGGGAAACCCGAATGCATCTCGGCCGCATAGGCGCGCGCCGTGGCGCGGGCGATTGCGTCGTCCGGCCAGAGATGGGCTTGCGGATGGCGGTCGTTGAGCGTTTCGCAGATCGCCAGGCTGTCCCAGATCGTGATGTCGCCGATCTTCAGCGCCGGCACGCGGCCGGTGGGGGAGTATTTCAGGATATCGGGCGTGGTCGTGTCGGCGCGCAGGGGCACCACCACTTCCTCGAAGACGGCGCCCGCGTGGCGCAGCGCCAGATAGGGGCGAAGGCTCCAGCTCGACCAGTTCTTGGTCCCGACGATCAGCGTGTATTTCATGGGGTTCTTTTCTAAAGTCGCACGCGGTTTGTGGATAGGTTCTTCGATGCAGGCAAGCTTTGCGCGCAATGCAAAGGGCGCGATCCCTCTTCATGCGGTGACGGCCGACGATCTCAAGCGCTGGCTCGGCACGCGGCCCAAGCGCGAGGCCGAGTTCCTGCGCGCGGCAGGTTTCGCGGCGAAGGAGGGCGACCTGCGCCTGATCGCCAATGCGCAAGGCGGCATCGCCTCCGCCGTGCTGGGCCTGGGCAAGGGCGAAGACATCCTCGCGCTCGCCACCTTCGCCGAGCAGCTTCCCTCAGGCACCTATCGCTTCGACGGGGTGCCTGAGAAACAGGGCGGCGCCAACGGCGCGCTGGCCTGGCTGCTCGGGACCTACGAGTTCGCGCGCTACAGGAAGGCCAAGCCCAAGGGCGCCAAGCTGGTGCTGCCCGACGGCGCCGACGCGGACGAGGTCGCGCGCATCGCGAGCGGCGTGTTCCTGGCGCGCGACCTGATCAACACGCCGCCCAACGACATGGGGCCGGAAGAGCTCGCCGCCGCGGCGCGCGAGGTGGCCAAGGCGCATGGCGCGAAATTCGCGGTCACCGTCGGCGAGGCGCTTCTCAAGGCGAACTTTCCGCTCATCCATGCGGTAGGCCGGGGCTCCGATCGCGCGCCCCGCCTGATCGACATCCAATGGGGCCGGGCGGATGCGCCGAAGGTGACGCTGGTCGGCAAGGGCGTGTGCTTCGACACCGGCGGCTACGATCTCAAGCCCTCCAGCGGCATGCTCTCGATGAAGAAGGACATGGGCGGGGCCGCGACCGTGCTCGGCCTCGCCGCGATGGTGATGGACGCGAAGCTCGATGTGCGGCTGCGCGTGCTGATCCCCGCGGTCGAGAATTCGGTGTCGGGCCATGCCTATCGCCCGAGCGACGTGTTCAAGAGCCGCAAGGGCCTCACCGTCGAGATCGGAAACACCGACGCGGAAGGCCGCCTCGTGCTCGCCGATGCGCTGAGCGAAGCAGACGGCGAGGCGCCGGAGCTTCTGATCGACGTGGCCACGCTCACCGGCGCCGCGCGCGTCGCCACCGGCTTCGAGCTGCCGCCCTATTTCACCGACGACGAGGCGCTCGCGCTCGATCTCGCGCGTCTGGCGAAGGAGGTCCAGGACCCGATGTGGCGGCTGCCGCTGTGGCGCGGCTATGAATCGGCGCTGACGAGCTCGGTCGCGGACCTCAACAACAATCCCGATTACGGATATGCGGGCGCGATCACCGCAGCGCTGTTCCTGAACCGCTTCGTCGCCAAGGCGAAGTCGTGGGTGCATTTCGACATCGCGGCCTGGAGCGACCGGCCCAAGCCCGGCCGCCGCAAAGGCGCGGAAGCGAACGCGGCGCGCGCTCTCTATGCGTTGCTCGAAGAGCGTTACAAGCCTCAATAGCCGCGCGCGACGTCGACCGTGTTCGGATGGCGTTCGCCGCGCTCGGCGCGCGCGATGCCGTCGGTGACGAAGTTCGCCGCCACCCGCGGATCCGAGATTGCCGCGATATGCGGCGTCGCCACGATCTTCGGGTGCTGCCAGATCGGGCTTTCCTTCGGTAGCGGCTCGGTCTGGAACACGTCCAACGTCGCGCCGGCCAGGTGCCCGCTGTCGAGCGCCGCGACCAGGTCGTCCTCGATCAGATGTCCGCCGCGCGCGGCGTTGATGACATAGGCGCCTTGGGGAAGCATCGCGAAGGTCCTGGCGTTCAGGATGCCGCGCGTCTCGCCGGTCAGCGGCAAAAGGCAGATCAGGAAATCGCTCTGGCCCAGGAACGCTTCGAACTCGCTATCGCCGGCATAGCTTTCGATGCCGGGCGCGGTCTTGCGCGTGCGGCTCCAGCCCGCGACGGGAAAGCCCAGCTCGCGCAAGCGCGCGCCTGCCACCGTGCCGATCTCGCCCAGCCCCAGGATGCCGATGCGCGTGTCTTCCGTCTTGCGCGGCAGCAGCGCCTGCGCCCAGCGGCTTTCCTGCTGCGCGCGATCGAAGGCGCGTTGCTGGCGGTGCTGCATCAGCACGTGGAGCACGACGTATTGCGCCATCTCGGTCGAGAGCTGGTCGTCGACGAACCGCACCAGCGGGATCTGCTTGGGCAGGTCGGGATCGGAGAGGAAGCCGTCCACGCCGGCGCCCAGCGAGAAGATCGTCTTCAGGTTCGGCAAGGTCTTCAGCAAGCCGTGCGGCGGGCGGAAGCTCAGCGCATAATCGATCGACGCGGGCGCATAAGCGTCGCGGTCCTGCACCACGACGTCGATCGGCGCCTTTTCGAGGAACGGCAGCCACAGCCCCGCAAGCGGGACCGGCACGATCATCAGAAGCTTGGGCCGCATGCGACCGCTACTTCTTCAGAGGCGCATCCTTCTGCGGCTGCTCCGGCGTGGCGGGCGTGCCCGCAGGCGCCTTGGTCGCGGGCGCGGCACCATTGGGCGCCTGGGCGTTGTCCGACTTCGGCGCGGGCGGCGGGATCGCCACCGGGCTGTCGCTCTGCTGGCGCAGCCAGGCGAGCAGGTTGATGCGGTCCTGGGCGCTGCGCAGGCCCGCGAAGCTCATCTTGGTGCCCGGCACGAAGGCCGCCGGCGACTTCAGGAACTTGAACAGCGTGTCGAAGCGCCACGGATCGTGATTCGCGCTCATCGCGCCCGAATACGAAAAGCCCGGATGGGTCGCGCGCGCGCGGCCGACCACGCCCCACAGGTTCGGGCCGATCTTGTTCGGGCCGCCCTTCGACAGGTCATGGCACTGCTCGCAGCGCGCCGAGATCTTCTGGCCGGCGGCGGCGTCGGCGGTCGGCAGCACGGTGCCGAAATCGGGCAGCGCCTCTTCGGCCGGCGCTGCGGTGCCGCCGGTGGTGGACGCTTCTTCCTGAACGCCCTCGACCACATAGCCGGGCTTGGCGGGCTCGGGCGCCTCGAAGATCGCTTCGCTCGCGAAACCGATCACCAGGATGAAGATCAGCGTGCCAAGGACCGCGCCCGCGATCTTGTTCCACTCGAAGGAATCCATAAGGTCAGCTCCGCCGTGCTTTGCGCGCGAAAAGGTGAGGATGGGTCCCGCGCCCGACCGCGGCGACATTACAAGTCCGCCCAATTGCGTCATTGCGGCGAAGCGTCGCATAAATCGAGGAAATCCCGGCTTTTGCCATGAAACCCATCGTTCTGATCCCCGCCCGCATGGCCTCGACCCGTCTGCCCGGCAAGCCGCTGGCCGATATCGCGGGCAAGCCCATGATCGTGCGCGTCTGGGAGCAGGCGGTCGCGGCCGAGGTCGGCCCGGTCGTGGTGGCCGCGGCCGAGCGCGAGATCGCGGCGACGATAGAGGCGGCTGGCGGGCGGGCGGTCATGACCGCGCCCGACCTGCCCTCGGGCTCCGACCGCATCTTCGCCGCGCTTCAGGCGGTGGGCGGCGGCCATGACGTCGTGGTGAACCTGCAGGGCGACCTGCCGGCGCTCGACCCGTCCTACGTGCGTGGCGTGATCGCGGCGCTGCCGGGCCACGACATCGCGACCCTGGCGGCCGAGATCGACGACCCGACGGATTTCGACAATCCCAACGTGGTCAAGCCCGCGATCGCCTGGACGAGCGCGACGCTGGGCCGCGCGCTCTATTTCTCGCGCGCGCGCATTCCCCACGGCGCGGGAGCGCTGTTCCATCACGTCGGCATCTATGCCTATACGCGCGACGCGCTCGCGCGCTTCGTCGCGCTGCCGCCGTCGCCGCTCGAGGGCCGGGAGAAGCTGGAACAGCTGCGCGCCCTGGAAGCCGGCATGACGATCGCGGTGGCGCGCGTCGACAAGGTGCCGCTCAGCGTCGACACGCCTGAAGACCTGGAGAGAGCCAAAGCATGGTTTGCATAGCATGGTGTCGTTGATCTCCCGCGCGAAGACGGTCGCGTTCCAGGGCGAGCCGGGCGCTTACGCCAATCTCGCCGCGCGCGAGGCGCTGCCGCAGGCTGAGGCCCTGCCGCGCCCGACCTTCGATGCCGCGCTGGAAGCGGTACGCAAGGGCGAGACCGATCTGGCCATCGTGCCGGTCGAGAACTCGGTCTATGGCCGCATCGCCGACACCCATCTGCTGGTGCGCCATTTCGGACGCCCCGTGAAGGGCCATGCCTCGGCGGAGAAGAGCGATCTCTTCATCGCCGGCGAGCACTTCCATCGCGTTCGCCACCAATTGCTGGGCCTGAAAGGCGCCGGCCTGGCCCAGGTGAAAGAAGTCTTCAGCCAGCGCCCGGCGCTCGGCCAATGCCGGAAGATCATCAAGGAGATGAAGCTCGTCGAGCGCGAATGGTCCGACACCGCGGGCAGCGCCAAGCACATAGCCGAGCTTGGCGATCCCCACGCCGCCGCTATCGCCTCCAAGCTCGCGGGCGAGCTCTACGGCCTCGACGTGCTGCGCGCCGACGTCGAGGACGAGCCGCACAACATGACGCGGTTCCTGATCGTCGGCGCCGAGGACGAGGATGCGCCGAACGACGGCGCGGTGATCACGACCTTCCTGTTCCGGGTCAAGAACATCCCGGCGGCGCTCTACAAGGCGCTTGGCGGCTTCGCGACCAACGGCGTGAACATGACCAAGCTGGAGAGCTACCAATTGGGCGGCTCGTTCAACGCGACCGAGTTCTATGCCGATATCGAGGGCCATCCCGACCAGCCCGCGGTGCGCCGCGCGCTCGAGGAGCTCCAGTACTTCACGTCCAAGCTCACGGTGCTGGGCGTCTACAGGGCGCATCCGTTCCGCGCCGAGATGCCGTGATCGTGAACCGTCCGTCGCGCCGCCCGTGCTATCCAGCACGCGCTATTTTCAAGAGGTGGATCATGAAAACGCCGATTTACGTCGTCACGCTGTCGCTGCTCGCGCCGCCCGCGCTCGCCGCCGATCTGAAAGGCGAGATCGTCAACGCGACCGAGCATGCCGAATATGCGGCGGCAGCTCCGACCATCGCCGAGGCGCATGCCCATCTCCATCACGCGCTCAACTGCATCGTGGGGCCGGGTGGGAACGGGTTCGATTCCAAGGAGATGAATCCCTGCGCGGGCTCGGGCAGCGGCATCATCCCCGACGAGAGCGATGCCGCCGCCAGGACCGCGCTCGAAGGCGCGGCGGCCGAGGCGCGCGACGGACTGGCGAGCGACGATCTCGCCAAGGCCAAGGCGGACGCCGGCGCGGTGGCGGGTGCGCTCAAAGGGCTGAAATAGGGTCTTGTCCTCACTGGATAACATTGGCCCTATCTTTAGGCCCTGCGTTATGCGGCAATGTGAGTTTACCGATGTTGCATTAGCTTCCGGTGCTGCAGAGCTTGCCTTTTTGTCAAAGCGGCGCGATCACGACCTGGCCCTCTCTAGCGGTGACCGCAGCTGCTCGCCGAGCACGCTATGATATGCGATTGCGAATCCATCCCGTGATCGCGGGAGCGAATAGTGGAAAAGCCTTTGCCATAATAATCAGTGTCGCCATTGCGCAAATCGCAAGCAGAACAAATGCAACGATTCCCCAGGGGCCGTTTGCTGAACCGCCGTTTCCTAGAAACCGGAATTCAATTTGGTTCTTGTTGTTTCGCTGCACGGCTCTCTCCAGTGAAGCTCAAGGCGCAACTCGCCATTGAGAAATGCTGCTTCGAAATGGAGGAGGGACGAAGTATGTGTCTCCGCCGCGCGAGAATCTTTAGTTGCGGCTGTGCGAAGGTTTGGTGACAATGCTCTATTCGGCTCTCTAGCGTTGCCCAACGGCAACAGCTACTCAAAGAGTTATTTGGGCGCCTGGGCAGGGGCCGAGTTTCATGAAGGGGCGGTTGAAACTGACACAATAAAATATTTCAGCTGATTCTAAATCGTCACCCCACCGCCCATGCCTTGATCAGGTGATGGGCGATGGCGATGGCGGGCGGCAGCCACAGCCCCTCCACGCGCCCGCCCTCGATGACCTTGCGCGCGGTGGCACGGTCGAGCCAGCGCGCTTCGGCGAGCTCGTTCTCGTCGACGATCAACTCGCGCGTCAGGCTCCTGGCGAAGCAGCCGATCATCAGCGACGAGGGGAAGGGCCAGGGCTGCGTGGTGTGATAGCTGACCTCGCCGGTCTCGATGCCGGCCTCTTCCTTCAGCTCGCGGCGCACCGCCTCTTCGATGGTCTCGCCCGGCTCGATGAAGCCCGCCAGCGCCGAGTACATGCCTTGCGGGAACTGGCGGCCGCGCCCGACCAGGCACTCCTCGCCATAGGTCGCCAGCATGATCACCACCGGATCGGTGCGCGGGAAATGCTCCGCGCCGCAGGCGTCGCACAGCCGCCGGTAGCCTGCGTCCATGATCCGGGTCGGCTGGCCGCAGCGCGCGCAGAAGCCATGGCGCTGGTGCCAGTCGATCATGGCCTTGGCCTGGCCCATGATCGCGGCGTCCTTGGCCGACAGCACCATCGCGGCGCCGCGCGCTTCGCGGAAGCGGCCGAAGCCCACCAGCGGCCCGCTCGCCTCCGGATCGCTCGCGGCGGAAACGTCGAGCGCGAACAGCGCGCGCTCGCCGTCGCGCCCCGTCTCCAGGCCGAGGAACACGCAAGGCGCATCGCCGGCCGCCATGCTCTCGCACAGGCCGGGGCGGAACAGGCCGAGCTCGGCACTGCCGTCGTCGCCCAGGATGAAAGGCTGAAGCTTCCACATGGGAAGGATCAGGGTCGACGGATCGCGCCGCTTGGCCTCGATGAAAGCGGCATCGCCGCGCTTCTCGCTCGCGCGGTTCAACGGGTTGCCGGTGAAAGGGATCATGACCGAGCCTCTTGCTGGCGCCACGCTAGCCGTTCGGGCCGCGGGCACAAGCCCTCTTTAACCGCCCGCTAACCACGTCCGTTCAGCGCAGCTTTACGGTAACGTGCTCAAATTTGAATATGCTTCGCGTTCTTGGATGCATCGTGTTCGAGCACGATCTCAGGCTCGTCGTGCTCGCGGCGGTCCTGTGCCTGTTCTCCTGTGCGACGGCGATGAGCCTGATCGGCCGCGCCCGCGCCGGCGACGCGCATGGGCGTTGGCTCGGACGCCGGCTGTGGATCGCCGGCGCGGGCTTCGCGGCGGGCTCGGGCATATGGGCCACGCATTTCGTCGCCATGCTCGCCTATCGCTCGTCCTTCCCCTTCGACTACGACATCGGCATGACGCTGCTCTCGGTCATGATCGCGGTCGCGCTGTGCAGCCTGGGCTTCTGGATCGCGGTCGTGCGCGGCAGGGCGCTTTTCGGCGGCGGTCTCCTCGGCGCCGCCATCGGAACCATGCATTACGTCGGCATGGCGGCGGTGCATGCGCCGGCCAAGGAGATCTGGGAACCGGCCTATGTCGCGGCTTCGCTCGCGATCGGCATCGTCCTGATGGCGTTCGGCATGCGGCTGGCTATGCGCGACAGCGGGTTCCGGAGCTTCGCCTGGGGCGTCGCGGCCTTCACGATAGCGATCGTGGCGATGCATTTCACCGGCATGGCGGCGGTGCGCTTCGCCTACGATCCGACCGTGCCGATGACGACGGGCCTGATCGCGCCCGATGCGCTCGCCGTCGCGATCGCGGCGATCGCGGTCCTGATCCTGGGGCTCGGCATGGTGACGGCGGTGGTCGATCATCACCTGGCCGAGCGCGCGGCGGGCGAGGCGGGCCGGCTGCGCAGCCACATCGCCGAGCTCGAAGCGACCAAGGCCGAGCTCGAAAGCTCGCTGCGCGACCGCGCCATCGCGCTGACCAAGGCCGACATGGCCAGCCGCTCGAAGTCGGCGTTCCTGGCGGCGATGAGCCACGAGCTGCGCACGCCCCTGAACGCCATCATCGGCTTCTCGGAGGTGATGACGCTTCAGGCCTTCGGTCCGCTCGGCAACGCGCATTACCAGAGCTATGTCCACGACATCCATGAATCGGGGAAGCATCTGCTGTCGCTGATCAGCGACATCCTCGACATCTCGCGGCTCGAGGCCGGCAAGGCCGAGCTGAACGAGGAGCCGGTCCAGATCGCCACTCTCGTCGCCGATTGCCTGCGCATGGTCGAGCACCAGGCCGAGAAGGGCGCCATCACATTGGTCGAGGACGTGCCGCGCGACCTGCCGCGGGTGCTGGCCGACGAGCGGCGCCTGAAGCAGGTGCTGCTCAACCTGCTGTCCAACGCGGTCAAGTTCACGCAAGGCGGCGGCAGCGTCACCGTGCGCGTGCGCGCGAGCGATGAAGGCATGTCGCTGGCGGTCGAGGATTCCGGCATCGGCATCGGGCCCGAGGACATCGCGCGCGCCTTCGAGAACTTCAGCCAGATCGATTCCACCGTCGCCCGCCATCAGCAGGGCGCGGGGTTGGGCCTGCCCTTGTCGCGCCAGCTGATGGAGCTGCATGGCGGAAGGCTCACCCTGGAGAGCGTGCTCAGCGTGGGCACGATCGCGACCGCGTTCGTCCCCGCCTCGCGGGTGCTGGCGCGGACGCGGGCCGCGGCCTGAAGGCGCTGTTCGGACTCGCAATCTCGACTCCAACCGCTTATGTCCCCGCCCGGAAGTCGGCGGGCGCGCCGCTCGCCAACCTGGTCAGGCCGGGAACGGCGAGCGAAAAGCAATCGCGCGGCGGCGCGATTGCCGCGAGCGCCATACCGAGACTTCGGACTCGCAATCTCGGCTCCAACCGCTTATATCCCCGCCCGGAAGTCGGCGGGCGCGCCGCTCGCTAACCTGGTCAGGCCGGGAACGGAGCAGCCATACCGAATCCGGCGCGGGTCGCCGGCTTCCACCTTTCCCTGGCGCCTTTCCCCGCCACCGTGCCTCATCCACAGAAATCGCGCCCAAGCCCGCGCGAGCGGCTGCTATAGTCGCGCCCATGGACAACGATCTCGGCCTCGACCCGCCCAAAAAGGCGGACGCCTATCGCGTGTTGGCGCGCAAATACCGCCCGCAGGACTTCACCGGCCTGATCGGTCAGGAGGCGCTGGTCAGGACGCTCTCGAACGCCTTCGCCACCGGGCGCATCGCCCATGCCTTCATGCTCACCGGCGTGCGCGGCGTCGGCAAGACGACGACGGCGCGCATCATCGCGCGCGCGCTCAACTGCATCGGTCCGGAGGGCAAGCGGACGGAGCCGACGATCCATCCCTGCGGCGTCTGCGAGCCCTGCATCGCCATCGCCGAAAGCCGTCATGTCGACGTGCAGGAGATGGACGCCGCCTCGCGCACCGGCATCGACGACATCCGCGAGATCATCGAAGGCGTGCGCTATGCGCCCGCGTCCGCGCGCTACAAGGTCTATATCATCGACGAAGTGCACATGCTCTCCAAGCAGGCCTTCAACGGCTTGCTCAAGACGCTGGAAGAGCCGCCGCCGCATGTGAAGTTCGTCTTCGCCACGACCGAGATCCGCAAGGTTCCGGTGACGGTGCTGTCGCGCTGCCAGCGCTTCGACCTGCGCCGCATCGAGACGGCCGAGCTCGCGGGCCTGCTGAAGGCGATCTCCGAGAAGGAAGGCGTGCGGATCGAGGACGCGGCGCTGGCGCTGATCGCCCGCGCGGCCGAAGGTTCGGCACGCGATTCCCTTTCTCTGCTCGACCAGGCCATCGCGCATTCTTCAGGCGAAGAATTGGGCGAGGAAGGCGAGATCAAGGCCGAGACCGTGCGCGCGATGCTGGGGCTTGCCGATCGCGGCCGCGTGCTCGACCTGTTCGAGAAGCTGATGGGCGGCAAGGTCGCCGATGCGCTCGCCGACCTGAACGAGCTTTACGACCGCGGCGCCGATCCCTTGAGCGTGATGCAGGACCTGCTCGAGATCGTCCATTTCCTCACCCGCGTGAAGGTCGCGCCGGCGGCGCAAGGCTATTTCGACGGCGCGAGCTCGGAAGGGCGCCGTGCGGCCGAGATGGCGGCAAAGCTCTCCATGCCGTCCCTGACACGCGCCTGGGCGATGCTGCTCAAAGGCCTGATCGAGGTGCGCGACGCGACGCGGCCGATCTCGGCCTGCGAGATGGCGCTGATCCGGCTCGCCTATGCGGCCGACCTGCCGCCGACCGACAAGCTGGTGCGCGACCTCATCGACGGCGACGGCTCTGCACGTGGCGCCGGAGCGCCGTCGCGTCCCGCGCTGCCCTCCGGCGCGCCGCGCGCGAGCCTGCGGTCCGATCCCGTCGCGCAAGGATCGCCTGCTCCCGCGATGGCGGCGGCGAACGCGCCGGTGCTGCGCACGGTCGAGGACATCGTCGCCCTTGCCGAGCCGCGCTCGGTGCTGAAGGTGCAGATCGAAAGCTTCGTGCGGCCGATCCGGCTCGAGCCCGGCATCCTCGTCTTCTCGCCGGCACCGGGCGCGCCGTCGACGCTCGCCGCCGACCTGACGCAAAAGCTGAAGGACTGGACCGGCCAGCGCTGGGTCGTGACCCTGGCGCGCGAAGGCGGCGAGCCCTCCATCGCCGAGCGCCGCAAGCAGGCCAAGACCGCGCGTCTCGAAAGCGTGGCGCAACAGCCTTTGGTGCGCGCCGTGCTCGACCGCTTTCCGGGCGCGGAGATCGTCGCGGTGCGCGACGCGGCGGTCGAAGAGGCGCCGGCCGAGCCGTCGCGCGACGATTAGCTTTTCGCCGTGTGGCGGATGCCGAAGATCAGCATCCACGCCGTCAGCACCGTGCGCACGACCTTGACCAGGCACGCCAGCGCCACGACGAACAGCGCCCAGTCCAGCCGCGCGATGGTCGCGGCGCCGCCGATCGCGCCCATCACATAGGCCGCGATGACGGTGGCGATCAGCACCGTCGGGAATCCGCCGCGTTGGCTGATGGTGATGTGCTGGTTCGCATAGCGGTAGATGATCATAAGCGGCAGCCGGAGCCCGAACAGGTTGAGGAGGATGAGCTCGGCACCCAGCCATGTGGGCGGCTGCGGCGTCAGCACGGCGGCGGCCTCCAGCAGCACCGTCAGCAGATGCATGGTGTTGTTGCGCGCGCCTTCCATGGTCCCGCGCGTGTTGACGTCGTCCTGGCGGCCCAGCCTGTCGAAATGCAGCGAGACGACGATGAAGAGCAGGCCGACCAGCGCGCCGGCCGACGAGCCGATCATGACGAACAGATCGTGCCAGGCTTCCATAAGCGTGTCCCGGTCAGAGGAAGTTGTTCGGCCAGATCATGGTACGCCACATATGCGCCGTGGGCGAGCCGTCGAAGCCCAGCCCTTCCTTCGGCTGCCTGAAATGGCGTCCGATCAGGTCGTCGAACTCGCGCGCGTCGATCGCCACGTCCTCCTCGAAGGCATAGAGGTCGTAGAGCGTGATCGCGCGGGCGCTGCCGTACCAGCGATGCCCCCGCGCGCGCGCATATGCCTGCTTCAGATAATCGGGCACCTCGTAATCCGCGCCGTAGAAGCGCACATAGGCTTGCGGATATTCGTAGTTCACCTCGGGGTCGGCGAAGAAACGCAGCGCCTGGTGATGCTCGACCGCCCATGCGACCTCTTCGTCGACGTAAGGCGCGATCAGCTGCGCGCCCCAATAGCCGTGGTCGGTGCGGATCAGCGCGCCCATCGCGATGTCGTGCAGCAGGCAGGCCAGCACGACCTTCTCCGGATGCCCGGCCTTGCGCGCCAGCGCAGCGCTTTGCAGCAGGTGATTGCGCGCGGTCTTGCCGAAGCGCAGGCGGTAGAAGTCGAGCAGCGTGGGCTTCTCGGGCATCCTGGGCAGCGCCGGGTTGTCGCCCACCATCATCAGCGTTTCCGGTCCCAGCGCCGAAAGCACCTCGCGCTCCCTGGCGTTGTCGGGATCGTCGATCAGGGCGATGGGCTGGGGAACACTGAGACGCTTCGGTTCCGACATGGCACGTCCTCGAAATCGATATGGCGAAGGATACGCCTGCCCTGCTAGAGGGATATGGACATGGCGACGCACACCGCAGGCCCCGAGATCGAGCGCTTGATCCAGCTCCTGGCGAAGCTGCCGGGGCTCGGGCCGCGCTCGGCGCGCAGAGCCGCGCTGGCGCTGCTCAAAAAGCGCGAGGCGCTGCTCGAGCCCTTGGGCTCGGCGATGCGCGACGCGGCCGCCGCGATCCGGGTGTGCGGGACCTGCGGCAATTTGGATACCACCGATCCATGCGGGCTGTGCCGCGACCCGTCGCGCGACGGCCAGGTGCTCTGCGTCGTCGAGGACGTCGCCGACCTCTGGGCGCTGGAGCGCGCCGGCGTCTTCCGCGGCAAGTATCACGTGCTCGGCGGCGCGCTCAGCGCGCTCGACGGCATCACGCCGGAACGGCTGAACGTCGCCTCGCTCTTGAAGCGCGTCGGCGGCGGCACGGGCGAGGTGATCCTCGCCGTCAACGCCACCGTAGAAGGCCAGACCACCGCGCATTATCTGATGGACGCCTTGGCGCCCTCGGGCGTGAAGGTCACGCGCCTGGCGCACGGCGTGCCCGTCGGCGGCGAGCTGGACTATCTCGACGAAGGCACGCTGTCCGCGGCGTTCAAGGCGCGGCGGGGGCTTTAGGACAAAGCCTTCGGCGCGTCCGGCGCAGACAGCTCGACTTTCTCGATCTTCTCGGCGCGGTCCACCACCTTGTTCTTCGAGATCAGGATGTCCTTGATGTCGCCCTCGGCCTGTCCGAGGTGGGTCTTGAATTTCTCGACGCGATCGCCCAGTAGCCGCACATCCTTCAGCATCGTGCCGACTTCCTTTCGGATCATGTCGGCTTGCTCGCGCATCTTGGCGTCCCGCATCAGGCCTTGCAGCGTGCTGATCACCAGCATGAAGACGTGCGGGCTGGCCACCACTACCTGACTCTGTCGCGCGCGCCTTAGCGTTTCGGTGAAATTGGCGTGCAGCTCCGCATACATGGAGTCCGAGGGCAGAAACATGACGGCAGGCGTCTGGGTCTCGCCGGCGATCAGGTATTTTTCGGAGATGTCCTTCACATGCTTCTGGATGTCGTTCCGCACCTGGACCATCGCTAGCTTGCGCGCCTCGTCGGTATCGGCTTTGCGCAGCGCCTCGAAGCTTTCGAGCGGGAACTTGGCATCGACGACGATGCGCGCCGTCACGTTTGGAATGCGGATCGCGCAATCCACGATCTTGCCGTTCGAAAGCTTGACCTGGAACTCGTACTGATCCGGCGCCAGATGGTCCGAGACGATGCTCTCCATCTGGTCCTGGGCGACCGTCCCGCGCGCCTGCTTGTCCGAGAAAATCGCGCGCAGCGATATGACGTGCGTGGACAGATCGCTGATGTTCTTCTGTGCCGCGTCGATCACCGACAGACGCTCGGTGATGCTGACGAAAGTCTCGCCTGTCTGTTGCGCGCTCGCGGCAAGCCCCTCGCCCATGCGCTTCTCCAGCGCTTCCAGCCGTTCTCCGAGTGTCCGGGTAAGCGCTTCCTGCGCCGCCACCGAGGCGAGGAACTGACCGCCGATCTCGCCCTGCTTGGTCAGAAGCGTGTCCAGCCGCGGATCGGCGGGCGGCGCGGCCGGAGCCCGGCGCAAGCTCAGCGCCAGCAGACCCGCCGCAACCACCACGCAGATACCCAGCAAAATCAGCCCAATTTCCATCTCGGGTCCCGTTAAACTTGACCGGCGCGTCAGGCTCACCTATCTGAGCCCCATGACCATCCGCCCCATCCTTACCGCGCCCGACCCGCGCCTCAAAGCGGTCTCCACCGGCGTCGACAAGGTCGACGACGAGATTCGCCGGCTGATCGACGACATGGCCGATTCGATGTACGAGGCCGACGGCATCGGGCTGGCCGCGATCCAGATCGGCGTGCCGAAGCGCGTCATCGTGATGGATCTCGACCAGAAGTCCGGCAACAGGAATCCGCGCGCCTACGTCAATCCGAAGATCGTCTGGGCCTCGGACGAGGTCGCGACCTTCGAGGAGGGCTGCCTGTCCGTGCCCGAGATCTGGGAAGACGTCGACCGGCCCGCGCGCATCAAATGCGAGTATCTCGACCGCGACGGCAAGCTGCAGACGCTGGAAGCCGACGGGCTGCTCGCGACCTGCCTGCAGCACGAGATGGACCATCTCGAAGGCGTGCTGTTCATCGACCACGTCTCCAAGCTCAAGCGCTCCATGGCGATGCGCAAGTTGCAGAAAGCCAAGCGGCTGAAAGAGACGGGGTGACCCTCCGTCTGGCATTCATGGGCACGCCGGATTTCGCGGTGCCCACGCTCGCCGAGCTGATCGCGCAGGGCCACGACGTCCCTTGCGTCTATTCCCAGCCTCCCCGTCCCAAGGGCCGCGGCTATGAGACGGAAGCCTCGCCGGTGCACAAATTCGCGGCATCGGCGGGCATCGACGTACGCACGCCGCCGTCGCTGAAAGGTGCCGAGGCGCAAGCGGAGTTCGCGGCGCTGAACCTCGATGCCGCGGTCGTCGTCGCTTACGGGCTGCTGCTGCCGAAGCCCGTATTGGATGCGCCGCGGCTGGGCTGCTTCAACCTGCATGCCTCGCTCCTGCCGCGGTGGCGCGGTGCCGCGCCGATCCAGCGCGCGATCATGGCCGGCGACGACGAGACCGGCGCCATGGTCATGCGCATGGAGGAGGGCCTCGACACCGGCCCCGTGCTGCTGGGCGAGCGTGTCGCCGTCGGACGCAAGACCTATGGCGAGCTGCACGACGCGCTTTCCCGCCTCGGCGCCGCCCTGATGGCGCGCGCGCTTTCGGCGCTGGAGCGCGGCGGCATCGTGGAGCAGCCGCAGCCCGAAGAGGGCGTCACCTATGCGAAGAAGATCTCCAAGGACGAAGCGCGCATCGACTGGACGAAAAGCGCGCGCGAGATCGACTGCCTGATCCGCGGCCTGTCGCCGTTTCCCGGTGCCTGGACGAGCGCGAACGGCGAGCGGCTGAAGCTGCTCGATTGCGAGCCGGTCTCGGGCCACGGAGCGCCGGGCACGGTGCAGGGCGGCGTCGTGTTCTGCGGCGACGGCGCGCTGCGCCTGAAGCGGTTGCAGCGCGCGGGAAAGGCGGCGATGGCGGCACGGGATGCGCTGCGCGGCTTCGCCCCGGCGCGGTTCGACTGATGCGCTATCGCCTGACGGTCGAATACGACGGCGGGCCCTTCGTCGGCTGGCAGCGTCAGGACAACGGGCCGTCGGTCCAGGGCGCGCTGGAAGACGCCATCTTCAAGCTCTCGGGCGAGACCGTCACCGTCACCGGCGCGGGCCGCACCGATGCGGGCGTGCACGCGCTGGGGCAGGTGGCGCATTTCGATCTCGTCAAGGCATTCGCGCCCGACAAGGTGCGCGACGCGCTGAACCACCACCTGAAGCCCCGGCCTGCCGTGGTTCTCGGCGCGGCCATCGCGGATGGCGGGTTCCATGCGCGGTTCTCGGCCACAGGACGCCACTATCTCTATCGCATCCTCTGCCGCCGTCCGCCGCCGGCGCTCGAGACCGGGCATGTGTGGCACGTCGTGCGCGATCTCGATGCCGAGGCGATGCACGCGGCGGCCCAGGCTCTGGTCGGTCAACACGACTTCACCACCTTTCGCGCGGCGGAGTGCCAGGCGAAGTCGCCGGTCAAGACGCTGGACCGCCTCGACGTCGCGCGCGTCGGCGAAGAGGTGCATGTGAATGCGTCGGCACGCTCGTTCCTGCATCACCAGGTGCGCTCCATCGTCGGAAGCCTGAAGCTGGTCGGCGAAGGCAAATGGCGCGCGCGCGACATGAAGGCCGCGCTCGACGCGCGCGATCGCCGCGAATGCGGTCCCGTGGCGCCGCCCGACGGGCTCTATCTCGTGCGCGTCGATTACTGAAGATCGACCAGCTCGACCGCGTCCGGCTTGATGCCCAGGAAGATCTCGCCGACGCGCGCGAACCGTTCCGCCGCGTCCGTCGCGAGGAATGCGTGGCCGGGCGGCGCCGTGCCGCCGCGCAGCAATCCGTCGTCGGCGAGACGCTTGGCGACGGTTCGCGCCGCGATCTCGGCGCTGTCGACCAGCGCCACGCCGGGGCCCGCGATCTTGCCGATGGTGCCTTTGAGCGCGGGATAATGCGTGCAGCCCAGGACCAGCGCCTCGGGCTTTTGCGCGAGCACGGGGTCGAGATAGCGATGCGCGACCAGCTCTGCGATGACGCCGTCGATCAGGCCTTCCTCGGCCAGCGGCACGAACAGCGGGCAGGCCTGGCTCATCACCTCGACGTCCGGGGCGCGCGCCTGGATGGCGCGGGGATAGGCGCCGGCTTTCACCGTGCCTTCGGTCGCGATCACCGCGATGGGCCCTTTGGGCGATGCGGCCAGCGCCGCATCGGCGCCGGGCCCGATCACGTCGACCACCGGCAGCGGTGCGAAGGCCTTCTCCAGCGCGGGCAGCGCCACGCCCGACGCGGTATTGCAGGCGACCACCAGCAGCTTGATGCCGCGCCGGACCAGATGACCCGCCGCCTGCACCGCATAGCGCGACACCGTGTCGGCGCTCTTGGTGCCGTAAGGAAGGCGCGCGGTGTCGCCCAGATAGACGAAGCGCTCGTTGGGTAGCCGCGCCATCAGCGCGCGCATGACGGTCAGCCCGCCCATGCCGGAATCGAAGATGCCGATGGGCGCGTCTTCCTTGCCGAAAGAGCCGCTCATCGGGCGAAATAGCGCGTCAGGATCGCGAGATAGATGTCGCTCAGGCGCGCGATCTCCTCGACGGGCACGCATTCGTCGATCTTGTGCATCGTGCCGCCGGGAAGGCCCAGCTCGGCGACGGGGCAGTGGTCCTTGATGAAGCGCGCATCCGAGGTGCCGCCGGTGGTCGAGAATTCCGGACGGCTGCCCGCCGTCTCCTCGACCGCGCGCGCGACGAGTTCGGTGAAAGCGCCGGGCTCGGTCAGAAAGGCCTGGCCGCCGATCGTGAATCGGATGTCGATGCCGCAGCCCGTGCGGCGCGCGATCGCATCGGCTTCGCTCCGGATCCGGCGTTGAAGTCCGTCGGGCGTCTGCTCGGTGTTGAAGCGGATGTTGAAGGTCGCGCGCGCCTCGGCCGGGATGACGTTGCTCGCCGGATTGCCGACGTCGAACGTGGTGAAGGACAGGGTCGAGGCCTCGAAATGCGCATTGCCATTGTCGATTATAATCGACGACAACCTTTCCGCCAGCGCCGCCAGGGCGGGGATCGGGTTGCGCGCCTTGTGCGGATAGCCGACATGGCCCTGCACGCCGCGCGCGGTCGCATATCCGGTCAGCGAGCCGCGCCGCCCGATCTTCAGCGTGTCGCCGGCGCGCGCGGTCGCGGTGGGCTCGCCGACGATGCAGTGGTCGAGCGCCTCGCCCTGGGCTTTCAGCCAGTCCAGCATCTTGGGCGTGCCGTTGATGGCGGGTCCTTCCTCGTCGCCGGTGATCAGCAGGCTGATCGCGCCCGCTTTCGGCTTGCCGTGGCGCGCCGCCGCGGCGACGAAGGCCGCGATGGACGATTTCATGTCCGCGGCGCCGCGGCCATAAAGCACGCCGTCGCGGATCTCCGCGGCAAAGGGATCGTGGCGCCAATGCGCCGCGTCGCCCGGCGGCACCACGTCGGTATGCCCGGCAAAGCAGAAATTCGGGCAGCCGCTCCCCAGCCTCGCGTAGAGATTGTCGACCGGCGCCGTGCCGTCCTGCTCGAAGCGCAAGGGAAAGCAGTCGAAGCCGAGCGCCTCCAGCGCGGCGCGCAGATGGCCGAGCGCGCCCTCGTCCTTCGGCGTCACCGACGGGCAGCGGATGAGGCGTCTGGCGAGTTCCACCGGGTCCATGGGCGATTTATACAGGAGCGGGCGGGAATTGAAGGAGAATTGCAAATGGCGGGACGTCTGGAAGGGAAGGTCGCGGTCATCACCGGGGCGGCGAGCGGCATCGGCCGCGGCACGGTCGACCTGTTCGTGGCGGAAGGCGCCAAGGTCGTCGCCGCCGACATCCAGGACGACAAGGGCGCGCGCCTCGAAGAGGATCACAAAGGCAAGGCGCGCTATGTGCGCTGCGACGTCTCCTCCGAAGCGGACATCGAAGCCGCGGTCGCGGCGGCGTCCAAGCATTTCGGCCGCCTCGATGTCCTGTTCAACAATGCCGGCACCGGGGGCGCGCGCGACATGGCCGATGCCGTGACGGCGGAAGGTTTCGATTCGGTGATGCACCTGCATGTGCGCGCGGCGCTGCTCGGCATGAAATACGCCGTCCCCGTCATGCGGGCGCAGGGCGGCGGCTCGATTCTGTCGACGGCGTCGGTCGCGGGACTGCGCTCCGGCTATGGGCCTGTCCTCTATTCCATTGCCAAGGCCGCGATCGTCCACATGACGCATGTGACGGCGGCGCAGCTGGGGCAAGCGAACATCCGCGTCAACTGCATCTGCCCGGGCCTGATCGCGACCAACATCTTCGCCAATGCCTTCGGTATCCCCAGCCAGCTCGCCGAGACGCGGCTGGGCGCCATCGCGGAAGCCTCGAAGAACAACCAGCCCATCCCGCGCGGCGGCCTGCCGCGCGACATCGCAGAAGCCGCGCTCTACCTGGCGAGCGACGGGTCGAGCTTCGTCACCGGCCATGCGCTGGTCGTCGACGGCGGGCTCACGCTCGGCCCCAACGGCGCCGACCAGATGGCGGCATTCGCTCCGATCATCCAGGCGCTCGGCGTCGATGCCGAGACGCTCGCGCAGATGATGGCGCCGCGCTAAGGTTGCGGCGCTCTTGGGGAGGGACATCATGGGCAAGATCAATCTCGGCCGCGTCGTCATCGGCGGCATCGTGGCGGGCATCGTCATCAACTTCGGAGAATTTCTGCTCAACGGCGTGCTGCTGGCCGACCAATGGACCGAGCTGATGAAATCCATCGACCGGCCGGTGCTCGACGGCACCCATGTCGGCTACTTCATGGCGCTCGGCTTCGTACAGGGCATCGTCGCGGTCTGGACCTATGCCGCGATCCGGCCGCGCTTCGGCGAAGGCCCGATGACGGCGATCGGAGCAGCGCTTCTCACCTGGCTCACCACCGTGGTGCTTGCCGATCTGGTGCCGACCGTCATGGGCGTGTTCGAGCTCTCGATGGTGCTGATGATGATGGGCGTCGGCCTGATCGAGATGACGCTCGGGACCTTGGCGGGGGCTTACCTCTACAAGGAATGATCAGTCGCGCAGCAGCTCGTTGATCGAGGTCTTGGCGCGGGTACGCTCGTCGACGCGCTTGACGATGACCGCGCAGGACAGCGCCGGGCGCCCCTCGCCTTGGGGAAGGCTGCCCGGCACGACGACGGAATAGGGCGGCACGCGGCCCTGGAATATCTCGCCGCTGGCGCGGTCGACGATGCGCGTCGAGGCGGTGAGAAACACGCCCATCGACAGCACCGAGCCTTCGCCGACGACGACGCCCTCGGCGACCTCGCTGCGCGCGCCGATGAAGCAATTGTCCTCGACGATGGTGGGCGAGGCCTGCAGCGGCTCGAGCACGCCGCCGATGCCCACGCCGCCCGACAGGTGGCAGTCGCGGCCGATCTGCGCGCAGGAGCCGACGGTCGACCAGCCGTCGACCATCGTGTTCTCGCCCACATGGGCGCCGACATTGACGAAGGACGGCATCAGCACCACGCCCTTGGCGATGAAGGCCGAACGCCTGACGATCGAGCCCGGCACGGCGCGGAAGCCGGCGGCGCGGAACTCCTTTTCGCTCCAGTCGGCGAATTTCGAATCGACTTTGTCCCACCAATTGCCGGGATGGCCCTCGATCAGTTTCATGTCGCTCAGCCGGAACGACAGCAGCACGGCCTTCTTCAGCCATTGGTGCACGTGCCATTCGCCGCCGATCTTCTCGGCGACGCGCGCGCGCCCGGCGTCGAGGTCGGCCAATGCGGCCTCGACCGCGTCGCGCGCCTCGCCCTTGGTCGAAGCGTTCAGCGCGTCGCGATTGTCCCAGGCGGCTTCGATGGTTTGGGCGAGGCTCACGTGCGGATGTCCTTCAGGAAACGGGCGAGGTCGCTGGTCGTATAGTCGATATGGCGCTTTTCCGCGACGGGATGCTCCGGCCCCTGGCGCGACCACGCCGAGCCGTTGTCGATCCATACCGTCGTCATGCCCAGCGCATGCGCCGGAACCAGGTTGCGCGCCAGGTCCTCGAACATCGCGGCGCGCCTGGGCGCGATGGCGGCCTTGGCCACGACCGCGTCGTAGGCGGCCGGGTCCGGCTTGGGGCAGAAGTCCGTGGTGCGGATGTCGAAGACCTCGTCGGCAATGTCGGAAAGGCCCAGCCGCTCCAGCACGCGCCCCGCATAATTGCGGCAGCCGTTGGTGAAGACGAACTTGCGCCCCGGCAGCGCCGTGATGGCGTCGTTCAATCCGGGATCCGGTGTCAGCACGGAAAGGTCGATGTCGTGCACCTCGGCCAGATAGGGCTCGGGATCGACGTCGTGCAGCTTCATCAGCCCGTTCAGGGTCGTGCCGTGGTCGCGGTAATAGGCCTTCTGCAGCCGCCCGGCGTCGACGGGATCGAGCTTCAGCTCGCGCGCCACATAGGCCGCCATGCGCGCGTCGATCTGCGCGAACAGGTCGCTCGCCGCAGGGTAAAGGGTGTTGTCGAGGTCGAAGATCCACGACTCGACGTGACGGAAATCGGGCGCCTGCATGCGGCCCAAGATGGACGCCGGTCGCGACGGGCGCAAGATTTCCTCAACCATAACCATTAAGCACGACTTAAAGCCGCGCGCCGCATCATCGCGGCCATGACCGGCAGAATCGCCCGCGACACCGCTGCGCCGCGCCCCGAAGAGGCTTTGCGCCTGCTCGAGGAGCGCACGCGCGCCGCCCAGGACGAGCTGGCCGGCCGCACCGATGCGGGGGACGACGTCCTCGACTATCTGGCGCGCCAAGGCCAGCCCGCGACGCGGCGCGCGGTGGCGGCGAACCTGGCCGCGCCGGCGCACACCAACCGGCATCTGGCCGAGGACGGCGACGACGACGTCCGTGCCGAGCTGGCCCGCAAGATCGCGCGGCTGATGCCCGGCCTCTCGGCGCGCGAAGCGGCGCATGTCCAGAAGCTCACCGTCGAGACCCTGGAGCGGCTCGCCGCCGACCAGGTGCCGCGCATCCGCGCCATCCTGGCCGACGAGATCAAGCACCTGGACTGCGTGCCGAAGCACGTCGTGCAGAAGCTGGCGCGCGACTGTGAGGCCATCGTCGCGGTGCCGATCCTGGAATATTCGCCGCTGCTCTCCGACGCCGACCTGATGGAGATCATCGCCGAGGGCAAGGTGCACCAGGTGCTGACCGCGGTCGCCAAGCGCAGGCCCTTGAGCGCCGGGATCTCCGACGCGGTCGTCTCCTCGCTCGACATCCCGGCGGTGTCCGCGCTGCTCGCCAATCCCGACGCCGCGATCCGCGAGCGCACCCTGGATGCCATCATCGACCAGGCCGAGCGCATCAGCGTGTGGCAGAACGCGCTCGCCATGCGCGCCGACCTGTCGCGCCGCGCGGTCAAGCGGCTGTGCTCCTTCGTCTCGACCGAGCTGATCGAGCAGCTGGGACGGCTCCACGAGCTCGACGACGAGACCAAGCAGCATTTGAACCGGCAGGTGCGCGCCCGCGCCGACGAGGGCGAGATCGCGCCGGTCGCGGGCAATGCCGCCGCCGACGAGGTCGAGGCCGCGGCGAAGGCCGGCCGCCTGGACGAGACCTTCGTCGAGGCCGCCGCCGAGGCCGGCAAGCGCGAGACCATCATCCTGTCGCTGGCCAGGCTGGCGCGGGTGAGCGACCAGACCGTCCGGCGCATGCTGATGACGCGTTCGGCCAAGCCGGTCACCGCGCTGGTGTGGCGCGCCGGCCTGTCGATGCGCGCCGCGTTCAAGATCCAGCGCTTCGTGATGAAGCTGCCGACGGACGAGCTTCTGCCGGCGCGCAATGGGGTACGTTTCCCCTTGCGCGAGGAAGAGATGCGCTGGCATCTGGGCTATTTCGGAATCACCGAATAGTGCAGGCATCCTCGCTGTCGCGGCCCGCGAATGCGGGCCGCCCAGCTCGGTTCTGCACCGTGCTTGGCGTGTCGGAAGACTCATCTGCAATGTCGAGATCGTGACGGACGGCACCTGGGTGGCCCGCCCGTCTACGCTTCGCTTCGACGCGGCAGGCGAGCGTCACTCGGGACGCCGGAGCTTCAGCGGAGGCGGCATTCGCGGGCCATGACATCTCAGCGCTTCGGCATCACGACGAGCCCATGCTCGCTGACATGCGCGGTGAAGCCGCTCAGGCCTTTGACATTGGTTTCCGCGAAGCCGCTCTCGACCAACCCGCGCTTCTTGCAGTCCTGGCGGCCCTGGATTTCGAACTCGACATTGGTGGTGCAGAATTTTTCCTTGCCATAGGCGATCGGCACGCCGCCGGGCGTCTGCGCCAGGATGTAGATCTTGTCGGTCGAAAGCGCTTCCGACCATGCGCGCGCGCAGCCGCCGGGCGCGATCTTCCACCAGCCCCGCGCCACCCAGGCGTTCTGCTTCTTCTCGGCGAGCGCGACCCAGATGGCTTTCGCGGTGTCGTCGCAGACCGAATAGCCCGACGGCGCGCTGGTCTTGAGCGCCTCCGTCTCCAGCGCGTCGAACAGGTCCGAGGGCGAAGCGTCTGCTTTCATGTTCAGGCGCTTCTTGAACGCCGCCAGCGCCGCATCGGCCGCCTTGTCGGGCTTTGCATCGACGGCGCCGAGCTTGGCGCCCTGGTCTTTCAGCAGGCGCTTCAATCCCGCTTGCGTCGCGTCCTTCATCGAGGCCTGCGCCGGCATGTCGTCGAAGGTCATCGACCACGACTTGGCGCGATGCGTGTCGACGCCCGCGAACGGCAGGTCGAAGGTGTCGTCCGCGGGACAGCGACGCGCCGCCACCGGCACCTTGAGCGCGAAGTCGGCATCCTTGACGCAAAGCGCCTGGCCGCCGCCCCAGGCGCGCTGCATGCCGCCATGGCCGAGCGAGGTGCGCGCATAGACGAAATAGCCGTGCGCGGTGAGCTTGTCGCGAATCGCGACCTGGCAGGTGCCGGGCACGATGCGCGTCCAGCCCTGCGTCACGGCGTCGACGCCCTGCATGTAGCCGGTCGCGGCATAGAGCACGTAAGAGGTGCGGTTGCAGAGCTTGAGCTGCGCTTGCGCGCCGGTCGCGCCAAAGAGCACGCAAACCAGCAATGCCGCGAGCAGTCTCATTCTCTGGTGATCAGGGTTCCGGCGCCGTGCTCGGTGAAGAGCTCGAGCAGCACCACATGGGGGATGCGTCCGTCGAGGATGACCGCGGCCTTGACGCCGGCCTCGACCGCCTCGATCGCGGTCTCGATCTTGGGGATCATGCCGCCGCGGATCGTGCCGCTGCGGATGAGCTCGCGGCAGTCGGCGACCGAGAGCTTGGGGATCAGCTTGCGGTCCTGGTCCAGCACGCCCTCGACGTCGGTGAGCAGGATCAGGCGCTCGGCCTGCATCGCGCTCGCCACCGCCCCCGATACCGTGTCGGCATTGATGTTGAAGGTCTCGCCCTTGGGGCCCACGCCGACCGGCGCGATGACCGGGATCAGGTCGGATTCCATGATGCGGCGCAGCACCTCGGGATTGATCTTGTCGGGCTCGCCGACGAAGCCCAGGTCGACCTTCCTGCTCTCGAGCGTCTGCGGATCGATCTTCATGCGCTCGAGCTTCTTGGCGAGGATGAGATTGCCGTCCTTGCCCGAGATGCCCACCGCGCGGCCGCCCGCCGCGTTGATGCCGCTGACGATCTGCTTGTTGATCGAGCCGGTGAGCACCATCTCGACGATGTCGATCGCCGCCTGATCGGTGACGCGCAAGCCGTCGATAAAGGTGGATTCGATCGACAGGCGCTTGAGCATGTCGCCGATCTGCGGGCCGCCGCCATGCACGACCACCGGCTCGATGCCCGTCTGCTTCATCAGCACGATGTCCTGCGCGAAGTCCTCGGTCACGCCTTCGACCATGGCGTTGCCGCCGTACTTCACCACCACCGTCTTGGCGTCGTAATGCAGGATATAGGGCAACGCCTCGACAAGGACGCGCGCGGTCGAGCGCCAGCGCGCCATGATGCGCAGGTTGCGGTCCTGTGAGATGTCGTCCTGCAGAGCCATGGCGGGCCTTATAGCGCAAAGGCCCTCAAGCGGCCAGCGCGGCTATGTGCTCCTTGAGCGTGTCCAGCCCCAACGCGTCGCGCGAGGAGGTTGCGAAGATTTCAGGATAGGCCGCGGTGTGGCGCCGCGCCACCTCGGCGAGCGCCGCTTCGGCCTCGATGCGCTGCGCTTTCGACAGCTGGTCGATCTTTGTCAGGGTCAGCACATAGGACACCGCCGCCTGGTCGAGCAGCTTCATCGCCTGGTTGTCGGTGTCCATCGCGCCGCGCCGCGCATCGATCAACAGGATCACGCGCTTCAAGGCGGCGCGGCCGCGCAGATAGGCGAAGATCAGCGACTGCCATTCGTCGGCCAGGCTCTTCGACGCCTTCGCATAGCCGTAACCGGGAAGATCGGCGAGCACGATGCGCTTTCCCAGATCGAAGAAGTTGATCTGGCGCGTGCGGCCGGGCGTATGCGACACGCGCGCCAGTGTCTTGCGCCCGGTCAGCGCGTTGATCAGGCTCGACTTGCCCGCGTTCGAGCGGCCGACGAACGCCACCTCGGGCAGCGTCGCGGGCGGCAGGTTCTCCACCTCCGTCGCGCCCCAGATGAAGTCGCAACTGCCTGCGAACAGCTTGCGCGCGGCGTCGTCCACGCGTCAGCCCTTTCGCGTCCCGAACACGCCGCGCAGCCATGCCGGCGGCTTGAGGTTCTCGACCAGATGCACCTCGACGCCCTGGCGCCGCATCATCACGTATTGCTGCAGCACCGAAAGCAGGTTGTTCCAGGTGTAATAGATCACCAGGCCGGCCGGGAAGGTCGCGAACATGAAGGTGAAGATCAGCGGCATGTACGAGAACATCTTGGCCTGCACCGGATCGGCCGGCGCGGGGTTCAGCTTGGTCTGCAGCCACTGGGTGATGCCCATCAGGATCGGCCACACGCCGATCGACAGGAAGGCCAGCCATGTCGGCAGCACCGCATGCGGATTGAACGGCAGCAGCCCGAAGAGGTTGATGAACGAGGTCGGATCGGGCGCCGAAAGGTCGTTGATCCAGCCATAGAACGGCGCGTGCCGCATCTCGAGGGTGACGAAGATAACTTTATACAGCGAGAAGAACACCGGGATGATCAGCAGCAGCGGCAGGCAGCCCGCGACCGGGTTGACCTTCTCGCGCTTGTACATCTCCATCATCGCGGCTTGCTGCTTCTGCGGGTCGTCCTTGAAGCGCTCCTTGATGCGCTCCATCTCGGGCTGGACCTTCTTCATCTTGCCCATCGACTTGTACTGCGCGTTGGCGATGGGAAAGAAGACGAGCTTGACCACGACGGTGAGCAGAAGGATCGCCAGGCCGAAGTTGCCGAGGAACCGGTTGAACTGGTCGAGCAGCCAGAACAGCGGCTGGGTGATCGGGCGGAACCAGCCCCAGTCGATCGCCAGGTCGAAGCGGTCGATGTTGAGCGAGTGCTCATAGGTGCGGATGATGTCGAACACCTTGGCGCCGGCGAACAGGTGCTGCGTCACCGTCATCGTCTCGCCCGGCGCGATGGCGCGCGCGCTCATGCGATAGTCGGCCTGGTACTGCTTGGTGGCGCCGTAGGGAAGCGCGCGGTCGGCGGCCTCGAGCTGCTCGTTCTGCGGCGGGATCGCGGCCGCCATCCAATACTTGTCGGTGATGCCGAGCCAGCCGCCGGTCGAGGTGAAGGTCTTGGGCGGCGTGCCTTCGTCCTTGAAGTCGTCATAGGACGGGTCTTTCAGACTTCCGTCGCCGACACCCACGAAGCCCTCGTGCAGCACCCAGAAATGCTGCGTCTGGGGCACGCCGTCGCGCGCCACGCTGGCATAGGGATAGAGTACCGCCTTGGATCTGGACGTATTGGCGACCTTGTCGGTCACCGTGAACAGGAATTTGTCGTCGACCGAAACCGTCCGT
>Ga0213876_10000168_pt1 | contig 69226 bp, 61 predicted proteins | sample BarmaccomBMRX_R9_FD_160113 | JGI IMG/M metagenome (GOLD analysis project Ga0213876, IMG submission 160113) | Root-associated microbial communities from Barbacenia macrantha in rupestrian grasslands, the National Park of Serra do Cipo, Brazil - RX_R9 | ecosystem: Host-associated > Plants > Roots...
CTGGCGCAGAGCCGGCCAGCTCCTCGACCTCTTCAGCCCCCAAGAATGCGCCAACTACCTCGTCAACGCTGGCTATGGTTCCGTCTAATCGCGGTCCGCTCTAGGTCGCGCTCCGCGCCCGCCGCTCGTCGGCGGCGGCTTGCAACACCGGCTTCAGCTCCCGCTTCAGGATCTTGCCGTTCGGATTGATCGGCAGCTCGTCCAGGATGACGATGGCGCGCGGGACCTTGTTGTCCGCAAGGCGCTCCTTGCACCAGGCCTGCAGCGCCTCGGCCGTGGCCTGCTGGCCGTGCTGCAGGGTGACCGCCGCGGCCACGTCCTCGCCGAGCACGGGGTGGTCGACGCCCAGCACGGCGGCGTCCTTCACCGCCGGATGCTCGTAGAGCGCCGTCTCGATCTCCAGCGGGATGATGTTGTAGCCGCCGCGGATGATCAGCTCCTTGGAGCGTCCGCAGAGGATGAGGTCGCCGTCCTTGTCGACGTAGCCGAGGTCGCCAGAGCGGGTCCATCCGTCGACGAACGCCGCCTTTGTCGCCGCCTCGTCGCGCCAGTAGCGCCGTGGGTTGCGCTGCCTGCCCCACACCTCGCCGATCACCCCTTGCGGCGTCGGGGCCCCGTTCTCGTCCCGCAACTCGAGGTGCGGGGCCATCTGCCCGACGCAGCCGGGCTTCAGCACCGCCGCCTTGTGGCGGGTGGTGAGCTGGGCCCCCCCCTCGCTCATGGCGTAGCTGTTGCGGATGCGGATGTGGGGCCACAGCTCCACCGCCCGCGTCACGCTGTCGTGCGGAAGCGGCGCCGAGCCGGTGATCATCCAGGTGGCGCCGCTGATGTCGTAGTCGGCCACGTTCGGCAGATCGAGGATCAGCCGCAGCATCGCCGGGACGAGGAAGATCGTGTCGGGCTTCTTCGCCTGGGTCAGCGCCATGAAGGCGGCCGGATCGAACCTCGGCAAGGTATAGGTCGTCGCCCCGGTGCGGATGGGCAAGAGGCCCGCCGCGATGGCGCCGCCGCTGCCCGTCATCGGCAGGGCGTGGCCCATGGAGCGAGAGGCGTCGCGGCTGATACCGTCGGTCTGGCCGAGCAGGTCCGGATGCGAGATCACCACGCCCTTGAGCTTGCCGCCGGTCGTCCCCGAGGTCTGCAGGATGTAGGCGTCGGCCGAAGGATCGAGCTGCGCCTGGTCCGGAAGGGCGCTGAGGTCTCGCGGCATGGCCATCACGTCCATCACCCGGCCCACCGCCGCCCCCTCCAGCCGCTCGGCTACGTTGGTGAGGCAAAGCGTGGGCTCGACGAGCTGGGCGTACTCCTTCATCTCGCCAGGCGTCAGCCGCGGGTTCACCGGGCAGACGATGGCGCCGGCGCGCAGGCCGGCGATCACGGCGATCATCATCTCTACGGCGTTGGCGTTGCTGATCGGCAGGAAGAGACGATCGCCGGGCTTCAGGCCCGCCGCGGCGAGGCCGCCCGCCACTTCGTCGGCTTCCTGGTCCCACTGGGCGAAGGTAAGCACGCGGCGCGTATCGTCATGGGCCACCTCGTCGCCCTGGTGCTCCGCGCGCACCTTGAGCGCGTCCGGCAGCCGCCGCACTGTGGTCGCCAAGCTCGTTCCTCCAAATTCCGCCACGCGGTCGCCATCCAGCCGATTTGGCCCGCGACGGCAAGTACGGACCATAGGACAGCGCGCCCGATGAGCTGTACCTAAGGCGCTCGGGTCTTGACCAGGGAGGACCTCATGACGGCCAGCGACAGCCCGCAGGCGCAATGGCGCGAGGATTGGGGCGTTCCGGTTCGGGAAGCGGCCCTCGATCCGGAACGGCGCATCGTCGATCCGCACCACCACTTCTGGACTTGGCGCGCGGCCAGCGCCATGGCCCCGGCCGGCGCGTATCTGGCCGGGGACCTGCGCGACGACCTTCGCGGCGGCCACAACGTGGTGGCCACGGTGGCCATCGAGTGCGGCGCCGCCTATCGGCACGAGCTCGGCCCGGACCTGGCTTCGGTGGGCGAGACCGCCTTCTTCGCGAAAGAAGCCCGACGCCTCGCCGAGATCGATCCCAGCTTCCGGGCCGCGGGGATCGTCGCCCACGTCGATTTGCGCAGCGGCGAAGACGTGCGCCGCCGCCTGGCGGCCCACCGCGAGGCCGGCGGCGGCCTGTTGCGGGGGGTGCGCCAGATGGCCGGCTATGATCCGGACGCGCCCATCAACATCTCGCCGGTCAAGGGAGACCTCTACGCCGATCCCGGCTTTCGCGCCGGCGCGCGGGCCGCCGCCGCCGAGGGCATGGTGGTGGACGTCTGGCACTACCACAGCCAGGGCGAGGCCTTCGCCGCGCTAGTCCGCGCCTGTCCCGAGGTCACCTTCGTCGTGGATCACTACGGGACCCCTTTGGGCGCCGGCGCCTACGCGAACCGCGAGCAGGAGATCTTCGGGGTGTGGGCGCAGGGGATCGATCTCCTCGCGGCGCACCCCAACGTCTTGTTCAAGCTGGGAGGCTTCGCCCTGAGCATGACCGGCGCGGACTTCCAGCTCCGGGCGGAGCAGCCGACGTCCGAACAGGTGGCCGCCCGCGCCAAGCCCTATTTCGACCATGTGCTCAATGCCGCGGGTCCGGGCCGCTGCATGTTCGAAAGCAATTTCCCGATCGAAAAGCCCTGTGTTTCGTACACGGTCCTCTGGAACGCCTTCAAGCGGCTCTCGAGCGGCCTCAGCGAGGGCGAGGCTGACGATCTCTTCTTCAAGGTCGCCAATGACGCCTACCGGCTGGAGCTGACCTGATACGGCGATCCTGGCGCCGGCGGCTGCCCACGGCCCCGATATCGCCATCACGGCGGTTTAGCCCCTGGGCGCGCAGGGGGGCGATTGCGGCGACGGCCGAGATCGGGCCGCCGCAGCGTCCTCCGCTCGAGTTGGGAAGCGAACGATGACGCTACAGCCGGCGCCCTGTGCGCCCCACTATCCATCCCCCTCCGCGCGAGGGGTCGATCTAGGAATCCACGTCGGAGGGCTGATCTTCGCCGCGGTGGGCGGGGCGTTCCTGTTCGCCCTGTCGGCCGGCCAGCGCTCGCTGGACAAGTCGATCGCCATCGCGGTCTATGTCGTCGGCCTGTTGGCGATGCTGGTCTGTTCGGCCGCCTACAACTTCTCGAGCGAGCGGCGGCGGGCGCTGCTGCGCCGGCTCGACCACGCGGGCATCTTCCTGATGATCGCCGGCACCTACACCCCCTTCACCGTCCACGCCCTCTCGGGGACCTGGGCGGTTTCCATGACCTCGACGGTCTGGGGCCTGGCTGCGGGCGGCGCGCTGGCGCGGTTGTTCCTCCCGGGCATCGCCAAGCTCTTCTGGGTTGTCGTATACCTCGCGCTCGGCTGGTTGGGGGTGGTGGCCGCCGGCCCGCTCGCCGCAGCGCTGTCGCGCGGCGCGATCTTCCTGCTGGTGGCCGGGGGACTGGTCTACTCGCTCGGCGTCGCCTTCTACCTGATGGAGAGACTGCAGTACCGCCGGGCCATCTGGCACGGGCACGTCATCGGCGCGGCGATCGTCCACTACTTCGCCGTGCTGAAGGGCGTGGTTCTCGTCCACTGACGGACGCCGGCCGCTCCGGGGCGCCCGTCGCTCAGGGGTCGAGGAACCGGACGCTCACGCCGTCGGGGTCGCGGACCAGCCGGGCGGGCACATCGTAGAGGCGGGTAAGCGCAGGCTCGGTGAACGTCGCAGCCGCAGGCCCGGACGCGATGGCCCGGCCCTCCTTGAGCGCCAGCACGTCGTCGGCCACCCGGATCGCCAGATCCAGATCGTGAATCGCCATCACCACCGTGCGGCCCTGGTCGGCATGGCTGCGCAGCCGACGGACCGCATCCAGCGCATGGCGCGGATCGAGCCCGGCCGTCGGCTCGTCGACGATGAGGATCTCCGGCTCGCCCACCGTGGCCCTGGCCAGCATCGCCCGGCTGAGCTCCCCGCCCGAAAGAGCGTCGGCCGGCCGATCGCGAAGCGCCAGGAGATCGTGCGCCGCCAGCGCCCCCTCGATACGCGGCCGGAGGCTCGCCGGGAGGCCGCCGAAAGCCGGCAACACCGGCGTGAGCCCGAGCGCCACCAGCCGCTCGACGCTGATAGGCCAGTCCACCTGCGGATTTTGCGGTAGGTAGGCGCGCCGTTGGGCCAGGCGCCGGCGGCCGATCCTGGAAAGCGGGACGTCGCCCAGCCGCACCTCACCTTTGGCGGGCGCGAGGAGGCCGGCGGCCGCCGACAGCAGCGTGCTCTTTCCGGCGCCGTTGGGGCCGATCACCACCGCGAGGCGGCCGGCTGCGAAGCGGGCGCTCACCCCCTCGAGGACCACGCGGCCGCCGCGCGCCACGCTCAGGTCCGCGAGCACGAGGTCGCTCACGGCGCGGTCCGCCGCAGGTGCAGCACCAGCCACAAGAAGAACGGCGCGCCCACAAGGCTGGTGACGGCGCCGAGCTTGATCTCGGGCCCTACGCGGATGAGCCGGGTGGCGATGTCGGCCAGGGTGACGATGGCCGCGCCGGCCGCCGCGGCGGGGATGAGCGCCCGGCGCGGCGAGTGGCCCACGAAGGGACGCACGAGGTGCGGGGCGACCAGCCCGACGAAGCCGATCGCGCCGGCCACCGCGGCGCCCGCGCCGACGCTCATGGCGGTTCCAACGAGGATGAGCAGGCGCGCGCCGCGCACGTCGATCCCGAGGCTCTCGGCCTGAGCCTCGCCCAGCGCCAGGCCGTCCAGCGCCCGGCCGGCGGCCAGCAGCAGCGCGCCGCCGACCACGATGAAGGGCGCGGCCAGCGCCACGTGGTCCCAGCTGCGGTCGGCCAGCGAGCCCATCAGCCAGGTGGTGATCTCGTAGGCGGCGTAGGGGTTCGGGGCGAGGTTGAGCGCCAGGCTCACACAGGCGCCGGCGATCGCCGAGACCGCCGCGCCGGCGAGGATCAGCGCCAGCGTGCCGCCGCGCCGCCCCAGCCCCAGGGCGAGCCCGGCGGTGACCAGTCCCCCCAGCAGGCCGAGCGCCGGCGAGGCCAGGGGGGCGAGCCGCGCCAGGCCGTAGTAGATCGCGATCACCGCCCCCAGCGACGCGCCGGCCGAGACCCCGAGCAGCCCGGGCTCGGCCAGCGGGTTTCTGAGCAGGCCCTGCAGGGCCGCGCCGGAAAGGCCGAGCGCCGCCCCGATCAGCATCCCCAGCAGCAGCCGCGGCAGTCGGATGTCGAGGACGATCAGGGTGGCGAGGCTGGGGTTGCCTGCAGCGAAGGCCTTCAGCACCTCCGCGGGACGCAGCCAGATCTCCCCGGCCAGCAGCGAGGCCAAGGCGCTCGCGGCCAGCACCGCCGCCAGCGCCGGCCCCAGGATCCGGCCGCTCATCGAGCCGCCGCCGCGCGCGGCGGCGCGCTTCTGGCGCGGCGCTCCGCTTCCCGTAGCGCTTGGCGCAGCCGGGCCGCGCCCTCCGCCGAGAACGGCGTGCCGCAAAGGTAATAGACCTGCGCGAAGACCACGATCCGATCGCCCCAGAGCCGGCGGACCACCGGATTGTCGGCGATGTCGGTCCGGCGCCCCGGGGGGGCGTCCGGCGGCGCGCCTCGCACGATGAGATCGGGGGCCGCCGCGAGTAGGGCCTCCGCAGCCGGCGCCCTGGCGCCCAGGACGTTGCGCACCCCCGCCGCCTTCAGCTCCGCATCGAACATCGAGCTCGGCTGGACCGAGACTTGGGCGCTGTCCCAGGCGGCGACCCGCACGCGGGGCGCGGGACTGGAGGCGAGCTGGCGCAACACCGCGTCCATCTGCGCCACCAGCGCCGCACCCTTCGCCTCGGCCCCCACCGCACGCGCCACCGTCAGGGTCGATCGGCGTACGTCGTCGAAATTGTCGATGGGCGGCAGCTCCAGCAACGGGTAGCCCAGCTTCCTGAGCGCCGCCCGGGTCGCGCTGGAGGTGTAGCCGCCGGCGACGACGAGGTCGGGATGGTCGCGCAGCACCTCCTCCGCCTCGCCGTGGTTGACGCCCACCCCGCGGGCCTGGCGCGCCATGAGCGACAGCCCTGGATCGCGCGACAGCCAGGTGACCGAGGTGATCTGTTCCGGCGGCAAGAGGGCCAGCACCAGCTGGTCGGCGCAGGCCTCGATCGACATGACGCGAAGCGGCCTGCCCGCCCCGCCCGACGCTTCGGCCACGAGGGCGAAAAGGGCGCCGAGAAGGACGGCCAGGCGCGGATGCGTCAAAGCTTCAGCCTCGCGCCGATGAAGAAGCCGCGGCTCGGCCGCAGGAAACCCACCGGGTCTTCGTAGCGGGCGTCGGCGAGGTTGGTGATGCGGCCATAGAGCGTCACCTGATCGGTCAGGTCGTAGTCGGCGGCAAGGTCGAGGGTGGTGTAGCCCGGCGCCTTCAGCCGGGGGATCGAGAAGTCCCGGTTGCCGTCGATCCAGGACCCCACCTGGACGAGGTTGGCGTCCAGCGTCAGGCGGGCGATGGGGCGCCAGCGCGCCTCGACGTTCCACTTGTTCTTCGGCCGGCGCAGGAGCGCCTCGTGCGCGATGTCGTCCACCGCCTCCGTATAGGTGTAGTCTAGCCGCAGCGTCAGGTTCTCGATGGGCTGCAGAGCGACATAGCTCTCGACCCCGTCCGTGTGCGCGCGACCGACGTTGGCAAGGGTCGTGCCGGTGGGGTCGGTGTCGATCAGGTTTCGGATGTTGTTGTGGAAGTAGGTGGCCCCGAACTGGAGCCGGCGGCCGAGCAGGAACTCGTCGAAGCCCGCGTCCCAGCCGGTGCTGCTCTCCGGCCTGAGGTTGGGGTTCGAGAAGAAGAACGGCGGAAAGCTCTGGAACAGCTGGCTCAAGGTCGGCGCCTTGAATCCTGTTCCGATGCTCGCCTTCAGCTTGGTGCCGGTCTGCTCGAAGAAGTAGGTCGGGGCGAAACGCCAGGTAGCCTTGCCGCCGAAACGGCTGTTGGCGTCGTAGCGCACGGCCAGCGTGCTGTTGAGATGGTCGAAGAGCTGGGACTGCAGCTCCGCGTAGCCAGCGTCGATGGCGGTGCTGGCGACGAGCGGGCGGCGGACGGCGTCGCGCTGGTGCTCGGCCCCCAGCACCAGCGTCTCGCCGGGAATGAGCTTGACATTCCCCTGCCAGTCGACTTTCAGCCGATCCCCGGCGTTCAGGGTGAGACCGAAGCTGGGGTCGTTCTGGATCGAGGCGATGTTGCTGTACCCCACGCCCAGGGTCTGGTCGAAGCGACCGTCCAGCAGCGAAAGGTGGGCCGTGCCACGCCCGTAGTACTGGCGCGTGTAGCGGCTGGTCTGGGTCGCCGCAGGAAAGTCGACCGGGAAGTTGCTTTCGTCCTCGCCGGTGAAGAGCGCGTGCGTCTGGGTGTAGCGGCCGACGAAGCCGAGGTCGAAGTTCGGCGCGACCTTGAGCCCCAGCTTGGTCGAGGCAGTGTCGTTGTCATAGTAGTCGTCGAGCCGCTGCTCTCCCGGCGCCAGCAGGTCCAGGGGGGTAACCGGGGTCGCCCGCGACTGCAGGTGGACGATGCTGAGCGCGTAGTGGAAGGGCCCGCTCGAACCCAGCAGCCCGCCCCTCTCGTTGACGGTTCCGAAGGAGCCGCCCTCCACGTCGGCCGTGAGACGCGGCCGCCCTTCCCCGCCTTCGGTGATGACGTTGATCACTCCGCCGATGGCGTCCGAGCCGTAGAGCCCGCTCTGAGGCCCGCGCAGGATCTCAACCCGGGCGACATCCGAGGCCGGCAGCTGTCCGAAGTCGAACTGGGCGCCGGGTTGGCTGGGATCGCTCACGTCGATCCCGTCGACGAGCACCTTGACGTGGTTCGAATTGGTCCCGCGCATGAACACCGAGGCTTGGCCGCCGGCGCCGCCGGTCTGGACCACGTTCAGCCCGGGCGCATCCTTCAACACGTCGGGAAGCGTCTGCTCCTGCTTGATGGCGATGTCCTCGCCAGTGATGACGGTCACGCTGCTGGCGACGTCGAGCTTGGGCGTCGGAAGCCGGGTCGGAGTGACCACCACCGGATCGACGGCGGCGGCGCCCTCATCCGGGACGCCCGGCGCCGGCGCGGCCAGCACCGGCGCGGCCATAGCGAGCGCCAAAAAGGAAACCGATGCGATAAGCTTGTTCATCTTGGGTGCCTCCGGCGTCGTGAGCGCTGCCGGCGGGAGCCTCCGCGCGCTGCGGCCGGCGCGGTCCGCCGGCGGACGCCAGGCGCCCGACGAACACGCCGGTACGGCTCCCACCGCCTGTACGTCGCTCAGACGGAGGTCCCGCGCCTTGGCCAATCCCTGGACCAGGGCAAGAGCGACCCGCGCCGGCCGGTCTCCTGGCTTGCGGGTCACTGCGCGGCGTGCGCCTTCCCAGGGCGGACCCCAGTGGCTGCGACCCGAAAAGCGCTCCGGATCACGTTGCAGGCCGCGCTCGCCGCTCACAGTTGCAGGGACAGCCGCGGGTTCGGCGCCAAGGCGCCTCACCGCGTTCCCGTAAAGCCCTCGCGGGCGCGGGCGCGAAATCACACGGCAAGGCTAACTTGCTTTGCCGTGACCAGGGCCGGTTAGGTCAAGGCGCGCTTCGAGGCAAGAGGCTTCGCCGCTCTTGCTCTTCGCCGCCTAGGGGCGTTCGCCATCGGCGTCGCCCTGAACACCGCCAACGTGATCGCCGGAGGCCGCCTACAGGGTGATCGCCAACTCCGTGGGCTCCTGGCGAGACGCCGCACACAATTTCGGCGGCGTGATCAACCTGGCGATGGCCCTCCTAACCGCGGGCGCGGACGGGGGCGCCCTTCGCGGAGGCGTCGTGCAGCAGCGCCGCGCAGTTGGCGTCGTGCGCCAGCCCGGGGGCTACGAACGGCAGGATCACGGCGAGCGGCGAGACCAGGGCGCCCAGCAGGGCCGCGACCCCGACCTGCGGCGCCGCCGCGGCCACGTCGACGCCGAACTTGGGCTTGGCGAGGCGTCCGGTCATGGTGATCGGCGCGGCGATCCGGATCAGCCGGAATTTCTTCGGCTTGCCGGCCAGGCGCAGGTTCACGGTCTCGTCCTTGAGGCTGATGCTCCCCGAGCCCGTGGCGAGCACCACCCCCGTGTCGAGGACCATTTGCTGGGTCGACAGCACCCCACCCTGGTCGCGGAAGTCGATGACGCCGCAGCGCAAGGGCGTCTCCTTCTGGCTCTTGCCGAGCAGCATGAAGAGGCCTTTGCCGACGTCGATGCCCATGAGCTCGGCGAGGCTCTGGCGGATGGCGCCGCTCGGAACCACAAGCGTCACCTGGCCGTCGGAATTGGCCGCCGCCGTGCGCACCGAGTCGCCCGCGCCGGCCAGCCGGGCTCGCGCCTGCAGGACTCCCTCCATCGGCGGATTCGCCTTGCCACGCGCGAGCAGATCCTGGAGCCGGGCGTTCGCCAGCCTCAGATCGACCGTCTCTCTTGGAACCGACGACCGGGCGTCGAGCCGCACCTCCCCGCTGAGGTCGCCCTGCGGCAAGCTCATGGAGAGCGGATCCACCGTCAGGAGCCCATGGTCCAGCCGCGCCTTGATCAGCAGGCGCTGGACCGGAAGGCTCGCGGACTCGACCGTCTGGGCGCGGTAGGTGATCCGCGCGTCGGTGGAGCGCACCCGCCCCAGAGGCAACCGGGTGTCGGGCAAGAGCCGTTGCTCGGCGTGCAATTTCGCCGCCATCGCCGCCTGGGCCGGCGACAGCGTGCGGCTGCCGAGGTTGCGGGGCGCGCCGCCGATCACCGGCGCAAGATCCCCGAATTTCAGCCGCCGCGAAACGACGTCGGCGACGAGCAGGGGACGGCCGCCACGATCGTCGACCTTGACCGAGCCGGAAAGGTCGCTCTCCCCGAAACGCCCCTGAAGGCGCCGCAGGACGACGCTCCGACCGTTTCTGGCGAACGCGGCGCGAAGGTCATAGGGCGGCGTGGCGGGCAAGGCGACGCCGGTGAGATGGTAGAGCTGGGAGAGATCTTCGCCCCTCAGGTGGAGTTGGGCGGTGAAGCGGTCGAGATCGAAGGGATGCGGGATGACCCCCGCCGCGTCGACCTGGGTGGCGCCCGCGCGCAGGTGGGCGTCGAAAGGGTATGGTCGGGCGGAGCTGAGGTTCAGCATCGGGCCGCCGCTGATCCTCGCCCCGAACGGGAAGCCGCGCAGCGCGCCTTGGCCGGAAAGCTCCAGCGCTCCGCGCTCCTGCCCCCGGAAGGTCTCGTTGGACGAGATCACCCCGTCGAAGCGCAGCCCCCTGCCCCGGTCGTCCACCACCACATGCCCTTTGTCGATCACCAGATGCTGGATCTCGGGAAGCTTGAGGGGACGGGCGGCCCCGCCCACTCCGAAGTTCCAGTTCGCGCGTCCGTCCTGCAGCCGCATGAGGCGGACCTCGGGACGGGTCACCGAGACCACCGGGAGCAGGGTGCGTCCCTTGAAGAGCTCGGGGATGCGGAGGCTCACCGTGAGCCTCGGGATCTCGGCCATCGGCGCCTTTCCCGCCCAGGAGGGCTCGCCGATCGTCAGTCCGGCGACAGTGGCGCTTGGCGACCAGGACCACAGGCGCACGCTGAGGTCGCCGGTGATCCTCACCTGCCGATGAAGCCGCGCGCCGATCTCGTGGGCAAGCGGCCCGCGCAGCCAGTTCCATTGGAAGGCGAAGAGGAAGAAAAGCACGATCGCCAGCGCCACCGTCGAGACCGCGGCGGTCCAGATCGTTTTTGCAGACCACCTGAGGCGCACCCCCAGGCTTCTGCGCGCGCCAAGCTCGACGCGCCGAGCCCCCGCCCGCCTGTCAAGAATGTTGGCCATGGGAAACGCTCGTCCTTGGGCGCCTAGTCCCCGCAGACGGTCACCCACTTGTAGGCCGGGTCGCCGTCGCGATCGCTCCAGGTCACTTCACGCCACTGACAGCGGCGGCCTTGGTCCCACCAGGAGGCGCCCACCCGTCCCGTGAACGTCCGGTGATAGGCGTAGCCCCGGCCGTAATCGGGGTTGCGTCCGCGGTCCTGGTCTGAATACCGATTCGGATTGCCGTCTCGATCGGAATTTCCGTAGTACCCTCTATTGTTGTCGCTGCTATATCTTCCTTCGTCGGCCGACCCGCGATTGTATTGATCGTCCCGACGATTATCGTATGCGTTGTCGTTCTGATCGCTTCGGTCGTTATCTCGGTAAGCGTCGTCGCTCGGATCGCTCCGATCATTATCGCTGCGCCCGTTGTCGTTATAGCTGTTGTCACCGTTGTAGCCGTTGCTGGTCTGGGCGACGGACATCGCGGGAGCGATGGCCGCCGCAAGCGCGCCAGCAAGGAAAATACGCTTCAACATCGCTTCGCCCTTCGAAACGTCCTCTCGAATCTTAAACGCTCGTCTCGCGTCATCGATGCACAGAGGCGCGCTCCCGCAGTGCGCTGACGGCGGCGGACGCCTTCCTGGAGCGCGTGGCGCAAGGGCGAAGTGGCTTTCGCGATAAGAGAGCGCTCCAAACTCGTTAGAGCAGCTGCTCGATCCGGATCGGCAGATCGCGGATCCGGCGGCCGGTGGCGTGGGCGACGGCATTGGCCACGGCGGCGTTCATCCCCACGATGCCGAGTTCGCCCACGCCCTTGACTCCCAGAGGGTTGCAAAGGCGGTCGGTTTCGGGAACCAGGATCACCTCCACCGCGCCGACGTCGGCGTTCACCGGGGTCAGATAGTCGGCCAGGTTGGTGTTCACATAACGGGCCGTCCGCCGGTCGATCTCGGTGGCTTCGAAGAGCGCGGCGCTGATTCCCCAGATCATTCCGCCCATGAGCTGGCTCCTGGCCGTGAGGGGATTGAGGATCGCGCCGGCGGCGAACGCGCCCACCGCGCGAGGGACCCGGATTTCAGCCGTCCGGCGATGGACGCGCACCTCGACGAACTGGGCCCCGAAACCGTAGGCGGCCCTGTCCTCGAGATCGGAGCCGCGCGCCATGGCCATCTGACCGTGCTCGACCTTCCGGACCCCGTCAGACGGGGCGCCCGCCGGATTGTTCTCCTGGAAGATCTCGAGAACGCCGCCCGAGACACGGGAAAGCGCCTCGCCGAGCGGCTCGCGCCGTCCATCCGGACCCACCAGGGTCCCATCGCGTAAAGCGAGCTTGGCCGGGTCTGTCCCGCTGAAGGGCGTCCCAGGCGCGGTGGCCGCCGCGGCGATCCGCATCCTCGCCGTCTCGCAGGCCCGGGCCACCACATTGCTGATCGCCGCAGCGTGATTGGAGCCTGCGGCGAGCCCGGCGGCCGGCAGGTCGCTGTCGCCGATGTCGACCTGGATCTTGTCGATCGGCAGGCCGAGGCGGTCGGCCGCCACCTGGGCCAAAATGGTGTAGGAGCCGGTGCCGATGTCGATGGCCGCCAGTTCGATGCGGGCCGCGCCATCGGCGCTGAGCCTCAGACGCGCCGTGGCCGCCCCGATGTTGGCCGGATAGGCTGCCGCCGCGCAGCCCCAGCCGATCAGCCAATCGCCATCGCGCATGGAGCCTGGCGCAGGGTCGCGCCGCGCCCAGCCGAAGGTCTCGGCCGCCCTTTCAAGGCAGGCGACCAGGTTGCGGCTGGTGTAGGGGCGGCGCTTCACGGGCTCTATCGCCGCATCGTTGAGCTTGCGAAGCTGGACCGGGTCGATCGCCAGCGCCAGGGCGAGCTCGTCCATCGCGCTCTCCAGGGCGAACATGTACGGGGTTTCCGGCGGGGCGCGCATGAAACCCGGCGTATTGCGGTCGGCCCGGACGATCTCGACCTTGGTGGCGATGTTGGGCGATCCGTAGAGCATCGCCGTCGTCTTGTTGCCGGACACGTTGTAGGGCGTCGGCCGCGAGGTCACCTCCTGGCCCTCGTGAACGACCGCGAGCAGACGCCCGTCGCGGCTCGCCGCCAGCTTGACGTGGTGGCGTGTCTCCGCGCGGTGCGTCGCGATGGTGAATCCCTGGTCGCGCCTGGCCACCAGTTTCACCGGCCGTCGCAGGCGGCGGGCGGCGATGGCGATCCAGGCGGTGCGGGAGCTGGGCGCGCCCTTGGAGCCGAAAGCGCCCCCGACGAATTTGGAAACGACGCGGATCTTCGCCGGATCGAGGCCGAGCTGCATGGCGAGCGCGGCTCTGAGCCCGTGGACGTACTGGGTAGGCTCGAGCACCGTCAACCGCGCGTCCTCCCACGCACAGGTGGTGGCGAAAAGCTCCATGGGATTGTGGTGCTGGATTGGGGTCGAGTAGCGGGCCTCCACCTTGACCGGGGCCGTCTGGAAGGCGCCTTCCGGATCGCCCACCCGAACGTCTTCGTGGCTGGGCTCGGCCTCCTTCACCAGCTGGATCTGGGCGCCGGGCGAGTCGAAGCCGGCCGAGGGCGCCTCGGAGGCGTAGGCGACCCGCACCCGCCGCGCCGCTTCCTCGGCGGCCTCGAGACTTTCGGCCACCACGACGGCGATGATCTGGCCGTCGTGCCAAATGCGGTCGGACTCGAGGGTGGTGGTCGCCTCCCCATGGCCGCCCGGCGGAGGCGGCGGCTTGGCTTCTCCTCCGACGTTCTCGTGGGTGAGGATGTCGAGGACGCCTTCCAGCCCCCTCGCCTGCGCGAGGTCGATGGAGAGGATCCGCCCTCGCGCGATGGCGCTCGTGACCAGCACGGCGTAGGCGGCGTGGGCGAAGGGTTCGTCAGCAGGATAGCGAGCGGCGCCCGACACCTTGGCTGGCCCGTCGATTCGAAGGGCGGGCTCGCCGATCCGCGCTGCCGGGCCCGAGGCGCCGATCATCTCAAGCCTCCAACTGCGCCGCCGTGAGCAGCGCCTCGACGAGGGTTCGACGGCCAAGCTCGGCCTTGAAGGCGTTATCGCCGTGAGTGACCGCTCCCTCGAACGCCGCCCTCGCCGCTTCGACCGCGGCGGCCTCGTCGAGCAAGCGGCCGGCGAGCGCGGCCTCGGCGCGCCGGGCGCGCCACGGCCGGGCGGCGACGCCCCCGAGCGCGATGCGCGCCTCGCGCACCCGCCCGGCGCTCAAATCCAGCGCCACCGCCGCCGAGGCGAGGGCGAAGTCGTAAGAGGCGCGGTCGCGCACCTTCAGATAAAGCGAGCGTCGCATCCAAGGCTCGGTGGCGATGTCGAAGCCGGTGATCAGTTCGCCCGGCTGGAGCGTGGTCTCCAGGTGCGGCGTGGACCCGGGCGGCCGGTGCAGGGCCTCGAAAGGCATGCGCCGAGATCCGCCCGGTCCGGCCAGCTCGACCGAGGCGTCCAGCGCCGCCAGCGCCTGGGCGAAATCGCCCGGGTAGGCGGCGATACAGGCGTCGCTGACGCCCAGCACCGCATGGCGTCGGTTGACGCCCTGAAGGGCCGCGCACCCCGAGCCGGGCCTCCGCTTGTTGCAGGCCTCCCAGCCCACGTCGCGGAAATATGGGCAGCGGGTCCGCTGCAGGACATTGCCGCCAAGGGTCGCCATGTTGCGCAACTGCTGGCTGGCGGCCAGACGCAGCGACTGCGCGATCACCGGAAAATCGCGCCGGATGGCCGGATGGGCTTCCGCATCGGCCATGCGCGCCAGCGCCCCCAGCCGAAGCCGACCGGGAAGGACCTCGATGGCGCCATGGGCGCCCGCCAGCGGGCCGATATCGATGATCGTCGCCGGCCGCATCACGTCGAGTTTCATGAGATCGATGAGCGTGACGCCTCCTGCGAGGTACGCCGCCTCCGGCGTCTGGGCGGCAGTCGTCGCGGCGCTCGCCGGGTCGGTTGCTTGCCGGAGGCCGAAAGGACGCATCGGACGCGGCCCGCCGCCTTGCGCACCGCCGCCACGATGTGAGGATAGGCCGCACAGCGACAGAGGTTGCCGCTCATGAATTCGCGGATCTCGTCGTCGCTCCCGGCATGGCCATCACGGACACAGGCCAGCGCCGACATGATCTGGCCGGGAGTGCAGTAGCCGCACTGGAATGCGTCCGCCTCGACAAAGGCCGCCTGCATCGGCGCAAGACCGCCCACGGCGAAACCTTCTATGGTGGTGATTTCAAGTCCTTGCACCGCCGCCGCCAAGCTCAGGCACGAAAGCACCGGCCGTCCCTGCACATGGACGGTGCAAGCGCCGCACTGGCCGTGGTCGCATCCCTTCTTGGCGCCCGTGAGGCCCAGGTGCTCGCGCAGGGCGTCGAGCAGCGTCGTGCGCACGTCGGCCTCCAAGCGCCGCTCCTGGCCGTTCACTCTCAGCATCATCTTGGTGACTCCCTCCAGGCCGGGGTCAGCGGCCACCGAGCGGGCGGAGGGGCCGGCCGACAGCGCCGCCGCGCCTGCACCGGCGGCCAGCATGTCGCGGCGGCTAGGGCCGGCGATCTTCGTCTCCATCTGCGGCAAACCCGCAGGCGCGCCCGCCGTTCCTTGCGCGCCGCCGATCGACAGGCCGCCGCCTCAGGGAGCCACCAGCACCGTCGCGGTCGCCGGCAGGTCGCCGGGAGATTGTTTGAGCGCCACCAGCACGGAGAGGACGTTGAAGATCGTCTTGGTGTTCTGCGCTCCGTCCTGGGGCACGCAGTAGGACCCGCCCTCGTAGCGCACCACCGAGAAGCACCCGCCGGGCAAGGCGGAGTCGGGGTTCACGCTGAGAAGCGGACCAGCGGGGGTGGTCTCCGAGGGCACGCCGTAGTCGACCAACTGCGGGACGGAATCCGGATGGGCCAGAACCTGGCCGAGATAGCGGAAGATCCCGTAGATCGAGCGCGTCGTCACCTCGACCTCGATATCCTGGCCGAAGAGGCGGACGGTCAGGCGCGAATTGGCGCGCGCCCGGGGCCCGCCGCCGCAGAAGTTGGGCGGCTTGCCTTCCTGGGCGAGCTCGGCGAACTCCGTCTTGGCGTCGGTGGTCGCCAGCGCCGGCTCGAAGCAGAGTTGCGGCGCGGGCGGCGGCGGCGGCTTCACCGCGATCGGCGCCGGCGGCCCCGGACCGCCGCTTGCGGCGCGAGGCGCCTCGCCGGTCTCGTGGCTCTGCGGCACTTCGGTGACCAGGCCATGCACCATGGCGCTCTGGATGGCGGCGACGAACTGCGCGTAGGAAGCTCGGTTGGTAGGATCGTTGTAGACAATGATCGTCTGCCCGGTCTTGACGTTGGTCAGCTTCGCCTTGTCGATCACCAGATAGAACACCAGCTCGCGCGGGAAACCCTGGTGGAGCAACAGATCGACCTCGGTGAGACCGAGCGGGGCCAACATGCCCGAATAGAAGGCCTGAGTGCTGTAGACCCCCACCTGGAAATTGGTGTTGGTGCTGTTGTCGAGGAAGGTCGAGCCGCCGCTGTTCCAAGTGAAGGCCCGCTGGGCCAGGCTCAACCCGCCGCCGGTGAGGACCAACGGGGCCGAGAGCTTCAGGTCCGCCGCCCCCTGGGCCTGCACCTGGTTGATCGAGGTGAAGTAGAGCGGCTCGTTGCGGCTGGCCCGAACCAGGTTGAGCAGGATGGCGCGGTTCTGCATCACGCCGATGCCTTCGTTGATGTTGGTGCCGCGGGTCTCGATCGAGCCGAACGTCAGGCAGCCTCCGAGCAACAGCAGAGCGGCGGCCGCCGCCGCGACGCGCATCGCCTTTCGAACCATCGCCATCCCCCAAGCCCCCGACGCAGGATGAGCGCCGCCGTGCGGCGAGGTCAACCGGCGCGGCGCGGCCAGATGGTTGCGCAAGGCCGCGGCGAAGCTAGTCTTCGCCAATGACCTCGGTCTTCGACCGGCCGCCGGGACCCAGGCGCATTCTGGCCATCGACGGCGGCGGCATCCGCGGCGCCCTGGCCGTCGGCGTCATCGAACGGATCGAGGCGACTCTCAGGACCAAGCTCGGCCGCCCGGATCTGGTCCTGGCGGACTATTTCGACCTGATCGGGGGAACCTCGACCGGGGCGATCATCGCCGCCGGCCTCGCGCTCGGCCGCGACGCCGCCTACCTGCGCAATCTTTACCGGACGCTCGGGCCGCGGGTCTTCCGACGCGGGGCGCCGCGCCTGCCGTTAGTCCAGGCTCGGTTCGATCCCAGGCGCCTGGAAGAGGTCATCCACGAGGAGCTTGGCGACGCCACCTTGGAGACCGCCCCCTGGAGGACCGGGTTCGCCGCGGTCGCCAAGCGGGTCGACACCGGCTCCAGCTGGCTGCTGACCAACTGCCCGCGGGCGCGCTACTGGGCCGGCAGTCCCACGCCGGGGGTGGCGCATTCGCGCACGAGAGCCAACAAGGACTACCCGCTCGCTAAAGTGGTCCAGGCCAGCGCCGCCGCGCCGTTCTATTTCGACATGGTCAAGATCGAGGTCGCCGAGGGCGAGGCTGGGGTCTTCTTCGACGGCGCCATGACGCCCCACGGCAACCCCGCGCTGCAGCTCGCCATGGCCGCCCTGGCGCCGGGCTACGGGATCGGCTGGGAGGCCGGGGCCGAAAGGCTGATGATCGTCTCGGTGGGAACCGGCGCGCCGCATCCGGTGAAGCCGGAGTGGGTCCGGCGTCCGGCGATGCTGGCGATCTGGAAGGCGATCCACGCCCTCACCGCCATGGCCTACGACACCAGCCAGCTTAGCATCGCCGTCCTCCAGTGGCTGGGCGACTCGCCGCGGCGTTGGCCGATCAACCGCGACGTCGGGGGGCTGGAGCATTCCCTGCCGGGCTGCGCCCCCCTCTGGACCTTCGTGCGCTACGACGCCCCGCTGGAGGCGGCCTGGCTGAAGGAACACCTGGGCGAGACCTTCTCGCCGGCGACGCTCGCGAAGCTGGCCCGCCTCGACGACGACCGCCAGGTTCCCGAACTCTTCCGCATCGGCCAGCGGGCCGGCGAAGCCCTGGTGCGTCCCGAGCACTTCGCGGACGTCTTCGACCCTCGCTGAGCGCGGTCAGCTCTTGGCCGCGTCCGAGGCGGCCCTCTCCCGCCGCAGCAGTTCCGTCAGCTCGTTGATCGCCTGGGTCAGGAACAGAACCTCTTTTTCGCGAAGCTGGTCGATCTTCTGATGCAGCAGCTCGATCTCGAGTTCGGCCTTGATGTTGATCTGGTGATCGTTCTCGGCCTCCTTGCGGTCGATGTCCTGCTGCCGGTTCTGGCTCATCATGATGAAGGGCGCGGCATAGGCGGCCTGGAACGACAGCGCCAGGTTCAGCAGGATGAAGGGATAGGGGTCCCACTTACGAACATAGGCGGTGATGTTGAGGATGATCCAGGCGGCCAGGATGGTCGACTGGACAATGATGAAGTTCCACGAGCCCATGGTGGCCGCCACCGCGTCGGCGATCTTCTGGCCGAGGGTCAAATGGTCGGCCTGAGGCCCAGCTCCGGCGGCGCGTTTGCCGCGCCTCAGCTCCCTCAGGTGCTCGAGCAGCTTCTCCTCGGTCTCGTGCAGTTCGCGCCGCCAGGCGCCGACCGCGCCGGCGATGTCGGTCTCAGTCAAATTCCACCCTCCCAGTCTCACCAGCTTCCGACGTTGGGCATCGAGGCCCAGGGCTCCGCCGCCTCGAGGGAGGCGCCCTTCTGCAGGAGCTCGATGGAAATGCCGTCCGGCGAGCGGACGAACGCCATCCGCCCGTCCCGCGGCGGCCGGTTGATGGCGACCCCGCCCTCCATCAGGCGTCGGCAGGCGGCGTAGATGTCGTCGACCTCGTAGGCGAGGTGTCCGAAGTTCCGGCCGCCCTGGTAGTCCTCGGGATCGTAGTTGTAGGTGAGCTCCACCGTCGGCGCGGCGCCGGCCTTGGCGGCCTCGACATCATCGGGGGCGCAGAGGAACACCAGGGTGAAGCGGCCAGCGGGGCTGTCGAACCGGCGCACCTCGCTGAGGCCGAGCTTGCCGCAGTAGAAATCCAGCGCCTGTTCCAGGTCCCGCACCCGCACCATGGTGTGGAGATATCTCATCGTCATCCGGATCTCTCTGGCTTGCTTGCGCTGCAATGCGACGCCCGATCGGCTTCCGCGTCAAGGCGGCGGAGCCTGGGCCGCCGCCGGGGGCCTAGGCGCGAACAGCAGGGTGGTCTGCTCGCCCCCTCCCGGCGTCAGCCAGTCGATGCGCCAGCCTTCCGCGGTCCGCCAGGCGCGGAAGGGCGCCCCCGCCAGGGGGGCCGGCGCGGTGACGACCGCCGTCGTCCGCGTCTGAGCCCCCCCGGAGACCAACTCGAAGGCGTGCGCGCCCGGCGTCAGCGGCTGGTTGACGGAAAGCACGAACCGGCCTTCGCGTCCCCCGGACGCCCGGCCGCGCTCCAGCCCGTCGATCCGCAGCGACACCGGTTGGCCCTCGCCCCCCTGGCCCGAGAGGGTGGCCGCGAACATGGCGTCGTAGTCGAGGACGGTGATCGCGAGCGCGCCTTGCGGCCGACCTGCCGCCTGGCTGCCGCCCCCCGCCCGCAGGCGCGCCGCCGTCCCATCGGGAGTCAGCAGAATGTAGCCGGGCGCCTGCAGCACCCGCCCCCTGTCCGACATCGAAAGCCCCAGGAGCTGCGGCGAGGACGGGACCGGCGAGACGAGGCGCCAGATTCCCTGCCCGTCCGCCTGGGCGAACTCGGCGCCGCCCCCTGGGGTCGCCAGCCGGACCCGGGCGCGCGGCCGGGCGCGCCCGGCGATTTCGAGGCGATGATCCGGTTGGCGGGCGACCTGGAGGAGTTCCGGGGGGCTCACGTAGCCCTGTTCGAGGCTGGCCTCGGCGCCCACGCCTTTTTGGACCGGCGCCGGGCCGGGCGCCGAAGGCTCGCACGCCTGGGCGAGCGACAGCAGCGCCGCCGCACCGGCAAGGCGAAGCGCTGTCCTGGCCGCTTGCATCGGCTCGCCCACCTCGACTATCTCCCTCTCATCGTGGCGCCGAAGCGCGCGACGGCGCAGTGGGGGCGCCCCCGGCGGCCGCTCCCTGGTCGCCTTTGCGCCGGGCGGATTTCCCGCCGGCGCGCCTCAATTGCCGGAGCGTGGCTGAATGTCTAGCAAGTCCAGGCGGCTGGACTCGGTCTGCGTCTATTGCGCCTCGTCGGACGCCGCCGATCCGGATTTTCTCGCGGCGGCCAAGGCCCTGGGCGCGCGCCTGGCCGGGGACGGGATCCGACTCGTCTACGGCGGCGGCGGCGTCGGGCTGATGGGCGCCTGCGCGGCTGCGGCCCACGAGGCCGGCGGCCAGGTGCTCGGGGTCATCCCCCAGTTCCTCACCTCCCACGAGCGGCCCCTGAAGTCGATCCCGACCGTGGTGGTCAAGTCGATGCACGAGCGCAAGATGCGGATGTTCGAGGAGGCCGACGCTTTCGCCGTGCTGCCGGGCGGCATCGGCACCCTGGAGGAAGTGATCGAGCTCCTCTCGTGGCGGCGCCTCGGCCTGCACGCCAAGCCCATCGTATTCCTGAACGCCAAGGGCTTTTGGGAGCCGCTCTTCGAGCTCTTCGACCATATCCTCGCCCAGAACCTGGTGCCGCCCCCGTTCCGTGAGACCTGGGGGGCGGTGGAGCGGGTGGAGGAGATCGTGCCGATGCTGCGCACCATGCCGACATCCCTCTTCATCCCGCCCCCGGGGGTGGAGAAGATCACCTAGTGTGGTGGATTTGAAGTTCGCTCGATTGATGGGTTGGCGACCTTCGAATTCACCGCATTAGACCCGCCTGCTTGACCCGGACGCCCGACACGGCCGACTTTCCTGCGCGATGCCGCTGAAGCCGATCCTGCTCTTCACCCTGATCCTCACGGTGATCATCGCCGTGCGCTACCTGGCGGCGGCGGGCGCGGTCTACGCCTGGATCTGGATGCGGCCGCCGGAAAAGGTCAGCGGACGCCGCCTCAACCGCGATCCTCCGAGGCCGAAGCTGGTCGCCCAGGAGATCCGCCTCTCCTTGCTGTCGTCGTGGATCTACGCCCTGCCGGCGGTCTTCGTCTTCGAGGTCTGGTGGCTGTTCGGGGGGACCAAGATCTACCTGGACGTGGGCCAGTACGGCTGGCCGTGGTTCATCGCCAGCGGCTTCGTCTACCTGGCGATCCAGGACGCCTACTACTACTGGCTGCACCGGCTTATGCACCACCGCGCCCTCTTCAAGTGGACTCACGCGGCTCACCACCGCTCGCGCCAGCCGACGCCCTTCGCCTCCTTCGCCTTCGCCTGGCCCGAAGCGGCGCTGAACGCCTGGCTCACGCCGGCGCTGATGTTCGTGATCCCGATCCACCCGATCGTGCTGGCGGGGCTGCTCACGGTCATGACCGTGAGCGCGGTGCTGAACCACTGCGGCTGGGAGCTGCTGCCGGACCGGCTGGTCCGCGGTCCGGTCGGCAAGTGGCTGATCTCGGCCACCCACCACAACGTCCACCACCTGGACTTTACGAAGAACTATGGCCTCTATTTCCGGGTCTGGGACCGCCTGATGGGCACAGAGTCAATGCCGACGGTATGTCCTAACGATTCCAGACGCTTAGAAAGGGCCTAGGTCATGCAGGCGGTGGCTGTGGGGATCCCCCTGCGGCAGACGACTATCCCGCCGCAACCGCGACGTTCCCGACTTGGTCGAGCATGCGCCGTTCGATCTCGCCTCAGCGGGGCTCGGTAGACGAGGCTGCTGGCGGTCACGGTGGTTCGCCCCCTCATCCGAGGTGATAGGTGATCCGGCAAGGGCTGTCGCCCTATAGGCGCGATTGTCCTAACTCGGCCGGCATGTCCTGAACCTCGGCGCCTTGGCTCTCCTTCAGGGCCTCGAGCACCGTTTCCGGGTCGGCAGGCTTCGCCAGCGAGCGCGCTTCGAGGTCGAGTCGGTCCTTGACCGTCGGCAGATCGTGGCGAAGCTCCTCGAGCAGTTCGATCAGCTTCGCTGCCTTCTGCTCCGACAAGATCGCCAACTCCAACGTCAATTGTTCCCTCAGCTCACTGAGCTCGTCCTCCCGGCGTTGGGTGATGAGGATGAACACCGTCATCAGAAGGGCGGCCAACGCTGTCGCCAGGCCCAGAAATGCGTAAGGCGGGGGATCGAGGGCCGGCCGGCCGAGTTGGATGAAAGTGGCGTTGACCAGAATCCACCCGACCGCCGCCGCCGCGAGAAGCGCGGCGGCTAGCGGCCGGCTGAAGAGCCGCGTCAGTGTTTCCACGCCGCGCTGCAGGCCGGTGGCGCCTTTGCGGTGTTGAGCATGCAGCCGCGCAATGGCCTTTACGGTTTCCTCGATATGAGCCGGCAAGATGGGACCAGCCGAGGTCTCTGCATTGGACATGCGCCGATAACGTCCAAGCCGCATTCTGGCTCACCAGACGCTGGGGAGGCCAGTGCGAAGAGCGCGGTCCACAGGACCACCAAGCAGAAGGTTGAGGCCCGGCGGTCTTTGCTGGAGGAGCGCCGGGCCTCGTGATCCCTGAGGAGCCATCCACTGGTGACCACGCTCAATGGTGTGCCTTCGGGCGGTTATCAAACGGTTACAGCCAAGCTTATCTGCCGCGGAAACTATTCGTTCGTTCCTCGGCCATGGCTCGCAGAGAGCAAATTCAACAGGCGCGCCCGGTGTAACTCCAGACATTTCTCCATTTCGAGGATAAAGTTCTTCGTCTTATCCAACTCAATACTTTCTACGCTGAATTCCTCAATCATCTTGCGGCGACGCCCGATGGTCCGCCCTACTCCAGCCCGTGGATCCGACGCGCGGCGGTGACGGTGTTCTGCAGCAGGCAAGCGACCGTCATCAGCCCCACGCCGCCGGGAACCGGCGTGATCCAACCGGCGACCTCGCTCGCCTCCTTGAAGGCGACGTCTCCCACCACCTTGGTCTTGCCTGCGGCGGCCTTGACCGGGTCGCTGAACGGGACGCGGTTGATGCCCACGTCGATCACCGCCGCGCCGGGCCGCACCCAGTCGCCGCGGATCATCTGCGGGCGGCCGATGGCGGCCACTAGGATCTCCGCCTCGCGGCAAAGTCCTGGAAGGTCGCGGGTCTTCGAATGGGCCACGGTGACGGTGCAATCCGCCCCGATCAGCAGCTGGGCCATGGGCCGGCCCACCAGCACCGAGCGACCCACCACCACCGCCCGCTTGCCGGCCAGCGCGCCCACCGCCTCGCGCAGCATGATCATGCAGCCCAGTGGCGTGCAGGGAGTGAGGGCCGGCAGCCCGCTCGCCAACCGCCCGGCGTTGGTGACGGTGAGGCCGTCGACATCCTTGTCTGGATCCAGCGCCTCCAGCACCCGCTTCTCGCTGATTTGCGCCGGGAGCGGCAGCTGGACGAGGACGCCGTGGATGGCGCGGTCGAAATTCAGCTGCCGCACCAGGTCGATCACCTCAGCCTCGGTGGTCTCGGCCGGGAGCCGGTAGGTCACCGAGTGCATGCCCGCCGCCAGGCTCTGTTCGTTCTTGCTGCGGACGTAGATCTGGCTGGCCGGATCCTCACCCACGAGGATGACCGCCAGACCCGGCTTGATCGCGTGGTCGCGCACGAGGGCGGCCACCTCCTCGGCCACCTTGGCTGTCAGGGCCCCGGAATAGACCTTGCCGTCGATGATCGTGGCGGACATCGCCTATCCCTTCCCTGCGCGAAAGCCTTGAGCCCGCCCTACCCGGCTGGCTGACGAAACGCAAAAAGCCGGAGCGCTTCAGGCGCCCTCGCCGCCGACGGCGAAACTGTTTAGAGGTCCGGCCAATGGCGCGCCAGCCTCCGCCTCAGCCCTCCGCCGACGTGACCTACGCCGACGTCCTCCTCGTCGGTGGAGGCCTGACGTCCAGCTTGATCGCGCTTCGGCTCAGGCGCGCTCGCCCCACCCTGAGGATCATCCTCTTGGAGCGCGAGCAGCGGATCGGCGGGGAGCACACCTGGTGCCATTTCGCCACCGACGTCTCCGCTGAGATCGCCGACTGGCTTGCGCCGCTGATCGTCACCGCCTGGGCCGGGTACGAGGTGCGCTTCCCCGGCCATGCGCGCACGCTTCCCACGTCCTACCGGGCGATCACCTCGGCGCGGCTGGACTCGGTGGTCGGCGCTCTGCTCGGGCCTGACGCCTGGCTGGGCGTCGAGGCGGCGGAGGTGAAGGCCGAGCGCGTGCGGCTGGCCGACGGGCGCCGCCTCGCCGCGCCCCTGATCATCGACGCCCGAGGGCCCCGCCGCTCGCTGCGGCTGGCGCTCGGCTGGCAGAAGTTTCTGGGCCGCGAAGTGCGGCTCGCAGCCCCCCATGGTCTGGAGCGGCCGATCGTCATGGACGCCACCGTCGCCCAGCTCGACGGCTACCGGTTCCTCTACGTCCTGCCGATCGCCCCCGACCGGCTGCTGATCGAGGACACCCGCTACAGCGACGGCCCGGCCCTCGACCGCCCGGCGCTGAGCGCCGCGATCGACGCCTACGCGGCCCGACAGGGCTGGTCGATCGCCGCTGTCGAGCGCGAGGAGGACGGCGTGCTGCCCATCGCCCTGGCCGGCGACATCGACGCCTACTGGGACGAGCAGACCCCGGGGGCGGCGGCGGACGCCGGTCTGCGGGCCGCCCTCTTCCACCCCACCACTGGCTATTCGCTTCCCGACGCCGCCCGCCAGGCTGAGCTCGTCGCCGCCCTGCCCGAACTCACGACCGCCGCGGCGCGCGCGGCGCTGGTCGCGCTCTCCAAGGCCGAGTGGCGCCGGCGCGGCTACTACCGTCTGCTGAACCGGATGCTGTTCCGGGCCGCCCCGCCTGACCAGCGCTACCGGGTGCTGGAGCGTTTCTACCGCCTGCCCCACCCGCTGGTGGAGCGGTTCTACGCCGCTCGCCTCACCTTCGCCGACAAGGCCAGGATCTTGATGGGCAAGCCGCCGGTGCCGATCGCCGCGGCGCTCGCTTGCCTCTCCGAGGCCCCACTGCTCGCCGAACGGGCCGCGGCCGCGTGAGCCGCCGCGCCGCCGTCATCGGCGCAGGCTTCGGCGGCCTGGCGCTCGGGATCCGGCTGCAGAGCGCCGGAATCGAGACGACGATCCTCGAGGCCCGCGACAAGCCCGGCGGACGGGCCTACGTCTGGGAAGACCAGGGCTTCACCTTCGACGCCGGGCCCACCGTTATCACCGACCCGGCCTGCCTCGAGGAGCTCTTCGCGCTCAGCGGCCGGCGGCTCGCCGACTACGCCACCCTGGCGCCGGTGAGCCCCTTCTACCGGCTGCTGTGGGAGGACGGCGTCAGCTTCGACTACGTCAACGACCAGGCCGAGCTCGACCGACAGATCGCCGCCTTGAACCCCGCCGACGTCGAGGGTTATCGCCGCTTCCTGACGTTCTCCGAGGCGGTCTACGCCGAGGGCTACCGGCGGCTCGGCCACGTCCCGTTCCAGAAGCTGACCGACATGCTGGCCGCCGGCCCGGAGCTGATCAGGCTCCAGGCCTGGCGCAGCGTCTACGACAAGGTGGCCGCTTGCGTGCGCGAGGACCACCTGCGCCAGGCACTCTCGTTCCATACGCTGCTGGTGGGGGGCAGCCCCTTCGCCGCCTCCTCGATCTACGCCCTGATCCACGCGCTGGAGCGCGACGGCGGCGTCTGGTTTCCGAGGGGCGGCACCCACGCCCTGGTGCGGGCCCTGGCGCAGCTGTTCCAGGACCTGGGCGGGCGGCTGCGGCTTGCCGATCCCGTCCGGCGGATCGTCGCCGAGGGCGAGCGCGTAACTGGCGTCGTCCATGCCGATGGCGCCTTCGAGGCCTTCGACGCGGTCGCCTCCAACGCGGATATCGTCCACACCTACGGCGCTTTGCTCGAGGGCCATCCGCGCGGGCGGCGGGTCGCGCGCCGCCTGAAGCGCCGGCGGTTCAGCCCCTCGCTCTTCCTGGTCTATTTCGGCCTTCGCCGCGAGCACCCGCAGCTAGCGCACCACACCATCTGCTTCGGGCCGCGCTATCGGGGCCTGATCGACGAGATCTATCGCGGCGGCGCCTTGGCTGAGGATTTCTCCCTCTATCTCCACGCGCCCAGCGTCGACGACCCCACCGTCGCCCCGCCCGGTTGCTCGGCCTATTACGCCCTCTCGCCCGTCCCCCATCTGGGCGTCGCCGACATCGATTGGGACGCCGAAGGCCCCCGCTACCGTGACCGGATCCTGGACTACCTGGACGCCCGCTACATCCCGGGCCTCAGGGCCAACCTCGTCACCAGCCGAATCTTCACCCCCAAGGACTTCGAGCGCCAGCTGAACGCTTGGCAGGGCTCGGCTTTCTCCCTCGAGCCGGTGCTGACCCAGAGCGCCTGGTTCCGCACCCACAACCGCGACGATGTGATCGGCAATCTCTATTTCGTCGGCGCCGGAACCCATCCGGGGGCCGGGGTGCCCGGCGTAGTCGGATCGGCCAAGGCGACCGCCGGTCTGATGCTGAAGGATCTGGCGTCGTGAGCCTCGACCTTCAGAAGGCCAGCCGCGAGACGATCCGCAAGGGCTCTAAGAGCTTCGCCGCCGCCGCCGCCCTTTTCGACGCCGAGACCCGGACCGACGCCGAGATGCTCTACGCCTGGTGCCGGCATTGCGACGACGTGATCGACGGCCAGCAGCTCGGCCACGGCATGGCGGCGCCGGACCCCGAGGCGGCCCGGGAGCGGCTGGAGGCGCTGCGGGCGGCGACGCGCTCCCTCTTCGCCGGCGTCCCCGCAAAGGACCCCAGCTTCGCCGCCTTCCAGCGCGTCGCCGAGCGGCGGCGGATTCCCGAGTGGTGCGCGCTCGAGCTGCTCGAGGGGTTCGCCATGGACGTCACCGCACGCCGCTACCACACCCTCGGGGACACCCTCGAGTACTGCTGGGGAGTGGCCGGGGTGGTAGGCGTGATGATGGCCCTGGTGATGGGCGTGGCCCCGGACGACGCGCCTACCCTGCGCCGGGCCCAGGACCTCGGCCTCGCCTTCCAGCTCACCAACATCGCCCGGGACGTGGCCGAGGACGCCGCCAACGGGCGGGTCTATCTGCCGGCGGAGTGGCTCGCCGAGGCGGGGATTCCGGAGGCCGAGGTGGGCGCGCCGGAACGGCGGCCGGCTTTGTTCACGGTCGCCGAGCGCCTGTTGGCCGCGGCTGAGCCCTATTACGCCTCGGCCGTCTCCGGCCTCGCGCGCCTTCCCCTGCGCTCGGCCTGGGCGATCGCCGCGGCCCGGGGTGTCTACCGGCAGATCGGCGTGGAGGTGCTCCGGCGCGGCCCCGCGGCCTGGGACCGGCGCGTCTCGGTGAGCGGCCGCGCCAAGGTCTGGCTGGCGCTCCAGGGCGGGGCCACCGCGCTCGCCAGCCGCGGCCGGCGCGAGACCGAGCGGCCGCCGCTATGGACCAGGATTTAGGTCCGGCGCGCCAGCCCGCTGCATGGCCGCGAGCTCGGCTTTCAGCTGGCGCGCCGGCGGAGCGGCCAGGAAGCCGAACGAGACGCAGCCGGCGCGCGTCGACACCGCGTGGTGGATCCGGTGGGCCTGGATCAGCCGCTTCCAGAACGGCGACTTCGCATCGAGCGGCGTTCGGTACCGGCGATGCACGAGCCCGTCGTGGAACATGAAGTAGACCACCCCGTAGGCGGTGATCCCCACCCCTACCGGCAGCAGCAGCGGCGTCCCGTGGGCGCCGGCGTAGATGGCCGCGATCGCCGGGGCCGCGAACACCACGGCGAAGAGGTCGTTGAGCTCGAAAGCGCCGCGCCGCGGCTCGTGGTGCGAACGGTGCCAGACCCACATGAAGCCGTGCATCACGTACTTGTGGGTGAACCAGGCGAAGCCTTCCATGAAGGCGAAGGCCGCCCCGAAGAGGACGATGTCGAGAGCGAGCGGGACCATCCTGCAGACCTAAATGCGGACGCGGCGCACGACCGCCTGGGCGAACAGGAAGCCGAAAAGCCCGATCGCCGTCATGACCAGCCAGGATCTATAGAGGGTTTCGGGCCCCTCGTCGCGCCACAACAGCCCCTGGTAGGCGTCGATCACCCACGCATGCGGCGTGAGCCATCCGACGGTCTGCAGCCACGGCGGCATCAGGAACCTCGGCACCATGCTCCCCCCGATCGCCGCCAGGATCAGGATCACGAAGGTGGAGAGCATCTGAGCCTGCTCGCGGGTCCGGCACACCGACACCATGGCCAGCGCCAAACCGCCTGCGCAAAGGCCGAGCGCGAAGGTGGTGGCCAGCCACAGCGCGAGGTGCTGGACCACCGGCACGTCGTAGACGAGCTGGGCGGTGGCGAAGATCGCCGCCGCCTGGACCGCCGCCTGGGCGATGAGGAAGAGCAGCTTGCCGGTCACCACCGGCCATAGCCCGGCCTGGCCCGCCAGAATCCGGTCGGCGATTCCCGAGCGGCGCTCCTCGATCAGGGTCAGCGCACCGTGCATGGCCGTGAAAAGCGCGAAGAGGATGGTCACCGCCCCGGCGTAGTAGGCGGTCGTGCCGCCGCCCCGACGGGCGCCCGTCACCTCGAGGGACGCGAACAACGGTTCCGACTGAGCGGCCACGCCGGGATCTTCCACCAGCTCGCGCTCGGCCATGGCGACATTCTGCCGCTGCTCGGCGCTGAGGGGCCCCGTGGCCTTGGCGACATCGCCGATGGTGCGCGCCAGCAGGATGTCCGGCAGCACCCGGGAGAGCACGTCCTGGATCCTGGCCTCGGTCAGGGGCTCGGCCACCGCCCGGCTGGGATCGGCCAGGATCAGCAGGGGAGAGCCCGGGCCGGCCGGGTCACCCCGGACGACGACGCCCGCGTCCGCCTCGCCCGAGCGCACCATCGCCCCCACCGCCGCCAAGGCGGGGGGCTTCACCGCCTGGGCCCTGAGGTCCTTGTCGGCCAGCAGCGCCGCCACCAGCCGCCCCGAATTGGGAGTGTGGGCGAGGTCGGCCACCGCCACCTTCAGCTTCACGTCGATGGCGGTCGCGCCGGTGAACACGCCCGCAAAAATGACGAACACCAGGGGCGGCAGTAGGAAGGCCATGATCAGGGCCGCGCGATCGCGCCAAAGATCCAGCGCCATCACCTTGAACATCGCGAGATTCATGCGACGGGCTTCGACTTGTTGACGAGCGCGAACAGGTTCTCGAGCGAGGGCCTCCGCACGCGGACCTCGCGGGCGCCGAGGCCGGCCTCCCGCAGCCGCCGGTCGAGCTGCGCGGCCAGGGCGTAGCCGTCCTTGGCGAAGCAGGTCCAGACGCGAGAATCGCGGTCCCGGGAGAGACCCTCGGCGGCCAGGCGCCGGGCGCCGCAGGCGTCGGGCTCGCGCTCCAACTCCACGCGCACCTCCAGCTGATCATCGAACGCCTGGACGACAAGGCGCTGCGGCTCGCCCTCCAGCGCCATCAGGCCCTCGCGCAGAAACCCCGCGCGGTCGGCGAGCTCGCCGGCCTGGTCGAGATCGTGGGTGATCATGACGATGGCGACCCCCTCCGAACGCAGGGCCCGCAGGACCTGGGCGATCGCTTGCTGGGCGGGCGGATCGACGCCCACCGTGGGCTCGTCGAGAACCAGCAGGCTCGGATGGTGAAGGATGGCCGCCGCGATGTTCACCCGCCGCTGCAGCCCCCCCGATAGCTGACGCACCTGGCTGTGCGCCCGCTCGGCCACCTCGGTCACCGCCATGGCGTGCGCCGAGGCGTCCCTCAAGGACGCGCCCTTCACGCCGGAGAGCCGGCCGAACACCTCGAGGTTCTCCGCCACGGTGAGGTGGCCATAGAGGGCGATGGTCTGGGGCACGAGCCCGAGCAGCGCCCGGGCGGCGGGATCGGCGAACGGGTCGCGGCCGGCCAGCCGCACCTCGCCCTCGTCCGGCTTCAGGCGGCCGCAGGCGGCGCGGATGAGCGTGGTCTTGCCAGCCCCGTTGGGACCGAGGAGCGCGTAGATCTCTCCGCGCCGGACCGTGAGGTCGACGCCCCGCAGCACCGTCCGCTCGCCGTAGGCGTGGCGCACGTTCCTGACGGTGAGGATCGGGTCCGGCCCCGGCGGGCTCACGCCGCCGCCTTGCGCCCCGAAAAGAGGTCGCGGGCGAACCGTCCAATGCGTCCCTCGCAGCCGGCCCGCCGCAGCGCCGCCTCTGCGGCCGCCAGATGCGCTTCCATGGCGGCGGCGGCCGCGCGGGGCCCTAGCGCCGAGACGAGGGTGGTCATGCCCGCATCCTTGCCCACGTCCTTGCCCACGTGCTCGCCGCAGTCCTCCACGTCGATCAGGTCGTCGCGGATCTGGAAGGCCAGGCCGATGCGGCGGGCGAATTCGCCCAGCTCCCGGCGCGCCTTGGGCGAGGCGCCCCCGATTCGCGCCCCGGCCTCGGCGGCGGCCATCATCAGCACGCCCGTCTTGCGGTGATTGAGGGCGTCGAGCTCGGCGGCGGTCCGGGGCCGCTTGCGCTCGGCGAGGTCGAGGGCCTGGCCGGTCACCAGACCATGGAAGCCGACCGCCTCGGCGAGGCCGACGACCAGCGCGCTCCGGTCGGCGGCGCTCAGGCCCTCGGCCGCGGCGATGACCCCGAAGGCGCGGGTGAGCAGGCCGACCGAGGCCAGGATCGCCTCGGCCTCGCCGTAGACCCGATGGGTGGTGGGCCGGCCCCGCCGCAGCCGCGCATCGTCCATCGAGGGCAGGTCGTCGAGGACCAGGGAAGCGGCGTGGACCATCTCCATGGCGCAGGCGACGTCCAGCGCCTGCCCGATCGGCGCGCCGAAGGCCTCCGCGGCCAGCAGGGTAAGGAGCGGTCTGAAGCGTTTGCCGGGCGCGAGCAGCGCATAGTGGGCCGCCTCCCCCAACCGTCCGGGCTCGCTCTCGGCCGGCGGAATGAGCTCGCCCAGGCGGCGGTCTACATGCAAGCGCAGGACTTCGATGCTCTGAAGAAAAACGGCCGTGTCTTCCATGCGCTCCCCCCCGCAAGCCCGAAGCCTACTCCCTCGGGCGCGAGTCTTGCGAAATTTGAAAGGCTTGGGTGGCGCCGTCAACCCGAGCGGCTCAGACAAAAGCTCGCGGGGCCGACGGCGAAGGTCTCATGCACGTTTACGTAGCCACGCCGCCACAGCCCATGCATGGGACTCGTGCCGAAGGTTGCAAAGCGCCGCAACTGTTTTCACCCATGTCAGCACGTGATCTTCCTCGATCTTCAGATGAGGCGCTTTGCCTATCAAGATAGTCTCGAAAAAGGCAGCCTGATTGTCGAACGCCTCGCCGTCGGTGTTGAGGAAGAGTTGGTCCGCACGGCAAACGAGGGCGCCGGCGCGGACCTGAAGGCCGGTTTCCTCCCCGAACTCGCGAATCAGGGCCTGCGGCCCGTCCTCCCCCGGATCGAGCGCCCCGCCCGGCAGGTCGATCCAGGGCGCGTGCCCGGGCTTGCTCACCCTCACGACCGCGATCGTGCCGTCCCGCTCCAGAACGCCGAAGACGGCCGGGCGCGGCCGGTAGAGACGCCCGGGCTGCGGCTCGCCGAATTGGGGAACGCGCATCAGTCTTGCCCGGCCAGGCTGTCGTAGGGGTCGATCCCGCCCGCCTCGATCGCCCTGACCTCGACGGCCGGCCACCCCACCGTCATGGCCTCGCTCGCGCGCCAGGCGAGGACGGTTTCGTCGCGCAGTTCCGAAGCGCCGGCGGCCAGCTGCGCCGCGGCGAAGTCCCGCCCCTTGGGATCGCGGCCGGCGAGCCCCCCCGCCTTCTGCAGCTCGTAGAACGGGATCACCGACGCCAGGTCGTCGGCCAGGTAAGCGCCCACGCGCGCCTCCATCGGGCAGCCGCAGTCGCGGAAGGGCCGCATCCGCGTCCGCACGTCGGCGAGCGCGACGAACTGGCGCACGAACGCCCCCTCGAAGGGGGTGTGCACCCTGTCCTGGGTGTAGCCCTGGGGATTCGGGAAATCGCCCCAGCCGTTGAAATGCACTGACGCGTGCAGCGGCATGCTCCCGTCTCCCACGAAATGGGAGAGCGCGCCGAGGTCGGCCAGAATGAGGCCTTCGCGGCGGGCGCGGTCGGCCTCCAGCCAGGCCTTGCGGGCGGGGTCGGCCGCGTGGCGGGCGGCCGCCGCGTCGGCGCGCCAATAGGCGAAATCCTCGGCCAACTGCTGCCAGTCCTCCACGATCGAGTAGGGCAAATAGCCGAGCTTCCAACTGGTTCCGCCCGAAGCCCGAAGCGCCGTCTCATAGGCCTCCCGTGTGGGCGGCAGGTTCGAGAGCGAAACCGCCCCGCCGATCCGGCCGTCGTCGCCCGCATCGACGAAGTGACCCGGATCACGGTCGGCGTCGTGGGCCTTCCCGGCGCCGCGGGAACGGTCCGGCTCACGCGACAGCTCCCCAACCTCGGCCGCCGCGGCAGGCGTGCGCAGGAAGGCGGGGATCTCGTCCGGGAGGCTCTCGATTGCCGCTTCCCCGATCATCCGGTGGCCGCTGGCGCCCCAGGCGTAGGCGCCTGCGGCGTGGGCCGCGATCACAAGGCCCAGGGCGGAGACGAGCCAACCCCTCATAAAATTTCTCCATCGTTCTAAGAGCTTATGCCCCCGGCCTGCGACGAAATGACAGGTCTCACGGGTGTGACACGGGGGCAGATCGCTTCGCGCCGCCAATCGTGAACCCCCGGGCACAAGCTTTGCAGGGTTGCCTCATCATGACGACGCCTATACGAATACAGCCAAGGTCCACGGGAAAGACCAGCTCATTGAGCCCTCGCCTTCTCGGGCGCCTTGCCGCCCTCACGCTGATCTTTGCGCCTGCCGCCGTCCACGCTCAGGACGCCGTCAAGACCGATCCGATCGGCGAGTTGATCGGCTCGACGATCGCCGGGGCCCTGGCGACTCAGGCCAACATCCAGCTCAAGGCGACGCTCTATCACGCTGGCGAGCGCGGCATGAAGGCGCTGGACTCCCTGGGCTGCAAGGTGGTGGCCATGCGCACGGCGGCCGTGGACGGGATCAAGCTGCCCCGCCACACCGTGCTCTTCATCAAGGAAACCGTAGGCCTGCCCCTGCCCGACGGCACGCTCCACGACGGCTACTGGTACGCCTCCGACGTCGGCCCGGCGATCCACGCAGGCCGCATCGACCTCTTCACCGGCCGCAACGCCGCCTCCATGACCCCGCTCATGGCCCTGAACCTCGCCACCCTGACGGTGGCCAAGGCCGGCGTCTTCAAGGGCTGTCCACCCGCCAGCTGAGCCGGGGTTTAGGACTTCCGCCCGGGAGACCCTGGTCATGACGCGCGCCGTCTTGCTGGCTCTGGGGCTGCTGGCCGCCTGTTCGAGAAACGGCGGCGGCTCTGCGCCCGCGCCGGCCAAGCCGCCCACGTCGCGGGCCGGCGCGCCGGCGGCTCTAAGCGGCAGGCTCGCCCGGATCTTCACCCCCGACATGCTGGGGGCCAACCTCGCCTACCTCGAGACCGTCACCGGGCCGGCCTTCAAGACCGAGGGCGCGGACAACCTCTACAAGGTCGACGGCTGCACGGTCATCATCGGCGCCACCAAGGGCAAGATCGACAATCTGGGCCTCGCCGACTACGGCGCGCGCTGCCGTTTCCCGATCGGGCAATATTTCGCCCAAGGCTACGATCACCCGATCCCCGAGGCGCCCAGCTTCGGCGACCTGCAGCAGGGACTGGGCGGCCATTTCAGCGCCGATTGCCTGAGGCTTTGCGGCAACGCCGCCGATCCGGTGGTTTCACTGTATTATCAGGGCAGTCACGCCGATAACTTCAACGATCTGCTGGCCTCCGTCCCGGTGAATGACGAGCCTGTGCTGACCGCCTACCAGGACTGGAGCGACAAGCTGGCCGACAAACACGGCGAAGACTACGTCGTTTCCGGCAAGTACCGAACCGGCGACGACATGGCCGACGTCGCCAGCCGCGACTTCGCCCCCATCCGCCCGACCCTGGTGCGCGTGGGCGCCAATCTGCCGGACCCAGGCGAATGAGGGCGCCGCCCCAGGCCGACTCGGTCCAGCCTCCTAAGCCTTAACCTGACCTTAAGCGGCGATCCGTACACGTTCTGATCGTCGGGGGCTGACGCGCTGGGGAGACCGGGCTTGGCCAACGAATCAACTGGCGAGCGTTCGAACATCGCAGCCCCACTCAAAGCGCTGGTGGTCGACGACCAGGTCCTCAACCGGATGTTGCTCCGGATGATCATCGAGGACTCCGGGTTCGTCGTCGTCGAGGCCGAGAGCGGCGAGGCGGCGGCGCGCAAGGCCGCCCGCACCGCCTTCGCCTTCATCGTCATGGACCAGAACATGCCCGGGCTTAGCGGCGACGAGACCGTGCGGCGGATCCGGGCGAAGGGCGCTTCCGCGAAGGCGTTCGTCGCCCGCTGGACCACCGGCCGCCCTGACCCGAAGGACGCGCCGCTCTACGACGCCGAGCTGCCGAAGCCCATCATCGACGCGGTCCTCACCGCCGCCGCCGCCGCCGCGCGCCGGCGCGCCGCCGAGGCCCCTTCAGCGCGCCGGCGCAGCCGCTCGAAGGAGCTGGCGACCTCGGCGCGCTGAGCCGGGCGCTCCGTCAGATATCGCCGCCGACATTGGTGGGCACGCCCGCGGGCCGCGCCGTGTGGATGCCGCACTCGCTCTTCTGCGATCCGGCCCAGCGGCCATCGCGCAGGTCGCCTCCAGCCTCCACCGGACTGGTGCAAGGCCAGCAACCGATGGACGGATAGCCGAACGGCACCAGGGGGTGCTGGGGCAGGCCATGGCGGACGGCGTAGCCGTCCAGGTCGGACTTGGACCAGTTGGCGAGCGGATTGAACTTCAGCTTGCCGTCGGCCTCCTCCACCACCGCCAGCCGCAGCCGGTCGCCGCCGTGGAAGCGCTTGCGGCCGGTGACCCAGGCGGAGAAGTCCTCCAGCGCCCGGTCGAGCGGCAGCACCTTGCGGATGTGGCAGCAGGCCTCGACGTCGCTCTTCCAGAGCTCGGCGCCTGGGTCGCCCATCGCCAGGTCGTCGAAGCGGGGCCGCAGGTCGCGCACCCCGGTGAGGCCCAGCCGGTGAGCGAGCTGCTGGCGGTAGTCGAGGGTTTGGCCGAACAGCATGCCGGTGTCGAGAAACAGGACCGGAATGTCCGGCTTCAGCTCGGCGGCCATGTGCAGCAGCACCGCCGACTCGGCCCCGAACGAGGACACCACCGCCAGCTGGTCGCCGAAGGTGTCGATGGCGACCTCGAGGATCGTCTGCGGATCGGCGGCTCGCAGCCGCCCGTTCAGCCGCCGCGCGAGGTCCGCCGGATGCTCGATGGGCTCGGCTTCCAGGGTCATGACGCCTGACGCTCTTCGTAGGCGGGCGCGAGGTCGTCGGCAGCCCTCTGGTAGACGTGACGGTAGCGGTTGACGACGTGGGTCCAGTCCTCCGGCGAGGAGCCGTCGGCAGGTTCGAAGGCGTCGACGCCGCAGCGGACCATGAACCTCGCCTGCTCCCGGAGCACGTCGCCCACCGCCCTCACCTCGCCGCCGAAGCCGAACCGCTCCCGGAGGATTCGGGCCGAAGAGTAGCCCTGGCCTTGCTGATATTTCGGAAACGCCAGGGCCACGACCGAAAGCCGCGGCAGATCACGGGCGAGATCCTCCACCGCCTCGTTGGGCTCGATGCGGACCCCCACCTTGCGTCCCTCGGCCAGCAGCCGCTGACCCTCGGCCTGGAAGCGCTGCAGCGAGATGATCACGTCCCCGCGCGGAATCGGATCCTCGTCGGCGACGGCCGTGAACGGGTCCTCGGCCGCCTCGGCGCGGTCATCCTTCCATCTAATGAGCACCGGCATAGACGGCCTCCTTGAAGGGCGCCAATCCAACCCGGCGGAAGGTGTCGAGGAACCGCTCGCCCCCCAGCCGTTCGCGCAGATAGACCTCCACCAGCTGGTCCACCGCCGTCGGCACCCGGGCCGCCGGCAGGGCGGGGCCGAGGATCTGGCCGAGCGAAGCTTCGGCCTCGGCCGAGCCGCCGAGCGTCACCTGGTAGAACTCCTCGCCCTTCTTATCGACGCCGAGGATGCCGATGGCGCCGACGTGGTGGTGGCCGCAGGCGTTGATGCAGCCGCTGATCTTGATGCCGAGCTCGCCGATCTGCTCGGCAAGCGCCGGATCCTCGAACTTGCGGGCGATGGCCTGGGCGATGGGGATCGCCCGGGCGTTGGCCAAGGAGCAGTAGTCGAGCCCCGGGCAGGCGATGATGTCGGTGATGAGGCCGCGGTTGGGCGTGGCCAGCTCCGCCCCGTGCAGAGCCTTCCACACCGCCGCGACGTCATCCAGCTTCACGTGCGGCAGGATCAGGTTCTGCTCGTAGGAGACCCTGACTTCGTCCATCGAGTAGCGCTCGCCGAGCTCGGCGATCAGCTCCATCTGTTCGGCAGAGCAGTCGCCCGGGGTCTCGCCAGGCTTCTTCAGCGAGATGTCCACGATGGCGTAGCCGGGGATCTTGTGCGGCTTGACGTTGTGGCGGGCGAAGCGGGCGAAGGCGGGATCGGCCTTGGCGGCCTCGAAGGCCGCCGAGGTCGCCGGCAGGGTCTCGAACCCGCGCGGGGCGAAGGCCGCCCGGATGCGGGCGAGCTCGGTGTCCGGCAGATCGACCGCGGCCTTGTCGGTCTTCTCCCACTCCTCCTCGACCTCGCGCGCGAAGCCCTCGGCTTGAAGGCTCGCCACCAGCACCTTGATCCTGGCCTTCCAGAGATTGTCGCGCCGGCCGTGGCGGTTGTAGACCCGCATGATCGCCTGCAGGTACGAGAGCAGGTGGCGGGCCGGCAGGTGCGCCCGGATCGTCGGGCCCAGGTAGGGCGTCCGCCCTAGCCCCCCGCCCACCAGGACTTCGAAGCCCAGCTCGCCGTCCGGGTTGCGGTGCAGCCGCAGGCCGATGTCGTAGACCTTGGTGGCGGCCCGGTCGGCCGGCGAGGCGGTCACCGCGATCTTGAACTTGCGCGGCAGGAACGAGAACTCGGGGTGGAAGGTCGACCACTGCCGCAGCGCCTCGGCCCATATCCGGGGATCGTCGGCCTCGTCGGCGGTGGCGCCGGCGTGCGGATCGGCGGTGATGTTGCGGATGTCGTTGCCGCTCGTCTGGATGGCGTGCATCCCCACCTCGGCCAGATGGTCGAGGATGTCGGGGGCGTCCTTCAGCTTGATCCAGTGAAGCTGCAGGTTGGTCCGGGTGGTGAAGTGGCCGTAGCCCTTGTCGTAGGTGCGCGCGATGAAGGCGAGCTTGCGCAGCTGGACCCCCGTCAGGGCCCCGTAGGGGATGGCGATCCTCAGCATGTAGGCGTGCAGCTGCAGATAGAGGCCGTTCATCAGCCGGATGCGCTTGAACTGGTCCTCGGTCAGCTCGCCGGCCAGCCGCCGGCCGCACTGCTCGCGGAACTCCGCGGTGCGGTCGGCCAGCATCTCCCTGTCGATGGCGTCGTAGCGGTACATCCCGGCGCCTCCTCTATTTGCGTCTGATGAGCTCGACCCGGCCCTTGGACCGGGCCGCGCCGGTGGCGTGCAGCAGGGCCTCGATGCCCTCGCCGCCTTCGGTCTTCTTGCCGTGCTCCGGCTTGTTGGTGGGCCCGAGCGCCCGCACCCGCTCACGGAAGCTGAGCGGGGCGTAGCCGGCGTCGCTCGGGATGACGTCGATCAGATAGGGATCGACGACCACCGTCAGCTGGGTCTTGGCGTGGGCCTCGGCCTCCAGCGCCGCGGCGTCGTCCTCGAAAAGGTCCGCGTCGGCGAAACGTTCCACCCAGCGGCCCTCGCTCAGGAACACGGCTTCCCCGTCCAGCAGCCGGTTGGCGGTAAGGGCCTTCATCGCGAACGCTCCCGGGTCCGTTTGCGCCCAACCGCGCGTCCCGACGCGTCCTGGCTTCGCGCAGCGGTAGGCGCGGCGTGGGCCGCCAGGGCCATCGCCTCGCCCACGATCAGCAGGGCCGGGCCGGAAAGGCCTTCGGCGGCCGTGGGCAGCTCGCCAAGCGTCGTGGCGCGCGTCTGCTGCTCCGGCAGGCTCACGCTCTCCACCACCAGGGCTGGGGTCGAGCCGGCGCGTCCGGCCTCCATCAGGCGGGCGGCGACAACCGGGGCGGTGGCGACGCCCATGTAGAAGACCACCGTCTGGTTGGGCTTGGCGAGGCTCGGCCAGTCGAGCTTCGGCTCCCCGCCCTCCGAGGCGTGGCCGGTGACGAAGGTGACCGCCTGGGCCGCCCCGCGATGGGTGAGCGGCGCGCCGGCCCCCGCGCCCGCCGCCAGGGCCGCGGTGACCCCCGGAACCACGTGGCAGGCGACGCCGGCCGCCCGGCAGGCTTCCAGCTCCTCGCCGCCGCGCCCGAAGATGAACGGGTCGCCCCCTTTCAGGCGCACCACCCGGAGCCCGTCGCGGGCGAAGGCGACCAGCATGCGGTTGATCTCGTCCTGGGCGTAGGAGTGGCGCGAACGGCGCTTGGCCACCGACAGCCGCCGCGCCGAAGCGGGCGCGAGCTCCAGGATCGCCTCGCTGACCAGGCCGTCGTGGACGATCACGTCCGCCGCCTGGATCGCCTTCAGCGCCTTGAGGGTCAAGAGCTCCGGATCGCCGGGGCCGGCGCCCACCAGCCAGACCTCGCCCGGGCGGCGCGACTCGGCCCCCCTCAGCAGCACCAGCCGCTTGCGCCGCTTCGCAGGTGATCCAGGCGTCATTGACATCGCCACTCTTTTAGCTGTGCTAACAGCGTCTCGTAAACACGGCGGGGCGAACCCTTCGGTCCGCCCCGCCCCGCGCTCCTCGGCGAAAGGGCCGATACGCCTCAGAGCAATTGCAAATTGGCGGCTCAGGTCCCATTTCGCAAGCCGAGGACTTCTGCCGGGGGATTCAGCTATTCTCATGGAAACGCGCCGGCGTCTTCCTCCCTTGAACGCGCTGCGCGCCTTCGAGGCTGCAGCCCGGCACCTCAACTTCAGCCGCGCCGCCGACGAGCTGTCGGTGACCCCGGGCGCCGTCTCCCAGCAGATCCAGAACCTCGAGGACTATGTGGGCGCGGCCCTCTTCAAGCGCACGCCTAAGGGGCTGCTGCTGACCGACGCGGCCCAGACCGCCCTGCCAGCCCTGCGCGAAGCCTTCGACCGCCTGGCCGAGGCCTCCTCGCTGCTCACCGCCGCCGTGGACGGCCGGCGCCTGACCTTGACCGCCCCGCCCTCCTTCGCCGCCAAATGGCTGGTGCCGCGCCTGAAGCGGTTCGAGCAGGCCTATCCCCAGATCGACGTCTGGCTCTCGGCCGACATGGACATCGTGGACTTCGCTTCCGGCGAGGTGGACGTGGCGGTGCGCTACGGCGCCGGCCGCTATCCTGGCCTGGAGATCCTGCGGCTCCTCAAGGAGACGGTGATCCCGGTGGCGAGCCCGGCCCTCCTGGCCGCCACCCCGCTGAGGGAGCCCGCGGACCTCGCCCGCCACACCCTCCTCCACGACGGGTCGCCGGACGCCGACGAATCCTGTCCAGACTGGTCCATGTGGCTGGCCGCTCGAGGGGTCAAGGGCGTCGACGGCTCGCGTGGGCCCCGGTTCAACCAGTCCAGCCTGGTGATCGAGGCGGCGGTGGGCGGGCGCGGCGTAGCGCTCGCCAAGCGGACCCTCGCCCAGGACGACCTCGACGCCGGCCGGCTCGTCGCGCCAATCGAGATCGCCACGGCGGTGGACTTCGCCTACTACGTGGTCCACCCGAAGGCCAAGGGCCGGCTCCCGCAGGTGAAGGCCTTCGTCGCCTGGATCACCGGCGAGGCGGCCGCGCACGAAGCGGCGCTAGCGGCCATGGACTTTGGCGCGGGCATTTGAGGGCCGAAACCGCCGCCGTCCCGCCCCTCCCGGCGCCGTCGCCGCAGGCAGCCAGGGGCCGGTGACGCGAGGCGAGCGCAAGGCCTGCGCCGTCGCGGCCCACGCCTCCTCCACGCTCGGCGCCTCGTCCGGTCCGCCGAGATTGGCCGTAAAGCCCGGCCCCATCACCCCGTTCAGGCCCGGCCAGGTGGCGAGGAACAACGCCACCACCGGCGCGCCCACCGCGGCGGCCAGATGGGCGAGGCCGGTGTCGACCCCCGCCACCGCGGCGGCCCCGGCCATCATCCCCGCGATCTCGGTGAGGGTCATCGCCGGCGGCAGGACGGCGGCCGGGATCGCCGCGGCCAGACGCTCGGAGCGTTCGCGCTCCGCCTTCGAGCCCCAGAGGAGCACCACCGACAGCCCCTCCGCCGCAGCTCTCTGACCAAGGCCGATCCAGTTCGACTCGTCCCACAGCTTGTCGGCGCGGGCGGTGCCGTGCAGCGCGACGAGATAAGGCCTCGCCGGCAGCCACGACGGACGCGCCGGCTCGGCCGCGACGCCGTAGTCGAGCTCGGCCGGCGGCGCATAGCCCAGCGCCTGGCCCGCCAGGCGGCGCACCCGCTCGATGGCGTGCAACTCGACGCCCACCCGGAACCGGCGGTCGTAGAAGAAGCTGGCCGGCGGCTCGCGCACGCTCTGCGCATCGAAGCCGCAGCGGACGCCGGCGGCGAGGCGCGCCAGGACCGCGCTTCGGATCAGGCCCTGGGCGTCAACGACCAGGTCGTAGCGCCCTGCCCTCAAGGCCTTCGCCATGACCGCGAACTCCTCGCGGGTCTCGCGCGCCAACGGCCGCCGTCGCCAGCGCCGGGTGCTGACCGGAACCACCTGGGCGGTCGCCGGGTGCAGTCGGGGAATCTCCGCGAACGCCGCCTCGACCATCCAGTGGAGCTCCAGATCCGGAACCGCGCGCGCCATGTCGCTCACCGCCGGCAGCGCGTTGACGACGTCCCCGAGCGCCGAGGTCTTTATCAGCAGGAGCCGCATCAGCCTCCGGCTCTCGGGGTCTTGAGCGAGCGCAGCGCCCGCTCGTGTGCGTAGGCGGCGATGTCCGCCAGCGCCTCGTTCAGGGCGTCGCGGACGCCGACGAGGCCGCCCGGGCCTTCCGCCTCGCAGGCCGCGCAGACGTCGCCGAGCGCGAAGGCGCCGACGCCGCGCGCCGCCCCCTTGAGGGTATGGACCGCGTCACGCCAGCCCTCGTGATCGGGCGCCAGCATCGGGGCCCAGATGCCCGACTGCTCGCGGAACAGCGCCAACACCTCGTCCACAAGCGCTTCGTCCCCGGCGGCGAACCCCTCCAGATAGGCGAAGTCGACGAAGCCCCTGATGTCGCGCCTGGCCAAAGAGTCCTCGCTCCGAATCCTGACGGCGCCCTGCTTAGCCGAGCCGCCGGCGCGAGGCGAGAACCCCCGGCAGCGGCGCGAAAGCGCGCCTTGCCACCGGTCCAGATTTGACTATGTTCCGCGCCCTCGCCGGGGTCGCCGCGCCAGCGGCCGCCTCCGACGCAGCGGGTGCATAGCTCAGTCGGTAGAGCAGCTGACTCTTAATCAGCGGGTCGCAGGTTCGAGCCCTGCTGCACCCACCATATATGACGCAGATTCCCTTAGGCTTTTGGCTAATAGGATACTGAGCAGCTGATTTTAGGATCCGCGTTGGGATCCTGAAGTGCGGCGAGCGTGTGCCAGATTCTCTGAAGTCGCGCGCCCGAGCAGTGCCATCCCCACGGAACGGGCGCCACCCAGGCGTCGTCTCGGTGTCAGAGCTCCGAGATTTTCCGGGAGTTTTGTGTGCCAAGTGTCGGTTTGGAGGAGGTGGATGGCACTCGAATTGGCGCCGCCGCCGCCAAGAATTTGCGTCCGTTTCCGGTAGACTCCAGACCGCCGGACCGGGCGGCGATCCGAACCTCCGAGTCTGCTGGTAGACAATCCTGGAGTGTCTACCAGTAGACGACGCCGACGGGCTCCTTTCCGGCGCCTCCGACAGTCGAGACGGCCCATCCGACAGGGTTTGAGGAGCAACAAAGCGTCTACCACTAACGCGGTTGGCACGGCGAGGCTTGGAGGCCCGGAGTCTACCGGAAACGCCGCCGCGGCGCGGAGATCAGACTGGGGCGCGATCCGGGAACCCAACCGTTTGGCATGGATGGGCGCGCGGCCGACTGTGCAGTCAGCCTGTTATTGCTCGCGAAGCCAGTCGAACCGACTCGTGCGGCACCAGGCGAATTGTCGAGCTCGCCTTTGCGAGCACCAGGCCTTGCGGGTCCGTCAGCCGGCCTTCGGCGAAGCAAATGGTGGCGCCTTTGCGCTCAATCCAGCCTTCGGCGACGACGCGGCCGGGACGGGCGGCGGCGAAATAACTGACCTTGAGTTCGAGTGACATCGGCGCCATGTCGGGCGCCAGCGACATTGAGGCGTAAGCCATCGCCTGGTCGATCCAACCGCCGACGAAGCCGCCCTGGGCGACGCCTCCGGAATGGCACATCGCCATGGCGACTTCATATTCGATGGTGCAGCGACCGGCCTCCGAGCTGATAACCCGAACCTGTCCCAGACTCGCCTCTAAGGTCGGGGAGGTAACTTCAGCCATGTCGGGCTCCGAATTGCGTTTGACGTGATGGTGCGGACGCCCCGCTACCTGAACAGCCTCGGTAGGCAGGCGCCGAGCGATGTCATGTATGGATGACCTCCAGGGGCGTTGTCAGCCCAAGTCAGCTCCGCCAACGCCCTCCTCAGCGGCGAGACGGAGGCCATTGTTGCGCGTAGAGACTCTGCCGAGGGGCGCGCTCCAGTGTGGATCGAGCTCCCGACGCAACGGCGACGACGACGCCTGACGTCCTACACCGTCGCCACCGGCGTGACGGGGGAGCCCACCGCGCCTGGCAGGCGGAGCGGCGGAGCGGTGAGAAGGAAGCGAGAGCGGCGGCGACTGCGCAGCCATGCGGCCAGTTCGCTCAACCTCCAAAACTCGCCGAGCGGGACACCGAGGCGGAAAAGGCAGTGCTCATGCAAGGGAAGGCTCGTCCCGGCCGATTCGTCGACGTCCGGCCGGACGCCCTCGACAGCATTGGTGTCAGATACGATGGCCGCGATTCCGGACGCGGTAATCCAGTCGAGCAGCCTGTGATCATGGCCGTCGAGCACTGCGCAGCTCGAGCGCAGCTTCTCTGCATCCGGGGCGCCGTTCATCGACAGGAGCAGATCGTCGAAGCCAGTGCTCAGACAGAGAATATCCCCCGCGTCCACCACCACATCATCGGCCGCGAGCAGCGCCATCAGCTCCTCGTAACCCACAAAGACGCGCTCTCTGCCATAGCGAGCCCCTAGGTCGACGAGAACGCCGCGGCCCTGGACACAGCTCTCGGCGAAACTGTCGATCCCCAGCCTGTAGGCGAAGCTGGAACTCCCAGCGCCCTCTTCCTTGTGATGAACGATCTCCAGCCCGGCCTGGAACCCATTGTAGTAACGAAGCTCTTCGACACCGTCGCCGTCGGCGTCGAACAGTTGGCCAAAGTGGGCGAAGCTGTCCCATTGTGTCGAATACTGCAGATGCAGGTCGACGCGGTCATCGCTCACCACATCGGTGCATCCTGGCCGCTCCGAATCGTAACGGTGGTTGTAGATCTCCATGTGCGGCTCCGCCTCGGGCCGGGCGCGGTTAGGACGCGAGGTCGGGCTGAGTTGCGGCGGATGCCGGCTGACCGCGAGCGCGTTCCCGCCTGGCAGGTCCAACGGGAGACTCAGGCAGAAGGCCACACCTTCCCGCGCCTCGGCCAGCGCGGCGCGCCGGCGCTCGGGGGTGATGAGATTGAGCCGCCCGAGTTGGTCGTCGGGACCGTAATCCCCCCAGGTGGACCCGTTGGGACGAACGGCCCAGGCCGATTTGCGGTGCTGGAGGCGACGCAGACTCATTCCGTTTCCCCACAGGTGTCGTTGCGACCGCCCACCACCGCCATATTAAGCGACATCGCCTCGGAGACACTATCGAGTCCGAAGTTCGCGCGGCGCCCAGAGCGGCGGTGGCTGAGGCGCAGGCTGGTTCGCTCGCCACCATCCGTCCGACCTTCCCGAAGGATGCAAATAGCCGCGTCACCGGTCTCGGCGTCTGGCTCCATCGTCAAGCCACACCGTCTGGCGGATCACGTCCGCCGGGAAACGGTGACTCTTGCAGGAATTTGGCTGCATGTCCTTCTCGGCCAACGCCCAGTTGGCGCCTAACTACCGGGACATTGCGCTTCCCGCCTCAGGACGGCGACAAGTTAGCGTTAGACTGACAGCACAGACAGACCGCAGCCTGATCACGCCTCGATCAGGCGGTCGTATCCCAGCGGCTGCGGCCGACCGCGCGGATGGCTTCCGCCTCGCGTGTCGTCGCCAGGCCCTGCGCGGCGAGCGCGTCCACCGCTGCGTCCCACTTCGTCAGGAACCCTTCGCGCGAACCATAGAGACTGATCATCTTGTCCCGGCTGAACGGCTGGGTCACACCCCCCATGGCGGCCATCCGCTCGGCCGCGCCGTTTGACCCCAGGTTGACCGCCGCAGGGACGGTGACGTCGGGCAGCCTGAGGCCGCCCAGAGCGTTTCCCAGTTCGTCGCGCTTGATCTGGGGGTGGCCCGCGGCGTCCAGCGCGATCTCGATCGGCGCAAACCTCACGGGCTCGGCCCCCTCACGAACCCAACGCACCAGCGAGCGCACCGCCGCGGAACGGACGTTCGACCAATCGACCTGGTTTCGGCCGGCCGGCACCGCGTAGGGCGAGGCCACTTGCTCATGTTCCAGGATGACGTTCTGTTCGTTCAGCATGGCGATATCGGCGTGAGTGGCGCCCGCCACTTCCCAGTACCGGTAGCTCGCCGTATCCGGCTGGCGTGAAAAAAACATCGTCGGCGCCTCGGTCTCGGTGGACACCGCCATGATTTTCGCGTCGCCGACGTCCATGGTGCGCGAAGTCCAGAGGAAGCCGCCGCCGGAGGCGGGGGCGAGCATCTGCGGCAACGGCGCCTCCTCGACAGGCGGCAGCACCCCGAAACCGACGATCGGCAGATACCCATCGAAAAGCCGGTCATGCCGGTGCGCTATGTTGACGTAGGAGCACAGGCGCATGGCAGATTGCGAGCTTCCTGAGCCCAGCAGCATCTCCGGCTTCAAGCCATGAAGCAGGCTTTGGCCCAAGGTCCGATCCATGAGCGCCCGGCCCGCTTGGGCGAAGATGTCGTAGGAGAAGGCGTCGCCCGGATGGCTGAGCCGCCCGTAGCGCTCGGCATCCCAGCCGATCAGGCCGGGGGTCTGCCCCGGAAGGCCGCCGATGCCAAGCTTCTGTGTGGTGACCCCCACCCACACGTGGCCGGCGTCATAGGTTTCCGGCGCGCAAGGGGAGCCCACGTCGATGGCCACGGTGACGTTCTGCCAGTTGGCGATGACGGCGCCGCTGAACCGCTTCGCGTCCGCCGGGCGCAGGACGAACATGCGGCTCACGTAGGGGGCCGTCGCATCGGCCACGGTCGACCAATCGCCGTCGCGCCCCGGGCTCGTCCCCGGGGACGATCTGTAGGACTGCGCCGATCCCTCGAAGAGGAATTCCTCCGCCACGTAGCCGTAGCGCTCGAGATCCAACGGAGCGCCGAACGGATGGCCGTGGCCCCCGGTGATAGGACTCGTGCGTTGGGGTAGACGTCCGGCCGACATGGGCTTGCCTCTTCTTGGAGCGGTGTGGGCGACTGCGCGCGGCGGTCCGCAAAGCATCGTTGCGGCTGCGGCGCTGAGCACCGCGTTACGACGGTTCAGATCTGGCATGGTCACGGTCCCGTGCGGCGACGGCTATCGAAAGGGCCTCGGCGCCGCCACGTGGTGGGCGACAAGGTAGGCGCCGCAGGCGTTCCGGACTTTGCGTTTCTCCCCGACGCGCTTGTACTTGCCGAACAGCAGCCTGCCCTGGGGGAAGATCATGGAGCGAACGCGGTCGCCCTCGAAATCCAGCCGCTGTCCGTCGCCGAACTCGACGTGCGCGTTGAGTTCGGAGTCGTCGAACGCATTGACGTTCGTGGTGGACACCACCTCGCGCCCCTCATTGTCGACGATGACGGCGCCGCGCGCGCCGAACTCGCCGCAATGGATCTGCCCGATCTCCGATGAGCCGTCCTCGTAGTTGATCGCGAAAGCACCCCAGAGGCCGACCCGGTTACGCACCCACCAGGTGTCCTGGTAGTGCTCGTCGGACCAGAACGTCTCGAGTAGGACATAGCCCTTCACCACCTCGCCGAAATATCGGCCCTCGGCGAGGAACCATTGATGGCACATGTACATGCCCCCCATGTTCCCGTCCGGCTTTCGCCAGACGTTGTGCCACTGGCTGCCCCGCCCGGCGAGCGAGCCCTGCAGCTTCAGGTCTCCGTTGGCGCGCGTCCAAGTCACCGACGAACTGTCGAAACTGATCTCCTCGGGCGTCGGCGACTCCGGCGCGGCGTAGACGATCCGACCGTCGGGGGTGAGCGTCTGGGTGATCTTGCCCCTCCAACGCTGCGAGCGCGTGTCCGACACGAGCCCTGAGGGCGAGGACTTCTGCGGCCCGAAATCCACACCCACGCTGATGGAGTTGTCCGGCTGCGAGCGGACGTCGTAGGCGAAGTTGTAGTAGGTCCCCGACTCCCCCACCAGGAAAGCATCGAGCCAGGTGTCGACGTGGCGGAACCCGCAATATCTGCGGCTCACCAGAAGATCTTCGGGAACGACGGTGAAGCTGGAAATCTGCAGCCAGTTGAACTGGCCCATTCGGCGGACATCGGGATACCGCCCTTCCGGATAGCCGTCGGCAGGGCCGGTGGGCATACGCGGCGCCGTAGCCGGAGCGCCTCCGCCCCCCTCGTCGGGCGCGGCGTCGATGCGGCTGCCGACCGCCATGGCTGCGCCGATGCCGGCGAGAAGGGTGTGGCGTCGGTTCATTGGACTCTCTCCCGAACGATGCTGATTTCTGGTTCCGGGGCGCCTAGCCCGGGCCGAAGGTCTTGGTGATGGTGACGCCGAAGAATCGCGGCGCTTGAGTAGAGGCCGTGCCGATGCCGAGCGTAGAGCTCAACAGAAATTCCCGCTCGTAGATCTTGTTCAGCAGGTTGGTGGCCCAAAGGGCGATGGTCACCCCTTGTTCTGGGAATGTGTAGTCAATGCGCGCATCCATCAAGCCGACCGAAGCGGTTAGACGTTGCTGAAGCGCCAGACTGAACTGGCTCGTCGTGTTGATGACTGTCAGATTATTGTGCGCCCGCCATGACCAGTTGATCGAGGCGCCGAGCACGCCAGGCCCCACCTCGTGCTCGTAGCGGGAGCCGATGCTGTAGCGCCACGAGGGATCCGATAACTTCGCCCCCGACCCGTTCACCGTGGCGCCGTCCGGATTGACCGCCGCCGGGAAGCTCGCGTACCGCCCGTTAAGGTAAGTCAGTGTCCCGAAGACGGACCAGCCCGCCATCGGCAAGGCCGTCGCCTCGGCTTCGAAGCCGTCGATTTTCGCGCTCGCCGCGTTCTGAAGGATCGTGGTGCTGCTTGGCGTCAGCACGCTGCCCGGGCAGGTCAAGGTGCCGGGCGTCGCCAGTTGGAAGCCGCAGACGCTGGTGAGCACCGACTCCTGCTTGTTGGTGTAGTTCGTGTGGTAGTAGGCGAGGTTGGTGCGCAGGCGATGGTCGATGAAATCGCCCTTGAATCCGATCTCGTAGTCGACCGCTACTTCCGGTTTCACGGATGGGAACGCCGGCGCGCGGAACTGCAGAGCGCCGCCCCGAAATCCGCGGGAGGTCTTCGCATAGGCCAGTATGTCGGGGGTGATCTGATAGTTCAGGCTGAGCAGATAAGACAGACCGTTGGAGCGCTCCGAATTGGAGATGGTGAAGCAGGTGGAAGGATCGTTTCCGGGGGCCGCCGGAGAAAGCGGATTTGTCAGAGAAGTGAAATTGCAGAAATACCTGCCCGTGGTCCAAAAATACTGCTGCGAAGCGTCGAACTGTTGTTCATGCGTGTAACGCCCGCCCAGGGTGAGCGACAGGTTGTGGAGCAGGTGAATGTCTTCCTGCGTGTATAGCGCCCAGGTCTTGGTGTCCTCGCCGTTGGAGATGCTTGTCGTGCTCACCAACCCCTGGGTGAGCAGACCATAGGCGATGAAAGGTTCGCCGCCACGGCCATGCTCCCAGCTGCCGAAACCGCCCACGAGCCAGTCGATACGACCGAGCGCGTGACCCGAGAGGTTCACCTCCTGCGTCACGGCGTGATAGGAATCTTCGGGAACGAGCGGGTGCGTGTAGGGACCGTTTACGAGCGGCTGATCTCCGTTCGCTCCGGCGAAGACCTCGATGATCTGAAACGGCGTGCCGTCGTCCAGCGTCGGATAGTCGGTGACCGCGTGGAAACCGGTGATCGACCTTAGCTTCATGTCGTAGGGGAGAGACCAGGTCCAGTCTTCGGCGAAGTGCCATGTCCGCACCTTGGCCATGAGGTGCTGTTCATCGCCGTTCTGAAAAGGATCGCCGCCGACGTAAGGACTGAGCGCCGCCAGCCCGCAGGTGAAGAGACCCACCGGGTTGGCCAGACTGCCGCAATGGGTCTCGAGGCCAGCTTCCAGCGGGGCGTTGGAGTGGGGCGAAAGCGCCACCACGTGTTGCAGATAGCCAACGTCGTCCATGTTCGCGAACTCGAACTTGGTGGAAGAGGTGAAGCTGCTGGTCGGATCAAAGCGGACGGAAAGACGCACAAGGTCGTCGTTGTGATCGAAGCCGGGATGCTGACCGGTGACGATGTCCGTGCCCACGCCGCGCCTGTTCCAATGCTGGTAGGCGATCCGGGCGGCAAGCTTGTCCTGGATGAGCGGGACATTGACCGCACCGTCGATCTTCCAGTTGTTGTAGTTGCCGTATTCGCCGCTGACGAAGCCATGCAGGCCTCGGTAGTCGGCGCCGCGCGTGATGATGTTGACAGCGCCGCCGGTGGTGTTTCGCCCGTAGAGCGTGCCTTGCGGTCCCTTCAGCACCTCGACATGGTCGAGGTCGAACATCGCCCCGTTGAGGCCGTCGGGATGGGGAACGTTGACGCTGTCCTCGTAGATTCCCACCGGCTGGCTCAGCGTGAGCAGCAAGTCTCCGGCGGTCTGGCCGCGCAGGCTGAACGTCGCAGCGTTCGCCTCCGAACCAGCGCCTCCCACGATACTAAGGCTGGGCACCACCTTTTGCAGGTCCGCGGTTTCCCGGATGCCCTGGTGCGTAAGCTGTGTTCCGGAGAGGCTGGTGACGGCGACCGGCACGTGCTGCAGGTTCTCCGTGCGCTTTCGCGCCACCACCAGCACCTCCCCGAGGTTGGTGGCCGCCGTTTGGCTCGACGCCGTCGCATCCGCGGCCCGCGCCGTGGCGGCTGCGCCGGCGAACGCTCCCACGACCAGAACCGCGCTGGCGCAGGTTGCAAAGAAGCGAATTTTCGGGCCCATGCCGCCCCCCTTTTGTTCACTGGAACGAAGACTGGTCCCCACCGGCGCGGCGGTGGGCGCGGAAGTCCGCATCGGCCTCCCGCCCTGAGTGTCGATCACACCGCATCAGGAGAAGCGCACTGACCGCGCGTCGGCCATGATGACGTCACGGCCATATTCGGGGATCCAGCCCTCCTGGATCAGTCGATCGGTCGCCGCGGCGACCTTGGCCAAATACGCCTCCGGCGCGCCGTAGAGTTTGCGAAGGATGTCCGCCGCAAGTATCTCCTTGGTTCCCCGGTTGGCCGCGAACCCGGAGCCCTCGATGGAGGTCCGATAACGGAAGGCCGGCACGTCCACGTAGGGATTGCGGACCCCTCCCTTGGCGTTGCCGAATTCATCCAGGATCAGCTTGCCGTGCGTATCCAGGTCCAGACGCGCAGCGCTCGGCGGCGGGACGCCCTGCTCCACCCACTTGATCAGGCGCAGATACGCTCCGGCCACGAACAGGCGGTTCGGGAAGTCGTTGTCGGTCATGCCCGGCGGCAAGCTCGAGGCCGCCGGGCCGCCGTCCGGGATGCCCAGGGCCTGCAGGTGGGCCGGCGAAGGCGCGCCGCCTGGCCCCATGCCGGAGGCGTGGGCCGGGCCGGGAATTTCGTAGAGCCTGAAACGGTTGTTTGGCGCGTCGGAATCGTCCCGACGCCCGATCGGGTTGGATGAGACGTCGCCTTGGGTGTTGACCAGCACGACCGGCGTCGGCCCTGACCGGTTGTGCAGTCGAGGGTCGCCCTCGGGCAGATCCCCTGCGCACTGGCTCAGTTTCACGACCCTGCTGCCCAGGAATGGAAGGTAGCCGTCGAATGGAGGCCCGCCCTCGCGGCCGAAGGCCTCGATATAGGCGTTGAGGTAGTAGGAGGACTGCGAGGCCCCGGCGCCATAGAGCCGGGAACACCTCATGCCGGGCAACAGGCCGCCCCCGTCCTTGCTTCGAAGCAGGTGGCCGGTTTGCGTGTACATGTCCCAGAACAGCCCGTCCTCGGATTCGGGGCTGGAGATCATGGAGGGCGCGTCTCTGCGGTAGGCCCCATAGAACATCGAGCCCTCGCATACGGCTCGGCCTGCCGGCCGACCCCACTGCAGGCTGGCGTACCGGATCGGATCGGCCTTCTTCAGGGCCCGGACGCAGATCGACTTGCTGGTGACGCCCACGAAGGCGTCGCCGTTGGCCGTCATCACGGGTTGTAGGCCCCGGATCACGCCCGAGACGTCGTAGCCATAGCTGGCGTTCAGTATTTCGAGCACCACACGGCCGCTAAACCGCATCGGATCGGCCGGACGACGCACCAGGATGCGGGTGCAATAGGCTGTGGGTCCGGCCACGGGCCCGACCTTGTCGACGCCCGCCCAGTGGTACGCGGACGCGCGTCCGCGCAGAAGGAACTCCTCCTCCACGTAGCCAAGCGCCTCCATTTCGCCCCGCGCCGCGCCCATGAAGGGCTCGCCCGGGCCGACGATGCGCTCGATCTTGGAGGCGCGTCCGGACGCAGCGGCCTTACCGGCTGAAACGCCAGCAAGCAGCAAACCACCCGACGCAGCGCATCTAGTAAGGTCCATCCCGCCCCTTTATAGCTCTGGCCGGCTCACCGGCACGGCCAGGCAGCTATTCTCTAGCTTAGGGGTAGAGGAGTCGGACCGGAAAGCTGAAAAACGAAACGAACTCGTTCTCTATTCGACGGCTCAGGCCAGGATGCCATCCAAAAAGATGCCGGCGGTCATTCGAGCGAATACGTCGCGTTCTTCAGGGCTCATCCTGAAATCCGAGGTGGTCAGCATCTGGATATGTGGAACTGCGACGCGCATGAACGCCTGCTCCGCCCATTCGACGTCGTCTATGCGCAGCCGCCCCGCCTCCTTCATCTCCTGGAAGTAATCGGCAAGACGCCGTTGGCGGAGTTGGCGCCATCGCCTCTGAAGGGACGTCACCACGTCAGGCAAGGACGGGAGCTCCGCCGCCATGATGCGCAGTTGGGTAACCCCAAAGCAGGTCTCGTCGGGCGCCCCGAGGGTCACGTCGAGCAACAGGCGCGCGAAGGCGGTGAGGACCTCGCGTGGATCTTCAGTCACGTCCAGAAGTTGCGGCAGCCGGTCGACCAGGTTTTGCATGTGCCTGAACGCAACCGCCTGGAACAAATCGGCCTTGTCCCGGTAGTGGCGATAGAAGGTGGCCTTGCTCACACAGGCCGTCGCCGCCATCCGGTCGATACTGGCGCGAGCCAGGCCGTATGCCCGAAATTCGGTCTCCGCTGCGTCCAGAAGGCGCGTATGGCGCATCTCGATTTCGCAGCCGCGCGGCCGCCCCGCCGCGGCTGGAGCTAACTTCACAAAGCCCATTAGGTCTACCTAGGGGTAAGTGGGGAGTTCGACAGTCAGCCCAAACAGCCGTTACGTCAAACGTCTATCCTAGTTTGGCGGTCGCGGCGCGGGGACAACCTTTGCCGACCTTGGCCGGGTCGGTGGGGTGCTCGACACTACCGCCGGGGGCAGATCATGTGCCGGAATGAGCGCGCCGGACGTCAGCCGCTCATGGCGCGCCAGCACTGGCGCTCGTAGAGGCCCTGGGCGGCCACGGTCCAATCACACGCTGAGGGCACAGTTTACCTCGTCCCTTTGTCCCATCTAACAGTCTCATGCTGTCGAGCCCGTTAGATGTGAGCGCCGGTTACGGGAGAACTAGCTTAAAGCTCGGCCGCCGACTTCGCCGATGTTGACCTGCACGAGCGACCGCCGCTATCCCGTCTCCGGAAAAAGACAAGGGAAGGAGCGCACAGTGTCGAGCCTCTTCGATCTGACGGGCAAGGTCGCCATCGTGACCGGCTCCACCAAAGGGATCGGTCAAGGTATCGCCCGGCGACTGGCCGAACACGGCGCGAACGTCATGGTCAGCAGCCGCAGTCAGGCCGATTGCGATGCAGTGGCCGCCGACATTAGCCGCGAATGCGGCCGCGACGCCGCTGTCGGCCAGGCGTTCGATCTGCATGACCTGGACAGCGTCAAGCGTCTTGTCGAGGTCACGGTGCGCCGCTTTGGCGGTCTCGATGTGGTGGTGCTCAACGCCGCAAAGACTGACATCCTGGGCTTCGCCAACGACACGACGCCGGCAGACTTCCAAGCGATGCTTAACGCTAACATCGTCAACAACACCGAACTGGCGCTGGCGGCGCACCCTCATTTCCTCGACCGCGGCGGCGGCGCGTTGATCTTTATCGCCTCCATCTCCGGAACCGGCTCCTCGGTCAGCACATCCGCCTACTCGGTCTGCAAGCGCGCTTTGTTCCAGCTCGTGGACAACTTCGCTGTGGAATGGGGGCCGCAGAAGATCCGCGTCAACGCGGTGGCGCCCGGCCTCACCATCTCAGAGGACACGCGCGCGTTCTGGCAGAACCCCGACACCAAGGCCGCGTTCGGGGCAGCCATCCCCATGGGCCGATGGGCGGAGCCCGATGACATGGCCGCCGCCTGCGTATGGCTGGCCAGCCCCGGTGGCGCGATGGTCACGGGCCAGACCGTCGTCATCGACGGCGGACTAACCATGCGCGGCGCTAACCAGCAGGCGGCGGACTTCAAGGCCCTGAAAGCCGCCGCGGCTGCTAAGTAGACGCCACTACTCCTTCGGCCCGCCAGCCCTGCCCCAACGCAAGCTCCAGTCCCGATCATGGCCTTTCCCCCTGAGCTTAAAGCCTCTCACGTTCCTGCAGACCTGCAGACCTCGTGCGTGACGTCGACTTCTTTGAGCTGATCCGAGGCGAGCAGGACGCTCAGCAAGGCCTGGCGATGACTCTAGGTCAGGCCCTCTGCCCAAAAACAGACAGGGCGCGCCCCTCATGCATTTTGGTCTGACAACACCCTGAGGTCAGACCAACAGCACCCTTATTACAACGCCTCGAAGCCCGGCAGGATCGTCTTCGCCATCCATTCCATGTTCGCCAGAAACGCGGCGAGGTTGTCTTCGGTGCGCGGACCGACGATGGCGCAACTGCAGTAGGTCATGCCCGCTTCCTTCAGCTTACTCGTGACGTCGATGGTCTCGGCAGGATCAGGGCAACGCGAACTCGTCGCCGTGGTGTACGGCGCGAAAATCACCTCGATGGGGGCCGTACGACCGGCCGCGTCGGCGGCTGACTGCAGAAAATCCACACCACGCTTCAGGTCCTCGGGAGACCAGATCATACTGGACCGCCGATCGGCCGCCACGTCGGGCGGATTGCCGAAAGGCAGCCAGCCATCGCCCAACTCGATCGCCCGCCGGATGGCGCGCTTGCTGTTGCCGCCGACCCAGATCGGAGGATGCGGCCGCTGCGCCGGACGAGGCGCCGCCATCACGCCCTCGGCCTCGAAATGGCGCCCCTTGAACGCGATCTCCTCTCCGGTCCAGACCTGCTTCATCGCGGCGATGGCTTCGTCGGTCAGTTCGTTTCGTTCCTCGAAGTCGACACCCAGGGCCTTGAACTCCGCCTGCCCATAACCAGCTCCGACCCCCATGTTGACGCGCCCGCCCGACATGCAGTCGAGGGTCGCGATAGACTTGGCGGTTAGAAAGGGGTTGCGATAGGGCAGCACGATTACGTGCGTTTGCAGCTTGAGACGCTGGGTCACGGCGGCGGCAATCGCCAGCGTCACAAACGGATCGGCCTGATTGTGACCGCCGAAGGCGAAGGTGTCTGTCCCGGGGACCGGATGTTCGGAGACCGCCAGGCCGTCAAAGCCCAGCGCTTCGGCCTGGACGGCGATTGCCTTGACGGCCTCGCCCGACCAGAACTCACCCTCGTGCGGCAAGAAAAAGGACGTGCGCATCGCGCTCCTCCAGTAGTTTTCTGTGAAAGTCACTCGGCGCCAGCTTGCAAGATCCGAGAAGCGGGCGATGGACGCTCATCGTTGGACTCCCGCGTCGGCCATCTCCGCTACGGCGACCCGGCGGCGTCGAACTCTACGAACAGGTGCTTGGGAACCCGCAGCTGGTGCCCCCGGATGTCGGGGCCGGGTTTTGACCCATGCAATCGCAGATTGGGCAACCGGTCGATCAGGCCGTTCAGCGCCCGCGTCATCTCCACGCGCGCCAGATGCTGGCCGATGCACACGTGCGGTCCGCTGGCGAAGGCCAGGTGACGGATTGACCGCTCGCGGAAGATGTTGAAGGCGTCGGGGTTCTCGAACTTGGCGGGGTCGCGGTTGGCCGAGCCCAAGACCACGTTGAGGATGGCGCCCTTGGCTATCCGCGTCCCCGCCACCTCTGCGTCCTCGGACACGTAGCGCCAAGTCGAGGTCACCGGGCCCTCCCAGCGCAGCGCCTCGTCTATCGCCTGGGGCGCCAGGCTGCGGTCCGCGGCCACCGCCGCGAACTGGTCCGGATGCGTCAGCAGACCGGTGAGAAGCACGCTTGTGCCGCGGTAGGTCGTGTCGCCGCCGGCGTTCATCAGCTGGCGCAGGAATGAAATCAGGACGTCGTTCGGCAACCGCCCGCCGTCCGCCTCCACGGTGGCGAGGTGGCTTACGAGATCGTCTTCCGGGTCGGCCCGCCGCGCCTCGATCAACGCCTCAAAAAATGCCCCTAACTTCTTGGAGGCCTCCGGCCCCTCGGGCGCGCCGATGCTGCCCAGCAGCTGCGCGATCGCCAGCCGATGGAAGATCGGCGCCTGCTCGGGCTGGAGGCGAAGCTGGCGGTAGATGACCTGAAACGGATAGTGGTGAGTGAACTCCTCGATGAGGTCGGCCTCGCCACGCCCGCTGAACGCGCCGATGAGATCGTTGATCACGGGCTCAACAACGCTTTCCCCCCACTTGCTCACCACCTGCGGCAGGAAAGCCTTCTGGAAGATCTTTCGATATTTCGGATGTTCGGGCGCATCCATGACGCTCAAGGTATGCCCGAACGATCGGCCGATCGTGTACTGGAAGGCGCCGCCATTGGCGAACAGGTGGGGGTTGGCGAGCACCTCCTGGCAGGCGTCGTAACCGAGCACGAGGTAGTTCTCCTTGTCGCTCAGCACGTCCGGCAGCTCCGTGTAGAGCATCCGATAGCTAAGCTTGTGGATCGGCCCCTTGGCCGCCGGCTCATGGATGAGCGGATAGGGATCCTCGTGGGCGCCGTGCAGCAACCGTTCGACCTCGAACGGATCGAAGCCATGATTGTCGAGATCAGGAAGTTTCAAGAAGGCGTTCATCTCTGGCTGGTACCATATACAGATCGATATCAATGTTTGTTTTTACGCTGCGGAGCGTGATCTGACGCGCCCTCGCGCTTCAGGATTAGTCTTAATATTATTCAGCTTCTGTCTCAAGGACGAGCACATCGAGCGAACTCTCCTGTCTCAGAGTTGAACTGGCTAGCATAGGGTGACGAACTTCGGGGTGTCGACTGGAATCCAATGCCGTCGGCGGGGCTCTTTGACCGCGGCGATGGCCGCCGGCGACTCCGCGGCGCCGTGCGACTCAGCTCGGACGCCGCACCACGCGGCCTGGTCGAGCGCCGGTGTCTTCGTCGTCGCGGCGGGTCGCCACTCCGTTGACCAGAGTCGCAGCATAGCCTGTGGCGCCCTGGATCAGGCGCCGGCCGCCCGCTGGAAAATCCTGAACCATTCGGGGCAAGCCGACCCGCAGCCGGTTCATATCGATGACGTTGATATCCGCGCGCTTGCCGATCTCTAGGGTTCCGCGATCATCCAGTCCGAACAGCCGAGCGTTGTCGGCGCTCTGTTTTTTGACAATGAACTCGATGGGAATCTTCGGACCGCGCACGCGGTCGCGCGTCCAGCCCTGCAGATTGAAGGTCGGGTACGACGCCGCGCAAATCACGCGCACGTGCGCGCCGCCGTCGCCTAGACCAATCCGAGTGCGCGGGTGACGCAGCATTTCGTAGGCGACATCGAGATTACCCCTCGCGTAGTTGTCCGTGGCGGCCACGGCGAACGACGTCCCGTCGCGCTCGGTATAGATATCGTAGAGGATTTCCTCCACTGCCGCCCCACGGCTGCGGGCGAGTCGCAGCAGGGATTGATCCGGATCGGGTTCGAAGACGATCGGCTCGCGCAGCGGATAGGTGAGATCGAAGAAGCTGCGGATCAGGTCGATCTGATTGTCCATCAGATGTGGACCGTCGGGCGGCAGATCCGCTTCGGAAAGGATGGCGGCGCGGACTTCGGGCCTGCGCATTTCCGCCGCGCGCTCGGCCAGCGGCAGGTCCGCCAGCTTGCGATAACTGGGGCGCCGCTCGAAGAGATGGTAGCCTTGCAAGCCGTGTATGTATTGTCCGGCCCCGGTGGACACCTGCGCGTAGATGTCCACTCCACGGTCGGCCTCGGACTTGATGCGGGAAACCTGCCGGCGCCAGCTTTCGAGATCTTCGGGAAACTCCAGGACCGTGAAGATCACCGGCCGCCCCGACGCCTTCTGGACCTCGATGGCGAAGTCAAGCTCGCGCGTGCGGACCTCCTCCCCGGAAGTGTCACCCCCGATGCTGCCGACAAATCCCATCGGCACCACCTGGTAGACGCCGCGCCCCGCGCCCCGCAGACCCCTGGCCAGGGCGAGAAGTTCCTCGAGTTCCGCGAAGGTGCCGGGAATGCACTCGCCCCACGTCGCCTGATGCTGGTGGATCCGTGAGGTCGACACCCCGAGCGCGCCGGCTTTGAGACCTTCCTCGACGAGGCGCGAGAGCGCCTCCAGGTCGGCGGTCGTGGCCTTCTCGTTATGGACGCCCCGCTCGCCCATCACGTACGGCCGCAACGCGGCATGCGGGAGAACGGCGCCCACATCCATGCCGAGGCGGCGTTCAGCGAGAACGTCCATGTATTCGGGGAAGGTCTGCCAGCGGAAATCGACGCCGGCGCGGAGCACGTCGCCGGGCACGTCCTCTGTCCCCTGCATGATCTCGATCAGAACGCTTTCCTCGCCCTTGCGGACCGGAGCAAAACCGACGCCGCAACTGCCCATGATCGCGGTGGTCACACCGTGCGAAAATGACGGCTCCAAGACGTCGTCCCACATGATCTGGCCGTCGTAGTGGGTGTGCAGATCGACGAAGCCCGGCGTGACCGTCAGCCCGTCGGCGTCGATCACCTCGGCGGCAGGCGTCGACAGCCGGCCGATCTCAGCGATCCGTCCGTCCTTGACACCGATGTCCGCGGTAAAGGGGCGGCCGCCCTGACCGTCGACGACCGAGCCACCCTTGATAATGGTGTCGAACATAGGCTCCTCCCGTTTGCTGCGTTTCGCGCTGCGCCGCCGGACGGGGTCTGCGCCCGCCCCTCTTAGCAACCGAAGGGTAGTCATCCTACGACGTGGTCACCTGCTTTCAAGGACGATCGCGGAAACTGCGAAGATCGGCATATGAGCGCAGCGAGCGCGAGTGTTGGTGTGTGGCGATATCCATGGATGTCCATGTGCGCCGCTGCGGCCTTGGAAAGGACCCAGAGGAATCCGGTCACGGCCCGAAACGCCCGAGCCGGGATTCTGGGCGCAAATCAACCGACCGCTAACGGCCCTCCCCTAGGGGTCGGCCATGGCCAAGTCTGACGGCTAGTGGTGATGATGTACGTCCGCTACCCGCTGTCGCTAAGGAACCGCGAGTATCTGCTGTTCCTGGCGGCCTTCGCGTTTTGCGGCGGGTGGCAATCCACAGCCCGCGCCTTTAAGGTCCGCGCCCGACCGGAGCCTTGCCGATGAGCGATGAAATACCCGAAGGACGGGCGGGCGGATGTCTGTGCGGACAGGTCCGCTACATTGCCCCGGCGCAGTTCCTCTCCACCATCGTCTGCCATTGCGCGAACTGCCAGAAGCAGGCCGGATCGGCCTTCTCCGTGGTGGCGGTCCTGCCGCGTGAGGCCCTTAAGCTGAAGGGCGAGCTTACCGTCTTCGAGGACCGCGGGACGAGTGGCGCCCCGGTCTGGCGCAATTTCTGCGGCCGCTGCGGCTCGCCGGTGATCACCGATACGCCCCAGGCGCGCGAGCGCGGGCTGATCTTCTTGAAGGCCGGCACGCTCGACGACCCATCCGATCTTGCGCCCACCATCCACGCCTGGACGCGCAGCCGGCAGCCCTGGATGCAGCTGCCGGAAGGCGTCGAGGTGCTGGCCGAACAATAGTTCGCTTGGCAAGCGCCCACTCCCGCGCCGCGGGAACGGCCATTCAAGAGCGGAGCGCCGCTCCTTCAACGACGCCGCCTTGCCCTGGCCTAGTTGCTTAGCCCATCTGCGGGCGAGGCAAAGTGTTCGGATGAGCGCGCGAACGCCACCGCCCCTACCAAAAAAGACTGAAGCAAAAAAGCCTACTGGGTGGTATATAAGCGCCGGACGCGCAGCCGCTGCTCCTTGACCGGTCAAATATGACACTGACTGTCCCGACCCCGGCGTGGCCCCGAACGCGTTCCTTCCGCGCTTTCCACAGAGCGGCCCGGGGCGTCTCCGCGCGACACTGATGGGGATGAAGGATCTTCCGACTCGGTCGACCTTGGCTTGGCCGCGCGCTCAAGAGCCGTTCGGCGTGCTACGATTCCTCCAGATCGGCGTATTGATGACGGGGTTGGTTGGGCAGGGGGTCATCTTCGGCTCGGCCCCACCGGTGCTGCCAGCCATTTCCGAGCATTTTGGCGGCGGCGTTTCGGGTCAGTTCGCCGCTCAGATGATGATGTCGCTGCCTGCCTTCGGGCTCATGGGAGGCGGTCTTCTCAGCGGCTGGATAATCGTGCGCGCGGGCCCGCGCCCCGTGCTCCTCATAGCCCTGTTCCTGTTCGGCGTGTTCGGCGCGGCGCCAGTCCTAGTCGACGATCTGATCGGCTTTCTCGCGAGCCGGCTGGCTTTGGGGATCGTGGCGGCCTGCCTGACGACCGCCTGCGCAACACTGCTGGTGGAAACTCTGGAAGGGCGTAAGCGGGTTACCGTGATCGGCTACCAGTCAGCGCTCGGTCACGTGTTCGGAATTCTCGTGATCTATCTTGCGGGTTTCATCGTCCAGCAAAGCGGCTGGCGGGCAAGCTTCCTCATCTATGCCGGCTTCGCCGCGGCGGGCCTCGCGATGGCCACGACGGCGCCGCGCTCGTCAAGACGCGCCGCGCGCGCCAACGGCAACGAGGGCGTGTACCGAAACCTCAGGAGTTTCGCGCGCGTGGGGTGGATCTTGACGGTGACGCCTATGATGTACGTCATCCTCGGGCTCCTCACTATCCAACTTCCGTTCCTACTTCGCGAGGACGGTCTTGGCGCGCCAGTCACCACTGCAGTGATCGTTGGCATGGTCATGGTCAGCGGAACAGCCGCTTCGGCTGCATTCGGTCGGATCGAGGCGGTTCTCGGTGGCAGGAATATAATGTCGTTCGCCCTCGCAATCCTGGGCAGCGCCCTACTGCTGATCGGCGTGAGCCGATCGGCCATCACCACAGCGATTGGCGCGCTTCTAGGCGGCTTGGCCGGGGGTGTGACCTCGCCTTTTGTCTGGCAGTCGATGATGCAGCAGGCGTCAGTCGCAATTCGAGACGTCGCCCTGGGTCTCATGAACACTGCGGTCTTCCTCGGCATGTTCCTAAATCCCTTCGTCGCGACCGGCATCCAGCAGCTCATCGGCGTCCACATGACGTTTATCGCCATGGGGCTGGCCTGCCTTGCCGCGTTTACAGCAACGCTGCTGGTGCGCGGTTTCCGACCGACGCCCTCCCGGTCAGATGAAGAATAGCGGCGCCGAGCCGAAGGTGGACCGCCACCACATGAGGCGCCTGCTGCTCACTCAGATGGCCCACCAGCGCCTTCAGCGCGACCTTGATGACCACCGCGAGGCGCTGGAAGTGATCGCCATGGATGAAAATGGCGTCCTGGCGCTTGGCAACGAGCCGATTCAGGAGGCGTCGGCGCACCCGGACGCAGCCTGGCTGAGCGAAGATCTGTTCCTAAACCCGGCGCTTCCGACGTTCATGCGGGTGGTTATATCCTCGCCGCGCCTGGATTGGGTGCAGACGGTGTCCGCCGGGGTAGACCACCCGATGTTCACCCGCATTGCGGCGAAGGGCGCCAGGCTCACTAATAGCCATGGTCAAGCCATCGCTATCGCGGAATATGTGCTGGGGGAGGTCCTGGCCCACTATCAGGGCATCGCTGAGCGGCGCCGCGCCCAGGCCGACCACGCGTGGGAGCGTCTTTGCTTCCGTGAACTTCGCCGGACGCACTGGCTGATCGTCGGCTTCGGCGCCATCGGCCAAGCCGTGGCCCAGCGTGTGCGGGCTTTCGGCGCGCGCGTAGAGGCCCTTCGCCGCAATACGACCCCGCACCCCCTGGCCGACGGCGTGTACCCGATCTCGGCGGCGGCTGAGCGTCTGCCGCTGGCTGATGTTGTGCTGCTTTCGGCCCCCCTGACGGCGGCGACCGCGCATTTGGCCGACAGCGCCTTCTTTAGGGCCATGAAAGCCGGCTCGGTGTTGATTAACGTTAGCCGTGGCGGCCTTGTGGACGAGCGCGCACTCTTGGAGGCGCTAGACGCCGGGGCGCCCGCCTACGCGGTGCTGGACGTATTCGAGCAGGAGCCCTTGTCGCCCAACAGTCGCTTTTGGGACCACCCACGCGTGGCGATCAGCGCGCACGCCTCCTCCTTCAGCATCGGCGATGGGACTCGCAACGACGAAATCTTCCTTGAGAACCTAGCGCGTTTCTTGAAAAGACAACCCTTGGCGAGCGAAGTGGAGGCTTCCCAACTTGCGCAGGGCGGCTGGGCCAGAGGCCAGCGCAAGACCCAACACCCACGCCCTATCAGCTGACGCCAGCGGAGGAGACCAACGTGAACGTCCATCCAGTCAAAGTCGACGCCAGGAAAGATTTGCCCGACTATTCAGGCACGCCCGTCCGCGCCGACTACATCCCCGCCTCCGATTTCATTTCCAAGGAGTTCGCGCGCCGCGAGGAAGAGCGGCTTTGGCCGCGGGTGTGGCAGATGGCCTGCCGGGAGGAGGAGATCCCGAAGGTCGGCGACTACTACACCTACGACATCGTCGACGACTCAATCATCGTGGTCCGCACCGCGCCTGACGAGATCAAGGCGTACCACAACGTGTGCATGCACCGGGGCCGCCGGCTGACCAAGGGCTGCGGCCACACGGTGAAGCTGCACTGCAAGTTCCACGGCTGGCAGTGGGAACCTGGACGGCAAGAACATCACCGCCATCGACCGCGACGATTGGGGGGCCTGCCTCAAGGACGAGGATATCGCCCTGGCCACGGTCAAGGTCGGCCGCTGGGGCGGCTTCGTCTACATCAACATGGACCCCGACTGCGAGCCGCTGGACCGGGCGCTCTACCCGGCCAACAAGGTTCACGATCCCCTCGACATGGGCAGCATGCGCTACAAATGGCGCAAATCGATCGTCTTCGCCTGCAACTGGAAGGTGGCGCTCGAGGCGTTCGACGAGATCTACCACGTCCAGGAGACCCACCGGCAGCTGCTGGAGTGGCAGGACGACATATCCGCCAGCGCCGCCCACGGGCGGCACGGGATGTGCGCGCTTTGGCCCGCCCTGCCCTTGGGGTACCGCTCCCGACGGCTCGGGGGACCGCTCCACGACGACGTTCGACCGGGGATCGCCGCCTATATGCAGGAGTTGAAGGATACCCTCGACTTCGGCGCAGCCGACGAAATGGTGGTCGCCGCCAACCGGGTCATGCAGGAGGTGGCGCCCGGCGCCGGCCCCGACGTGGCGTTGGGCAAGTATATGGAGTTTCTCTACGAGCAGCTCGAGCGGGAAGGCTCCGCGGCGCCGTCCGTCACCGCCGAAGAAGCCTACGCTCTGGGCTCCGATTGGCACTTCTTTCCCAATCAGATCCTGCTGGCCAACGCCACAGGCGTGCTCGGCTACCGCTCGCGTCCCAACGGCCACGATCCCGACAGCTGCATTTTCGACTGCTACTCGCTGGTCCGCTATCCGGGCGGCGAACCGACCGCGAAAGTCGAGGTGCAGTGGAGCGAGGACGCCGCCGACGAAGCCTTCTGGGGTCTCATCCTCTGCCAGGACTACCAGAACATGGCGGAGGTGCAGAAGGGTCTGAAGTCACGCGGCTTCCGTGGAGCCCGCCCCAACCCGGTCCAGGAAATCCCGGTGTCGAACTTCCACCGGGCGCTGCACGAATTCCTGCAGAGCGACTGACCTCTACGCCTCCTCCACCGCGCCGCCGCTGGCGCTCGCGTTCCTTGCGGGCCGTCCAAGCCCAGAAGACCTTGTCCGAGTCCCAGGATGCTGGCCCCCCGGCGTGGGGCTCTCGAAGACCCCAGCGGCCGTCGAGGAGCGGCTCGCCGTCCCCCTTTTCACCGAGCAATCTGGGTTGCGGCGATGTAGCCGAACACGCTCGACGCGCCGATGCTGAGACCCGCCCCGACATAGTAGGGACCGCTCAAGGATGCGGTCGAATTGCCTGCTGCGTAGAGCCCCGGGATGGCGCTCCCATCGTTCCTAAGCACCTGGGCCCGCTCGTTGATGAACGCGCCCCCGCAGGTTCCCGCATCGCCGGGATAGAGGGGAATCGCCAAGAAAGGCCCCTGCTCTATGGGTCCCAAGGTGGGGTTCGGCTTGACCGTGGGGTCGGCGTAGTAGCGGTTGTAGGCGTTGTCGCCGCGCTGGAAGTCCAGGTCTTTTCCCGTCCGGCAAAACTCGTTGAACCGTGAAACGGTCGCCTGGAGGCCCTGCGGATCGATCCCGCACGCCTTGGCCAGGTCGCCGAGGCTGTTCGCGGACTTCATCCAGCCGGAACTCGTCCAGGCGGCCGGCGTCATTGCGGGCGGCGCGTTGCGCCACGGGTAGTATTTGCGGGCGCGCGCGTCCATCACGCACCAGGCCGGAACCGCGCTCACCGTCTTGTTCCGCTCATAGGCCTTCTGGCCGATCTCCATGTAGGAGGCCGATTCGTTGGCGAACCGCTGGCCGGCGGCGTCGACCACGATGCTGAACGGCTTGCACATTTCGAGCACCGCGTGGTGCGGGTCTTCGCCGGGCGCGATGGACGTGAGAATCCACCACGCCTCCTCCATCAGGCCGAGGCCGGCGCCCGCGCGCTCCATGATTTGGATCGCCTCGCCCGTGTCGCCCGGGTTGGCCTTGGTCCAGACGTCGGAGGCTGGATGCGGCTGGTATTTCTCGCGCATGGCCAGGTTCCGCGCGAAGCCGCCGGCGGCGATCAGGACGCCCCGAGGCGCAGCGACCCGCAGCGTCTCCGCGCCCCTCCGCAGCTCCACGCCGACCACCGCCCCGTCCTTCATGATCAGGTCCTGGAGGGCCGTCTCGGTCCAGATGTCGACGCCTAGCCGCAACGCGATCTGCAGCATCCGCCCCTGCAGAGCCCCCCCGGAGCCGACGACGTCCTTGCCGTTGAGCTTCTGAGCAGCCAGCCGGGAGGCGAGCTTCGCGGCCATGGCGGCGCCTTTGGCCGTCCGCGCCATCAGCATCAGCTGCTGGGCTTCCGACGTGCGAACCGGCATGGCGTTGGGGGAACGGCGAAACCGCGCCTTCCAGGGCCCGAGTTCCGTCAGGTCGAAGAGCTCGGCCTGAATGGACCGGCCCTCGGCGTTCCCGCCGGGCAGGTGGTCGTAATAGTCGCAATAGCCCGGACAGCGGCGGTACTCCATTCCCAGGGCCTGCATCGCCTCGATCATCTTCGGGACGGTGTCCACGAAGGCTTCCCGGCGGGCAGGCGTGGAGACGAGGTCGTCGTCGCGGGTGAAGTTGGCGAGATAGGTCAAGCTCGCCTCGCGCGAGTCCGCCACCCCTTCTTGGCGCATGAGCGGATTGTTCGGCATCCACAGGATACCGCCGGACAGGGCCGTCGAACCGCCGACGAGCTCGGTCTTCTCGACCACCAGCGGGCGCAGCCCGGCGGCCTTGGCGGTGACGCCAGCGACAAGGGCCCCGGCGCCGCTGCCGACGATCACGAAATCGAATTGAGTCTCGCTGAAAGCTTCGGACACCAAATCCTCCCACGGTGCGCTTGCGCTCTTGCATGCGCTGGCGAGTCCGCTTGATCAAACGCTTTCTCGACGCCGGCGCGCAGAACTTCTATCGCCGGAACTGTCAGCTTCACTTCGTATCGCCGCAATGCACCTACCCCCACTCACAACCCCCGGGCTGCCATCAGCTCCTCGACGGCGCGCAGGCTGAGCGTGAGCTTGAGGTAGAGCCACACCGCGCGGACCAGGTCACGTCGGATCAGGTCGCCCACAAGGCCGCGTCGGTCACCGCCGCCGATCGCCACTGATTGGCATCGGAGCGGAGCCGGCTGCGCAAGGACCTGTCCAGGTGTGCGAACGTCATTCCACGCGTTAAGGTGCGTCCGAGTTGCCGCTTCAGGCTCGGAAGGCGAAAGACCGTGCAGGGGCCAAGTTGCCGGTGAAGGAGCAGACACGCGGCGCAAAGCTGGCGGAAAAGGTCGCCGCCGCTGTCCTCGAGGATATTGCGTTGCAAGGCTGGCCCGTCGGCAAGGTGGTCGCCACAATGGCGGAACTGACGTCTCGCTACGGCGCCGGTCAGGCGACCGTTGCGGAGGCCAGTCGTCAACTGGAGCGCATCGGCGTGGCCGAGGTCCGGCGGGGCGTGAACGGCGGTTTGGTGGTGTTGCGGTCGCCTCAGGATGCGGTCGCATGGACCGTCGCCACCTATTTCGAACTGGTTGACGTTTCCTTGGCCGAGCAAGTGGAGACCTGGACGGTCATCCAGGGGCACTCACTCATCCTTGCGGCCCAGCGGCTCAGGGAACCCGACGCCCGCCGCCTGCGCGAGCTGGCGCAGGAACTTAAGGATGTGTCGGATGGCGGTGAGTTTTACAACAAGCTGAGCGGCCTGGAGCTCGCCATCGTGGACGCCGCGCAAAACCGGGCGACCAGCTTCTTGGCGCGAGTGTTCGAGCCTTATTGGTATCGCCGAGGATGGGACAAGCTTTTCGCGGACCTTCACGGCGCGGAAGGGGAGCGGATCGCCCGTGGCATGGCCGAGGTGGTCGAGGCGCTCGTCGCCGGCGATGCTGGCCTCGCGGCTTCGTGTCACCCCCATCGCAATGGGTTCCTGGGGAAGGTCATCGAGGAGCGATCGCCTTCCTTCGCCGTCCTGCCGCCTCGGCCGCAGGAAGACCGGAAACTCGGGGAGGCGACGGCCCTGGCGGTCAGGAGCGACATCGTACGCCGCGGCCTGCAACCGGGCGACAGGCTAGGACAGATGTCGGACCTCCTTCTGCGGTTCCGCGTCGGCGTTCCGGCGATGCGTGAGGCCATCGGCTTGTTGGAACTCCACCACATCGCCTCTTCCAAGCCGGGCCGAGGCGGGGGGGTGGTGGTCGGCGCTCCCTGCTCGGGCTACACGGCGCAGACCATGGCGGAGTTCCTCCTGCATACGGACATCCATCCGTGTGAAATGTTCGACATCTGGCGCGATCTCCTTGTCGCGGCCGTCGACAAGGCGGTTCGGGGGCCTGCTCGCGACATCGGCATCGCGCTGCGCAATGCGCTGCAGGCCGAGCATGCGGCCGCAGGGTATCAAATTCTGCAGGCCACCAACTCGTACTATCGCGCGATCGCCTCCGTCGCCCCGAACCGCATGCTTTCGCTGCTGGTTGACGCCTGCGCCGAATTTCTAGCCCGCTATCCGTGGCCGGTCCCCCGGCAGCAGATTGTCGCCTTCACCGCCGCGCGCCACGAAGCGATCGCCGAGGCGATGGTCGTGGGTGACGCCCCGTTGGCGCGTCGACGGATGTTGGACTTCTTGATGGACGTCCGACCTTACTTCAATGACGTCACCTCCGTAGCTGAAGCCCCTCCGAGCGAATTAGGGAACCGTCCACGCGGGCCCATTTGAGGCGTTTCTGGCGAGGCCGCCCGCGCCGCCGCGCGCGACGAATGGCGACCCCGAAGGCGCCATATACATCACAGTTTATCGATGCTCCCTCGACACTTGCAGCCGCGACATTGACAAGCGTGTTTACTCGCCCGTAAAACACATCAGTCATTGCGAAGCCAGAGCCACGCGATGAAGGGACAGGCCCCTCGGGCCGCCCACGCTTCGCGGCGCACACCTACATTCTTGGAATAAGCCAAAAAATCCTTCGTATACAGCACACGCTGAACATAGGCCGGCCCTGAGAAAGTACACTCTATCCAAGACATCGGCATCTGATCAGAATTAAGAACTAACGGGAGGGAATGCATGAACAGATTTGCCCTAGAGCTGATGTCGGGCGCGGCGTTGGCGCTCCTGTTCGCCGCGCCTGCGAGCATGGCCCAGACCACGCCGGGACCTTCTGCAAACGGCACCAAGCTGGAGGAGGTCGTGGTCACCGCCCGCAGAAGCGCCGAGAATCTGCAATCCGTCCCGGTGGCCGTGACCGTCCTTCAGCAGCGGCAACTCGACACGAAGGGCGTCTTTACGCCCGTGGACCTCACCTACTCGACGCCCGGCTTGTCGGTGGCGGCCTCGATCTCCGACCGCAACAACTTGACCTACAACATTCGCGGCGAGGGCCAAGAATTCGGGACTCTGTTTCCGGCCGTGATCACCTACTTCAACGAGGTGCCGATCACGCAATTCGGCTCCGGCCAATTCTTCGACATTGGCAACATCCAGGTTCTGCGCGGCCCGCAAGGGGTGCTATTCGGGCGGGTCACCGACGGCGGCAACATCATGGTTACGCCGCAACACCCGACTAACCGTTTCGAGGGTTATATCGAGACGAAGCTCGGAGACTACGGCCTTCACGACTTCACCGGCGCCATCAACTTTCCGCTGATCGACCGCAAGCTGCTTCTTCGCGCTGCGTTCGACGTCAATCGGCGCGACGGCTTCACGAAAAATCTCGCCACCGGCCAGGACCTGGACAATGTGGCCTATGAGTCCTTCCGCGTGGGCCTCACCGTCCGGCCCACGGACGCGATCGAAAACTACACGGTGGTCTCCTATCAGCGGACGCACGACAACGGCACCAGCGTCGTCCTCAGCGGGATCAACCCCGTCGCCCTAGCGAACTCCGGAGGGGGGCTGTTCCCCCTGGCGCCAGGAGTCTACGGCGTCGACGCCGTCGGCAACGTGGTTCCCTTTCGGGCAGGCCTCACGCCGCTTACGACGGCGAGCTACATCGCCGCCCAGCAACAGCGGCTCGCCGTGCAGAGCGGGCTCGGACCGCGCCAGGTCGACTACACCAGCGCCAATTTCGACAAGCGCCGCAACCTTTTCGCGGTCAACACCACGAGCGTCGACCTGACGCCGGACATCCAACTCAAGAACATACTGGGCTACGTCAACGTCAGAGACGACCAGGCGTCCAACTATGGCGGCGGCAACGGCGCCGCCTTCCTCACCTGCCATTCCACCTGCGGCGACGGAAGCACCCTGCCCTACAACTCGCAGCGGCAATACAGCTGGGAGCTGCGGATCGCGGGCAAATCGCTGGGCAAGCAGCTGTCCTGGTCGGTCGGCACGTACTGGGACTATCAGGCGCCGGCCGAGCAGTTCCAGAACGACGACATCACCCTGGGCATCCTGCACCGGGTCAGCGTGCAATACGCCGTGACGAAGAGCGCCGCGGGCTACGCGTTCGCGGAATATGCGCCATCCGTCCTCCCGGGCCTGAAGGTCAACGGGGGTGTCCGCTACACCCACGACAGCGTCATTTCGTACAACCAGACTTACCTGGCGTTGATCCCGGCGCCTTCCTTGGTTCCAACCCTGACCACGGTGGCGGAATCCTTCGGTTTCCCACCGGCCACCGCAGCCGCCGTGGCCGCGGCGACGACCGCGCCCATCCCATACGGCCAGTGCGTCAACTATGCGCCCGGCAGTCTGTTCACCACGCCTACCGGCAGCGATTGCGAACGGTTCGCGAGCTACTTCCACGCGCTGACGTATAGTGGCGGTCTCTCCTATCAACTGCCGTCAGGCCAGATGGTTTATGGAAAGGTCAGCCGCGGTTATCGCCCGGGCGGCGTGAACGCGGAAGCCCCGCTCGGGGCCGACCCCAAATACGCTCCTGAGTACGACTTTTCGGTCGAGATCGGCCTCAAGGGCGACTGGCGGATCGGCGGCGTTAGCGTCCGCACCAACCTCGCCGCCTACCACGACGACTACACGAACATACAGAAGAACGTCGTGCTAGTTGGGCCGGGCGGCGTCGCGAGCTCGACGATCCGGAACTTCACCGCCGCTACGATTCAGGGCGTCGAGTTCGAGGGCGCGGTCATTCCCGTGGCGGGGCTCACCATCGGAACCACCTTCGCCTACACCGACGCACATTATAAATCCGTCCCCACCGCCGGACAGCCTGGCGACCCCTGCAACCCGACCTTGTTGCAGAACATCGGCTTCTGCTCGTCAAACCTCTTCGCCTACACGCCGCGGTTTCAGACAAGCCTCAGCGCCGACTGGGTGCTGCCGCTCGATCCGAGCATCGGGGAGGTGTCGGTCGGCGGGCGGTTCTATTATCAGTCGAAGCAGGCCTTCAACTCCACCAGCGCCCTCAACCCGAATGCGGTCGAGAAGGGGTACGGGCTTCTCGACCTCAACGCCCTGTGGCGCAATCCGATGGGCGCGCCGGTCGACCTGAGCTTCTTCATCACCAACGTAACCAACAAGCTCTACCGTATCGGAAGCAACGATCTCAGCCAGAACTCTTCGCTCGGCACCAGGGCCGAGATCTATGGGCCACCCAGGATGTTCGGCTTCGGCCTCAAGTACCGCTTCGGGGCTAGCGCCGGCTCGTGAGCTTCAATATCCGCCAAAGGCCCGCCATACCCCGGAGCACGCGCTGGGCTTACGCCCCACAGCGTCCATCTCTGGCTGAAAACACCCTTCTGGTCGCCGACCACCACCCCGCCGATCACAACCATCTCGTGGCTCCAGTCGAACCGGTAGGCCTCGCCCGGCGCAAACGTCAGCGGCACATAGGCGTCCGCCCCTAGCGACGAGCGTCCCTTCGCCCAGCCGCGCGCATACCGCCGGATCGCGTCGTAGCCGCCTCCGTAGCCCCGCTCCCGCAGGGCCTCGTAGAGCCGCATCAGCGTCAGCCGCTCGCGCGCCGGCGCCGCTGCGGATTCCGACGTGATCGCGCCCGTCATTCCGATTTGATGCCGCCCACCATTCCAATCTGATCCCGCCCACCGTTCCGATCAGTCCCCGCGCAGCATTCCGAGATGATGCCGC